>ERZ500994.132-NODE-132-length-24611-cov-7.416436_pt1 | contig 24611 bp, 41 predicted proteins | sample MGYA00248878_ERZ500994 | MGnify/ENA primary metagenome ERZ500994 (study PRJEB25958, sample SAMN03398533) | human skin metagenome | study: EMG produced TPA metagenomics assembly of the Human Skin Microbiome Metagenome (human skin metagenome) data set. | reverse complement strand
ATGACAGGGAAATTTAACACCACAAAACACGGTAGTAACCTCAAAATATTTAGGGCATTATACCACAAACCTAGCATGGTGACAACACCATAACCAAACTAACCGCTTCCTAAAGTAAGCGGAATGCGTTTGGTGGGATGTTCAAAAATTACTCACTAAACTCACCGACGACTGTAAAAAACACGCACCTGAATGCAATATCAGAATCGTCATGGCTTTTGAGAGTGCGAATATCTTGGACTAAAACAATAGGCGTCATGCCTATTTTTTATTGACTTTGAATACTATATGTATTATAATAATCTTACTTAGACATAGAAGGTTATTATACAAATCGACGCTGATAAAAATTCAACGATTTAGACCATAAAACCCTATCAACAAACATTAAAACTAGGAGATTAATCATGTCAGATGATTCTTATGCGGTTTCCCACAGCGTTCACTGTGTTCATATTGAGGTTAAAAATACCCATTATGATCATGTGGTCTATTCAGCACGCGTGCTTACCGATAATAACGGCTTTACAGATGCAGTGTTATTTGGCATTAAGTCGCAAGTTTCAAAAGCTTTAGATACTTACATCAATAAAATTCTCAATGATGCCTCGATACAAAGTAAACCGAATGTGATTCAAGAACAACAATCTGATGTCAAAGAAACACTCGCAAAAATTGAAAAATGCGATCACATTGCCGACATTCTAGGTGCCGTATGTGAATTTGAAAGAAATCGCATAGCTGCTCCTTACAGCATCTCATGTTCAATTGATGATATTTTAGTTTACAGTTGACCTTAAGAGCCTAATAAGGCTCTTTTTTTGGTAGGGGAGTACGCTATTAAGTCATAAATCCCAACACATTCAGCAAAAAAACCTTTTTTATGGTTGCTTTACTTAATTGGTTTTGATATAATACATATAATGTTTACTAAGGGAGTATTTCATGCAAGGCGAATTAATCACCCCACCATCTTTTGAGGGCTGGTTTAAAAACAACAGTATCAACAAAGATGATAATCCAAATTTTTTTGGTGAAATCATGGGGTTTACAACTGCTTACCCTCAAGAAATTCATGACTTCAAAAAAATGATAAATGACGTTTTTAAGATTTTATGTCCCGATATGGAAACAACTGAATGGAATTTTGTCTGCTATAAAATGTTCGGTCATGGCACCCGATTTATCCATCCCGTACCACCGCAAAAGGACTATAAATACACTATCCATCCCAAAGAGTTTTTTAATGATAGTGATTTTGATGAATTAAAAGTATCAGCGACAACATTTGGGTTGCTAACCATGCTAATCGCTAGCCATGTCTACCATGAAAAACAAATGCCCCATCATGAAAAAGTATGGGAACACGCTATCAAGCTTAAAAACTTTTTCATTCGTTTTATTATGACTAGTGTCTATGCTCCAAATGAGTTTTATAAAAAAGAATTGGAGTATTACCAAGACACATTAATCGAATTAACCGATTTTATCCCACAAACCACTTAATCAAATCATCACTAAAGGAGACCATCATGGGTACACGCGCACACGTTAATTTTATCGAACGCTCTAAAGACAAAGAAACCATTCTATGCTCAATTTATCAGCATTTTGACGGCTACGTCAAAGGTGGCGTCGGTGAAAACCTAAAAGATTTTTTGGATAGCAAAACACTGGTAGACGGGATGAGCGGTGATAGAACCCATCTTGCCAATGGTATTGGATGTCTTATCGCTCAATACATCGCTGATTACAAAGATGGCGCAGGTGGTTTGTATATTATCGAACCAGTCAAAAAACACTTGAAATGCGTCGATAACGGTATTAGCTACTGCTATAATGTTTTCGTTGACGAAAAAGAAAATATCACTATTGAAGTACATGATTATGATGAAGTTGTTTTTAGCGGTAGTCTCGACGAATATATCGTCTTTGTTGACACATACGAAACCGAATAATAACTTCCAAAACCGCAAAAACCGTCTATCACAGGCGGTTTTTTTGTGGCTGGCGTGATGTGGGGTAGTGTTGCTATTAAGTTATAACAACCCTGATATAAGCAATAAAAAATTCAAAATCCAAAAAAAATTCAAAATTCACTTGTATATATTTATTATATGTATTATAATTACCTTATCAACCACACATAGGAAATCACCATGAAAATAGGTTTACTCATTCAGTTAGTTGTTTTGAACACGGCTTATAATTCAATTATGTACAAAGCCAACATTTCAGCAAATGATGTTGATAGCGAAAATCTCAACGCCTTGAACCTCGACAGCAAAACCGCTCCAAATGTCATTCATGAAACCAAAAAAGCGGTTGATGAAGCCCTATTTTCATACTTCCATTACAGCACGGCAGATGATGATTACCAAGAACTTGATGACGGTGAAGTTGCTAAACCTCACGGACATATCATGGTGGTTAATGCTTTAACCGAAAAAGTTAAACAAGCGCAAGATTTAACTACTATTCAGTCTGCGATTGCTGATTTTAACGCCAATCACGCCATAGCACCTATTACAATTTCTATGGTTTGCGAACCGTTAAGAATCGCTTAATAGATACTATTATTTCAGAAGGCTCATTAATTGAGCCTTTTTTGATGCGTCGCGGTGGTTAATCGCTATTAAGTTATAAAAAAACAAAGGCTTTAAGCAACAAAAAATTTTTAAATTGAAAAATAAATGTAAAATCCCTAGCGTTTTTACATTATATGTATTATAATATATTCAACAACCACACAGGACTATCCATCATGCAAAAAGACAAAAGAACAGGGCTTGCATTCTCTATCAAGGTTAGCAGACCTTCTAATCATAAGGTTTATTTTGATGAAACCATTGAACAGTATTTTGGTGCCAATGAGCCTAATACCCACCTTGCTGATATCAGAAAAATAACACTAGGTGCATTATCTCGCTTCAAAAAAATTGCCAAAATCACAAAAAAAGATGAGCGTCACGCAGATTATGAAGCACTTCAAACACTAATTAAAACCGCCACCAATATTTATGATATTCAATGTGCTGTGATGAAATATAGCTACAATCCAAGCGTTAAACCCCTAGCGATTGAATTTCAATGCAACGCGATTTAAAGGAGATAACATGTCACACGACCGCAATATAGAACAATTAAAACAACTCGCTTATGAGCAATCCGTTTTATTAAGCGTATTAAGCGACGCCCAACGAAATGAGATTGCGGAACAACTAGAAACAACCCTTTCTATTCTTGATGGGGCAAATTTTCGTTTCCTGTGTTAAAATCGATTTAGTGCTTTTCGATGGGGATTTAAGTATTATCGTAAATGGGTTATATTGATGATTAACGAAACAGGCTTTATGCCTGTTTTTTCTATGAGGCGAATAATTGCTATTAAGTTATAACTACTAGCCACGAGCATGAATAGCCTTTTTTGAGGTCGCACTGTTGACTCTGTTGATTATATGTATTATAATAAGTTATCCAACCACGAGGAATAGACAATGACGATGAAACCTAAAAAAAGCGAATTTCAACACAGCCCCGAAGCTAAAGAACTGATTGATATGCTTCGCTCTAGTCCGTTTAATCGTGATTATCGTAAGGTTGATTTACCTGTGAAAAATTTTTTCACGTCCTTAGCGAGTTATACGCACCCCGACGAGGAACGCGAAACGATTACCCCCGACCGAATTTTTGAAGCAGTGCCTGATTTTCAACGTGAGAACAACAAATGGTCACAGCCCATGCAAATTAAATTTGTTGAGAACGTGCTTAAGGGGTTTATCGCACAAATCACGATTTTTTCTGTGGGGAAAAATTCTTACCACTTTCAAATCCTCGATGGACTGCAACGTATCACAGCGCTTTATGCTTTCATGACAGGCGAGTTTAAGGTGTTTAGCTACACATTCCAAGAACTTTGCGAAATGCGCGTGATTAGCGTTTGTGATTGTATTTCTGTGCGATTATATGATTTTGATAATAAAAACGATGCTATCAACTTCTATATCGATATGAACGAAAATATCACTCACTCACCGCAGGACATTGAAAAAGCCAAAAAATATCTTGTTTAATTGCCATGCTTACCATCAACAACAACCATTGCAACCTTTAACCCTATTTCCATGAAAAAGGAGTAAATCCATGAGAAAGCCATTTTATATCGATATTAATAATACGGCTAATTTGATTGACTTAGCTGTTGTAAGAAACATCAAATTAATTAAATCCACTGCCAGTTTCAATAGTAAGCATGAGTTACAGGTTTTTGATCATAACGGCAATAAATTAATTAATGAAACAATTAGCGACTTAGAAAAAGCCGTTAAATTTTTTAGTATGCTTCAATCAGAAATTGAGAGAGCATAAATGCGTACCGAACAAGGCTTTAAGGTAGAACCATATCAATTTTTGTCTAACATGACGCCATGCATTGTATCGATGTATGGCGTTATTTACCATAGCGTTGAAAATGCCTACCAAGCCAGTAAATGCTTACACGCTAAAGATAGACTTCAATTCGTTGATATTAGCCCCCACAACTCTAAAAAACTTTGGCGTCGCTTAGGTAATACTGTTGAACAACGACCCGATTTTCATGAGCGCAAACTTGATTTTATGAGGGTGTTACTGCAGCGCAAATTTTCTGATACCAACCCGATTTTAAAACAGCAATTAATTGCCACAGGCGATATCGAATTAGTCGAAGTTAATTGGTGGCGTGACACTTTTTGGGGTGAATGCAATGGGGTGGGTGAGAATAATTTGGGAAAACTACTCATGCAAATCCGCACAGAGTTACAACAGCAAAATAAGTCATTTTGATTGATTTTAATTGACAAAATACATTATATGTATTATACTTAATTTAAATCAACCACGAAGGATTTTAAGATGTGTGTATATCAACGCGGAACAGTCGCTAATATTACTTTGATTATCGAGAATGAGAAAACTCCTTTGTTCCATTGCGATACGTTTTTAGGGTTTTTCCAATTACCTAAAAATCATGACGAATCACTAAAGGCGCGTCTGTTCCGACAAATCGAACCTGCTATTCTCAATGGTTTTAAAAAAGAAGCTGCTGACTGCCTAAAAGCTTATGAGCGATCGGTTAAGGCTACCTATCAAGAGACTACCTTGATGGCGCATTTAGCGAAAATTAAACATTGCCAAGAAACCATTAATTGCTTAGGTTCCATTCCTGCTATCGCCGATACCCTTAATAATTTCATTGGTAAAAGTTCCCTAGAGGGCTATTATTTAGAAGTTGATTTTGCCAATGCTGTTATAGTCCCCACCGCCTAACATCGCAATTGCTAATCGAATACAGGTAATTTTAATTACCTGTTTTTTTTTACCCCAATAAACACCTTATATGCGTTTTTAAATCCAAATGGTCATGTTGATATCACGCCAGCCCAACAATTCGATGATTTTCCTTTTTAACTATCAATGGTAAGCCTGTATATTAGGCTTACTTTTTGGGGGAGGAAACGGCTATTAAGTTATAAAAAGCACAAAAGCATAAAAGCACAAAAAAATTCATTGTAGCGTAAAAATTCAAAATAACACTTGCTTTATAATATGTATAGTGTATAATGATAGACATAAGATAAACAACGTAACTAAGGGAGTTACTAGCATGAACCGCAATTTATTCTACCAAGCACACACTCTTTGCAAAGCTACTATGCGTAGTGGGGACAGCTATTCAGCAACTTTTGCATTGTGTCTTGCATGGCTTTATAAAAAGCTAAAAAAAGACCGTAAAAAATTTGGTGGTGAACAAGGCTTATTGGCACTTTAAAGGAAAAATCATGGCTATTAATATTGTAGAATACCCAAATGCGGTTAAATTAATCAGCGAACAGGCATTAAACAAAGTGATTGATGATGCCCAAAAAGCAGGTTACACCCTACCAATGGATGTTCTTATGCTTGAGATTACAGAACATCCTGAGAGCAATATCTCAAAACGCTTTTTTCATTATTTAAAATTAGGTCAATTAGTTGTGGAAACTTTTATCGAAGTGAAAAACAACGAAAAACTAGTCAACGTCGTACAGGGGTAAACCATGAGAACTGATGCAGAAATCGCTAAAACCAACCCATTCGCTCAAAAACTAACAGGGTTTAAGGGTTGGTCATTAATCAAATTTTATTTTTCCCATAACCTACCAGTGCGTAAAGAAAAGAATTATGAACATTTGCAAAATATTTTGGATAGCGGTTTAATGGTGACTGTGCCTTACGACCCTAGCTATTCGCCATATATGCATTTACTACCCCAACAAATCGATGAATATGTGTGGTTGAAGCCTACTGACTTAGGGATGGCGTGTTTCCATGTATACACACATCTTAACACACAGCTTATCAATGAACGTGACGCGACCCGAAAAGCCTACAAACAAGGCAAAATAGATGCATTAAAAGTGTTTGTTGATGATATGGCTATGAAGCTTAATATTGATGTGAACGAAATTTATGAGCAGGATGACATTGAGTTTTAGTATCAAAGGCGGTTTTTTTAAATCGCCTTTTGCTATGGTGGTAATAACAGCTATTAAGTTATAAAAAACCCAATTAAAGCAGTTGCATATTGATAATGCATGACATTGACAGGCACTATCCATTATAATCAAATACACCCAACCCACAGATGGATAATTTCAATGAAACATATCTCTATCGCCAATTTTGAAATCACCGATCTTAGCTTAGATTTCCCTATTTATAGAAATAGCATTATATTAGGGGAGACAGTAAACCCCGAACAACCACCTCAGACGATCAATCAAAATACCCTAAATTTATGCAAAAAAATCATTATCGAGGGCTTACAGGCTTATAGAAAAGACTGCCTTAACAACCTTCATCAGACAGACGATTCTAACCTCCCAGCGTCGGTTCAAAATTTTGTTAAAATGGGTATTAAAGCCGTCCTAGATAGTCGCAGTTTCGACGAGTTAAGCGCGATAGTAACCGATTTAGACAATAACGAAAAAAGCCACATATACCTAATTAGTCTATTCCTTACAAGTGCCTTACAAGCTTGAATTTAAACCGCTTTTATAGCGGTTTTTTATTGACAATCATTTCTATATGTATTATAATTAATTCAACTTAACACCTAAGAGAGGTTTACATGAGAAAAATTCCAGTAGCTAATATTCTGATTTTAAACACCAAAGATAATACCGCTATCTTTGATGAAAGTGTCATTCTACCTATCGCACCTGCAGATGAAAATAAATGGACTAACGAGCAGTTAAAAGCCGTTCCCACAGAAACATTAGACGTTATCAAAGCACTTTCTGATAAAGCCCTTGATGCTTATCTTGAAGCTGAAATTGTTATTCAAGACCCATTTCATGATGACCCGCTTTTTAAAGCTAGTAACCAAAAAGCCATGAAAAAAGTTGTTGATACTTATAAACAAGCTATTCAAAATTCAACCAACCTGCCTGTGATTATGAGCCAGTTTGATGCGGTAAATATCAATGCTACCAATCCAATTACCGCTCAAGTTCAACTACAAACCATTTTCACAGCGCAATAGGAGGAAGCCATGATTAAGTCAGTACAAAATTTTATTCATCATTACCTAAATGAATATACCGACTATTCTTTGATGTACACATGGAATTGCTACAGCGAACAAAATAGCACTAGCAATAATTTTATTCCACGTATCTATGTCAACCGTGCAGAAAACTATGTGGAAGTTTTTGAAAAAATACCAAATAATAACAGCGATGTCACTAATACCGAATTGATGGCACTTGCGTTTTTGTATGGTCGGGTTAATCCCAATTACGAATTTTTTGTGGTAAGCAAATCTAAAGGCATGTATCTGGTCACTACCATTAAAAGCCTAAACAGCCCCGATTCACCTTATCGCAAATCCATCTTATTTGACTGGCTCAATAGTAACCATGACCGCTTGAAATACCTTACAAGCGACAGCTTAGAAAAATATCTCAATAGCTAACAGCAAACACAGCAACCAAGACCATCTTTTTAGATGGTTTTTTTATGCCTGTTATTGACAACATTCTATTATATGTATTATAATATGTCTTATCACAACCACAAAGGATTTATCATGTTAAAACCAATTTCATTCAATCGAACCACACACTATCAAAATCACTTTTAAAGGTGACAACGCATTAAAAGACATAAAAGCGTTATCAAAATTATTTAATGCGTGATAGCTAATTTAATTGACAAAGAGTTATTATATGTATTATAATAACCCTATGCCCAACAATCACTTTTTTTTTTACGCAACGACGGTAGCCATCATTACCTAAATTAATCCAAACCACTCAAAAGGAATAGAACTTATGGCGGAAAATGCTAAAGGTATTTTAACGGTAATCGCGGATAACAACGCTCAAACCAACACTTTCTTTGCTCTGCTTGAAACAGGCGAACTCGATATTCATGTGGACAGCACGATGGGCTTAACCCGACTAACCACTGAGCAGGTTGAACAGCTAAAACAACTGCTAAATACCTAGCCCATAACCCTCGCTTATCGCGGGGGTTTTTTAAATGCTAACTTTTTTGTAACCGCTATTAAGTTATAAAAGCCCCTAATAAAAGCAATAAAACTTCAAGCATACTATTTTTTTTCATTGGTGTATTGACTTCAATTATTATTATATGTATAATAAAATCTCAACCACACAAACAAGAAAGGAAAAGATTATGCGTAATGTTAGCATTAAAGTTTTTAACTTCAATGAGTTATCAGAAACCGCAAAACAACATGCGTACGATAAATGGTCAGAAGCTCAAGAACAATACGGCTATGAGTGCCACGAATTAGAACCGTTTTTAGCATTACTAGAACAGGCTGGCGTGACGGTTAAAAAGTGGTATTATAGCGCCCACCAAAACGGCTTCGATCTTGAAAATGAGACGATTAATAGCGACTATGACTACATTTCAATGAATGAAGTTACAGGCATCCGTGCTTCTAAAATGGCACTTGATTTGTACTACGGACTAACCACCACCAAACCTGCTTGGGAAGTAGGGAAAAACCAAAAACCACGCAAAACAGATTTGCGGTGGGTAAAATATACCGACTGTGCCAAGATATATGCCGTAAACTACGACCGAAAGCACGAGTATATCCGTGATAAAAATGGAAAAACCCACGCCATCAAATATATCAATACTAGCAAAAACTCAGGTGAAACAAGTATTTATTACGAATTGCATAATTCTAATTCAATGAGAACCAAAGACACCTGCTTTGATGGTACGTGGCTTGGTGCTGAATTTAGCCATGCCTTATGGGACAGTGTTAGACAAAACACCGCTGAGTCTTTTAGCTTTTATGACCATGTTAGTGTTGCGGTAGGTGCGATTTTCATAGCCCTTGAGAAAGAATGCGAATACCAACAAAGCATGGCATGTTTTGTTGAAAATTACGCCAATGAAAATGAATATCTAGAAAATGGCGACATTTTTGATATAGCCGAACACAAAGATGCCGCTTAAAGTTTATTAATGGAAATACTCACCTTTTGGTGGGTATTTTTTTACCCTGCCCGAAAGGGTGGGTGAAGGCTATTAAGTAATAAAAACACCATTGCAAGCAACTAAATTTTTACAATCTTGACTTTTTCCAATATATGTATTATAATAAACTAAACAACCACAGGATATACCCATGATTACGCTAGTTAATGAAATTGATGCTGATGCTCCATTTGTAAGCAACGACCAACCGTTTTTCGATAAAACTGACACCGAGTTTTTCATCACAGATAATTTTGATGTTGACGCTCGATGGAAAGCCACCGATGAGGATGTTGCTACCCTTAATACAGCTTTTAATGTACTAGGCGGTGAAAATGAAATTGAGCCTGATGAATTGGCAGAACATATCCGTATCGACACCAAGACCCAACGTATTATCCATAAAGGCTTTATTCTTTTCGACGGTGAGTCTTACTTTGCTAATGAGATGGATGCCGTAACAGCGTACAATGCCAAAATGGGTACAGATTACACCGATTTTGAAACCATCTATCAAAAACACGGCGGTGACAGTGATAAAAACGACTGTTATTTCACCACATGGACTGATTTTTAAACAGTGGGTTTTTTAAGAAGCTAGTAAAATTACTAGCTTTTTTTTATTATATGTATTATAATATACTCTTTAACCGACAACACCGATAACGATTTATTCTACGTTCTCCGACAATCACCTGTGTGATTACGCTACCCTCAAAAATGATTTAATCAGCAAGGCTAACACCTTTAAAATATGGATTAATAACACAAAAAACTTTAACGAGTTTGCTGACATCATTCAACTCATTAATCGAAAAATTCATTCCAATTACGACCTTACTATTATCCCAAATGAAGTAACCATCTACGATTAATCACCTTAACTCCAAGAAACAGGCTGCATGCCTGTTTTTTTTCGCTCTATGGTTTGACAAATAATATTATATGTATTATAATAAATTAGTTATTTTAAACATACAAGAGGATGTTATGACTACTTTGAATTTTGATAAGGCGCTAGCCACCCAACTTATTATTAACCATTTTGGATTTTCGGAGGAATGGAAACCCACCGATACCGATATCGAAACGCTCAATACCTGTATGGAAAGTGCAGGGGTTTCACGGGATAGTATCATTGGTTTTGAAAGTATGTTAGAGGATAACTTGCGTGTCGATAGCAAAACCAATTTACTGATGGGGTCGGGTTATGTGCTGTTTGATGGCGTAGAGTATTATGCTGATGAAAAAGATGCGATTGAAGCTTATAATAAAGCAATGGGCACTCAACATACATCATTTGCTACCATCTATGATGAGCGTGGCGGGGACGGTGATGATGACAAAGAATCAAGCGATTGTTATTATACCGAATGGTACTAATTTTTTTAGAAAAATCGTAAAAAGACTAGCTTTTTCTTTTTTAATGTATTATAATACATATCATAAACCACCACTAAGAGAGAGGAAAATATGGGTTTAGATATTTATACCAATGTATACAACCGCAATGAGCTTGACGAGTGTCAAGAGCACAACAAAGAGATTGAAGCTGAAGCGAAAAAACAGGGTATTGAACCCGATTATGAAAAATTTCGCCATGCTGAGCCTATCAAAGAGTTTTATTTTCGCAAGGTCAATGCCCTTGTAAAATGGGTTGAAAATAATGTAGGTGCGGTTGAAAATTGCGAAATGATGGAACTTAAAAAAGAACATATCGAAAAGTTGTATCATGACTTAAAAACCGACACCGATTTTAATGAACTCACCGATGACGATAAACAAGAAATCATCAGAAACTTTGGTACAACAAGCGGTTTTTTCTTTGGTAGCACCGCCTATGACGAATGGTACTGGATGGGTGTAGAGGAAGTACGGAAAATGGTTAGCTACCTACTCAAAAATGTCGATTTCGAAACCAATACGGTTCAGTTTTATGTTTGGTATTAATCGTTAATACACCAAAAGATAGCCTCTAGTGGGCTATTTTTTTGCCTTTACCACGCTGGCGTGATGATAACGGCTATTAAGTTATAAATGCCATTTTAAAAAACAGCTAATGCTTAATTTTTTAAATTGTATTTGAAAAAACCCTTTACCAATCATACATATAATGATATAATTAACTCAACAAACAACAACGGAGAACGTTAAAATGACAGTGTTAAATAAAGACCTAGCAATCGCTTCTATTCACGCACGTTTATCGGTGCATGGCGATAATCTCAATGAGAAAACAAAAAACGGGCTACGTCTCGCCAGCCTAGCACTAATGAATGGTGAGAGTGAGCCGAAACTAGAGCGTTTCTTTGGGCAAGAAAATGTCGTGGTTCGTTTTACTAATCCTGAAACAGGTAAAGAGGATGAAGCCTTTGCCAAAATTCAGCATTACTTAGATTGACAGAGTGGGGTAGTCGTTATGACTACCCTTTTCCTTGTGGAACAGCTATTAAGTTATACCCTAAAATCTAAACAGCAATATTTTATGCAACACATAATCGCTTGCCTTTTTTTATAATATGTATTATAATGTATTCATCAAACATAACTAAGGAAGTTATCATGGATTACACTCAAAAAACCCTGTTTCAAATTCAATCTATATTGATTTTGGCTATTTCGTATCTCTCAACCGTCAGTAATATCAAGAACCCAAACACGATGCGTTGCTGTGATCGCCTTCATCAAATCAACACTATTGTGAATTGTATGAGCGATACCGATGTATCATTTTTTCAAGGTGACGATGGTAACTTACATGTCGTTAAGTTAAGCTGTGGTTATGACCCTGACGACCCCGATCAGGATTTTGATGACAAATATTACACGCTAGTCACGATTAATATCGTTGATGGTCGTTGTATTTTCTAAGAGGTGGCATGAAAAACTATATTATCACTAATAAAGACAATCTTTTTTTTGACCAAGATACAGACGGGTTTAGCCCGTCTATTTTGGATGCTACGCTTTTTGAACAGGCTCAAGCTGATGAATTAGTCTTAAGCATGACAAACACCAAAAGCGAAATTATTACTACTTATCTATCAAGAAAGGATTTACATCCTTTAAGTGAAAAACTCGATAATTTAAAGATGGCGGTGCTTTCCGTGCCCTTGACAGACGAGGAAAAAAAGCAACGTTCTGAAGCCTTCAAAAAATTCATAGACAGCATCACCCCAATTAAACCTAGTCCAAACGCTCCAAAAAATATCACTATTGCAGGTTTATTATTTAAATTAACATGCAGTGCTTGCCCTGAGCAATATGATGTTTTTGATGGTGATAAAAAGATTGGTTACGTTCGCTTGCGTCATGGTTCACTAAGCGTGGATAACGAGGTTATAGAAAAAGGTATATGGCATACTGATAGTGTTCATGGGGATGGCGAGTTTGACGACCAAGAACGCCCATACTTTTTAGCCAAAATCGCTTTTTTATTATTAAAAGAATTTAATTTAATTGACTCGAATACTAACGCGTGTGAATTTGATAATGGCTTTAATTTATTAGATACACCATTAAAGCCTTTACATTGGATTGATGAAGCAGAGTATCATTTTTCCCATTGCTTTATCGGTGATTTTTTCATAACCCCCATAGATAACCATTTTCAGCTAGGGTTTTATCAAGATGACTACCTTACACAGCAAAAGATTTTCGATGACCTAGAACAGGCTAAAAAATGGGCGAATGAGCATTATATTAGAACCCTTCAAGACCTATTATCGTAATTGAATTTTATTATTAAAGTCACGAAAGTGGCTTTTTTTTTGCTTGACAATAATTCATTTATGAACTATAATACATATCATAAAGACACACAGGAACTCAAAGAATGAAGTTATTAAGTCGAATTAGTCAAGCCTATGTAGATGAGTTAAAAATCTACGATATTAATGAAACCACGTGTGTTAAGAAAGCACCTAGTAAATTTCTAAAAGTCCCCGAATGCCTTAAGGGTACTAAAAGCTTCTTTGCAGGTAGCTCGCTTGATGTGGTTTTAGTCATGGTGACAAAACGCCAAGATGGTAGCATTCATCACGCTGTATTCGTTAGCTTCAATCAAAGCTTTTTGGCACCACTTCAAGAACATGAAATACGCGCATTCAAACTAGAAAAATTTATTGATCAGGTTAAAATTGAGGGTGGTTTTCATGAATAATCAACAAAACTGGTGTGATATCTGCGTATTTTTGGGTATCGATAAGGAATATCATGATTTACTTCAAATCGTATCACAAAAAACCAAACCAACTAACTTGGATTTTTACCGTCCCTTATTTGCTAAAATTAATGAGAAATTGGAAAAGCTTATTTTAAATGCGAAATTGTCTTTTCAGATTACCCATGAAAAACAATTTATCACCGTAAATAACCAGCAATTTTCAACCTTGCCCCAATTAATCGCCATTCTAAATGAAATCAAAAAGACAAGTTAATCGCTTGTCTTTTTTACTGCAGGTGAGTAAATAGCTATTAAGTTATAAAAACCATTGGTACAAGCACGGATAACTTTGATTGTTTATTCGTGCTTTTTATTTCTGTGTTATAATTATACATATCTTTTAATAAGAGGTTACTCATGGCTTTGATTATTTCATTTGTCGGTTCAAGAAAATTAGCCGAACCGCAATTTAAAGAACACGCTAGAATTTTTTTTAATCTTTGTTATCGCTGTGCTGAATTGGGTATTGTAGGCAGATCGGGTGGGGCTTTAGGTGCTGACTTGATTTTTGAACAAGCCTATCAACAAGCCATTCTTGATAATAAAACCACTACTAATCATGCTGAAATTTTTGTGCCATGGCAGCGTTTTCGTGCCATTAAAGACACCCCAAATCCGTTAGAGCGTTTTCATATCATTCCTAGTGACCCTGCTTTAGTTAATCAAGCTGAACAGATGGTGCGCGAAACACACCCTGCACCGAACAAATTGTCACAGGGTGCTATGAAATTGCACTCACGAAATATGAACCAAGTTTTTGGCTTGGACTTAAAATCACCGATTGATGCGTCAATCTGTTGGACGGAAAACGGCGTAAAAAGCGGCGGAACCGCTAGTAATATTACGCTATGCGAAAAAAATAATATCCCAGTGTTTAATTTAGGTGGTGATCCGCAAAAAGTGTTACTTGATATTAAAGGGTTTTTTCAAGAGAAAGGCATTATTCGTTGACTTATGACATTATATGTATTATAATGAATCATCTTAACAACAAGCGGAGTGGCAAAGTATGCTAATTATCTCAACCAAGCGTTTCAATGATGAAACAGACAATCCGATTTTTGTCGTGGGTGATTTTATCTGTGTGGATGGTGATATTTCACCATTACAACCTATCTCAAATGGTGTTACTCGATATTGCGGTTTATTGGAAAATGAAGCTAAAACCGTGAACAATGTATTAACCAATAACCCCGACAAATACGGCAAAGCCAACGAAAACTTCGCTGAATTGGTCAAGAGTGCTGAAGTCCATATCCGCAGACTTGTTGCACGCAACAAAGAATGCCTTGATGTTTTGGTCAAGGATGATTACTGGTATGTTCGTGCAGAAGTGGCTCGCACAGGTTCAATAAAGCACTTGAACCAACTAACTAATGACGTTGATGAATTGGTGCGTGAAAGCGCAGATGAAGCGTTTAATGAACTTCACGACAAAATGGACTAATTGATATGATGAACGCAACTTATTAATTCTTAATTTCGGTTTATATGGGTACTCATAATCCTTACTAATTTTAACCCTTATTTTTTGTTTTTTTTTATTTGTTTATTGAAATCAATAACTTATAAACCAGTAAAAAATAAGGGTTTTTTCTTTAAAAACTACCTTAGTATTGTCTGGTTGTGTTTTTCGTGGTAATATTCTCTTGTTAAACACCGCATAGGTGGCTTAGAAAACTAGTATTAGTAGGGGCTGTTAGCTGTTAGTGTTAAACACCGCATAGGTGGCTTAGAAAGATGGTACAATGAAGCTCTATCTAAGCTCCAAGTTAAACACCGCATAGGTGGCTTAGAAAGACAGCATGACACAAACAGCATTACAAGATTAGTTAAACACCGCATAGGTGGCTTAGAAAGATCACGCAAGAAATGGTGAGTAGCTTGTCTAAGTTAAACACCGCATAGGTGGCTTAGAAAGAGCTTTTCGGGAATGATTTCATAACCGTTGTGTTCAACACCGCATAGGTGGCTTAGAAATTGAGGAAAACGGCTTTACAAATCAAGAGAACCTGTTGGGGAAGCCTGTATTGAATACCCGTTTCGAAACCTCTTTTGATAAATTTGGTATAAATGGTAGTTTTCCACTCACCATCAACGGCAACCAAAGAAATATTTTTATCATTATATCAACGGCACTTTGCGAAGGCGAAACAACCGATGGCGATCAGAATTATTATGTGTATTTCAATCTACATTATGATAACGATTCGGTTGAGTTTTTCAAAAAAGCTGCAGATTATATGCGTAAGCATTTGCCCCAAGAGTTCAAGGTATGGCTACGTGAATGCGATGTTGTGGATGAATTTTCCGAAGTCACATAATAAGAGACGGGCGAAAGCCCGTTTTTTCACATTAAATTCAAATCGACACCAACCAAGATGGTACAGACACTTAACCTTGCCAGCCAATGTTAATAAGGATTTCCTTGCGCAACTGTATTGTGATACCGCCGAGCAGTTTGACGATGAGTAAGGCTATTAAGCTATAACCATAAAAGCAAAGCAGATAAACTTTAAAGTTTAGATTATTGCTTGACTTCTCTTGCTATTATATGTATAATTAACTCATACAAACAACACTAAGAGAGTGCAAAATGCAAATTTTTCGTCAAGTAAAAAGCGGTGGTATTACCCAATTAGCTATTGTTGGTTTAACCGATGATCATGCAGATGGTGGTTTTGGTATAGTGCGTTTATTACCTGCAAGCCATTCAATGAATATTCGTTACCGAATATTAGGTCGTGCTAAAACCTTTAAAGAAGCGATGGAAAAATATCGCTCGCAAATTGTTTTAGCCTCAACTGCTTTTAGAAATATGTTTTATTATATCCCAACCCATAGCCCTATCTACCAAGATATGCAAAAAGAAATGAAAAATATTGATGAGATACTGGTGTCAAGATATAACGAACAGGTTTAAAGGGTTGATTACCCTTGATAGAAGGCTGCTTATTTAAGTAGCCTTTTTAGCGTCACCTATACGGCTATTAAGTTATAAAAACCCAATACAAGCAACAGTTGCATTAAAAAAACCTCACTAATAAGTGGGGTTTTTGGTTTCGTTAAGAAATTAACGATTTGTCGAATTTTAAATTTAACGCATCCTTGCCTATGCGACAACCTTTTACTGAGTCGTAAAGGTCAACGTCTATATAATAACATTCATCATCATCTTTGTGCTTTATTACCTGCACATCAAAAGTTAGGGTGTCTGTTATCAATCTTTCCTTGATTTTATAATGACCCCATAATTTAATTGTAGTGAAAAAACCACCCCACACATGAGCATTGATTTTTTTAATGCCCGAATCCGCGAGTGCTTTTTGAACAATACCTAGCAATTCATTGATAGAATCGTTGTTAAAAATTTTGTTGTTAATGATAGTGACGTTTGCTAGATTTAATTTGCTGGGATTTTGCATTTTTACTCTCTTAGTAGGTTATTAATGCTATTATAATACATATTATAAATTTAGACAACTTTTTTTTGTTTATTTTTATACTTGCTATTTTTCATTATATGTATTATAATAAACATACTTTAAATCACAAAGGAGTTGGGTCATGTCTTATGAATCCGAAAAAACTACACGTCACACTTACGCGGAACAATACATAAAAACCTTAGACGCACCTGCTATGGCTGCATTATGGAATAAATACGATCGATATCGCAATTTTCTCGACGGCACACTATCTCCCATTACGCCCGAAATGGTGAATGGCTTGTCTAAAGATCAGTTATCAGATTTTACTGATTGGTTGGCTGATGATGAAAATCTTGAGCGTTTTACAGATCTCAGACCTATTTATATGATGATGGACAGTCTAGAGAAATTATCTGATGATGAAATGATTGAAAAGTGGAATTACTTCCAAGAACACTTGCACGACTCTGCGGATAAAATTTATCGCAATGATATCAGTAATCTAAATAAGCTTTTTTCTAAAAAACCCGACAAAATCACTCATGCTACCAATCATGAAAATTACCATCCTGATGACGCTTTCTTTTATCAAGAAACACCACATTCAGAAACAGTAATTAGTTTTAACCTTTTACGTGGTTATCATCCCGATTCAAGAGACCCAATAGACAACCAACTACTTGCTGAATATCTCGTCAATCAACCCATATAACAAATAAAACTGCTTTCTAACCGTCCTTGTGGCGGTTTTTTTATTATATTTTTCTTGACATTGTTTTTTATTATATGTATAATATTCCTAAGCCACTAAGAAAGGAAATTATTATGAACCACACTCAACTTCATAACGATGCTATCTCATTTGTCAATTCATTACAAAAACCCTTTTTATTGTGTGTATGGGCACACTATGCAAAGGCGAACAATAAACCTGAAATATTAGTTAGTACTGATGATAACATTGCTGCGCTTTTTGCGGATGTAAAATCTGCTGTAACTGCCTTCACGCAAGGGGATTTTAATTATAACCATGCTTATGTTTTCCTCGATAACAACGGCGCGATTAAAAGTTTTCCAACTTTAACTAGCCCAACCTCACCTTTTGATCGCATGGCACTCATTGAATGGTTAGCAACAGATGACAACCTAGCCAAAGAAACCGCCTACTTTATGCCACAACACCTACAGCCTAATAACAGCTTTATGCAAAAACCTTTTTAAAACACTTATTGATTGTTATTATTTTTACGGAAACCCACTATTTTAGTGGGTTTTTATTGACAATCAAAACTATATGTATTATAATATAATCTCATTTGATAACTAAGGAAGTTAACGATGCTTTGCTTAACATTTAATCAATTAAGTGATGATGCCAAAAATACAGCTTATGCTGAGTGGTGTGATGTACAAAGTAGGATCTTTAGTGATGTTGCTGGTAAGGATCTAAGTAATACCCTTGATTTTATTGAAAAACGCACAGGCGTCAGCTTGTCTGATTATAGCATTAGCGATGACCGTTATCACTATACCATCGCGCCAGCCACAGATTCAGCTATTCAGAATGCGGATAAACTACGCTATGATGAAATGTTTGATTTTCATGAGATTAAAAATAAACACGCTGTTAGAATTGCCATGCATATTTTCTATGCGTTAACCTTCAATCGCAAGGTTTTTGTGATGAAAAACAACATGATTTCTCGTTGTCAGTATGATATCAATAACCCTCCACAACTCAAACACCGCGTTTCACGCTTAGAGAATGACCCTTGTGTTAGTTTTACAGGTACAGACATTAGCCAATCGTTTTCAATGGCACTATGGAACACAACACGCTCACTAGGCACCCAAAAGGATATTACCCTACATGACATCCTAACTGAAGCTTTTAAGGCTATGTTTAGTGAGTATCTAGCCGAATATTCGGTGTTTTTTAACTACAATACCTTTTTGGCAGACGTTCGCCATGAAATTTTTGATATTGATGGTTATATTGCCTAAAATAATCAACAGAAAGCCACTTGTTAACACGGTGGCTTTTTTTTGCTGGCGTGATGCTAGGGTAGTATCGCTATTAAGTTAAAACGCCCCTAGAAAGCAAACTATGGCTATTTATTACAGCTCAAGTAATTAATAGAATTGCTTGTCTTTTTACATTATATGTACTATAATAAATACATCTCAACCACATAAGGAACATATCATGTCATATACCGCACGCGGTGTTTATGCCGAACGCCATCTTGGGATTTTAAAGAAAAGTGAACTTATTGCCCTTTGGAATAAATATTGTCTAGACATAGCCGAAACAGACAGTTCAAACGAGGGTAAAATAGATGGGGTAATCTTTACCAACAATACCGACAATGTGGTTAAATGTTTTCCTGATGCCGTTTCATGTTATAAGGCTATGGTAAACCTGACGCCCGATCACTATCACGCCGAAAACGCTTTTTTTACCGCCAAAACCATTGATGGTGAGCGCAAGATACTTGGTTTCGATGAGCATGATGAAGCAAATTCTCCGTATGATGAAACGGTTTTATTGGAATGGTTGTCCAGTGATGATAAATTAGAAAAATTTGCATTTATCAATCCTGTTGAGCTAATGCTGCAAGATATGGAATACATGTGCGATAGTGAGATCATTGAAAAATGGAATGCTTATCGCCACCATTTACACGACAACACTAATAAAGTTTATTACAATACCAACGCAGGGCTTGAACTATGCTTTCAAAAGCAGTTATATGGTATGGTGACAGCAACTCAACATGATCGCTACGATGCTCAACATAGCTATTTCTTTCAGCCAAACCCCAATGAATATACCATTGTAAGTTTCGGTTATCTACGAAACATTAATGTGGAAGCAGATAGAAACCCGATAAACCTTACCGAACTCGCCCAATATCTCGTTGAAAATACATTTTAGTTATCTTAATTATCCACAACCGTCTATCAAAATAGGCGGTTTTTTTATTGACTTTTTATATTATTATATGTATAATATAATTTCAAACCCACCGCCTTACAGGAAAATCTCATGAACGCAATTGGCTTATTTCTTATCGCTCTTACGCTTTTTGCCTTGTTTATTATCATTGTTTTGATGGGTGAGTTTGTTATCTTTATTCGATACCTAATGGGAGGTTTTAAGACTAAACGCACCCAAAACAAAAAAGCCAAAGAAAAAAAACTTATTCGTTGGGTTAAATAAAAAATAAGCCATTGCACCATAAAGACCTAGTTTCATCGCTAGGTTTCTATCCCTTCGATGATTACGGCTATTAAGTTATAAAAAAGCAAAAGCCCATAAATAAAAGCAAGAAAATTATTTGCGAAATTTTGCGATTGTTTACTTATGTAATTTTTTAATAAAACCGCTTGATGGTTACATTAAAATGAACTATAATACATACAGTTAAACGGCAAACAGCCTTAATCAGGAAATCAACCATGAAAACCACCTACATACTAGCGTTACTTTCAATTCCTTTCGCAATCGTATTCTCTTTTATTTCTGTCGCCTTAAGCTGTTTTTTTATCAGCTTAACACAACAGTTTTTTGCTGTTACTACTTACGCTATTAAACTCATTGCTAGCCTAGTAACCGCCTATGTTGAATACGGCTATGAAGTCGCAAAATTTGTTGGTTACAAAGGTGCAGATTTCGCCATGATTGGCTTAACCTTTATCGGAAAATCTGCATTTTGGTCGATTGCTATGTTATTGATAGCAATTAAATTCTACATTAGAACCGCGTTAAAATTTGCTAAAAACACGCGTCAGACGGTAAGTGATTTTTTCGACCCCTTAGCCATTGACTATGAAAAGGAGTGCGAAAGGCTAGTTAAACATATGTTACAACATGATGACTTTACTATGACCTTTGATATATCAGTAGTAGAAAAATGGAATGAGTATTGCAGTAAAAACAAATACCACAACAGCATGATACACTTCACCCAAAACAACAACAGCGACCGATTTTTTATTAAAGGCGTTGACAACCTTATCACCTTCGATGATATCAACAGCGCACAAAGCCCAATTAATTACATTGAGTTAAAACGCTACCTAACCGCCTAACAGGTAGCCAAATAATAGCCCTACTAAAATAGTGGGGTTTTTGACCTCAATCAATCAGGGTTAACAGCTATTAAGTTATAAAAAAAGCCAAAACCAAGAGCAACAACATACAAAAAAGACCTCGCGATTGCGAGGGCTTGGTTACAATGAATACAAATTATGGTAACGGGTAATATCAAAATTAACTTCCAAAATAGCATCTGCTGCCAGTTTTTCAAAAAATTGAATGTCAGCTACACTATCAGGGCGTTTTTGTTTAAGATATTCTAGCACTTCCTCAACATCATACTCACGTATCTCATCATCATAGGAGACCGCTTCATACCCAATATTTTGCGCGATGGCTTCCAGCGTTTCGTCTGTTACATCATTCTCTGTTAAAGTCGCTGCCTTATAAACAAACATCATCATCTCCCATGTGGTTGCGAGTATTCATTATAATACATATAATAAAACCTGTCAAGTGCCAAATTATCAATATTTCCTTTGACTTGTATTATAATATATATTATAATAAGTTAAATTCAACCACAAAAGGAAATACAGTATGTCTATGGTACGCACTCACATTGAAAGCTATCTTGGTAGTCTAAGCGATTGGGACGAGGTAGAAGTGTGGAACCGATTTGCCCGTGAAAATGATGAAAAAATCATCTATAGCAATGATTCAGACGGCTACGTTGAATGCTTTAATGATGATGTCGCTGAATGTTCACGCGCCATGTTATATGGCTCTCAGAATAGCAACCACAACTATTTTTATATCAATAATTATGGTAATGTGGTTAGCTTCATGTCGCTTACGTTTGAAAGTCTAAATTCACCTTATGACAGAACAAAAGTAGTGGACTGGCTTGTTGAAAACGAAACCAACATTAAAACCCTTAATGATGATTTCACCCTATACAGCTTCTTAGATGATACCTGTGATTGGGATAGCGACAGCCTACGCCAAGAATTCAATAAAAGCTTAGGTGACGATGAACAAAATAATGCCATCCTTCTAAACACACCCGATGAGCTGGCTAAAATCAATCCTGATTTAATCAGTAAAGGCATTGCTAACGGCACTTATGATGCAAGCCACCGATACGTCTGCCTAAGCCGTGATGACAATTCAGCGTTATCATTTGATGAGTTGGATGATGAAAAATCGCCTTACAGTGAAAAAGCTGTATTAAGCTATTGGGTCTCCCTAGCCAATAAAGACTAATCAGGTACACACATAAAAGGGTAGCATTAGCTACCTTTTTTATTGTAAAAATAATTGATTTTTAACATGTTTTTTATTATAATACATATAGTATTAACCACATAGGAATTTTTATATGAGCAAATTAACTGGCTTAACCGACGATCAAAAAGTTTTCTTATGGAGTAAATTTTGTGAATTGGCGATGGATTCTAAGGACAATGCTGATAAAGACAAAGCCGTTGAGATATTTTTCAATAACAAGAATATCGTTGCAGAGTATTACGATGTACGCAGTAATGATGAGAAAAAATCTTTACAAGCGCTGGCTGAATCTATCTTAAGAGGTAAACTCAATCCTAGTCATAAATACTTTATGATTGATGAAAAGGGTTATATGCAAGGAATATATTCACTAAATGATACCAATTCACCTTACGATGAAGCGGTATTAATCAAAGCGTTATCACATCCTGATCTTTATTGTGATTTGTATGATGACGATATTATCAACCTGTGGAATATTTACGCCAAACAACATAATCTACCTACTGTCGATTACTTCAATGCAGACTTTTGTGCTAATCATTTCAATGTCAGTGATAATTCCTTAATGACGAATATTGGAAATCTATACACCTATTTAATGCAAAACACACAAAAAGGTGCTACGCTCTATGTTTATAAAAACAGCGATAATGAACTTGTCGTTTTCAGTGCTATCAGCGACAACAATTCACCTATTCATATTAAGTTATTAATTGAGTGGTTTTCGTCTTAATTGCTCACAGCCAAGAAGGGTAGCGCTCGCTACCTTTTTATTGCCCTGATTTTGGCATATAGGCTATTAAGTTATAATACCAACATTTAAAGCAGTATCATCACGCCCACAAAAAAACCCACTATTGCTAGTGAGTTTTGCTGGTACAGTGCTATTGTTAGTCAATCTCTTTTTCCACCACCTCATTACGCTGTTTACAATTCCAGTCGAAAGTAACAAACTTGGTAATGTCTTGGTAATCATCACTTGGCTTTTCTGTCGTGTAGTAAATAGGCTCGCCATACCATGCACCAACACATTCGTAGTCGTATTCATCACGGAATGAGAAATCACCACCACCCATGTATTCTGCTGATAGTCTGGTTAATAGCGCTAATGGGCTATATAAAATATCATCGCCATGATCGGAAAAAATCTTTACTTCATGGTCAGATAACGGTTTTAAGTCAATAAAACTTTTATCCTCATCACAGACCAAATACCCCTCAATTTTTTGCGGTTTATAGCCACCCGTCACAAAAAATTCATTACGGAATTTTTTAAATTGCTCAAGCACTTCACCTTCGGTACTAGGGAACCAATCGTCGCTATCATGATCCATCGGATGATCGACAAAAATTACTGCGCTGCCGTCTTTGGCTTCATGATCGCCTCTTGATACCCAAAGATTATGCTCGTTCTCGTCATAATCACACACAGTTTTCACAATAATGGGATTTTCTTTGGTAGCGTGTTCCTGTAGATAGCGATACAGCGCACGTTCCTCATCGTTGGCAAAATAGTTACACTCGCAGAATTTCATCATGCTGTTATTCACAACGATAGTAGGCTCAAAAGGACGAGAAAGTTGTTTTTGAAAATAAGCACCCATTGGTAACTCCTGTGTGGTTGAAAGTAGGTTTATTATAATACATATAATAAACCATTGCAACCTTTTTATATTATTTAGGGAATAAATTCTGGATTTTAGCTTGTAAACATTTTGTAAATTATCTTGATTTTACTAAATAAAATTTATATAGTAATTATAACGCAAGGGCGTTGGAGTGAATTAAGTTACCCAAGATTGCGTTTTTAAATTTAAAGTCCGCTTATATGTTGCCATATAAGCGGATTTTTATTTTCGTGGTTTGTTTTTATTTAATCGATTAAATATAGCAATAAAATTATAGTTTGAACTGTTTACTTATTTATTGAAATAGATTATAATATATATTATATACAGTTAACACCTAAGAGAGGATGAGGATGACGACTAAAACCCCAAAGCCTAAATTTGCCATTCTAAAACGCCGCTGGCGTGCTGGGAAATGCAGTGAAAGTATTTCAGTTGGCACGTTAAAA
>ERZ500994.131-NODE-131-length-24611-cov-12.426006_pt1 | contig 24611 bp, 21 predicted proteins | sample MGYA00248878_ERZ500994 | MGnify/ENA primary metagenome ERZ500994 (study PRJEB25958, sample SAMN03398533) | human skin metagenome | study: EMG produced TPA metagenomics assembly of the Human Skin Microbiome Metagenome (human skin metagenome) data set. | reverse complement strand
TCGCCGGGCCGACGCCGGCGACGTAGACGATGGTCAGCAGCAGCGACAGCGCCGCGGCACCCGCGTTCAGCATGTGCCCGCCGGGCAGCTTCTTCGGCTTGCCGTCGATCTTGCCGGCCAGCTTGCCATAGGCCACGACCGACCCGGTGAAGGTCACCGCGCCGATGAAGACGCCCAGCGCGACCTCGACCTTGAGCATGGCGATCTCGGCCGGGGTCTTGTGGGCCGGGGCCCGTTGCGTCAGCGACCCGTCGGGGTGAGCCCCAGGCTGCGCCCAGCGAGCCCGCGCGAGCGGGTGGCCAGGCTGCGGGCGATGCCGCGAAGGGCGACCGCGGCCGGGCCGTCGGGGTTGGACAGGACCGCGGGGTTGCCGTGGTCGGAGCCCTCGCGCAGCGAGACGTCGAGCGGGATCTGGCCGAGCAGCGGGACCTCGGCGCCGACCGTGCGGCTGAGCGACTCGGAGACGGCCTGACCGCCACCGGAGCCGAAGAGCTCCTGACGCGAGCCGTCGGGCAGCTCGAGCCAGGACATGTTCTCGATGACGCCGACGAGGCGCTGGTGCGTCTGCATCGCGATCGAGCCGGCGCGCTCGGCGACCTCCGCGGCGGCCTGCTGCGGGGTCGTCACGACGAGGATCTCGCTGTTGGGGATCAGCTGGGCGATGGAGATCGCGATGTCACCGGTGCCCGGCGGCAGGTCGAGCAGGAGGACGTCGAGGTCACCCCAGAAGACGTCGCCGAGGAACTGCTGCAGCGCGCGGTGGAGCATCGGCCCGCGCCAGACGACCGGCTGGTTGCCGGGGACGAACATGCCGATCGAGATGACCTTCACGTCCGAGGCGATGGGCGGCAGGATCATGTCGTCGACCTGCGTCGGCGGGTGCGTCACGCCGAGCATGCGGGGGATCGAGAAGCCGTAGATGTCGGCGTCGACGACCCCGACCTTGAGCCCCTCGGCGGCCAGCGCCGCGGCGAGGTTGGCGGTGATCGAGGACTTGCCGACGCCGCCCTTGCCCGAGGCGATGGCGTAGACGCGGGTCAGCGAGCCCGGCTTGGCGAAGGGGATCTCCTTCTCCGCCTGGCCGCCGCGCAGGTGGGTCTTGAGCTCCGCGCGCTGCTCGTCGTTCATCACGCCGAGGGTGACCTTGACGTCCGTGACACCGTCGATCGCGGCGAGCGCCTTGGTCGTGTCGGTGGTCAGCGTGTCCTTCATCGGGCACCCGGACACCGTGAGCAGGATGGTCGCCGTGGCGAGGCCGTCGGCGTCGACCGCCGCGGTCTCGACCATGCCGAGCTCGGTGATCGGACGACGGATCTCGGGGTCGATGACCGTGCTCAGCGCCTCGCGGAGCTGCTCATCGGTGATCGTGGGGTGCGAAGAAGCCATTGCCCCATCGTAGATCGCCCCACGGAGTGGCCTGCGTCGCACCCGGCGAAGGGGGCAGGGTCAGGGAGAGAGCGGCTTGGGTTCGGTGACCTCGTCGACGTCCTCGTCGCGCTGGCGCACCTCGAGACCCTTGGCCTCCATCTCCTCGAGCAGGTCGCGCAGCTCGCTGCGGATGAAGTCGCGGGTCGCGGCGTCGCGCAGGGCCAGCCGCAGCGCGGCGACCTCGCGGGTGAGGTACTCGGTGTCGGCGAGAGCCCGCTCGGCCTGCACGCGGTCCTGCTCGAGGGCGACCCGGTCGCGGTCGTCCTGCCGGTTCTGCGCAAGCAGGATGAGCGGCGCGGCGTAGGAGGCCTGCAGCGAGAGGATCAGCGTGAGCAGGGTGTAGTTGAGCGCCCGCGGGTCGAACTGCGCTGGCTCCGGGGCGAAGGTGTTCCACGCCAGCCAGACGGCGACGAAGACCGACATCCAGATGAGGAAGCGCGGCGTGCCCATGAAGCGCGCGAACTTCTCCGAGATGACGCCGAAGGCCTCCGTCGAGAAGCTCGACGGCTTGCGGATCAGCTGGCGCCGCACCTCCTGCGGGGTGTCGACGCGGGTCGTGGTGCGGCGGTCACTCATCGGTCACCTCGTGGCGCTCCTCGCGCCAGTCCTCGGGGAGGATGTGGTCGAGCACGTCGTCGACCGTGACGACGCCGAGCAGGTGCTCGTCCTCGTCGACGACCGGCGCGGAGATGAGGTTGTAGGTCGCGAGCGTGCGCGTCACCTGCCCCAGAGGTGCCTCCGGGCGAAGGGGGTCGATTGCCTTGTCGATGTAGCGCCCGATGCTCTCGTGGGGAGGCTCGCGCAGCAGTCGCTGGATGTGGATCATGCCGAGGTACTTGCCCGTGGGGGTCTCTAGCGGCGGGCGGCAGACGTAGACGGTCGCGGCCAGGGCGGCGGTGATCTCCTCGCGACGCACGACGGCGAGCGCCTCGGCGACGGTGTCCTCGGGCGCGAGCACGACGGGGTCGGTCGTCATGAGACCACCCGCGGTGTTCTCGTCGTAGCTGAGCAGTCGACGCAGCGGCTCGGCGTCGTCCGGCTTCATCAGCTGCAGCAGCGTCTCGGCGCGCTCGGGCGGCAGCACGGAGAGCAGGTCGGCGGCGTCGTCGGGGTCCATCGCCTCGAGGACGTCGGCGGCCCGCGCCTGGGTGAGCAGCCCGACCATCTCGGCCTGGTCGTCGTCACCGAGCTCCTGGAGGATGTCGGCGAGCCGGTCGTCGTCGAGGGCGGCGACGACGGCCTCGCGGCGGTCCCGGGAGAGGTCGGCGATGACCTCGGCGAGGTCGGCGACCTTGAGGTCCTCGACCGACTCGAGGAGCTTGACCGCGGAGTGCTCGGCGGCGCTCACCGTCGCGGACAGGCCGGTGACGTCCTCCACGGGGACGGTGAAGGTCTCCCCCCTTCGCCGCACGAGGAGGCCACGACGGGACTGGCGCCCGCCGCGGACGAAGACCTTGGTGACGAACCAGCTGCGGTTGGCCGACTGCTCGACCCCGATGTCCTCGACGGTCGCGTCGACCTCGCCGTCGTCGGTGCGCACCGTGACCGGACGCTCGAGGAGCTCGGCGAGCACGAGCGTCTCGGTGGCGCGCTGCTCGAAGCGGCGCATGTTGACCAGGCCGGTCGTGATGACCTGACCGCCCTCGACGGAGGTCACCCGGGTCATCGGCACGAAGACGCGGCGCCGCCCGGGCACCTCGACGACGAGACCGATGACGCGGGGGCGTCGCGAGGGGGAGAAGGTGACGACGACGTCGCGCACGCGGCCGACCTGGTCACCGAGCGGGTCGAAGACATTGAGGCTCGCCAGACGGGCGACGAAGAACCGGGTGGGAGCACTCACGCCTGACAGGGTAACGGCGGCCAGCGGGTGCGCTCGTCAGCCGTGTCGGGTGCCGCGGCCCCCGAAGTGCCACGGACGCCGCACCCGCGTGGCGGCGGCGCCCGCGGTGATCGGCGCGTCGGCCCGGGCCGAGCCGTCGGGTCCAGACCGCCCCGGTGCCTGCACCGGCAGGCCGAAGGGGGCGAGCAGCCAGATCGTCGACCCCGCGCGCCACCGGTCGAGCAGGTCGGCGGGGGCGTTGAGCCGCTCGGCGAGCAGGGTGGCGGCCGCCGGCTCCCACCACGGGTTGCCGGGGGAGAGGGCCTGGGCGCGGGCGCGCAGGGTGAGCAGCCGTCCGCCGTCGCCCTTGCTGCGCAGGACGACCTCGACCTGCTCGGGCAGGGGCCCGAGGTCGGCCTCGGCCCCGCCGGACACGAGCAGGACCTGCCCGGCGAGCTCGTCGGCGCCGCTGGCGAACCAGGTGAGGCGCTCGCGGCCGTCGACCCGCAGCCACAGCACGTCGGACTTCGACAGCGCCTCGGTCGTCAGTGCCGACAGGTTGACCTCGCTCATGCCCGCAGCCTAGGGGGCAGCCGTGTCCGGGTGTCGTCGGTCATAACGGCGCGGTGAGGTGCCTTGCTAGGTTGCGCGAGAACCCCCCTTCGCTCACCCGAGAGGACTCGAGCCACACATGCGCAGTGCCAAGGACTTCTTCGCCCCACTCGCCGTCGGGGCGCCCGCCCCGGCCCGTGAGGTGCCGGCGCGTCCCAGCCGGATGATCCACTTCTTCGACCCGAGCAACCCCAAGATGGCCGCCAAGGTCCCCGACATGGTCGGCGTCGCCGACGTGCTCCTGGGCAACCTCGAGGACGCCGTCGTGGCGGACAAGAAGGAGGCCGCGCGCGAGGGCCTCGTGCAGATCGCCAAGGATGTCGACTTCGGCGAGCACACCCAGCTGTGGACCCGGGTCAACGCCCTCGACAGCCCGTGGGTCCTCGACGACCTGACCACCCTCGTCACCGAGGTCGGCGACAAGCTCGACGTCGTCATGGTCCCCAAGGTGCAGGGCCCCGAGGACATCCACTACGTCGACCGTCTCCTCGCGCAGCTCGAGGCGAAGGGGGGCGTGCAGCGCCCGATCATGGTCCACGCGATCCTCGAGACCGCCCGCGGCATGGCCAACGTCGAGGCCATCGCGGGTGCCAGCCCGCGCATGCAGGGGATCTCGCTCGGCCCGGCCGACCTGGCCGCCGACCGCCGGATGAAGACCACCCGCGTCGGTGGCGGCCACCCCGGCTACCTCGTGCGACAGGACCCCACGAAGGGAGCGGATGGCGCGCCGGACTACCAGGGCCAGCGCACGGTCTTCCAGCAGGACCTGTGGCACTACACGATCGCCCGCATGGTCGACGCCTGCGCGATGCACGGGATCTTCCCCTTCTACGGCCCCTTCGGCGACATCAAGGACGTCGTGGCCTGCGAGGACCAGTTCCGCAATGCCTTCCTCCTCGGCTGCGTCGGCGCGTGGAGCCTGCACCCGGTGCAGATCGACATCGCCAAGAAGGTCTTCAGCCCGAGCGCCGAGGACGTCGCCCACGCCCGCGAGGTGCGTGACGCGATGCCGAGCGGCGGTGGCGCCGTGATGATCGACGGCAAGATGGAGGACGACGCCAGCTACAAGCAGTGCATGGTCATCCTCGAGCTCGCCGAGCGCCTGTCCGCCAACGACCCCGAGCTCGCCAAGCTCTACGCGGAGGCCTGAGCCATGACCGAGAGCACCTACACCCCTCGTCGCTCGGTCCTCTACATGCCGAGCTCCAACGCCCGCGCCCTCGACAAGGCGAAGACCCTGCCGGTCGACGCCCTGATCCTCGACCTCGAGGACGCCGTCGGCCCCGACGACAAGCCGGCCGCCCGTGAGGCCGCGTGCGCCGCCGTGCGCTCGGGCGAGTACGGCGAGCGTGAGCTGACGATCCGGGTCAACGGCATCGGCACCCAGTGGCACGACGAGGACATCGCGGCCGCCTCCCAGGCCGGCCCGCACGGCATCGTCGTGCCCAAGGTCAACACCGCCGACGAGGTCCGCCAGCTCGTCGCCGCGATGGAGGCTGCCGGCGCCCCCGATCACACAAAGCTCTGGGCGATGATCGAGACGCCCGCCGCGATCTTCAACATCCGCGAGATCGCGCAGGCGTCCGACCGTCTCGTCGCCTTCGTCATGGGCACCAACGACCTCGTCAAGGAGCTGCAGGCCGACCACGTGCCCGGCCGCGCCCCGCTCCTCACGTCGCTGTCGTGGGCGCTGCTCGCGGCGCGCGAGGCCGGCATCGCGGTCCTCGACGGCGTCTACAACAAGGTCAAGGACCTCGAGGGCTTCACCGCGGAGTGCGAGCAGGGCCGCGACATGGGCTTCGACGGCAAGACCCTCATCCACCCCGGCCAGGTCGAGGTGTGCAACTCCACCTTCGCCCCGAGCGAGGAGGCCGTGGAGGAGGCGAAGGGGGTCCTGCAGGCCTGGGAGGACGGCGCCGGCAAGGGCGTGGTCACCCACAACGGCAGGATGATCGAGAACCTGCACGTCGACATCGCCCGTCGCGTGCTCGCGACCCACGAGGCGATCGCCGCCCGCGGCTGACCCTCCCTTCGCCCGCCGCAGCCGGTCGGCGCGCGACATCCCGCACGTCATCGCGTGCGGGATGTCGTCGTCCGGGGGTCCTGGACGGTGGCGCTATATTTTCCTCATCACCGCGCAACCTGCCGGACGATCCAGGCGTCTGTGCCGGTATCAGCGCTCTCATCAGGGGGGAAACATGGACACCATCTCGCTCGACCGCCGCGACCTCTTCCGCGGCGCCGCTGCCACGGCCGTCGCCGGTGGCCTGCTCGTCACGGCCGGGGAGGACGCGCACGCCGCTCGTCCCACGACGCTCAAGCAGGGCGACACCGGCTGGTGGGTGCAGAACCTCCAGCAGCGCCTGCTCAAGGCGCACTTCTGGCTGCGCACCGCCAACGGCAGCTACGACCAGACGACCCAGCAGGCCGTCATGGCGCTGCAGAAGGCGCACGGCCTGAGCCGTGACGGCGTCGTCGGCCCGCAGACCTGGTCGGCCGTCTACTCGCCGCGCACCCCGCGCCCGCGCACCACCGCTGCGTGGGAGATCGACAAGAGCCGGCAGCTGCAGATCGTCGCCCGCAACGGCTGGGCCCAGTGGGTCTTCAACACGAGCACCGGCAACGGTGAGCGCTACTGGTCCTCGGCCTCCGGCGCCTATCTCTACGCGACGACCCCGAGCGGCACCTTCCGCTTCTACCGGGCGATCAACGGCATGCGCAATGCCCCGCTCGGCGAGCTGTGGCGGCCGCGCTACTTCAACGGCGGCATCGCGATCCACGGCTCGCCGTCGATCCCCGGCTACCCGGCCTCGCACGGCTGCGCTCGCCTGAGCGACCCGGCGATCAACTACATCTGGTGGAAGAACCTCGCGCCGATCGGGCGCACGGTCAAGGTCTACTGACCTTCCACACGACGGGCGAAGGGAGATGTCAGCGCACAGCATGCGCTGACATCTCCCTTCGTCCGTCTCATCGTGGCCGAGGACACCCTGAGACTCCGTGGCAGGTGGCGGGGTGCGCTGGGATACTGACTCGGATCCTTGAACCACGAGAGCAAAGGTGGACGCATGTCCCGACTGCAGACGACCGACGGACTGACCGAGGAGCAGGTCGACCTGCTGGGCCTGGTCAAGGAGTTCGTCGACGAGCAGATCATCCCGGTCGCGCAGGAGCTCGAGCACGCGGACGAGTACCCGCAGAAGATCGTCGACCAGATGAAGGAGATGGGGATCTTCGGCCTGATGATCCCCGAGGAGTTCGGTGGGCTCGGCGAGTCCCTCCTCACCTATGCGCTGTGCGTCGAGGAGATCGCCCGCGGCTGGATGCCGGTCTCCGGCATCATCAACACCCACTTCATCGTGGCCTACATGATCCTCAAGCACGGCACCGAGGAGCAGAAGCAGCACTACCTGCCGAAGATGGCCACGGGCGAGATCCGCGGCGCCTTCTCGATGAGCGAGCCGGGGCTCGGCTCCGACGTCGCCGGCATCAAGACCAAGGCCGTGCGTGACGGCGACAGCGACGACTGGACGATCAACGGCCAGAAGATGTGGCTGACGAACGGCGCCTCCGCCAACCTCGTCGCGGTGCTCGTCAAGACCGACCTCGGTCACGACAGCCCGCACAAGAACATGACGACCTTCCTCATCGACAAGACCGAGGGCTTCGGCGAGACCGCCCAGGGCGTCACCGTCCCCGGCAAGATCGAGAAGATGGGCTACAAGGGCGTCGACACGACCGAGCTCATCCTCGAGGGCCACAAGACGACGACCGGCCAGATCCTCGGTGGCGAGCCGGGCAAGGGCTTCTACCAGATGATGGACGGCGTCGAGGTCGGCCGCGTCAACGTCGCCTCCCGCGCCTGTGGCCTGGCGATGCGCGCCTTCGAGCTCGGCGTCCAGTACGCCCAGCAGCGCGAGACCTTCGGCAAGAAGATCGTCGACCACCAGGCAATCCTCTTCCGCATCGCCGACATGGCGAGCAAGGTCGAGGCCGCGCACCAGCTGATGGTCAAGGCCGCGCGTCTGAAGGACAAGGGCGAGCGCAACGACCTCGAGGCCGGCATCGCGAAGTACATGGCGGCCGAGTACTGCGCCGACGTCGTCAACCAGTCCTTCCGCATCCACGGCGGCTTCGGCTACTCCAAGGAGTACGAGATCGAGCGGATCTACCGCGAGGCCCCGATGCTGCTCATCGGTGAGGGCACCGCCGAGATCCAGAAGATGATCATCGGCAAGAGCATCCTCAAGGACTACCAGCTCAAGGGGTGATGTCCGGGTAGGTGCCCGGCACCGACACCGCTCGCGCTCGCCCGATCGAAGGGGGCTGGCCGTCACCCAGGTGACGGTCGGCCCCCTTCGTCGTCGTCCGCCCCGTCCACCGGGCCCACAGGTCGGGGTGGGAGACTGGACTCATGAGCACCCAGCCCGGCATGGCCGCCCACATGCAGCAGTTCCTGCGTCTGGAGTACCCGCGGTCGTTGGCGACCTACGACAGCTACGCCGAGGCCCAGCGCGCGGTCGACTTCCTCGCGGACAAGGAGTTCCCGGTCCAGGACGTCATGATCGTCGGCACCGACCTCAAGCAGGTCGAGCGGGTTCGTGGCCGGCTGACGAGCGGCAAGGTCGTGCTCGGGGGACTGCTCTCCGGCATCTGGATCGGTGTCTTCGTCGGCCTGATCTTCGCGATGTTCGAAGGGAGCGACGGCCTGCTCCTGCGGCTGGCCTCGACGGTGGCGATGGGCGCGCTCTTCGGTGCCGTGTGGGCCTGGCTCGGTTACCGCTCCACCGGTGGCCAGCGCGACTTCACCTCGGTGACCCAGGTGGTCGCCTCCCGCTACGAGGTGCTCACCGAGCACCGCCACGCGGCGCGGGCCAACGAGCTGCTGCACGAGCTCGACCCGACCCGCGCCGGGCTCGAGCAGCTGCGGCGCAACCAGGAGGCGGCGCGTGCCGCTCAGGAGCAGATGGACCGCGCCCAGCAGCACCCGCAGCAGGGCTGATCCCGCCCCGCGCCCCCTTCCCCCCGGCGGCGGGGCGGGACTAGCGTCGTCGGTGTGAGCACCCAGCCCGACCTGGCCGCCCTCGACGAGACCTCCTTCGACTCCGTGCTGTGCGTCGTCGCTCACCCCGACGACATCGAGTACGGCACCGCCGCCGCCATCGCGAGGTGGACCGCCGCCGGCAAGCGCGTGCGCTACTTCCTGCTGACCCGCGGCGAGGCGGGCATCGACACGATGGACCCCGTCGACGCCGCGCCGGCCCGCGCCGACGAGGAGCGCGCGAGCGCGTCCGTCGTCGGTGTCGAGGAGGTCGAGTTCGGCGACCACCCCGACGGGACCATCGAGTACGGCCTGACCCTGCGGCGCGACATCGCCGCGGCGATCCGGCGGGCTCGCCCCGACCTCGTCATCGGCACGACCTTCGACGTGACCTTCCCGGGCGGCATCCTCAACCAGGCCGACCACCGGGCCGTGGGCCTCGCGACCGTCGACGCCTGCGCCGACGCCGGCAACCGGTGGATCTTCCCCGAGCTCGTCGCCGACGGCCTCGAGCCGTGGCACGTCAAGCTGCTCGCGATCGGCGGCAGCCAGCGACCCAGCCACTACGTCGACGTCACCGGCCACCTCGACGACGCTATCGAGTCGCTCGAGGAGCACCGGCTTTACAACGCCGCGCTGCCCGACGACTTCCCGAAGCCCGCGCAGCTGCTCGGCAACATCCTCGGCGGTGGCGGCCAGGCCGTCCCCGACCCGGCGGTCGAGCACGCCCTGCTGCTCGAGGTCTTCGAGCGGTAGGGGAACCCGTGCCCCCTTCGTCATGCGCGGGAGGGCGAGAGGGGCAGGGGTTGTCGAGTCCCGCGCTGGGTATGTCCCGCGCGTCGCTCGCCAACCCACGCGCGGCTCGACATGTGGTGCCGGATTCGCGGGCCCTGTGGAGAACGTCGGCCGTCTCCGGGCGGTCTCCGTGATGATCGGGGGATGGACGAGCGACTCAGGCGGCGGGCGGAGCGGCAGGCGGGGGTCTTCACGTGGGGTGACGCCCGCGCGTGCCTGCAGGGTGAGCACGACCTGCGCCTCGCCCTGCGGCGGGGTGAGGCGATCCGGGTGCGCCGCGATGCCTACGTCCTGGCGCAGGCCTGGCAGGGCACCGGACCCGAGGAGCAGCTGGCGCTCGCCACCCGGGCCGTGCTGCGGACCCGACCGGGTGACCTCGCGAGCCACCAGAGCGCTCTGGCCCTGCACGGCATCTCGCTGTGGGGCCTGCCGGTGCAGACGGTGCAGGTCACGTCAGCGGTGACACGGTCCCGACGGGACCCCACCCTGCGCATCCACCGCCTGCGAGAGGGGATCGAGCCCACTGAGGTCGAGGGCGTTCCCTGCGTCGCGGTGGCCGTCGCGCTCGTCCAGGTCGCGCTCTCCGAGAGCACGACCGCCGCCGTCGTGTCGCTGGATCATGCGCTGAAGACCCGTCGGTGCCGGATCGAGCAGGTGGAGGCTGCCGGGGACCGGCTCGCTCGGGGTCCTCTGCAGCGCGCCCGCCTGCGGGCGGTGATCGACGCGAGCGATGCGAAGTGCGAGTCGGTCGGGGAGTCCCGCACCCGGATGCTGCTGCGCGAGCTGGACCTCGACCTGCGGAGCCAGGTGCGGATCAGCGACCGCGACGGCAACTTCGTCGGCCGGGTGGACTTCCTCGTCGGCGACCTGCTCGTCATCGAGTTCGACGGCCTGGTCAAGTACGAGGGGGCCGAGGGCAAGCAGGCCCTGGCCCGGGAGAAGGCGCGCGAGGAACGGCTCACCGGGCTCGGCTGCATCGTCATCCGACTCGTCTGGGCGGACCTGGAGCACCCGGAGCGCGTGGAGGCCCGGGTGCAGGAGGCGCTGAGGCGGTTGGCGGCGCGGGCGGCCTGACGGGGACGTCGAGCGGTGCCGGTCCTGTCGAGTCCCGCGCTGGGTATTCCACGTGCGGCGCTCGACAACCCGTGCGGCGCTCGACAACCGGCGCGTGGTCGCCCCCTCCGCGACGAGTGGTGGCTACCAGGCGCCGTAGAAGGGCGGCATCTGCGAGGCCTTGCCCGAGTAGACCGGCGTGCGCTTGTCGAGGAAGGCGGCCACGCCCTCCTTGCCGTCGCCGATGCTCGCGTAGAAGATCGCGAGCGAGTCGACCCGGTGCGCGTCGACCGGGTGGTCGAGGCCGGCATTGCGGTACATCAGCTGGCGGGTGAGGGCCGTGGCGACCGGCGAGCGGTCCTTGGTCCACCGGTCGGCGAGGGCGATCGCCGCGTCGAGCAGCTCTTCGGGCTCGTGGACCGAGCGGACCAGGCCGACCTCGAGGGCCCGCTCGGCGTCGATGATGTCGGCCGAGTAGACGAGGTCGAGCGCGTCGGGCATGCCGACGATGCGGGGGAGGAACCACGACGAGGTCGCCTCGGGCGTGATGCCGATGCGGCCGAAGACGAAGCCGATCCTCCCCTTCGTCGACACGAGTCGGGCGTCCATCGGCAGGGTCATCGTCGCGCCGATGCCGACCGCGGCGCCGTTGATCGCGGCGATGACCGGCTTGCGGCAGGCGTGGATCGCCAGGGCGACCCGACCGCCGGTGTCCCGCACCCGGGCCAGGCCGGGGTCGTCGAGATCCTCCATGTCGGACAGCACCGGCGTGAGGCTCTCGTCGAGGCCGAAGACATTGCCCTCGGCGGTGAGGTCCATGCCGGCGCAGAAGGCGCGGCCTGAGCCGGTGACGACGACCGCACGGATCTCGTCGTCGTCGTTGACCTCGCGGAATGTTGCCTCGAGCTCGTCGGCCATGGTCACCGTGAAGGAGTTCATCGCCTCTGGGCGGTCGAGGGTGACGAGCAGGATGCCACCGGTGACGCTCAGGGAGATGGTCTCGTGGTCGGTCCTCATCCGGTGGCCTCCTGGGTGGTGGTGACGGGCGGTGCGCTCCCTTCGCCTCAGCGGGGGATGAGCACCGTGTAGTCAAGGTCGAGGACGACCTGCGGCAGGTACTTGTCGTCCTCGCCCTTGTAGGGGAAGTCGGCGCACGGGGTGTCCTTCGTGGCGACCGTGCGCAGGCGCAGCGCGCCGACGTCGGTGCGGTCGGGGAGCTCGATGCGCTCGAGCACCTCCGACCAGGCATAGATCGTGTCGCCGGCGAAGGTCGGGTTGGCGTGCGCGCCGGCGTTGATCGCCGCGATCAGCTGGCCGTTGGCCAAGCCGTTGAAGGACAGGGCGCGCGCGAGGCTGATGATGTGGCCGCCGTAGATGAGGCGGCGCCCGATCTTGGCCTGCGACTGGGCATGCTGGTTGAAGTGGACCTTCGCGGTGTTCTGGTAGAGCCGCGTGGCCAGCATGTGGTCCGCCTCCTCGATGGTCATGCCGTCGACGTGGTCGATGCGCTCGCCGACCTCGTAGTCACCCCAGAGGAAGGGGGAGCCCGCGAGCTCGACGTCGTAGTCGCGACCGGTGAGGTCGAAGGGGACGTGGAGGTCCTCTGCCGCAACGGCGCCCGGCAGGTCGGGGATGACCGTCTCGGGGGCGGGGGAGGCCGCGTCCTTCTTGTGGACCATGACCCAGCGGACGTAGTCGACGACCATCTCGCCGCGCTGGTTGACGCCCACGGAGTTGACGTAGACGACGCCCGTCCTGCCGTTGGAATTCTCCTTGAGACCGATGACCGTCGAGGTCGTCGTCACGGTGTCGCCGACGTGCAGCGGGGCGCCGAAGCGGCCGCCCGCGTAGCCGAGGTTGGCCACGGCGTTGAGGCTGATGTCGGGCACCGACTTGCCGAAGACGAGGTGGAAGGCGAGCAGGGAGTCGACCGGCATCCGCTCGAAGCCCATCGCCTGCGCGAAGGTCGCGGCGCTCGTCGCCGCGAAGCGCGAGCCGTAGAGGCCGGTGTAGAGCGCGATGTCGCCCTCGGTGACCGTGCGCGGCGTCGCGTGCCGGATCTCCTGGCCGATCGAGAAGTCCTCGAAGTAGTTGCCGGGGACCGTCTTGGTCGACATGTGCGTGGGCCTTTCGGTGGGGGCGAAGGGGGTCGGTGACATCTTCCCCCTTCGCCCCCGTGGTGGTCAGGCCGTCCGGCTGTTGACCCGGCCACACCCGGCCACCTGGCCGGGAAGCGCGCGACTGGCCGAGATCGCCGGACCTGGCCGCGCAATTGCTCGGTCAACTCCGGGTTTCCCGGCCATCTCCGGATCTCTCGGCCGTCGTGGGCAGCGCAGCCCGGTGGCCTGTGGATGACGCCGGCGAGCGAAGGGAGGACCCCGCAAGGATGTCGTGATGGATCCACGACTCGCAGGTGTGCTCGTCGCGGGCGATCAGGTGTGCACGACCGCCAGGCTGCGGGCGATCGAGATCGACGCGGACGAGACCGAGCGTCTGGTGCGGTCCGGGGAGCTCGTGCGACTGCGTCGCGGTGCTCCACGGGCTACCGCTCTGGGGCGTGGGGCTCTCGACCGTCGAGGTGATCTGCTCGTCTCCCCGGGGGCGTCTACGTGGGGGTGTGCGCCTGCGCCCGTGGCCCGACGGGGTGGACGTCCAGGTCGTCGACGGCCTGCGGGTGGTCCCCGTGGGGATGGCCATCGCGCAGGTCACCGACGAGTACGGCTTCCTCCCCGGTCTCGTCTGCCTCGACGGGGCGCTGCACACCGAGCAGGTGACGGGGCCGCAGGTCGAGATCTTCGACCGTCGCGGCAAGATCGGCCGGGTGGACTTCCTCGTGGGGCAGGCGATGTCTCGGCCACCTCGCCCGTGTGAGAGGCGAAGGGAGGGTCAGCGACCCTGGACGTCGGCGATCCAGGCCTCGACCTCGTCGGCGGTGTGCGGCCAGTCGCCGGAGAGGTTGCGGCAGCCGTCCTCGGTGACGACGACGTCGTCCTCGAGGCGCACGCCGATGCCGCGGAATCGCTCGGGCACCTTGAGGTCGTCGGCCTTGAAGTAGATGCCCGGCTCGACGGTAAGCACCATGCCCGGCTGCAGCTCGGCGTCCATGTACTCCTCGCGGGTCGCCAGGGCGCAGTCGTGGACGTCGATGCCGAGGTGGTGACTCGTGCCGTGCACCATCCAGCGGCGGTGGTACTGGCCGTGCTCGGTGTCGAGCGTGTCCTCGACCGAGACGCCCTCGGGGAGCAGCCCCCACGCGTGGAGGTGCTCGGCGACGACGCGGATCGCGGCGGCGTGGACGTCGGAGAACTTGTTGCCCGGCTTGACCGCGGCGATGCCCGCGGCCTGCGCGGCGGCGACGGCCTCGTGCACCTCGCGCTGGGTGGGGGAGAAAGTGCCGCTCACCGGCAGCGTGCGGGTGATGTCGGCGGTGAAGAGCGAGTCGACCTCGACACCGGCGTCGAGGAGGATGAGGTCGCCGTCCTTGACCTCTCCGTCGTTCTTGATCCAGTGCAGCGTGTTGGCGTGGTCGCCGGAGGCGCAGATCGAGTCGTAGCCGACGCCATTGCCCTGGTGGCGGGCGTGCAGGCCGAAGGTGCCCTCGACCCAGCGCTCGCCGCGGCCGCGCTCGGGCAGGCCGGGCAGCTCGCGGATGACCGCCTCGAAGCCGACGCGCGTCGCGTCGACGGCCTGCTGCATCTGGTCGAGCTCCCAGTCGTCCTTGATCATCCGCAGGTGCGACAGGTCGTGGGCGAGCGCGGCGTCGCCCTCGGCGAGCGTCTCGGTGTCGGCGCCGGCCTGGCTGCGCACCGTGTCGAGGCGGGCGGTGAGGTCGCGGTCGGCGTCGCGCACGACGCGCACGGTCACCTGACCGGCGTCCTTGCCGACGGCGTCCTCGAGCTGCTCGACGTGCCGACCGACGAGGCCCAGCTCGGCCTCGACGTCCTCGATGGACGGACGCGCGCCGACCCAGAACTCGCCGTAGCGGGCGTCGCCGAAGAACTCCTCGGAGTCGCGCGGCGCGAGCGGGCGGAAGTACAGGCTCGCCTCGTGACCGGCCTGCTCGTCGGGCCCGCCGAGCGGCTCCATGACGAGGACCGCGTCGGGCTCGCGGTCGGCGCCCAGGCCGGTGAGGTGGGCAAAGGCCGAGTGCGGGCGGAAGACGTAGTCGCAGTCGTTGCTGCGCACCTTGAGGCCGCCTGCGGGGATGACGAGGCGCTCACCCTCGTGGGCGGCGGAGACCGCGGCGCGGCGCTCGGCGGCCCGCCCGGCCGCCTCGGTGAGCGCCGGGCGGTCGTCGGACCGCGGGGCCCAGTCCTCGGCGACGAAGGCCCGGAACTCGTCGGTCGTCGGCCGCTTGCGGTTGTCTGCCTGCTGCTGCTCCTCGCTCATCGGCCCATCGTCTCACCTCGTGGATCGGCGTCTCAGGCGGGCGAAGGGGAGACCCCTCACCTGCCCGGGTCGGCCGCTGTGCACAAGATTTTTCGATCACCCGCCCGGGGCCGGCTGGTTGGATGGCCCCATGATCGACACCCCGCTCATCCGCATCGACCGCCACGAGTCCGGCGTCGTCGAGGTCGTCCTCGACCGCCCCGAGGCGATGAACGCCGTCTCCACGCAGATGGCGACCGCCCTCACCGCGGCCGGTGGAGCCCTCGCCGACGACACCTCGGTGCGGGCCGTGGTGCTCACCTCGAGCCATGACAAGGCCTTCTGCGTCGGCGCGGACCTCAAGGAGCGCAACGGCTTCACCGACGAGCAGCTGCGCGCCCAGCGCCCGGGCAACCGGCTGGCCTACCGCGCGCTGCTCGACCTGCCGGTGCCGACGATCGCCGCGGTCGACGGCTATGCCATGGGCGGCGGCTGCGAGCTCGCGCTCGCGTGTGACCTCATCGTCGCCGGGCCGCGGGCGCTCTTCGCGCTGCCGGAGGTCTCGGTCGGGGTCATCCCCGGCGGTGGCGGCACGCAGCTGCTGACCCGCCGCATCGGCTGGTCGCGGTCGGCCGACCTGATCTTCACCGCGCGCCGGGTCGATGGCGAGGAGGCCCTGCGCCTCGGCCTGGCCGACCGCTTCGTCGACGACGCGAAGGGGGAGGCTCTCGCCATGGCGGCGACCATCGCCCAGCACTCGCCGGTGGGGATGCGCAATGCCAAGGCGGCCATGCGTGGCGGCCTCGACGTGAGCCTCGACGAGGGCCTCGACCTCGAGGACGCCCGCTGGCACGACACCGCCTTCAGCGCCGACCGCGCCGAGGGCGTGCGCGCCTTCGCCGAGAAGCGCACCCCCCAGTGGCCGGGTCTGGGCTGACCGGCCGTCGGTGCGAGGCCATAGGGTGCAGATGTGATCGACCTGCACACCCACAGCGCCCGCAGCGACGGCACCGACGCGCCCGGTGAGCTCGTCCGTCAGGCGGCGGAGGCCGGGCTGACGGCGGTGGCGCTCACCGACCACGACACGACCGTCGGGTGGGAGGAGGCGGCGCAGGCGGCCGCCGAGCACGGCGTCGCCCTCGTGCGCGGGGCCGAGCTGTCGACGCGGCACCAGGGGCGCTCCGTCCACCTGCTCGCCTACCTCTTCGACCCGCAGGACGCGGCCCTCGCCGAGGAGATGCGCCGGATGCGCGACGACCGGGTGCCGCGACTGCAGCGCATCGTCGAGCACATGGCCGCCGACGGCTTCGACATCACGTGGGACGACGTCCTCGCGCAGGCCGACGGGCCGGCCTCCCTCGGCCGCCCGCACCTCGCCGACGCCCTCGTGGCCAAGGGGCTCGCCCCCGACCGCAATGCCGTCTTCGCCGACTGGCTGCACAACGGCTCGCGCTACTACGAGGCGCACTACGCGGTGGGCACCGAGGAGGCCGTCCGGCTCGTGCGCGCCGCCGGCGGGGTCCCGGTCGTCGCCCACCCCTTCGCCGCGAAGCGCCAGCGCTCGCTCGACGCCGACGACGTCGCCCGCCTCGTCGACGCCGGGCTGCTCGGCCTCGAGGCCGACCACCGCGACCACGACGACGCCGGTCGCCGCCTGGCCCGCGAGCTCGCCGCCGAGCACGACCTGCTCGTCACCGGCAGCAGCGACTTCCACGGCGACGGCAAGACCAACCGGCTGGGGGAGAACACGACGGACCCCGAGGTGCTCGCCCGCCTCGAGTCGCTCGCCACCGGGCTGCCGGTCCTGCGATGAGCTGGGTCGCGACGGGCGACGAGCAGTCCCGCCAGCAGCACGTCGTCGACACCCTCGAGTCCGCCTTCGCCGACCTCATGGCCGCCTCGCCCGACGCCTTCCGGGTGAAGTTCCGCAAGATGGCCGATTCCCCCTTCGCCTTCTACCGGGGCAGCGCCTGCCTCTTCCACCGCGACATGGCCTCGCTCGACGAGCCGTGGACCGATGAGCGCACCGCGCGGGTGTGGATCCACGGCGACCTGCACGTGGAGAACTTCGGGACCTACATCAACTCCCACGGCGAGCTCGTCCTCGACGTCAACGACTACGACGAGGCCTATGTCGGGCCCTGGACGTGGGACCTGCGGCGCTTCGTCGCCGGGCTGGCCGTCATGGGCTGGCGCAAGGCCCTGCCCGAGCAGGACGTCCGTGACCTGGCGGCGACCTACCTGCGCAGCTATCTCGAGCAGGTCCACGACTTCGTCGCCGGTGCCCTGGACACCGACTTCGCGCTCCGGCTGGGCAACACCGAGGGTGCCGTGCACGCGACCCTGCAGGCGGCTCGGAGGGGCAGCCGGGCTGCCCTGCTCGACGCGGCGAGCGAGGTGACCGACGAGGGGCGCCGGTTCACCAACGGGCCCGGCGTGCGCCGCCTCGACGACGACGAGCGCGGGCGGGTCCTCGAGGCCTTCGCGCGCTACGTCGAGACGATCCCGGAGGCGAAGCGGGCCGAGCACGAGACCTTCTACGAGGTCAAGGACGTCGTCGGGCGCTCCGGCTTCGGCATCGGCAGCGCCGGTCTGCCGGCCTACAGCCTGCTCATCGAGGGCTTCGACGGGGCGCACGAAAATGACATCCTCCTGTCGATGAAGCAGGCCAACCACCCCGCGCTCGCCGACGTCGTCGACCTGCCGCAGGCCCGTGACCTCTTCGCCCACGAGGGAGAGCGGACCGTCGTCAGCCAGCGGGCGCTGCAGGTGCACGCCGACCCGCTGCTCGGCTACACGACGGTCGCGGGGGTCGGCTTCGTCGTCGACGAGGTCTCGCCCTACGAGATCGACCTGTCGTGGGACGAGCTGCACGAGCCCGTCGACATGGAGCCGGTCGTGCGCGACCTCGGGCGGGCGACGGCCAAGATCCACTGCGTGTCCGACGCCGACAGCGACCACACCGTCGTCGACTTCCAGACCGAGGAGGCGATCGCCTCGGTCCTCGAGGGCCGCGAGGACGAGCTCGTGGGCGACCTCGTCGACTTCGCCGTCGCCTACGCCGAGCGGGTCCGCGCCGACCACGCGCTCTTCGTCGAGGCCTTCCGCCAGGGCCGCATCGGGCGCGTGCAGGCAGTCTGACGCAGGACGAAGGGGATGCCCGTCGCCGGGACGTGGGGCGCGACGTGACGCGCGCCGCGGGGTGGTGGCGCCCCGGCAGGGCGCCGACCTGAGAGGATGGCGGCGCATCCCGACGGACAGAAGGGCGTCACACGTGGCACGTGCGAAGAAGGCGGCGATCATCGCGGTCGCCAACCAGAAGGGCGGGGTCGCCAAGACGACCTCCGTGGCCTCGATCGGCGCCGCCATGGCCGAGCTCGGCAAGCGCGTGCTGCTCGTCGACCTCGACCCGCAGGCGAGCCTGACCTTCAGCCTCGGCATCGACCCCGACGCCGTCGAGCTGTCGGTCAACGAGGTCGTCCTCGGCCAGGCCGAGATCGCCGACGCGATCCTCGAGGCGAGCGACGGCATCGACCTGCTGCCCTCGACGATCGAGCTCGCGGGCTCCGAGGCCCAGCTGCTCACCCGTCCGGGGCGCGAGTTCGTCCTCCAGTCGGTCCTCGAGGACGTCCGCGAGGACTACGACGTCGTCCTGCTCGACTGCAGCCCGAGCCTGGGGGTGCTCACCCTCTCGGCGCTCACCGCCGCGACCGGCCTGATCATCCCGATGCAGGCCGAGATGCTCAGCCACCGCGGCGTCGGCCAGCTGCTCGACACGGTCAAGGACGTCAAGAAGCTGCTCAACAAGAAGCTCAAGACCATCGGCATCCTCCCGACGATGTACGACGGCCGCTCCAACCACGCCCGTGAGGTGCTCGAGGACCTCGGCACGCGCTACAAGCTGCCGGTGCTCTCGCCCCCGATCCCGCGCACGGTGCGGTTCGCGGAGGCTCCGGCCGCAGGCCGATCGATCCTCGACACCGCCCGCTCGAGCAAGGGTGCTGCCGCCTACCGCGAGGTCACCGAGGCCATCCTCGCCGCGATCTGAGTCGCCCGTGCCCACCCTGCAACGCGCTCGTACCCTCGCCGTCGGCGGCCTGCGTGCCGTCGTCACCCGCGATCCCGCCGCACGACGTCGGGTCGTCGACCCCCTTCGTGCCCGGCTGCGGCCGACCCCGCTCGCCGGCGCCGACCCGCTCGTCGCCGCCTATGCCCGGGGCGCCGAGCAGATCGGGGTCGACGACCTCGTCGCGACCGGGCACCGCACCCGCTCCGCGTTGCTGCGTGATGCCGCGCGGCTGCTCGCCGAGCGCACCGGGGCCCCGAGCTGGCGGGCCGGCTGGGCCGAGCTGCTCGTCACCAGCGGTGACGCCGAGCTGGCCCGGACAGGGTCGGCGGTCTTCCGCGAGCTCGTCGACGAGGGTCACGCCGGCGCGCTGACCGCGCGGCAGTGCCTGCTGCACGCCCACACCCTGCTCGCCCGCCAGACCGAGGCGGGGGAGGGTGCGGCCGTCCTCGCGGCCCAGCTGCCAGAGCTCACCCAGCTCTCCGACGACGAGCGGCTCGACCTCGAGACCGACCTGGCGCACCCCGGCACCGCCGGTGACGGCGAGGCGTGGTGGGCGCTGCTCACCCGCCGCTGGCGCGACGCCGGGATGCTCGTGCCCCGCAGGCTCACCGACGAGGAGCTCGCGGCGGTCGTCGGGGCGGAGTCGGTCGCGGCCTTCGGCGACGACCTCGATGTCTACGACCGCGTCGGCCCCGACCGGGGCGAGCTCGCCGCCCGCCGGGAGGGTCTGCGCGAGCGGGTCCGTGAGGCGACCGGCCGCGACATCGACCCCGACGAGCTGCCGCTCGTCAGCGTCGTCGTCACCGCCTATCGCCCGGGCCCGTGGCTCGCCACGGCGATCCGCGCCCTGCTCGACCAGACCTGGTCACGGCTCGAGGTGCTCGTCGTCGACGACGCGTCCGGCCCGGACTTCGCCGACGAGATCGCCCGCATCGCCGCGCTGGACCCGCGGGCGCGGGTCATCACCCGTGAGCGCAACGGCGGGGCCTATCGCGCGCGCAACCTCGGTCTGGCCCAGGCGAAGGGGGAGTACCTCGCCTTCCTCGACGCCGACGACTGGTGCCACCCCGAGCGCATCGAGCGCCAGGTGCTGCCGCTGCTCGCCGACCCCTCGCTCGTCGCGACCCACGCCCTGGCGATCCGCGCGAGCGAGGACCTCCGGCTCGCCTGGCTCGGCTACCCCGCGGTGCGGCACAACGCCGCCGGGCTCGTCATGCGGCGGTCGACGCACGACCGGGTCGGCAGCTTCGACGACGTGCGCAAGAGCGCCGACAGCGAGTACAACGCCCGGATCGAAGCCGTCACCGGCCAGGTCCCGCCCATGGTCACCCCGCCCCTGCAGATCACCCGCTTGCGCTCGGGGTCCTTGTCCCGCAGCGACTTCGGCGTCGGCTGGGGCATCGGCGCGCGGCTGGCCTATCGCTCGGCCTACAAGGCGTGGCACCGCCGCCTCGCCACCGCCAGGACGAAGGGGGAGCTGCCGCCGATGGCCGAGGGGGCCGACGTCCCGCGGGAGCTCGTCCTCGACTGGGCCACCCGGCACGGCGAGTCCGACCCCGAGCGAGAGAGCGCGCCGGGCCGTCCCTTCACCGCACCCCACGCCTGGATCTCGACCCGGCCGCTCGCTCCCTTCGACCTGCTCGTCGTCGACGACGCCGCCGACACGATGGCCGACCCGACCGAGCTGCGGAGCGTGCTCGACGAGCTGCTCGACCTCGACCTGCGCGTCGCGCTGCTCCACCGCGAGAACCCCGCGCGCCTGCGCCTCTACCGCAAGGGTCTGCTGCCCGCGGTGCGCCGGCTCGTCGACCACGCCGACGACCTCGTGCAGGTGCACCCCGAGGAGCACGTCGAGGCGGCGGTGACCTGGGTGCGCCGCGCCGAGGCGCTGTCCGTCGGCCGGCCCGCGCCCGACCTGACGACCGGCGAGGTGCTCGTCAGCCAGCCGACCGCGACCCGCACCCACCGGGTCGACCCCGCGTGGACCCACGCCGCCGTCGAGGCCGAGCTCGCCACGTGGGGCGTGCCCGAGGGGAGCGCCCTCTGGCTGCCCGAGGACGAGGTCCGCGCCCGGATCCACCAGCTCGCCGAGGAGATGCGATGAGTGCACTGTCCGGACCGGCCCAGGCGGTGCGGTCCGCCGTCCGCGAGGCGACCGCGGGGCCGCGTGCCCGGCGCGAGGAGAGCAGGCGGCGTGCCCGGGTCATGGCCCCGGCCGCCGGGGAGCGACGCTCCCACGAGCGGCTGCGCGTCGAGGTGCACGCCTCGGAGCGGGTGCGCGCCGGCCTGGCCGGTCAGTGGCTCATCACCGACGAGGACCCCGAGGCGGTGCTCGTCGAGGTCGACGCGCGCTCGGCGGTGACCGTGGCGGCGCCCTTCGCTCGGCAGCGGGCCGCCGTCGTCGGGGTCGAGGTGCCGGTCATCGTCTGGGTGACGAGCAGTGCCCGGGTCGTCGCCGACGACGTGGAGCGGCTTGTCGAGGGTGTCACCGCGCCCGTCCACATCCACGTCGACGACGCCGCGAGCGTGCCCGAGTGGGCCGCCGCACTGGGGCGCGAGGTGCGCCACCTCGCGCCCGCCGTCGACCACACCGTCCACGCACCCTCGGTCGTCGGCTCCACCGCACGGCGGGAGCAGGTCGTCGCCCTCGTCGGTGACGCCGACGTCGACCTCGAGCGACTGGCGCCCGTGCAGCCGCAGCGGCTCGACGTCGTCGGGGGTGACGACGCGGCGAGCGAGCTGCCGGGCGACCGCCCCGTCCTCGGGCGCTACCGCGCGGCCGCCCTCGTCGCCGATCGACCCCTGACCCCCTGGCTCGCCCTCGAGGCCGCCGCCGCCGGCACGGCCCTCGTCGGCACCGGCCCCACGATCGAGCGGCTGCCCGACGAGCTGGCCGACCGTGCCTGCCGCGTCGAGGACGACACCCAGCTGGCGCTGCAGGTGCGCGCCCATCTGTGGCAGGACGAGCTCGTCGAGCGGGTCGCCCTGCCGGCCGCCCGCGTCGTGCGGGGCGGGCACACCTTCGCCCACCGGGCCGCCGACCTCGAGGCCCTCGTCGGACGCTCCCGCGACCTGCGGGAGGCGACGGGCGCTCCCTTCGACCGGAGCGTGAGCGCGGTCATCTCGACCAACCGGGCCCACGAGCTCGACACCGTCGCCGACAACATGGCCCGGCAGTCGCTGCGCGAGAGCGGTGAGCTGCAGGTCGTCCTCGTCCTCCACGGGCTCGACGTCGACGTCGCCGAGGTGGAGGCGCGCTTCCGCGAGCGAGGCATCGACCAGCTCGTCGTCGTGCCCGCCGACGCCGCGCTCACGCTCGGCGCCTGCCTCAACCTCGGCATCGACGCCAGCGACGGCGCGCACGTGGCGAAGATCGACGACGACAACTTCTACGGTCGCCACTACCTGCTCGACCTCGTCGACGCCGTCGACTACTCCGGGGCGGGGATCGCGGGCAAGTGGGCGCACTACACGTGGCTGCGCAGCACCGGCGCCGTGATCCTGCGCTTCCCCAAGAGCGAGCACCGCTACGAGCGGCTCGTGCAGGGCGGCTCGATCCTCATGCGTGGTGAGGTGGCGCGGGGGCTGCGATTTTCCGACCTGCCGCGGGCGGTCGACACCGACCTGCTCAACCGCGCGCAGGCTGCGGGGGTGCGGACCTACTCGGCCGACCGGTTCAACTTCGTGAGCATCCGGGGCACCGACCGGCACGCCCACACGTGGACCCTCGAGGACGCGTCCTTCATGAATGCCTCGAGCCGGGTGGTCTTCTACGGCGACCCGCGGGAGCAGGTCGAGTTCTGACGCGGGTCACTCCCGGGCGCCGAGCACCTGCTCGTAGACCTGCGCGTAGCGCGGGCCGTTGGCGGCCCAGGAGCGCTCGGCCTCGACCCAGGCACGGCCGGCGGCGGCGAGCTCCGTGCGACGCTCCGGATCACCGGCCAGGCGGGCGAGCGCATCGGTCAGCGCGTCGGCGTCCCCGGCGGCGAAGGACTCGCCCCACGCCCCCTCGCCGGTGATCTCGGTGAGGGCCGGCAGGTCGGAGACGATCACGGGCAGCCCGGTGGCCATCGCCTCGAAGGGCTTGAGCGGCGTGACGAGCCGGGCCGCCTGCTCGTCGACCCGGGGCACGACGAAGACGTCGATGAGGGCGTAGTGGTCGAGGACCTCGTCGTGGGGGACCCGGCCGGTGAAGACGACGGCGTCACCGGCGTCGACCGCGGCGGCGTGTGCCTCGAGCTCGGCGCGGCGGGTGCCGTCGCCGACGACGAGCGCGACGGCGTCGATGCCACGCTCGCGCAGGGCGACGGCGGCGTCGACGAGCAGCTCCTGACCCTCGCGGTAGTGGTCGAGGTTGGAGACGTAGCCGAAGACGAAGCGGTCGCGCAGGCCGTACTGGTCGATGAGGTCATCTCGCCGGGGGCGGGGTGAGAAGGCCTGCGCGTCAACGCCATTCGGCACGACGTGAACGCGGTCGCCGGGCACGCCGCGGCTGATGATGTCGGAGCGCATCGACTCGCTGAGGGTGATGACGGCGTCGGCGGCGAGCATGCAGCGGGTGTCGGTGTCGCGGCGCCGGCGATAGGTCTCGGCCGACTCGGCTCGGTCGAGGTCCTGGCTCCAGATCGCCTCGAAGAAGCCGCGGACCTCGTAGACCCACGGGATGTCGAGGGCCTCGGCGACGGCCCGCCCGACGAGTGCGGCCTCGTAGCCGCGGCCACCCGAGTGCACGTGGAGCAGGTCGGGGGCCTCCTCGGCGACGGCGGGCAGCAGGGCGCTGGCATAGGCGTCGAGATAGCTGTCGACGCGCTCGGTGCCGGGGACGTGGTCGCGCAGCAGGTGACGGTGGCGCACCCCGTGGACCATCTCGACGTCGGGTGCGTCGCCGCCCGGGAAGTCGAGCGCCGTGATCGCGACCGGCTCCATGCCCGCGTCGGTCTGGGCGGCGAGGTTGTAGCGGGTGCGCACGGAGTAGCCGGACTGCCGGTGGGGCAGGGCGATCTTCAGCAGGTGGACGACGCGGCGCCCGGCTCCGGGCTCGGACCGCTCCTGCAGGGTGCGGGCGGCGGCCACGGCGGCCGGGTCGAGCGAAGGGGACCACGTCGGGTCGGTCTCGCGCAGCCGGCCGGTGACCTGGTCGAGGGCCGCCGTGAGCCGGGTGCGGGCCGGGCCGGCGAAGCGCGGCGTCGCCGCGAGCTCGGCCCGAGTCACCTCCGCCTGCAGGCTCGGCTCGCCGGCCCGCGAGGAGCTGCGCCGCGCCTGGTCGAGGAATCCGGTGTCCCGACCGAGGGCGTCGAGCTCGGCGCGGACGAGGTCGACGGCAGCGGCGTGGTCGCGCTGCTCGGTCAGCGCCGCGAGACGGGCGGTAACGGCCGCCGCGCTCGACCCGTCCGAGGCGGTGGGACGGGGACGCAGGCGCTGCA
>ERZ500994.129-NODE-129-length-25000-cov-31.027621_pt1 | contig 25000 bp, 23 predicted proteins | sample MGYA00248878_ERZ500994 | MGnify/ENA primary metagenome ERZ500994 (study PRJEB25958, sample SAMN03398533) | human skin metagenome | study: EMG produced TPA metagenomics assembly of the Human Skin Microbiome Metagenome (human skin metagenome) data set. | reverse complement strand
ATATTGGCACTTTTGCGGTTCATCCTGCTGTGCAAGGTAGAGGCATTGGCGATACCATGTTGTCTGCGGTAGAAACGTTTGCTATCAGACACGCCCACGCCAAAAACTTAACCCATTTACCTTTAACCTATTTACCTTTAACCCATCTATCTATGTCGATTTTAAGTCATAGACCAGAGCTGTTAAGTTATTATCAGCGCCGCGGTTATTCACTGACAGGGGAGAGGATGGCATTTCCAAGAGACGGCAACAATGGCGACCCCAAACGCGATGAGGTATTTTTAGAGTTTTTGCAAAAACCCATTTAAGCAAATAAAGCGTCCGTCAACACTCAATGGACAATTTAAACTGACCCAAGATAGCAAAGGCACACCGATGTTGACGGTTACCAGTGTAAATCAAATCAGTATCTTTAAAACTAGTATCTTTAAACCTGTAGCTGCGTAATTTGGCAGTTTAATAATTAAAAAAAAGCCCACATCAATCAGTGGGCTTTGTGGTGGTAACTAACTATTATTTTCTCACTTCCCCATGCCCAAACACAATCCATTTTTGCGATGTTAAACCTTCAAGACCCACAGGGCCGCGCGCATGGATTTTATCGGTAGAGATACCAATCTCTGCACCCAAACCATATTCAAAACCATCGGCAAAACGGGTTGATGCATTGACCATCACGCTACTAGAGTCAACTTCACGCATGAATGTTAACGATTTTGAGTAGTTTTCGGTGATAATCGCATCGGTATGGTGTGAGCCATGGGTATTGATATGGGCAATGGCTTCGTCGATATCGGCGACTACTTTAATCGCCAAAATTGGCGCCAAATATTCGGTATCCCAATCTGCCTCACTCGCCGCTGACAGATGAGCGGTTAATTCAGCGGTATCGCTCAAGATGGCTAAGGTTTTTGCACAGCCGCGTAATTGCATGGCACTGTCTGCAGCGACAATGGCGCTGGCGATTGGCGGCAAGGCTTGCGCAGCGATTTGGCTATCAATCAGCAGCGTTTCCATGGTATTACAAGTGCCGTAGCGGTGAGTTTTGGCATTGACGCAAATATCGGTTGCCATACTCAAGTTTGCATCGCGATCGACAAAGGTATGGCAGTTACCATCTAGATGCTTGATGACAGGCACGCGCGCTTCATTACTGATACGCTCAATCAGGCTTTTACCACCCCGCGGCACAATCACATCGACATAGCGATTCATGGTGATAAGTTCCCCCACTGCCGCGCGGTCAGTGGTTTCGACCACTTGCACGGCGGCCTCTGGCAAACCAACCGCTTGTAAACCTTGTTTGACACACGCAGCCAATGCTTGGTTGGAATAAAACGCTTCTGACCCGCCTCGTAGGATAATCGCATTGCCAGATTTTAATGCCAAAGACGCAGCTTCAATCGTCACATTGGGGCGAGATTCATAAATCATCCCGACCACACCCAGCGGCACGCGCATTTTACCTAGCTGAATACCCGATGGACGAAAGGTCATATCGGTGACCTCGCCAATCGGGTCAGGCAACGTGGCGACATCTTTAAGCCCTTGTAACATGCCTTCAAAACGCGCATCGGTGAGCGCTAATCGGTCAAGTAGTGCGTCATCGAGTCCTTTTTGTTGACCGTTTTGCATATCGGTGGTATTGGCCGCCAACACCTGTGATTTGGCTTGTTGCAGGGCGTCATAGATAGCGAGTAGGGCGCTATTTTTGAGCGCGGTGTCTGCTTTTGCCAAAATCGCTGAAGCAGCGCGCGCTTGCTGTCCCACGGTTTGCATATAATGTTTGGTATCAGTCATGGTTTGCATAGTCAGTCCCTAATATAATCATCGCTTCATCATAACAACTTCAATCCAAAAATGGAATTTAGAAAGTTTTGACAGACAAAAATTAATGGTTATGACTCAATCTAAAAACCAGTGCTAAAGACCGGCGCCATAAAATAAAGTTAAATGAGAGAAAAAGTTGCGTTTTAGTAGCGTTTTAAGCGAAAATAGACAGTTTTTTTCCACCTATCGTCAAATTTTGGATTGAATATCATGTCAGATGCTATGCCAAACTTACAGCGTCCTGTAGCCTTGCAACTTAACAATATCCACAAGAACTTTGGATCGCTTGAAGTACTAAAAGGTGTATCGTTGACCGCTTATGATGGCGATGTCATCTCAATTCTTGGCTCGAGCGGTTCGGGCAAATCCACCTTGCTACGCTGTATAAATTTGCTTGAAAACCCCTCAAAAGGGGAGGTTTTTCTGGGCAGTGAAGCATTGGTATTAAAACCGAATAAATCCGGGGACTTGGTTGCTGCCAATCAGCGTCAGCTTGAGCAGTTTCGCTCAAAAATGGGCTTTGTGTTCCAAAACTTTAACCTATGGCCACACCGGACTATTTTGCAAAACATCATTGAAGGGCCGACCCAAGTCCTAAAAATCGCCAAAGACCAAGCCATCAGTGAAGCTGAAGTGCTACTAAAACGCGTAGGACTACTGGACAAAAAAGACGCTTACCCAGAAAACTTATCGGGTGGGCAACGCCAGCGTATTGCCATCGCTCGTGCGCTAGCGATGAAGCCCCAAGTATTGCTATTTGATGAGCCAACCTCTGCCCTCGACCCAGAATTGGTCAATGAAGTATTAGCGGTGATGAAATCGCTTGCTGAAGAAGGTCGCACCATGCTGATTGTGACCCATGAAATGCGTTTTGCGCGCGATGTATCAAGCCAAGTGGTGTTCTTGCATGAGGGACGTATCGAAGAAATAGGCACACCCGAGCAGGTATTTGACAATCCGCAATCAGCGCGGGTGAAAGACTTTATGGCAAGCCATCAAAAATAATCCAATCAGCCTATCAGCCGTCAATCGCAATGCGATTGGCGGTTTTGTAGTTTTAGGCATCAGAAAAAATTTATTTGATTTAATTGTTGCTGCATACGTTTTTCACTTGCAAAAATGTTAATTTATGTTAATTTTAACTAAATTGTAAACTCGCATTTATTTTAGTCGCATTGATTTTAAATATTGAAATCGCTGAAAGCGAAACCTGATATTAAATCGCTTTTTACTCAAAAATTTCATTTGTAAGGAACATCCATGCAATCAACCTTGAATTCAACCTACTCAAAACTCGCCTTGGCAACGGTATGTGCAGTTAGCATGGGATTAACCGCCTGTCAAAAACCTGCTGAAAAAACAGAAGGTGCAGCCGCCAGCCAACCCGCTGCCAGTGCCAGCACAGGCAAAAAAATTCGTATTGCCACTGAAGGCGCGTACAAACCATTTAACTACACCAATGCCGATGGCACGTTAGGCGGTTATGACGTGGATGTTGCCAAAGCCGTGTGTGCCCAAGCGAAACTCGACTGCGAAATCGTAGCGCAAGATTGGGACGGTATTTTGCCAGGCTTGATGGCGAGAAAATACGACGCGGTTGCCGCGGGTATGTCAATTACCCCAGAGCGTTCAGCGCAAGTGGATTTCACCACGCCTTATTTTAAAAACACCATGGTTTGGGTCGCTGCCAAAGGTGGCAAATTCAACCCACAAGCGATTTCAGGGCTAAAAATTGGCGGTCAACGCTCAACCACCATGGCACAGTACCTTCAAGATAAACTGAGCAAAACCAACGAAATCAAATTGTATGACAACTATGACAACGCCTACATTGACCTAAAATCAGGTCGTATCGATTCAGTGCTGTCTGAAAAAGTAACCGCTAGCGAATGGCTAAAACAAAACAGCAACTACCAAATCGTCGGCAGTGAGATGGATAATGGTGACAACATCGCAATGGCCATTCGTAAAGGCGATCCACTAAAAGCAGAATTTGACAAAGCCTTAGATGCACTACAAAGCAATGGCGAGTTGGCAAAATTACAAAAGCAACATTTTGGTAATTAATTGACGTTGTATCGAGCGATTTAAGATTTACACAATAGATGTGGGTGACCCTCAAATTTTGACAAAAAGGTGTTGTTATGAAACAGTTATCGGTTTTGGGTGTATCGTCGTTAGCCATTTTGATGGGGGTAACCGCCTGTCAAAAACCTGCGGAAAAACCGGCAGACACGGCAGCAGCAAGTAGCGCTACCACCGCAGCAAGCGCAGATATGCCACAGATTCGTATCGCTACCGAATCAAGCTTTGTCCCCTTTAGTTATAAAGATGCCAATGGCAAATTAATCGGCTTTGAGATTGATTTGGCAGATGCGTTATGTAGTGAAGCCAAACTAAAATGTGAAGTGATTTCCCAAGATTGGGATGGTCTGATTCCAGGGCTACAAGCACAAAAATACAATGCCATCATGGCGGGGATGTCAGACACCGCAGAGCGTCGCCAAGTGGTGGCATTTAGCGACCCATACTTTACCAATAACCTCGTTGTGATTGGCAAAAAAGGGGTAGAAAAAGGCGCTGATGATCTAGCGGGCAAATCTGTGGGCGCGCAGCGTTCAACAACTGCCGCTGAGTACTTAGCCAAAAACTTCCCAAAAGCAACCCCAAAACTGTATGACACCCAAGATAATGCCTATCTTGACCTAGAATCGGGTCGTACAGATTTGATGATTTCTGACAGCGCCCCAGCTTTATCATGGTTAAAAACTGCCAAAGGTCAAGGCTTTGAAGTCAAAGGTCAACCAATCAATATTGATGACAAAATTGCCATTGCCCTTCGTCAAAATGATCCATTGATTGGCAAATTCAACACCGCATTGGCGGCGCTAAAAGCCAATGGTACTTACGATAAAATCAGCCAAAAATATTTTGCAGATTTGCCGAAATAAGCCGTTAAATAACTTATTTGCCTGTTAGTGTTGTTAAAGCTGACAAGCAAAAATTGTCATGTGTTAGACGTTAAAAATTAGGAGTATCAGGTGAAAGCAAATATTTCATTATTGGGTAGCTTGGCAGTGGCAGGTCTAGCGCTAGTGGGTTGTCAAAAACCTGCAGAAAAAACGGCGGCAACAACGGGTAGCACAGCCGCTTCTACAACGGCGAGTAGCAGCACAGAGACATCGAGCAGTATGGCAGGCAAAACCATTCGCATCGCCACTGAAGGCACTTATAAACCCTTTAGCATCACCAAAGCGGATGGCAGTTTGACAGGTTTTGATGTGGATTTTATACGGGCCTTATGTGCAGAAATGAAAGCCAACTGTGAAATCAAGCCACAAGATTGGGATGGTTTATTGCCAGGCTTGATGGCAAAAAAATATGACGTGGTAATTGATGCCATGTCTATCACCCCAGAGCGTCAAGCGCAGGTCGATTTTACCGACCCCTATTTTACCAATACGTTGGTATTTTTGACCAAACAAGGTAGTCCTATCAATCCGGATGACCCTGCCCAAATTGACAGCCATACAGTTGCGGCGCAGCGTTCAACGCTATCGACCCAGTGGATGGAAAAAAATCACCCAAAAGCCCAGCTAAACCTGTATGAAGGTTTGGACAATGCTTTTATGGACTTGGCAGCAGGGCGTTCGGATCTGATGATTTCGGATAAAGCCCCGGCCGCTTATTGGCTGACCACGCCAGAAGGTAAAGGGTTTGAAATCAAAGGTAAAGAGATTGATGTTAATGACAAAATGGGTATCATCGTCCGTAAAGGCGACCCACTGCGTTTAGAATTTAACAAAGCGATTGCCACGTTAAAATCAAATGGCACGTATGACAAAATCTATAACCAATATTTTGGTAATGCAACCACTACAACGGCGGCGGCAAGCAACGTGGCCGTTACGGTCTCTAGCAGTACAACGACCACGACGACTGTGGCAAGTACGAGCAAGTAACTCAACCAAGCGCTTGGGTTCAGTCAAAAACTGGGTGAAAAGTCACTCAGTTTTTTGTTTTTTTGATGGTTTTTGATAGGGCAATCACGTAAAATTGCACCCTGCAAAAAACAAAGCAAAAGGTTATATCCATTATCACCTTTTGTCTATGTGACGGTAAAACTGCGTTTTAAGCATTTTTTGGGTAATAGGTCAACAAACAGAGTTAAAAAGACAGGGTATCGATATTGTGTTAGATCTACAAGGTTTTGGGCAGCTATTATTAAGTGGCGCTTGGGTCACCATCAAACTGGCATTGACTAGTTTGGTCATTGGGCTGATTTTGGGATTATTGGGCGCGACCGCTAAGATGTCACGGTTTAAAGTGCTCAACGCCATCGCCACCGCTTACACCACGATTATCCGTGGTATTCCAGAACTGCTGTCAGTCATGTTTATTTACTTTGGCGGCTCGATGTTGATGGGTCTTATTCTATCGCAATTTGGCAATACGGGATATGTGGATGTCAGTCCGTTCTGGGCGGGAGTTGCGGCGCTGTCTGTGGCATTTGGTGCGTATGCGACCGAAACTTTTCGTATGGCATTTCAAGAGATTCCAAAAGGTCAAGCTGAAGCAGCGCAAGCGATTGGCATGAAAAAATTTCAAATCCTTTGGCGAGTGACGTTGCCACAAGTGTGGCGTATTGCACTGCCAGGACTGGGTAATTTGTTTTTGGTACTGCTCAAAGATACCGCGTTGGTTTCTGTGGTCGGGCTTGAAGATATCATGCGCCACGCCAAAACGGCAGCGACTTCCACGCAAAGCCCGTTTACTTTTTATATGGCAGCAGCATTGTTGTACTTGAGTCTGACCGTCATCATCACCGGTGTGATTATGTGGCTAGAATGGGTCAATAACCCAGCAGAGCGTTATGCAAAACGCCTGCAAAAAATCGGCATGGCAAAATAGGGGATTCATCAATGAACTGGAATTGGCAAATTATTATTGATAGTATCCCAAAACTGCTGCAAGGCAGTATTATCACCATTGAGCTTGTGGTGTTGTCGGGTTTATTGGGGTTTATGTTGGCAGTGCCGCTAGCACTGGCTAGGCTGTCGAAAAAACCTTGGGTGCAGGCATTGCCGTTTGCATATATTTTCTTTTTTCGTGGTACGCCGCTACTGGTGCAAATCTTTTTGATTTATTATGGCTTGTCACAATTTAAATGGGTGACCGAGTCTGTGCTGTGGAAATCGGGTGTGTTAGCGAGTCCATTTTGGTGCGCTATCATCGCTTTTACCCTCAATACGGCAGCTTATATTGCAGAAATCATCCGCGGTGCTATCAAGTCCATCCCCAAAGGCGAGAATGAAGCTGCCGACGCCATTGGCATGTCGTATAGCCAAAAATTGCGCCGAATTATTTTTCCTCGTGCCTTTGGCATCATGCTGCCGGCGTATGGCAATGAAGTGATTTTTATGCTCAAAGGCAGTGCGCTGGCATCGACCATCACTTTGATGGATATCACCGGTGTGGCAACGACGATTATGTCAAAAACTTATACCGTTTTTGAGTTGTTCTTTGCCTCAGGTATCATTTATTTGTTATTGTCTTGGCTATTGATTGGGATGTTTCGATTGGCAGAAAAACGCATCAATCGTCATCTTTCTTATCAGCCCATCAGTGATGGGGGCGTCACTGCCTAAGCTAGGCTAAGCTAGATTAAGTTAGGCTAAGCTAGATAAAGAGTTTGGATGTATTGGAGGCGTGCCAATGAAACAAGCAGTTATAGTATCAAGTTTGCTGATGGGTGGGGTGTTGCTCTCGGCTTGTCAACCTGCCAGTGATAACAAGCCAGCGCAAAACAGCACAGCAAGTGCCACAGTAAGCGCCACAGTGGCTAGCGTTCAAAGTCCGCATCACGTTGCCAGTGTAGCTGTCGCCAGTACCGTATCTCCCCAAACCGCCCAAAACGGTGTGCCCAAACAAATCAACTGGGCATTGGTGGATTCGGGCGTTAAGCCAGTCGATAAGGCTAGCTTTAAATACCCGTTTGCGCTCGATAGCGAGCCTGTCAAAGCGTATGCCGAGATGTATCATGTGGATAATGAAACCTCCCGCTACAACTTAACGGTGGGTATGGCAGTCAATGAAGTCTTATCCAAAGTGCTCGACCAGCTGGGTACTGCCTATGTGTCACATGAACTCACAGCCGGTAAAAACAGCGCGTTTGTCATTCATACCACCCAGCAAATTGCCCCGAGTCAATACACTTACGTCTTTGCCGAGCCCTTTGCCAAAGGGTTAACCATTCCTGTCAAAATCATCAATGATGGCAAAAAATAACTAAGTTGCCATCGGTATGTTGACGTTTATTTATCGTTTAAGGAAATACCATGCGTGTGCTAGGACTGGAAACATCCTGCGATGAAACGGGATTAGCCATTTTTGATAGTGACCAACGTCACCAACCCAATCAAGGTTTGGTCGGGCAAGTGCTATATAGTCAAATCGCGCTACATGCGACGTATGGTGGGGTAGTCCCTGAACTTGCAAGCCGCGATCACATCCGTAAATTAGTGCCCTTGTTGCAGCAACTGCTTGATGACTGCCAACTCAAAAAAACCGATATCGATGCAATTGCCTTTACCAAAGGTCCTGGACTGGTGGGCGCGTTGATGACAGGGGCATTATTTGGCCGCAGTTTGGCGATGGCGCTTGATATTCCTGCGATTGGCGTACATCACATGGAAGGGCACTTACTCGCGCCGCTATTAGGCGCCAATCCGCCCGATTTTCCGTTTGTCGCGTTGCTGGTGTCGGGTGGACATACCATGTTAGTGGCGGTCAAAGGCATCGGGCAATATGAAATATTAGGTGAGTCGATTGACGATGCTGCAGGCGAGTGCTTTGATAAAGCCGCTAAAATGCTAGAGTTACCTTATCCTGGTGGACCTAATATTGCACGCTTGGCGCAAACAGGCAATCCGTTAGCCTATGAATTACCGCGCCCGATGTTGGGCAAAGGATTGGATTTTTCTTTTAGTGGTATGAAAACCGCCGTGCATAATTTGATTAAAGACCATCCAACCGATAGCCATAATCCTGAGCATGCCCAGACGCGTGCCGATATTGCAGCAAGTTTTCAATATGCGATGGTCGATACGTTGGTGAAAAAATGCGTTAAAGCCTTGCAGCAAACAGGCATGAAACGTCTAGTAATCGCAGGCGGGGTGAGTGCCAATCAACAACTACGAGAGTCGCTAGCTGAGGCATTAGCCAAAATCAATGCCACTGTGCATTATGCACCGCCTGCCTTGTGTACCGACAATGGCGCCATGATTGCCTTCGCTGGGTGGCAGCGCTTGAATGCCGGTCAACACGATGAGCTAGCGGTTAGCTGCTTGCCGCGTTGGGATATGACAACGCTGCCTGCTGTCAATCCAACTAACCCATAACTATCTATAAGGACTTGAAGATGCCATGGCTGTGGATAGGACTGGGGGCGGCATTTGGGGCAATGCTGCGCTGGTGGTTAGCCAGACTTAACAGCGTACATCCTTGGTTGCCCTATGGCACACTATTTGCCAATGTACTAGGTGGGCTGTTGATGGGATTTGCCTTGATACTTACCCAAAAGATGCACCCAAACTTACGACTGTTTATCACCACAGGGTTCTTGGGAGGACTGACAACGTTTAGTACGTTTAGTGCCGAAGTGTTTACTTTGTTGAATAGCGGCAAGGTAGTGCAAGGTTTAGCCTTGATTGGCGTCCATGTGCTTTTAACCTTGGTTGCGACTGCCATTGGTTTTTATAGTCTTAAGCTACTAAGTTAAGAGTTAAGAAGTTGTTAAGTTAAGAAGCTGTTAAGTTGAGAAGCAGTTAAATGGTTAATCGCTTCTTTCCCATGCACCGCTAAAAGTCGCAAAGCTTTTCAAGGCTTTGGCAATCAATAAGCGAGTTAAATGCACTTATCTAGTCTACTTATAACGTGCGCAATCGGTCAGTCATCAAATTGTCATGATACTGTCACATTTCTTTGTAATCATATACACAATTTTTATACAAACCAAAATATGGTTATTATTAGGACACTTGAAGCGGCCAACTTTGATTGATATCAGCTTTGACCTATCATAGTGAAAATAGCCAAAAAAGGTTAAATCGTACGGTTCGTGACATTTATTTTATTCAAGCATTTTCATTGTAAACTCAAAAAATGTTTTTAGGAGCTATCCATGCGTTATTCATTATTAAGTGTTGTCGTAGCATCGACCTTAGCATTAACCGCTTGTGGCAACAAGCAAGCAGACAATCAAGCAGCGGGTGCCTCAGCGACGTCAAGCACTGCGACTACAGGCGCGGCAGGTAGCGATAAAAACGCCGTATTTACTATCACAGGTGCAGGCGCCTCTTTTCCACAACCTATCTATGCTAAATGGGCAGGTGAGTTCAAAAACGCCACTGGCGGTCAAGTAAATTACCAATCAATCGGTTCATCAGGTGGTATCAAACAAATCCAAGCCAATACCGTTGACTTTGGTGCGTCGGATGCGCCTTTAAGCAAAGAAGAGTTGGATAAAAGCGGTTTAATCCAGTTTCCAACCGTTATCGGTGGGGTTGTACCAGTTGTTAATATCGATGGTGTTGCACCCGGTCAATTAAAACTAGACGGTGCCACCCTTGCCAATATCTACTTGGGTAAAATCACTAAATGGAATGACCCAGCGATTACCGCATTAAACGCAGGCGTGACACTACCAGATGCGCCAATCACGACGATTTTCCGTTCTGACGGTTCAGGTACAACCTTTAACTTTGCAAGCTACTTAGCGGCTGTATCACCAGAATGGAAAGCAGGTCCAGGTGTAGACAAATCCATTAAATGGCCAACCGCTGCGACAGGTGCAGGTGGTAAAGGTAACGAAGGCGTGGCAAGTAACGTCGCTCGTGCCAAAAACTCAATCGGTTATGTTGAGTACGCTTACGCAAAACAAAACAAAATGTCGCATACTCAGCTTAAAAACGCAGCAGGTAACTTTGTACAACCATCGGCTGAAAGCTTTGCCGCTGCGGGTAATGCAGATTGGAAAGGTACACCAGGCTTTAACATTGTCTTGACTAACCAAGCAGACCCAAATGCCTGGCCAATCTCTGCGGCAACCTTCATCTTAGTCCATACTAAACCAACCAACCCAGAAAACGTCAAAAATACCCTTAAATTCTTTGACTGGGCGTATTCAAGTGGTGATGAGCTAGCAAAATCATTGGACTTTGTACCATTCTCAGCAGAAAGCAAAGCTATCTTCCGTGAAGAGTGGAAAAAAGTTGTAGGGGCTGATGGTAAACCACTGTTTACCTCAGATGCTGCCACAGCAACTGCTTCAGCTGCAAAATAATCTAATGATGATTAACAGTTAACAGGGTTATGCATGTCAAACTATACGTAGAGCAATAAACAAGTTAATGCTCTACGTTTTTTTTCAAATTTCTAGAATTAGTAAACTAAAACTATTTTTTGATGGCTGGGTTCTTATGTCGGATTTACACGCAAAACTCGCAAAGCAAAAACAATTAGACTGGTTGTTTGTCAACGCGACTCGTCTTTTTGCGTTTATCGTGCTGTTGTTGTTAGGTGGTATCTTAATCTCACTATTTCTTGGCGCATTGCCAAGTATGAAGGCGTTTGGCATTAACTTTTATACCAGTAAAGACTGGGATACAGGGATGGATGTATACGGCGCACTCGCACCAATCTATGGTACGTTGGTGACTTCTATCATTGCTATTTTGATTGCGGTGCCGGTAAGTTTTGGTATTGCCATGTTTTTGACCGAGCTTTGCCCAAATTTTTTAAAACGTCCTTTAGGGATTGCCATTGAGTTGTTAGCGGGTATCCCTTCAATTATCTATGGTATGTGGGGATTTTTCGTATTTGCACCTTGGTTTTCAGAACATATCCAGCCCTGGCTGATTGACCATTTGGGTGATGTGCCTTATGTGGGTCGTTTATTCCAAGGTGCGCCGATGGGTATTGGTCTGTTCACTGCAAGTTTGATTTTGGCTGTCATGATTATCCCGTTTATTGCATCGGTCATGCGTGACGTTTTCTCCATTACGCCAAAGATGCTCAAAGAATCTGCTTATGGTTTGGGTTCAACCACTTGGGAAGTGATGCGATACGTGGTGTTGCCTTATACCAAAGCCGGGGTGATGGGCGGTATCATTTTGGGATTGGGTCGCGCATTGGGTGAAACGATGGCAGTCACCTTTGTTATTGGTAACGCTTATAACGTCAGTCCAAGTTTGTTCCAGTCAGGGGTGTCAATCACTTCGGCATTGGCAAATGAATTTGCAGAGTCTGAAGGCTTGCACCAATCATCGCTACTACATTTAGGTTTCTTACTATTTATCATTACCTTTATTGTACTGGTGATTTCAAAATTGATGCTCAGTCGTATGGATAAAAATGCGGGTACGAAATAAGGACGCTGGGGAATACTATGACTACTATCAACATGAATCGTAACAATGCCATTTACAAACGCCGCCGTCTAAGCAATGCTTTAGGACTGGTATTTGCCGGTTTGTCCATTGTATTTGGCTTGACCTTCTTAGGCTTAATTTTATTCAAATTGTTTTTATCAGGCTCGCATGCGTTATTGACCATGCCTATTTTTACTCAAGACACCCCATCGCCAAACGAAATCGGTGGTCTTCGCAATGCGATTATCGGCTCAATCATGGTGACAGGATTGGGGCTTGTAGTCGGCACACCGATTGGTGTCATGGCAGGTATTTATCTTGCCGAATTTGCCGAAAACAGCTGGCTTGGTAAAGTCACCCGTTTTATGAACGACATTTTGCTATCAGCACCATCGATTGTGATTGGTTTATTTATTTTTGCTTTGATGGTACAAGGTCGTAACTTCTCAGGTTGGGCAGGTGCAATGGCTTTAGCGCTATTGGTTATTCCTGTGGTGGTACGTACCACCGAAAATATGCTGCGTCTAATTCCCAATACATTGCGTGAAGCGGCTTATGCGTTAGGGACGCCAAAATGGAAACTGGTAACATCCGTTACTTTACGTGCTGCCAAAACTGGGGTATTAACAGGTATCTTACTGGCATTTGCGCGTATCTCGGGTGAGACTGCGCCCTTACTATTTACCGCGCTTAATAACCAATTCTTTAGTACCGATATGGGTCAACCCATTGCCAACTTACCAAACGTGATTTATCAATACGCCAGCCAGCCATACCCTATTTCAAACCAATTGGCTTGGGCAGGTGCGTTACTCATCACCTTGGCAGTATTAACATTGAATATTTTGGCACGTGCGCTCAGTGGTAAAGAGCAATCATCACATTGATGATCAATAGAAGATTAAAGCTATTTGCTAGTATCAAACAAATTTTATTAAGGTATTCATCATGACCGCAAAAATGCAAATTCGTAATTTAGATTTTTATTACGGTAAATTTTTAGCCCTTAAAAATATCAACATCGATATCGCTGACAAAAAAGTCACCGCGTTTATCGGACCGTCAGGCTGTGGTAAATCAACGTTACTGCGTACCTTTAACCGCATGTATGACCTCTACCCAGGCATGAGTGCCACGGGCGAAATCAACCTAGATGGACAAAACATCTTGGATAAATCGGTGGACGTCAACTTGCTGCGTGCTCGCGTGGGTATGGTATTCCAAAAACCAACGCCATTTCCAATGTCAATCTATGACAACGTGGCATTCGGTGTGCGTCTGTACGAAAGCTTAAGCCGCGCTGAGCTAGACGAGCGCGTTGAATGGGCGCTCAAAAAATCGGCACTGTGGAATGAAGTCAAAGATAAACTTAAAGCATCGGGTCTGTCATTGTCCGGTGGTCAGCAGCAGCGTCTGTGTATCGCCCGCGGTGTGGCAACCCGTCCTGAAGTATTGCTACTAGATGAACCCACCTCGGCCCTTGACCCTATTTCAACAGGCTCAATTGAAGATTTGATTTCAGACCTAAAAAATGATTACACCATCGCCATCGTCACCCACAACATGCAGCAAGCGGCACGGGTGTCTGACTATACCGCGTTTATGTACTTGGGCGAAATGATGGAAATGGGGGATACCGATAAAATGTTCACCAACCCAGACCGTAAAGAAACTGAAGAATACATCACGGGTAAATTCGGCTAGGCTATTTGGTTATTAGGCTATCTGCGCGTCATTTAGCCCATCACAATACCTCGCTGGTGCGGGGTATTTTTTTGCTTAAACTTCTAAGCTCAATCAGAGCAAAATAAATATTGATAACGATTCTCATTTACCCTATAATTCGCCAATTGTCATTATTTTTTTATTTTTTATCACTTTTTACTTTTAAGGATGTTTTATGTTGAGCCGTACTTTTACCTTATCAATATTACCTCTAGCGATATCTGCATTACTATTGACGGCTTGCCAAAAAACCGAACAAAAAACCGACGTAGCACCTGCTGCAAGTGCAACGACTAACGCTTCTGCAGTCACAGCGTCGGCGCAGAGCTCAGTTGATTTGAGTAAAGAAACGGCGGAATACAAAGCTTGGGTACAAACCCAAATTGATAGCTTGCTCGCCGATACCCAAAAATTTGTCGCACTGCTCGAAGCGGGTAAATTAGAAGAGGCGAAGGCGTTATACCCAAAAGTACGCATGTATTATGAGCGCTCAGAGCCGATTGCTGAAAGTTTTGGCGACCTTGACCCACGTATCGACAACCGTGAAGCCGACCTTGAGCCCAATGAAGTATGGACAGGGTTCCATGCGATTGAAAAAATCTTGTGGACACAAAATACCACCAAAGGCACTGAAAAACTGGGTAAACAACTGATTGCAGATGTCAAAGAATTGCACGCCAAAATTCCAACGGCAGAGGTCACAGGCGACTTGATGGTGCAAGGTTCAGTAGATTTGCTCAATGAAGTATCAACAAGCAAAATCACCGGCGAAGAAGAAATTTTCTCGCACACAGACTTGTATGATTTTAAAGCCAATATTGAAGGCGCAGAGAAAATATTTGCCATTTTAAAACCAAAAATCCAAGCCAAAAACCCGGCGTTAGTCACGGAGCTTGAGCAAAAATTTGACGCAGTCAACCAACTACTTGCCAAACACCAAGTCGGGCAACAAGACTATAAATCCTATAAAGAGCTAACCCCTGCAGATACCAAAGCACTAGCCGAAGCGGTGAATAAACTCGGTGAACCCTTAGCGCAGATGGGCATTGTATTGCAATAAGTGAAAGGTGAAGCAAAAAATTGCTTCACTTTACGGTTTTAGGGTGGAATAAAAAGGTCAGTACGGTGTTAGGGGCAGTATGAAACATAGTAAATTAGATAAGCAAGCGCAAGAAACAGGGATGGGATTAAAAACGTCAAATCGTCGCAGTTTTTTACGCCAATTTGGTGCGCTCAGTGTCGCAGGCGCAGGTTTAGCCGTGTCAGCCTGTCAGCAAAAACCAAGCGAAAACTTACCTAACTTGCAAGCTTTGGATGGCAATCAGTCCAAAGATAGCGATAAAAACGAAAATCCTAAACATGCTGGTAGTGATGCCAATACTACCAAAAATAGTTTTGCCGATGTCAAATATGATTTTTATGGCGAACACCAAGCAGGCATTACCACGCCGTCACAGCGTAATATTTATTTTTTGGTGATGGATTTACATACCGACAAGCTCGACGATGTCAAACAGATGTTCAAAGACTGGACAACCTATGCGGCCAATTTGACGCAAGGTAAAAACATCAAAGCGTATGAAAAAAACCCATTTGTGCCCCCGACCGACACAGGCGAAGCAGACAGCATGGGCGCGTACGGATTGACGTTGACCTTTGGTATTAGCCCAAGTTTTCTCAAAAAAATGGGACTTGCCCATAAGCAGCCCAAAGAATTCCAAGACTTACCCAAGTTCCCGCGCGATCAATTACGAGAAAATTTGACGGGCGGTGATATCTGTATTCAAGCCTGCGCCGAAGATGCCCAAGTGGCATTCCATGCGGTACGGCAATTGGTACGCCAAGCGCGTTCTAATATTACTATGCGTTGGAGTCAGTCAGGTTTTGTTGGGTTTGATACCGGCAACCATACGCCCCGTAATTTATTCGGTTTTAAAGACGGCACTGCCAACCAAAGCACCATCAAAGCTGCGGACAAAAACTTATGGGCGGACGCGCCTGATTGGATGAAAGGCGGCACTTATTTGGTCACCCGTGTCATCCAAATGCATCTTGAAACTTGGGATCGCACCTCACTTAAAGGTCAAGAAGACACCTTTGGTCGACATCGTGATAGCGGTGCGGCGATTGGACAAAAAGGCGAATTTGACACCTTTGATGTGCACGCCAAAGACGCGCAGGGTAAAGCAGTGATACCTGAAATTTCCCACATGGGACTGGCAAAACGCACAGGCGTGGAGATGCTACGCCGTTCGTATTCTTACAGTAGCGGCATTAACCCAGCCACTGGGCAGTTTGATTCAGGACTGCTGTTTATTTCATTCCAAAAATCGCCCGAGCAATTTATCATCATCCAAAATGCCCTAGGTCGTCTTGATAAAATGAATGAATACACCACCCACATTGGCAGTGGGCTATTTGCTTGCTTCGGTGGTATCCCGCAAGGTGGCTATATTGGACAAGCATTATTTGAAGCTTAAGGTTAATATGAGTTAAAAATAGATGGTTCAACACACACGCTTAAAAGTAGACGGTTAAATAGACGGTTAAAAAGTTACTCATGAAAAACATCAACCAAAAAACCTTGCTAAGTTTTAGCCTAGCAAGTTCGCTGCTCATCACCAGCCAAGGCTTACAAGCGCAGCAACCAACGCCTGCAACTGCCCAGATAGCGACGCAAGCTAGTCAACCAGCCAGCAAAAAGCTGAATTTAAGCCCTATTTTTATCAAGCTATCAGACGCGATGGCGGCAATTAAAGCCAATGATATCCCAAAAGCCAAGGACACCCTTGCGCAAATTCAAACAGCCTTTGATGCCATAGATGCAACGGCAAAAAATTCCACACTTGGGCAACAGACAAGCCAAGCGATTGGGCAAGCCATCAGCAACCCCACAGAAGCCAATTTATCAGCCGTGTCAAATGCGTTATATGCCTTTGAAAAAGAACAAAATCCTGTAGATTACAGCGCGAAGCGAAAAGAGTTTGCCAAAAAAATGGTACCGGCGTATGACAACCTTAATCAAGTCATACAACGGGCAGCAGCGACAGATGTCGAAGCGTTACGGGCGGCTTACAACCAGTTTAATGCAGTTTGGCTAGGTAATGAGCGGGTCGTACGCAATACCAGTATGGGACACTATGGCAAAATCGAAACATCCATGGCGCTGATGCGAGTGGCGATTGAAACCCAACCCATCAATATGGCGCAAATCAAAACCCAATCTGCTGCGCTAAAAGACGCCATCGACAGTTATAACAAAGGTGACGTAGCCGCTGTACAAACCACACAAACTGTCACTCTGGCGGATAGTATCCAGTTACTGCGCGATGGTTTACAGGCGTTTAAAACAAACGACGAAGCGACTGGTCAAGCCAAGTTAGGCGAGTTTATTAGTATATGGCCAACGGTCGAAGGCGATGTGAGCACGCGTAACCCCAGTTTATATAATCGGGTGGAAAGTCAAATTCCGCTAGCCATGGCGAAGGGGCAAGACCCTAAACAGCAGCAAACACTGCAATCGATTATCAATGAATTGGCGGCAATCAATCCAACAGCCCAATATACCGCGGTTGACTCGATGCTGATTTTGCTTCGAGAAGGGTTGGAAGCCTTATTGATTGTCATCTCGCTGTTATCGGCTTTAACCGCTGCCAAACAAGTCAAAGCCAAAAAATGGGTGTATGCTGGTGTCGCTTTTGGCTTACTTGCCAGTATCGCAGGCGCGATGGCATTACAGCTATTATTCCCTGCAGTGACTTCTGCCGCCAATCGTGAGATGTTTGAAGGGGTGATAGGCATCGTTGCGGTCATTATGATGATTGGCATTGGCGCGTGGCTGCATAGCAAATCATCCGTCCAATCATGGAACGCTTATATCAAGCGTCATATGGGACAAGCCATGACGGCAGGTAGCTTTGTGTCGTTATTTGGATTGAGCTTTTTATCCGTGTTTCGAGAAGGCGCAGAGACCATATTGTTTTATGTCGGTATATTACCCAATATCAGCATGAGTAATTTTTTAACCGGGATTGGTTTGGCGCTCGTAGCACTGGCAGCAGTGGCTTGGGTGATGCTAAGAACCTCAGTCAAATTACCAATTCCACAGTTGTTTAAAGTCTTAACTTGGGTGATTTACCTATTGGGCTTTAAGATTTTAGGCGTTAGTTTGCACGCGCTGCAATTGACAGGGTATCTGCCGATGACCGCCATGAGCGGCTTGCCAGCGATTGAATGGCTAGGATTTTACCCAACACTACAGACATTTTTGGCACAAATCGGCTATATTATTATCCTTATTGGTATCAATCTTTGGATGAAAAACCATCAACGTCAGCAAACGGCTGCATTGGCATAACCTTTAATCAAAGATAATTAACGCCATAAAAAAATGGGTAAAACTTGTTTACCCATTTGGTTTTGGCGTCTAGTTTATAACGCATAGTTCGCATAGCATAGTTTATATAATAGTGTAGTCTAAACTAAGCTATAGACTACACTACGCCGTTTTTTCCATACGCTCGCGCTGCGCTTGACCTTGCCATAAGCCTTCTAGGTCATAAAACGTGCGGGCTTGTGGCATCATCACATGCACCACCACAGCGCCCAAATCAATCAAGGTCCAATCACTGGTGCCTTGACCTTCCACACCAATCGGATTAAATCCTGCTTGCTTCGCTTTCATCGCGACATGGTCGGCAACCGCTTTAAGGTGGCGGGTAGATGTCCCTTCGGCAATCACGATACGCTCCATGACTTCAGTCATATCAGCAACATCGAGTACGGTAATGTTTTTGGCTTTTAAATCATCCAAGGCATCTTGAACGATGTCAAGGCAGGTGGTTAACTGTTGGTGGGCAGGGTGTTGATTGACTAAACTAGCAAATTGGGTATCGGTCATAAATGCGTGGGTTCCATGGATTGGGTCATAATGATTGGGTTATAAGGGTAGCTTAAAATAGGATCATGACAATCCTAAAAAAAGTGCGCTATTTTAACAAAAATCTAACGCACAGGTTATCAAAAAATGTAAATCAATATCAGGCTAAACGTCTGGGGCATATAACTGATGCTCAACAATATACCGATAAACTTGACTCGGTAAACTTAGCCGCGCTTGCTGCCGTTGCCGAGCTTCTGCGCTATAGATCCAAGCTCTTATATCACGACTGGCAATATCAGGCACGACAAACTTATCAATATAGATATGGTTAGTGGTTTGATTTATCAAGTCTTTTGGCGAATAAATGATAAAAGGCACTAACCGATTATCAATATTCAGCTGCGAGGTTTTATCCGTATTGGCTAAAGCATTTTGGTTCAAATTTTTATTTAAATTTTGGCTAAGACTGCCCAACGCAGGACGGGGTAGCACCCATAGATTGGTCAGCGAAAGTAGCTCAAAGCCGCGATACCACCTATCAAGTTGTTCAACACTGTCTTGCCCAAGGACAAAAATCAGTAGGTCATTGGGGTAACGCTGTTTAAATTCACTCAAGGTATGAAAGCTATACACAGGCGGCTGACACTGCAGCTCAGTCTCATCAATCGACAAAAAAGGCACATCGTCAATCGCAAGCGCAAGCATTTCAAGGCGCTGCTGGTTGGAAGTTGGCTTGGTTTTTAAGGGCGAACCCGCCGTGGGCAGTAATTTGGCGATGATATCAACGTTGGGGAAAGCGCGCATGAGCTCATGGTACACATGCGTAATCATCTGTAAATGCGCCAAATGTACCGGATCAAATGAGCCACCCAACCAGACACGAATACAGCGAGGCATTGTCATAACCACAAGCCCAACACAAGTTTAGGGCAAAGAAAACTAAAATCCTTCATCATCACTGACACATCTTACGGTTGGTTTGGCGGTTCATCGGTTGGTACATTGCGCACAAAAATTACTTTATGCTGATTGTCATTGGGGTAGCGCTCTTGTACCTCAAAATAGCGCGGATAGGCACGTAGAAAATCACTGAATTTGTTAAAGTTAAACAAGCGCGCATCAAAATCGGGCTCGACTTTTAGCAGATAGTTTTTGACAGGTGCGATATTTGCCCAGCCTTGGTCATCCGCCATACTTGAGATGGCAAGCTTGACCAAAGTGATGGCGACATCCACAGGCTTCATCTGATTACCTTTAGTGGAGAACAGCATATCAGCAGAGTCATAAAAATCTACCGTCGAAGGGGTTTGGTTTTCTTCAAAAAACTCAAGATAAGTAAAACGGTCACAGGCTTGCACAAAAGGCTTGGGCGTGGTGCTACGACCAAAACCATACACCAATAACCCTTGCTCACGAATACGCTGGGCAAGTCGGGTAAAGTCGCTGTCAGACGACACCAAACAAAACCCATCAAAACGCTCGGTATACAACAAATCCATCGCATCAATGATTAAGCTTGCATCGGTAGCATTTTTACCCGTGGTGTAGCTAAATTGCTGGATCGGCTGAATAGAGTAGCTCAGTAACACATTTTTCCAGCTGTTTAATTGTGGGCGCGTCCAATCACCATACGCGCGTCGAACGCTACTAATCCCGAGCGTGGCAATTTCAGACAACAGCGCATCAAGATGATTGACTGACGCATTGTCAGCATCAATCAATACGGCAAGTCGGGCGTCAACGCTCGTTGAATAGTTCTGCGAATGTGCCATGTTGGTCACCCAGCGATAAAGTTAGATGTGGTTGAGCGACATTTTACCATAAAGCAATTTTTGGGCATAACAGATTGTGGCGCACTAGCCTAGTGGTGGAACAGTAGCCTTACATTGCTATTTAAGCCGATATCCTGTGTGACAGGCAATGGCGATAGACAACAAAAAGGTGAGTGTCAAACTCACCTTTTTTTAAACATAAAAGCTTAAAACTCACCGCTATCAGCTTGAACCGCTGTGAGCGCAATGGTATAGACAATATCTTCAACCAAGGCGCCACGCGACAAGTCATTCACAGGCTTATTCAAGCCTTGCAGCATAGGACCGACGCTCACCACGTTGGCAGAGCGCTGCACCGCTTTATAGGTGGTATTGCCAGTGTTCAAATCTGGGAAGATAAACACATTGGCTTGACCTGCCACCAGCGAATTTGGCGCTTTTGATTTTGCCACGCTTGCGACACTGGCAGCGTCATATTGTAACGGACCATCAATGAGTAAATCAGGTGCTTTGGCTTTGGCGATTTCGGTGGCTTGACGCACTTTATCCACGTCTGCGCCTTCACCTGATGACCCTGTCGAGTAACTAATCATGGCAACTTTGGGTTCGATACCAAACGCTTTGGCAGATTGGGCGGATTGTAGGGCGATTTCAGCCAACTGTTCTGCGGTAGGGTCTGGGTTGATGGCACAGTCACCATATACCACCACTTGCTCAGGCAGTAGCATAAAGAAAATTGACGAAACCAGTGAATACTGCGGCGCTGTTTTAATTAACTGAAACGCCGGGCGGACAGTATTGGCGGTGGTATGTACGGCGCCAGATACCAGACCATCGACTTCACCCAAGTGCAGCATCATCGTACCCAGCACGACGGTGTCTTTGAGCTGTTCATGGGCTTGCAGTTCATCGAGTTTGCCTTTACGGCGCTCAACCATGGGTTTGACGTACTTATCAATCAAGGTCTCTGGGTCAAGAATCTGCAGGCCTTCAGGTAGGGTGAGCCCCAAGTTCTTGGCAACCTCTTCGACCTCACTGCGTTTGGCAAGTAAGATACAATGGGCAATACCACGATTTTGACAGATGACCGCCGCTTCAACGGTACGGGGCTCATTGCCTTCAGGCAGTACGATGGTTTTTTTGGCAGCTTGGGCTTTTTTGACCAAGGTATGACGAAAAGCCGAAGGCGAGAGTTTGCGGTTGTTGTTGCCTTGACTAAAAGTGGTTTTGATCCAGTCCAAATCCAAATGCGCGGCGACAAAATCGGTGACTTCACTGGCGCGAGTGGTATCATCTGCGGGGATTTCATGGCTGATATGGTTAAGTTTGGTGACGGTATCAAAGCTGTCAGTGTCAACCAGCATCACAGGAATCCCCGTTTTTAGCGCGGGGCGACACAGATTGATAATTTTTTGGTTCGGCACGATACCGCCTGTCAGAATAAGACCTGCTAGCGGTACACCATTCATGGTGCTAAGCGCAGTTGCCAAAATTAAGTCATCACGGTCGCCTGCCGTCACCAGTAAGTTGCCACGGGTGAAAGAATCTTCAATATTGGCAACGGTACGCGCAACCAGTAAGGTATTGAGCACACGGCGGTTTTTGGCGTCACCTTCATTGAGCCATTTGGCATCAAGTTCACGAGCCACATCCCAGGTACGGGGGACACTTAAGGTATTGCTAAAAGGCACCACCCCAATCAAGCGAAATTTATCGGAGTCAAAATAAGGGGAGTGGGATTTAATCGCCTGTAATTGCTCAGCTGCCAAATCAACTTTGGCTTTACCAGGGGCGACGGGTGCTTCGTCATAGTGGTTGTCCACGTTTTTGACGCGCATCAAAATCGTGCCTAGCGTACGCTCGCTTGCCATACCGCCAAAATCACGGGCAAAAATATCTAGCTTGTCTACCAAACTATCAGGGTTTGCAATATCGCCACTACTGACCAAGATGACTTTGGCATCTAGCGCGTTGACGATGGCTAAATTCACCAATTCCGCATAACTTGAATCATTGTCGGCAGCCAGACCTTCACAGACGATAACGTCATATTGCTCAGCCAATGCTTGGTGTTTGGCAACCACTTCTTCCATCAAGTCATCTAACTGACCATCCCCAATCACGCGCTCTAAGCGGCTACGGTCAATGGAGGGTGGCGGGTTTAAGTTAAAGGCATGTTTTGCAAGCACGCTTGAGCTGTCATCACTCTCATGATTGGCGGTGGTATTTTGGCTAAAGGGTTTTAAAAATCCTGCTTTTAGCCCGATATAATCGAGTGCACGGATAAAACCCAAACAAGCTGAGGTCAAGCCAATGCCGCTACTGGTAGGCACAAATAAAATAGTTTGCATGATAGTTCCTATTTGTTATTTTATTCAAACTAAAAACCCTGATGAGGCATCAGGGTGAGAGGGTTTATAAACCTAAGACTTCTTTGGTTTCTTTGGCGATTTGGTATTCTTCATCGGTCGGAATCACCCACAATTGCAGTTGGCTGTCGGCTTGGTGGAAACTGCCTTCTACGCCACGAGAGAGCTCGGCATTTTTGTCAAGGTTCGCTTTGATGCCAAAATGCGGCAAGTTTTGTAAGATTTTTTGGCGAATTGAGGCGCTGTTTTCACCGATACCGCCGGTAAATACCAAGCCAGTGAAGGTCGGTAATGCACAGCTGAGAGAGGCGATATAACGGGCTGCCTTATAACAGAAAATTTCGATGGCAAGTTTGGCATCTTCGTTGCCTTCGTTGGCGGCTTGCTCCACCGTGCGCATGTCGCTTGAGATACCTGAAATGCCGAGCAACCCGCTTTGTTTATTTAAAATCGTATCAATTTGGTCAAGGCTATAGCCCAAAATACGGTGTAAATGAATATGCAAACTTGGGTCAACATCACCACTGCGCGTACCCATGACCACACCTTCAAGCGGGGTCAGACCCATGCTGGTGTCCAGACTTTTGCCATCATACACGGCGGTTAACGAGCAACCATTGCCCAAATGCACCGTAATCCAACCATTGGCTTGGTTGTGAGGGGCTAGGCTGTCAGCGCGGTGGCTGACATAGGCGTGCGAGCTACCATGAAAACCATAGCGACGGATATAATGCTCATTGTACAAATCTTTTGGAATGGCATAGCGGTAGGCTTTGGCGGGCATGGTTTGGTGAAAGGCGGTATCAAACACGACCACTTGCGGCAAATCTGGGTAGATTTTTTCCACCGCTTCAATACCTAAGGCATGGGCGGGGTTGTGCAGAGGTGCCAATACTTTTAGCCGTTTGACTTCCGCCAAGACATGGTCATTGACTTTTTCAGCATGAGAAAACTCACGCCCGCCGTGCACCACACGGTGACCCACGGCAACGGGTTTGTAAGCGGCTAATAAACCTAATATTTTTTGCAGCGCCCATTGGTGATTGGCGCCTGCCAAAGAGATTTCGACTTTTTCCCCATTGAGGTCGGTGTGTTTGATACGTGCCGTATCTAAGCCCAAGTTTTCCGCAAGACCGGCAACGCGCTCGCTGCTGTCATTGCTTAATAACGCGTATTTGATTGACGAAGACCCACAATTAAGTACTAAGATCGGATTTTGCATGGCTGTTCCTTTAGACAAGATCTTGTGCATTCCTTGCAACAAGCCCCTTCCTAACTGGATTAAATTTTAAGCTATCCTTGCCTTCAGTAATTTATTGTAGATTAAAAAAATTATATTGTGGTAATTTTTTGCCAAATTTTTGTTGTCATCATGATAGCGAAAAAGCATACCACAACAATGAGGGTGTCAACAAAATGAAAAATTAACAAAAATCATCGATTTAATGCTCATCTTTAATAAGGTGAGAAATAAGATGAGATAATTGCTTATAAAACGCAAAAACAGCTACAATAACCCCATCGCAAATTTTATTTTTATACTTATTTTATTCTTAAAATTAAGGGCGCTCATGCAAATTTCAAAACTATCCCCAACAATCGCCGTGCTTACGGTCATGTTGGCAACCACTGTGCTGACAGGATGTGGGCAAAAAGGGGCATTGTACCTACCCAGCAACCATAGCCAACAAGTAGTCGATGCTGCCGCCAAACCGACCAGCACCACTGCCAATGCCTCTGATACCAAAGTTGATGTCAACACCCAAGACCCCAACGTCATGATCGACAATAACGCAACATCAGCGCCTCACTCAGCGACCACGCCATCGGTGCCATCGGTTGGAGGTAAAAATGATTACTGATGATGCCGCCGCAAGCTTAGCGATCAACCCGACCGAACACGTCAAGTCAATCAACGGTCTGAGTTATGATGACAATGCCTTGATGATGGATGGCGTCAGTCTTGCAGATATCGCAAAGACCTTCGGCACA
>ERZ500994.128-NODE-128-length-25003-cov-5.181778_pt1 | contig 25003 bp, 19 predicted proteins | sample MGYA00248878_ERZ500994 | MGnify/ENA primary metagenome ERZ500994 (study PRJEB25958, sample SAMN03398533) | human skin metagenome | study: EMG produced TPA metagenomics assembly of the Human Skin Microbiome Metagenome (human skin metagenome) data set. | reverse complement strand
TGGCCTGCTTGGCGCGCTGCGCCTTGATCGCCGCCGCGCGCGCCGTGAAGATCACGCCGGCAGGATCGGCCCCGACCAGCGCGGCGACCTGGCGGCGCGCCGCCTCGACGAGCGTGCGAACCGCACGCCCCTCGGCATGGCCGGACGACGGATTGCCCACACGGTCCAGCGCGGCCAGCATGGCGTCGCGGGCCACCGGGCGCAGCGGCGCCGAGGCGTTATGGTCGAGGTACAGACGGCCGGCGCTCATCCGGCTCTTCTAGCAGAGGGCGGGTATCGCAAAAAGCTTGCAATCGCACATGGCCCTCATGCTAAGCACCCGCACCCTTGGCGAAACGCCAATACTGGAATCCTCATGCCTGAAGTCATTTTCACCGGTCCCGCCGGACGTCTGGAAGGCCGTTTCCATTCGTCCAAGACACGTGGCGCGCCGATCGCGATCATCCTGCACCCGCACCCGCAGTTCGGCGGTACGATGAACAACCAGATCGTCTACCAGCTCTACTACGCCTTCGCGGAGCGCGGCTTCTCGGTGATGCGGTTCAACTTCCGGGGCGTCGGGCGGTCGCAGGGATCGTTCGACCATGGCGCCGGCGAATTGTCGGACGCCGCCGCCGCGCTCGACTGGGCGCAGGCCGTCAATCCGGAGGCCCGCGCGTGCTGGATCGCCGGCGTGTCCTTCGGGTCGTGGATCGGCATGCAGCTCCTGATGCGCCGTCCCGAGATCGAGGGCTTCATCTCCATCGCGCCGCCGGCCAACCGGTTCGACTACACGTTCCTCGCGCCCTGCCCGTCGTCCGGCCTGTTCGTGCATGGCGACCAGGACCGCGTGGCGCCGCTGAAGGAGGTCATGGGCCTCATCGAGAAGCTGAAGACCCAGAAAGGCATCGTGATCGAACACGCGGTCGTGCCGGGCGCGAACCATTTCTTCGAGAACCGGGTCGAGCCGCTGATCGAGGAGGTCGGCATCTATCTCGACAAGCGTCTCGGCAATCCGCCGCGCGTTGCCGTGCCGCAGCGCCGGGACTGATCGCGAAAACCTGGTCAGGCGAGCGAGAAACGCATCGTCGCGCGGGTGCCGCGCGACGATGGATCGTAATCCACCTTCGATTGCAGGCTCGACGCCATCGCCTGGATGATGCGCGAGCCGAGACCCGAGCCACGCGGCGTGCCCGTGCCGCTCCAGCCGACGCCGTCGTCCTCGACGGTCATCGACGCATGTCCATTCTCGCGCACGAGCCGTACGCGGATCGATCCCTGCTCGCCATCCGGATAGGCGTATTTAAAGGCGTTGGTGACGAGTTCGGTAACGATCACGCCGAGCGAGACGGCGCGATCGGTGGCGAGAGCCACCGGCGCGGCCTCGACGTGAACGGAATGCTGCACACGCGACGAGCGGAGCGAGGCTTCCAGTTCCTCCACTAGGCTGCGCAGATAGGCGTCGATCTCCACCACCTCGACATTGGCCGACGTGTAGAGACGGCGGTGCACGCCCGCGATGGCGAAGATGCGCGCCTGCATTTCCTCCAGCGCCGTACGGGCGGCTCCATCCAAAGTTTGCGCCTGCATGCGGGCAAGCGACGCCACGATCGCAAGAGAATTGGCGACGCGATGATTGACCTCGCGCAGGAGAAGCTCGGCCCGCTCCTTCGCGTCGCGGATGTCGCGGTCGGCCTGTTCCTTCGCGAGGCGCAGTTTTTCCTGCCGGATGGCGGCCGTCAGCGCCTCACCCAGCAATTCGCGGAACTGGCCCTGGATATCCTTCCAGACGTAATCGACCGCCCCGGCCTTCAGCGCCGAAACGGCGACGCGGCTGTCCTGCGAGCCGGTCACGAAGACGACCGGCGGCGCATCGGGAATCGCGCGGATGTCGGCGAGAAGATCGAGACCTGTCCGGCCGGGCATATGGTGATCGAGCGCGACGGCGTCGATGCCGCCGCGCGCCAGGGCCGCCAGCGCCTCCTCGCCGCTCGAGGCATGTTCGACGATGAAGGCGCGGCCCTCCAGCGTCTTGCGGACAAGACGCGCAAGACCCGGATCGTCGTCTACATAGAGGACGCGCGAAGGCGCCATCGGCCTACTTTCGGCTCAGTCGTTGGTCGGAACCTGCATGACCGAGAAGAACAGGCCAAGCTGGCGGATCGCGTTCGCGAATCCCTCGTAATTCACTGGCTTCGTTATATAAACATTCGCGCCGAGATCATAGCAGCGCTGGATTTCGCGCTCGTCGTCGGTGGTGGTCAGAACGACGACCGGCGACCGCTTCGTGTGCTGGTCCGCCTTGATCTTCTGCAGGATGTCGATGCCCGTCATGTCGGGCAGATTGAGATCGAGCAGGATGAGGAGATGCCGGCTCGACACATTGATCATGGGGTCGAACAGGAATTTCAGCGCGTCGGTGCCGTTGGCGAAGGGCACGATCTCGTTGTTCACGCCGGCGCGGCGGATGTTGCGCTCGATGAGCCGCGCGTGGCCCTCGTCGTCCTCGATCATCACGATGGTGACAGGATACATGATCGTCCTCAGCTATTCGCGGAAACAGGAAGCGCCTTCGGCCTGAGCGGCAGCACGACCGTGAACGTCGTGCCCTTGCCGAGTTCGGACGCGAGGACGATACGCCCCCCCAGCGAACGGACCAGCGTCTGGACATGGGCGAGGCCGATGCCGTCGCCAGGCCTGTTCTGCTCTCCCGAACGGCGGAAGAGTTCAAACACGCGCTTGTGGTCGTGGGCGGCGATCCCGCGCCCGTTGTCGCGCACGCTGATCCGCGCACGGGAGCCGATCGTCTCGCCGCTCACATCGATGCGGCCCGGCCGCGACGGATCGAGATATTTGATCGCATTGTCGAGAAGATTGCCGAAAATCTGCTCGAGCGCGACGCGGTCGGCGACGAGTACGGGCAGATCGTTCTGAACCTCCACGACGGCGCCCGCCTCGTCGGTCTGGTGGCGCTGCGCATCGGCCAGCCCCGAGATCAGGACCGTCGCGTCGACGGATTCGGGCCGGAAGGTGCGCCGTCCCTCGCGCGACAGGCGCAGGATCGCGGCGATCAGGCCTTCCATCTTGTCGATCGCCGCTTTGATGAAACCGATCGATTCGGCGAATTCCGTTTCGACGCGCACCCGCGCCGGATCGCCGGCGGGCTTTCCGCCGACGTCGATCAGATCCTGCTTGAGCGCCTCGAGTTCGCTCGTGAATCCCATGACGTTCACGAGCGGCGCGCGCAGATCATGAGAGACGATATAGGCGAAGCGTTGGATCTCTTCGTTGGATTCGGTCAGTTCCGTGGTCCGTTCGGCGACGGCCGCTTCGAGAGTGTTGTTGAGCGACTCGGTCGCCTGCCGGCTGTCCTCGACCGCGCGAATGGCGCGACGGTTCATCCGGAAGGCGAGTACGCCGAGAGCCAGAATGACCGCCAGGGCAACGAGCATGAAAATCAGGAGAAGCTTGTCGACCGTCCGACCTGCCTGATACTCGATTTCCAGCGTACTGGATGCCCGTTGCTGAATCCGGTCGGTGGCCGATCTGATCTCTGCCATCAGATCGCGGCCGAGATCGGATTTTACCAGGGCGAGGGCTTCTTCAGGCCGGCCGCCTTTTTGCAACGCGATCGTCTGCGCAAGCTCGGCCAGTTTCCGAGAGCCCCGGTCCTGTATCAGCCGGGCGTCTTCAGCCTGCGCGGGATGACCCGCCGTCGCATTCAGGAGGCTTTCGATCGCCGACGAATACGCTTCACTGCCGATCCGCCAGGACTCGAGATAGCTGTCGTCGGACGTCAGGAGGAAGCCGCGCTGCCCTGTCTCCGCTGCAAGGACACTCCGATAGACGCGGCTGGCAGCGCGCTGGATCTCGGCGACGTTGAAAACGATCTCCGACTGTTTCTGGCTGCTGTTTCCCAGCCAGACAATGACGCCCCCGACGACCAGGAGAAGAAGAAAGCCGACGAACAAGGGTAAGGTCGAGCGGTCGACGCCGATCTCGCGTGAGGCGCTTGCGGCGCGCTCCGTGAACGTGTTCGAATTTTCCGTTTCCATTCAGCGGCTTCAGGCCCCACAAACGCGACGTGACCTTTAAGGCCTTCGCGCCGCCGGACCAAGCGGATTTCCGCTGCCGCGGACCGGCTTTCTAATGCGGCCTGGCGATCCGGCCGCCCGACGTCGCCGCCGCGATGCCCGTCGTGGTCGGAAAGGTCAGCGGCAAGCCCTGCAGCGTCCGCGCGGCAAGATAGCCGAAGGCCTGCGCCTCCATGGCGTCCGAGGACCAGCCGACGGCGTCAGCCGTGGTCACCCGGCACGGCACGCGCTGAACCAGTTCGCGCACCAGGATCGGATTGCGGGCGCCCCCGCCGCACACGATGAGATGGCCGGGCGCGACGGGCAGCAGCGGCAGCGCGCCGGCGATCGAGGCAGCGGTGAAGGCGGTGAGCGTCGCTGCCGCGTCCTCGGTCGCCAGATGAGCGACGGCTTCAGCTGAAAACGCGTTCCGGTCGAGGGACTTCGGCGGCGGAAGCGCAAAAAACGGGTGGGACAGCAGCGCGCGCAACGCCGTCTCGTCGACGCGCCCGCGTGCGGCGGTATGGCCGTGGCGATCGATCGGGCGGCCGGTACGGACAAGCATGAGATCGTCGAGCAGCGCATTGCCCGGGCCGGTGTCGCAGGCCACGGGATCGCTTCCCTCGCCGATCCACGTGATGTTCGCGACGCCCCCGACATTGACCAGCACGACCGGGCCCCGCAGATCGCTCGCCTCGACCAGAGCGCGGTGATAGGCGGGAACGATCGGCGCGCCCTGCCCGCCGCCGGCAACGTCCTGCGCCCGGAAATCGAAGGCCACGGCGATCCCCAGCGACTGCGCAAGCGACTGGCCGTCGCCGATCTGGATCGTCAGCCGGTCGGCTGGCCGGTGCAGGATGGTCTGGCCGTGGAAACCCACGAGATCGACGTCTTCTCGCGCGATTGCGTTCTCCCCGATGAAGGCGTCGACAGCCATCGCGTGACGGGTCGTGACCATGCCTTCGGCCTCGGCGACGACCGGTGGCCGCGCGTCGCGGCTGTTCATGCCGACGGCCGCTGCGAGCGCCGCCCGCAGCAAGGCCCGATCGGCATCGTCATAAGGCGTGAAGCCGGCCGGCCCGCGCCGCACCTGGGCCCGCCCGTCCGTCTCAACGAAGGCGACATCGATGCCGTCCATCGAGGTGCCGCTCATCGTTCCGATCGTGCGCAGAAGAGCCAAGCGATTCATCCCGTGACCAAGGGAAATCTACCGTCCGGCGCGCCGGATCGGAAGTCGCCGGGATGCAACGCCCGTCGAGTCTTTTTGGCCGGAACGGTCCGGACCACCCGGAGAGTCGGGTGCTCCGCGCTTGCGTCGGCGGCGTCCGGTCCCGTAAAACCGCCGCCTTCCCACGAGGTCGCCGATGTCGCCGCAACCGGGCTTTCGCCCGCAATCCGATTTCCTTCGCGCGCTGATCGAGCGCGGCTATCTGCATCAGTGCTCGGATCTCGAAGGGCTCGACGCCAGGGCGAAAAGCGGGGATCTCACCGCCTATATCGGCTTCGACTGTACGGCCCCGTCGCTGCATGTCGGCCATCTGATCGCGATCATGATGCTGACCTGGCTCCAGCGGACGGGCGGCAAGCCGATCCCGCTGATGGGCGGTGGCACGACGCGCGTCGGCGACCCGTCAGGCCGCGATGCCAGCCGCCAGTTGCTGACGCCCGAAACCATCGAGGCCAACAAGCAGTCGATCAAGACGATCTTCTCGAACTTCCTGACATTCGGCGACGGCCCTACCGACGCCGTGATGATGGATAACGCGGAATGGCTGACCGCGCTGAACTACATCGATTTCCTGCGCGACGTCGGCCGCCATTTCTCGGTCAACCGCATGCTGTCGATGGATTCAGTGAAACTGCGTCTCGAGCGCGACCAGGAACTGTCGTTCATCGAGTTCAACTACATGTGCCTGCAATCCTACGATTTCGTGGAATTGCACCGGCGCACGGGCTGCGCGCTGCAGATGGGCGGCTCCGACCAGTGGGGCAATATCGTCACCGGCATCGATCTGGGCCGGCGCATGGGCACCGGCCAGCTCTATGCCCTGACCGCGCCGCTGCTGACGACATCGTCGGGCGCGAAAATGGGAAAGACGGCCGCCGGCGCGGTCTGGCTCAATCCCGATATGCTGAGCCCGTACGAATACTGGCAGTTCTGGCGCAATACCGAGGATGGCGACGTCGGCCGGTTCCTGCGCCTCTTCACCTTCCTCGATCTCGCCGAGATCGCACGGCTCGAAGGGCTGCAGGGCGCGGAGATCAACGACGCGAAAAAGGCGCTCGCCCACGAAGCGACCGCGCTCGTCCACGGCGAGGCGGCTGCGATCGCCGCCGCCGAGACGGCGCGCAAGACGTTCGAGGAAGGCGCGGTGGGCGAAGACCTGCCCAGCGTCGCCGCGCCGCGCGAGGAGATCGAAGGCATGGGCGTGCTGACGGCCTTCGTCACCGCCGGCCTCGTCGCCTCGACCGGCGAGGCCCGACGCCAGATCAAGGGCGGCGGGCTGCGCATCAACGACGCGCCGGTGAGCGACGAGCGCGCGCATCTGTCTGACGCCGATATCCGCGACGGACTCGTGAAACTGTCCGTCGGCCGCAAGAAGCACGTTCTGCTGAAGGCGACCTGAGAGCCGCCGGACATGTGAGTCCTCACCCTGAGGAACATCGCGCAGCGATGTGTCTCGAAGGGTGCACCGGTAATCGGGTCTCTGAAGCATGCTTCGAGCAGCCATTTCTAACGAAATGGCTGCTCAGGATGAGGTCTCGGGGAATAACAAGTCAGTCTCTGAAGACGCGTTCGTCGGCCTACTGCTGCCGCCCGCTCGGATCGAGCCCGAATCCCTGGAACGGATCGAGCGTCTGGTTGCGACGCGGCGGCTGCACCGACTGTGGCATTGTCGGGGCCTGGAAATGTGGCTGGCGGCCCGCGCCATCGAGCGCGCCGAACAATTTCCGCAGGAAGCCCGGCGCGACGGCCGATAGCGGATTGATCGAAAGGACCGGCGCGGAAGGCCGCCCGGTGATGTGATAGTTCACGGCGAACAGGCCTTCGTTCCAGTCGCCGCCGAGAAACAGGCCGACCACCGGAATCTTCGCGAACAGATTGTTGATGCCATAGGCCGGCACATAGGTGCCGGTCAGATCGAGCGCGTCGCGCTTGTCGTCGATCGATCCCTCGACCGTGAGGCCGAGCATCTGCCCGTTCATCAGGCCGTCGCGGATGTCGAGACGCCCGTTCGCATGCGTGAAGACGACCTGGAGCCTGTCGAACTGAATCTGGTTGGCGTCGACTTTCGGCAGCGGCTTCCCGCCATGCTGCTGGGCCGGCTGCTGCGGCACGCCCTCGACGACGAGGCGGCGCAAGGCGGGCTCGTCGCGCAGCACGAAATTGTGGACCTGCAAGGTGCCGGTGATGCGTCCCGCCTCCAACTGCAGCAATGCCGACAGCGCGCCGCCTTCCATGCGCTGGTAGAGATCGGTGAAGGCGAAAAACGCGCCGGCGTCGGGCGTCGCCACATTGACCTGCGGAACGTTGCTCTCGCTGCGCGACATCGAAGCGACGACCGGCTTGCGGCCGAACCCGCCGTTCAGCGTGAATTGCTTGATCGTCGATGCGCGGCGCGAGACCCGCAGGTCGACATTGGTCATGGCCTGCTTACCGAAGCCGGTCACGACCGGAGACTTCAGTTCGAGATCGAAATCGCCGCCGGTTCCGGGCGACGCATTGCCCGGTTGCGTCACGAATTTGAGGAACGGGCGGGCGTCGAGATTGACGGCCTTCACGGCGATCCTGATGCCTTCCACGCCCCTCTGGATATCGGCGCGGAAATCGTCGCCCGGCGACAGCCGCATCTGGCTGAAGCGGGCCGCCTGGAAGCCGCCGTCCGACGTCAGTTCGACCACGCCTTTCGCCGATGCACCGCCGCCCTCGAACGCAAGCTGGTCGAGCAGGACGCTCGACCCTCTCTGGTCGAGCATGAAGCTGAGTTTCGCGGGTTTTCCGGCCGGCTTCGCGAGGCCCGGAATGCCGTTCTCGATGCCGGTCCGCGTAAGGTCGAGCTCGACTTGCGCCTTCGTGGAATCGGTGCCGAGCGTCGCATTGACGCGCGCGCCGATCGGCCCGGTGACGCCCGGCAGCGGGAAGCCGACGCGCGCGCGGGCGGCGTCGTCGAAGGCCAGATTCGCCGTCGCCGTCGCGGGCTGGCCGGTCGGCCGGCGCAGTTCGAACGTCACTGGACCGCCGAACAGGCGGCCGTTGCCCGACGCCTTGAAGCCGGCGGCGTCGTTCGCGATGTTGACGGTGGCGCCTTCGAGCCGCTCCTTGCCGATGATGCGATCCGCCGCGAAATCCGTCGCCGTCAGATTGGCGCTGACGACGGAATTGTTCGACTGGGCGGCCGGCCCGATCTCGAAGTCGGCGGTGATCTGGCCTTCCAGCTTTCCGTGGAGCGTGTTCGGATCGACCGGGAGTTGCGCGACCGAGCGCATCGCCTCGCGCGAAAGAATTTCGGCGGCGGCCTCGACGGGCCCGCTCGCATGCACGGTCAGATGCGCCGGAACGGAATCCGCGCCGTCGTTCTGCGGCATATCGAACTGGCCGTCGAGCAAGGTGATGCGCCGCCCTGGCGACACCTCGAACGTGCCCGCCCGGCCCTTGAGTTGCAGCGTCCGGCCGGTGATGTGAAGACTCGCATCGAGACCAGTCAGCACCGGCAGGCCCGCGATCGTGTCGATCGATCCGTCGGCGATGTTGAAATCGATCCGCAGCTTGTCGTCGGGCGGCGGGCGATTGTAGCGCATCATCAGAAGCGCATGACGATCGAAATCCGCGCTCATCGTCGCGCCGCGCACGATGCCGCCATGCGTGTGCCCGATCATCCAGGACCGCAGGTTCGCCGCGACATGAGATGGCCACACGCGCAGAAGCGCCCGCAACGGTCCCTGCCCCGCCTTGCCGTTGAACCGGATATGCGCACCGTCGGTCCACTGCATCGATCCGTCGAGCGTGATGTCGATATCAGGACCTTTCATGGCGGCGCGGTTCAGGACCGCGCGTTGCGAGAACGGCAGGACGGTCCCCTCGGCACCGAGTTCGTCGATCGGGAGAACGCGCTCGCCGGGACGTTCGGCAGACAACGTGCCGGGCTCCGCAAGACCCAGATTGATCCGCCAGCCTTCCTCGCCGGCGGTCGGCGGCTCGATCGCTCCGATCACCGACAGGCGCGTATCGGCCGCGAACAGATGTGTCGGATCGATGATGATGCGACGCGTTGCCGTGTCCCAATGCGCGCTGCCTGCGACCTCGTCGACGAAATAAGGCTCGTGATCAGGATCGAGCAACCGCAGGTAACCGGAACCAAGGCCGAAGGACGCGTTGGCTTCCCGCACGCGTCCTTCACCGTCGAGCGCGAAGCGGGCGTTGGCCGCCAGCTTGACATCCGTGTCAACGGCGACGTTGCGGATGCCGCCGGCAAGGATGATTTCGTCGAACGAAACGTCCTTGACCGAAAGGTCGAGCGTCCGAAGCTCGCCTTTGAGGCCCTGCGCGTGCGCCTGCACGGTCAGCGGGCCGTTCGGGCCCCGCGCGCGCAGGACGAGATCGGTCCGGGTCTTCTCCTTGTCGAATTCGAGATCTAGATCCTCGAAGACCGTCTTCCGGTCCGCTGTCTTGTCCTCGACGATCAGCCGCCCGGACTTGATCGCGACATGTTCCACCGCGCCGATGGCCGCGCCCGGCGACGTCGCGAACTCGAAAAAATTTCGCAGCGCCACGCCGGCCTGCGCGAGCAAAGCCGCGCGGGTCACGCGGCCCTGCGTGTTCTCGATATTCGCACGCGGCGTTGGCGCGGGCGTCACCGCAATCGGCGCCGCATTCTGGCCGCTCGCGACCGAAACCGACCCGTCCGGCAGAACGATGAGATTGATGTCGATGTTCGAGACCTGGATGCGCCGTGGCTGCACATGGCCGGTCAGCACGGACAGCGGATCGATCGAGACCTCCGCGCGCGGCGCTTCGACGATCGTCTGGGCGCCGGATCGCACACGAAAATTGTCGATCACCAGCGTCGGGCCGTTGCTCGACTGTTCGATCATCGTGGCGCCGAGATCGAAGGCGTAGCGATTGCCTGCGCGTTCATCGAGCGCCGCGGCGATGCGCTGGCCAAGCGAGTCGACGCGCATCGGACCTTGGGAGAGGCGTATCATGAGCGCGGCCATTCCGGCCGCTGCCGCCAGTCCCACGATCACGAGGCCGACGAGGATCCAGCGGATCACGCCCGAACGCGTGCCCCGCCTCGGGAGCGGAGTATCGTCACGCCGGATCAGATGACCGATTACGCCAAAAGCCAGGACCGTCTCCTCGAGCCGACGACGGGAATGCGAACACAACGATGTCCGCGACGTCCCTGTGCGACGCCGAAGGCCACGGGCGCATCATACATGCACGCGCACCGATTCCGCCAAAGCAGCTGCAGCCCCACCGCGACATCCGCGCCGCAGAGACGGGGCCGCGCATGCCTGCTAAAGCCTCTGGCGGTTCAATGAGACGAAAGGAAGGCGCATGAGCAAGCTGCTCGCCGAGGGCGACGCCGCACCGGCATTTTCGCTGCCGGGAGATGGCGGAACATCCGTTTCGCTTGGCCAGTTCAAGGGCAAATCCGTCGCCCTGTTCTTCTACCCGAAGGACGACACGTCGGGCTGCACGCAGGAGGCCCAGGAATTCACGGCGCTGATCGGCGATTTCGCAAAGGCCGGCTGCACGGTGCTCGGCGTTTCGCCCGATCCTGTGAAGAAACACGCGAAATTCAAGGACAAGTACGACCTGAAGATGAACCTGCTCTCGGACGAGGCGAAGACCACGCTCGAGGCCTATGGCGTCTGGCAGGAAAAGAGCATGTACGGCCGCAAATATATGGGCGTCGAACGCTCGACATTCCTGATCGGAAAGGACGGCCGTATCGCGAAGCTCTGGCGAAAGGTGAAGGTGCCCGGCCACGCAGCCGAGGTTCTGGAGAGCGCGAAGGCGCTGGCCTAGCGATCGAGGTCGGGCTCGATCCGGCGAAGACGGCCAGGGCGTATTGGCGCTCTGTTAACCTTAACAGCTCATGACATCGCGATCGGCCGTTTGCCGGAGATCGTCATGTCCTTGCGTCCGTCGGCCGCGCGCCCGGCTTCCCGGCCATGCCCGCCAGACAAGAATTTCGCCATTTCCATCGCGCGCGGGGGGCGCACGCATCGGATGAAACTGCCTCCGGTCGCCTTCTATTCCATCGCCGCCCTGCTCCCGGCCCTCGGCGCCGTCTATCTCGGGGCGACCGCATATCTGTTCTTCCGCGACGATATGATCGCCGCCCTGATGGCGCGGCAGGCGCGCCAGCAATATGCCTACGAGGACCGGCTCGCGGCCTTGCGCCTCCAGATCGACCGCATGGCGGGCCGCCAGATGCTCGATCAGGACTCCTTTGACGGCAAGCTGCGGGACATGGCCTCCCGGCAGGCTCGGATCGAGACGCGGGCGGCCGTTCTCGCCTCGCTCGGCGACGCGCTCGGACCGGCGGCTGCCGGCGACACCAAGGCGCAGTCAGCTGTCAGCCGCACGGTCGCCCCCACGCCTGGTCTGTCCTATGCGCCGATCGCGCCGGCCTCGTGGAGCCGCGCCCGCCCGGTCCCGGGCCCGGTCGAGGCCGAAGCGCCGATCGACAATCCGGAACCCGCCCCGCCCCGGCCACGCCCGGACGACGGCGGCCTGCGTCCCTCCGCCGACGCCGGCGACGCGATTTCGACCGGCCGGCCGAGGCCTGCGGGCATGACGCTGGCCGATCTCGCCTCCGACGATGTCCCCGCGAGCCTGAGGCTCGGCACGCTGTCGGCGGCGATCGACAAGACGGAGCGTCAGCAGATTGCCGTCCTGCGGCGGCTCGAAGGTCCCGCCGTGGCGCTTGCCGACAAACTCCGCAGCGCCATCGCCGCGACCGGCCTGACAGCCAGGCTGAAACTCGCCGCCGGCAAGGAACCCGCCGGCGTCGGCGGTCCCTATATTCCGCTCAGGATCGATCCGAAGGCGTCCGACTTCGACGCGCAACTCGCACGCACGCAGACCGCGGTCCTCTCGGTCGATACGTTGCGCCGCGCCATTCCCTCGGTGCCTTTGCGCAAACCGCTCGCCGGCCCGCTCGAGGAAACGTCCCGCTTCGGCTACCGCCTCGACCCGTTCCTGGGGCGGCCGGCGCTGCATTCGGGACTCGATTTTCGGGGCAGCTACGGGGCGCCGGTGAAAGCCACCGCCGCCGGCAAGGTGGTGACGGCCGGCCCGGCCGGCGGCTACGGCAACCTTGTCGAGATCGACCACGGCAACGGCGTCTCGACGCGCTACGGCCACCTTTCGGCAATTCTCGTCACCGAGGGCCAGATCGTGCAGGTCGGCGCCGTTGTCGGCCGGCTCGGCTCGACCGGACGCTCGACCGGCAACCACCTGCACTACGAAGTGCGGATCGACGACGAGGCGGTCGATCCGACGCGGTTCATCAAGGCGTCGGACCTGCTCGCCGGCCTCTGATTTCAGGGCTGAAGCGACGGCGTCGTATTCGGCGCGAGCGCGTCCTCGGCCTCGGCATCCTCCGGCAGGATGTCGCCATGGACGGGCAGCGGCGGGCCGATCCACATCGCATCGTCGAGATGATCGCGGCGCGGATTGTTCGTGTTGGCGTGAACGAGAATGCTCAGGCCCGCATGGTTGAGCATCAGCCACGGCACGAAACTCGCGAAGACATCGCAGGAAAACGATACCTGGAACATCGCCTTGTCGTGCGGACCGACCTTGCGGTCGTGCCATGCGCCGAGCCGGACGAGAAACCTCTCGCCGATCCGTTCGCGCAACGCTTGCGCGGCAGCGCGTGTCGCTGCGGGGTCGTAATAGATATGGGCGTGATAGCTCGCGATCTCCGCGATTCCGCGCGCGTCAGTCGACATCTTCGACCTTGTCGGGGCCGCCGCCATGCACGCGCTGCGCAAGCGCGGCCTGCATGAAATCGTCGAGATCGCCGTCGAGCACTTCATCCGGCGTGCCGGACGTGACGCCGGTGCGCAGGTCCTTCACGAGCTGGTAGGGCTGCAGCACATAGGACCGGATCTGGTGTCCCCAGCCGATATCGGTCTTGCTCGCGGCCTGCGCATTTGCTTCCGCCTCGCGCTTTTCCAGTTCAAGCTCGTAAAGACGGGCGCGCAGCATGTTCCACGCCGTGGCGCGGTTCTTGTGCTGCGAGCGCTCGGCCTGACAGGCGACAACGATGCCGGTCGGCATATGCGTGATGCGTACGGCCGAGTCGGTCGTGTTGACGTGCTGCCCGCCGGCGCCCGACGACCGGAAAGTATCGATGCGGCAATCGCTCTCGTTCACGGCGATGTCGATCTTGTCGTCGATGACCGGATAGACCCAGATCGACGCGAAGCTCGTGTGCCGACGCGCGTTGGAATCGAAGGGCGAGATACGGACGAGCCGGTGAACGCCCGATTCCGTCTTCGCCCAGCCGTGGGCGTTGTGCCCTTTGATGAGAATCGTGCCGGACTTGATGCCCGCTTCCTCGCCCTCGGTCTCGTCCATGACGTCGACCTTGAACTTGTGACGCTCCGCCCAGCGGATGTACATGCGCATAAGCATGCGCGCCCAGTCCTGGCTTTCGGTGCCGCCGGCGCCGGAATGCACTTCGAGATAGGTGTCGTTGCCGTCCGCCTCGCCCTCGAAAAGCGCGTCGATCTGCCGGCGGTTGGCTTCCACCAGCAGCGACTTCAGCGAGGCGATGCCCTCCGCCTCGGTGTCGGCGTCATTCTCGCTTTCGCCGAGCTCGACCAGCGTCACCGCATCGTCGAGATCGCGGTCGAATTTCTTCAGCGAGCCGAGACGGTCGTCCAGCTCGTTGCGTTCGCGCATGATCTTCTGGGCCGCGTCGGCGTCGGACCACAGGTCGGGGTCCTCGACGCGCGCGTTCAGTTCCGCGAGGCGGCGGGTCGCAGTATCGACGTCAAAGATGCCTCCTCAGCAGTCCGAGCGACTGCTTGATGTCGGAGACGAGGGATTCGGCTTCTGCGCGCATGCGGCGTACTTGTCAAAAAGTGTGAACCGGGAACAGCTTCGTATTAGGGCCGTCACAGTTGCGCAAGGAACGGATTGCAGATTTGTAGACGGTCATCAATCAACATCCCGCTTTGCAGGTCTTGCGACCAGAAGATCGAACAACCCGATTTGAGTGCCGCCGCTACCATCAACGCGTCGAATATACGAAAGCCGAACCGCTTCATGATCCGCACAGCATCTTCATGGATGCCGTCATCGATCTCCACGAGCGTCGGATTGCAGAGGAAGCGGAAGTCCGCGAGCGCCGCGTCAATCTGGTCCCAGGACATGCCCAAGCGACGCCGGCCAACATTGACGAACTCATTCAACGCCTGGACGCTTATGATGCAACGGCGATTCAGAATCGCGGCGGCGCGCACAGACTTCGGGTCCGTTGTGACGGTATAAACCAGGATTTTGGTATCAACGAATTCGCGGGGCAGCATTATCTCGCATTCGCATCGTCGCGATCAAATACCCAACCATCCGGCAACTTGATCCGCATCGCGCGAAGCCGTTCGAGGGCCTGCTCGCGCCTTGTATCCCGGGCGACTTCGAACGCCCGCTCCCCCGCGATCCGAATTTCGATGTCGTCTTCTTTAAGGTTCAGGCCTTCGACCACGTTCGCAGGCAACCGTACCGCGAGACTATTTCCCCATTTCGCGACCTGCATGTCTAGGCTCCCTGGATATACTTTAAAAATGTATATCCAGGACCGAGTCTAGCAAGGTGCCCTCAGTACAACCCGCCCGTCCCCGAGCCGACCGCCCGGTCGGTGTCCGCCGAACCGGCGGAAACCGATCCGCCGCCGGCGAAGGAATCCGGCGGCGCCGTGCCGGGCTTGAACGCTTCGAGAATCGTACCCGGCCCGGAAGACCGCATGCCCGTGCGCGGATCGACCGACACCAGCTTGATGCCCGGCGGTACGCGGAACGGCACGTCCGGCTTGTCCTTCAGGGCCATCGTCATGAAATCGCGGAAGATCGGCGCGGCATAGGTCGCGGCCTGCGCGGAGTCGCCCAGCGAGCGCGGACGGTCGTAGCCGATATAGACGCCGACCGCGAGATCAGGCGAGAAGCCCACGAACCACAGATCCTTGGCGTCGTTGGTCGTTCCGGTCTTGCCCGCAAGATGCTTGCCGACCGTCTTGATGCTTGCGCCCGTGCCACGCTGGATGACGCCTTCCATGATCGAGGTGATCTGGTAGGCGGTCAGCGGATCGAGCACCTGCTCGCGCTTGTCGATGAGCTTCGGCTCGTCCTGGTTCGCCCATTTCGGCGCATCGCAGTTCTGGCAGATGCGCTCGTCGTGGCGATAGATCGTGTGACCGAGGCGGTCCTGGATGCGGTCGATCAGGGTGGACTTGATGCGCTTGCCGCCGTTCGCCAGCATCGAATAGGCGGTGACCATCCGCAGCATCGTCGTTTCGCCCGCGCCCAGCGACATCGACAGATACGGCGCGAGATCATCGTAAATGCCAAATCGCTTCGAATATTCGACGATCAGCGGCATGCCGACGTCCTTGGCGAGACGTACGGTCATGAGATTCTTGGAGTGCTCGATGCCGTAACGCAGCGGATGCGCGCCGGTCGGCTTGCCGCCGAAGTTTTCCGGCGACCAGACGGAGCCGTCGCCCATTGTGATGGAGATCGGATCGTCGAGGAGGATCGACGACGGCGTATAGCCGTTGTCGAGCGCCGTCGCATAGACGAACGGCTTGTAGGCTGAGCCCGGCTGGCGCTGCGCCTGTGTGGCGCGGTTGAATTCCGACTGGTCGAAGGAGAAGCCGCCGACCATCGCGAAGATGCGGCCCGTGAACGGGTCCATGGCCATGATCGCGCCGGAGATGTCCGGCACCTGCCGCAGACGCCACGATCCTGGCGTCTTCTCGACCGGCTCGACATAGACGACATCGCCGACGGTCAGCGCGGCTTTCGCCGTCTTGCGCGTCCAGGCCATACCGGCATTGGCGAGCGTACCGGTCTCGCGCTCCCGCGCGAGTTCCCCGGATTTTTCGCGCGTCGGCTGGAGACCGATGCGAGCGCCCGCGTCGCTGACGTCGAGCACCACGGCCAGACGCCACGGCTGGACATCGCCGAGCGCGGGAATGGCGCCGAGCGGGACGCCCCAGTCGCCCGCCGTCTCGATATGCTGCATCGCGCCGCGGAACCCATGCGCCTCGTCGAAGCGGACGAGACCGTCGACGAGCGCGCGGCGCGCCATCACCTGCATCTTTGGGTCGAGCGTCGTGCGGACCGACAGGCCGCCTTCGTAGAGTTTCTTCTCGCCGTAGCGGTCGGCGAGTTCGCGCCGCACGTCCTCGGCGAAATAGCCGGCCACATAGGTGTTCGGCGACAGCGCGCGCGGATTGACGCCGAGCGGCTGGTTCTTCGCCTTTTCGGCGTCTTCTTTGGTGATGTAGCCGTCGGCGACCATTCGGCCGATGACATAGTTGCGGCGATCGAGCGCGCGGTCCTTGTTGCGGAACGGATGGAGATCGCTCGGCGCCTTCGGGAGCGCCGCGAGATAGGCCGCTTCGGCGATCGTCAGTTCATGGACGGACTTGCCGAAATAGTTCAGCGCGGCGGCGGCGACGCCGTAGTTGCCGAGGCCGAGATAAATCTCGTTGAGATACAGTTCGAGAATCTTCTCTTTCGGATAGGCCGATTCGATCCGGAACGAGATCAGCGCCTCGCGGATCTTGCGGTCGAACGAGCGCTCGTTGCCGACAAGGAAGTTCTTGGCGACCTGCTGGGTGATGGTCGAGGCACCCTGCACGCGCTTGCCGCCCTGCATCATCACGCCGACGGCGCGCAGGATGCCCTCCGGATCGACACCGTTATGGGTGTAGAAATTCTTGTCCTCGGCGGCGATGAAAGCCTGTTTCACGAGCGGCGGCATGGCGCTGCTCGGGAGATACATCCGCCGCTCGCGGGCATATTCGGCGAGAATCGAACCGTCGGCGGCATGGACGCGCGTCATCACCGGCGGCTCGTAGTTCTGCAGGGCCGCCGTATCCGGCAGATCCTTGCTGAACGTATAGATCACGCCGCCGGCGACGACCGCGCCAACGATGAAGACGATGGCGCCCGTCGCGAAGAGAAATCCGAGAAACCGCCCGATCAGTCGCATCTGTCCGTCTTCTCCGCCGGCTCGCGGCGAATTTTGCCGGCGCACGCAAAAACAGCGCCAAGGCCTCCCGCCACGACCAGTGCCGCACAGCCGTCGCAGGCAATGCTCTGGTGCTGTCAGTTTGTGGTCAATTGAGGGCGTGGACGGGTCGTCAACGCGTCTGTGTGGATGCCGCGGCGCCGGGATCGCTCGCGACGACCGCCGTCGTATCGGCGGGCTGCGTCTTCAGGAAGCGTTCGATGGCCTGCGCGACGCGCTCCACCGCCCGCTCCCGCCATTCCGGCGACGACAGATTTTTGAGATCGGCGCCGTTCGACAGATACCCCAGTTCGAAGAGAACCGACGGGAAATCCGGCGCCTTCAGCACCCGGAAACCCGCCGACCGGAGCGGGTTCTTGTTGAGATCGCCGACATCTCGCCAGGCCGAGACCAGACCGCGCGCGAAGGAGCGGCTCAGAACGCGCGTTTCGCGGCGGGTGAGGTCGGACAGGATGTCGTTCAGGCCGGCGGCCTCCGCCTTGTCGATGACGCCGCCGACACGGTCGGAAGCGTTCTCGTTGTCGGCGACCCGGGCGGCGTGGGCGTCCGAGGCCCGGTCCGACAGGGTGTAGGCGGTCGCCCCCTGCACGTTCGATTCGAACAGCGTGTCGGCGTGGATCGACACGAACAGATTGGCATTCGCCTGCACCGCGATCTGCACGCGCTCGGAGAGCGGGATGAACGTGTCGTCGGTCCGCGTCATCAGGCAGCGGACTTCGCCGCCGGCCTTCAGGCGCTCCGACAGCGCCCTGGCGAACTCGAAGACGATCGTCTTTTCCTGCACGTCCTTCGATGTGGCGCCGAGATCGACGCCGCCGTGACCTGGATCGAGCACCACCAGCGGAAGCGCCATATTCGGTTTCGCTGGCTCAGCGAGCTGGGCCAGCGTCTTCCGGGCCTCCGCGGCCGCCGCGCGGAATGCGACGGCGTCGGTCGCCGCCAGTTCGATGGACAGCCGAAATGCGCCGCCGGCGGGCGTGAGGCCCGAACCGACTCGCTGGACCTTCGCCGGGCCGGCGAGATCGATGACGATCCGCGACTTGCCGGGGGCGACGAGACCGAACCGGTAGGCCCGCACGAGACCGGACCCGGCGGTCTGGCCGACCCGCCCGGACGCCGGATCGAGAACGAAGGCCGTCTCGGGAAGATCGACGATAACCCGGGCCGGGTTGTCGAGAACATAGGCGTGGGCCTCGACCGTCGTGGTCATTTCGAAAGCCAGCGTCGCGCCGCCAGCCCCCTGCGACAGCGACACGGCCGACACGATCGGGCCAGCATCGCCGGCCTTCGAGAGGGCGCGCGCGCCCATCAGGCCCGCCGCACTGGCGGCGAGCGACGGCAGCAGGCCACAGATCAGGGCCAGCGCAATCAGAAACCGGCGCGAAGACAGCTGCATGAGTCCCGTTCGATGCCCCGAAGCATCATTCGCAGCTTACGATCTGGACACCGGGTGGTTAACGCCGCGTAACCGGAAATTCGCACGAAAGACGCAGTTGTTGCTGGAGCGCAACAGGAATCGTGTCTTGCAAATCTGTCATTTGGTGCCTAATCAGGAAGCGTCCGGAATAGCGGCGAGCGATTCACAAGGCTCGCGCGGCGTCTGTGGCAAGACATTGTGTTAGCTGGCGAATATCGCCCACACCGAATGCCTCGCTCGACGCCGCCGCCGTCACCGGACTATCCGGTCCACGGCCTCGCCACCGACCGGCGTTTGGGGAAAGGCGTAGGGCCAAGGTGCCAGAGGCGGTCCAGAGAGACGGAGCGGGAGTGCGTCGCGGGACGGCGCTTCCTTTCGTGTCACTCGACGACTGCCGCTTCACCCGCCTGACATCGTTCGGACGCCCGCAGCGCTCCTTGCCGATTCCGTTTGAATCTTCCCCGCCGGTCCGTGCGGGCTTCACCCCTCTTTCGATCCACCTCCAGACAATGCGCGTAGCCGACATGCGCCGGCGCCGATTCCGTCATTCCGGGGGCCTGTCCGGCCCGCCGCGCGGATTGGCGCCGCCAGGCCGGCCGCCGCGAAGAGAGTTCAATGCCAAACAAGATGCTGATCGATGCTTCCCATCCCGAGGAGACTCGGGTGGTGGTGCTCCGCGGTAATCGGGTCGAGGAATTCGACTTCGAATCCGCGTCCCGGAAACCGCTCCGCGGCAATATCTATCTCGCCAAGGTCACACGGGTCGAACCGTCCCTTCAGGCGGCCTTCATCGAATATGGCGGCAACCGCCACGGGTTCCTCGCCTTCTCCGAAATCCACCCGGACTATTACCAGATCCCCGTCGCGGACCGTCAGGCCCTGCTCGAAGAGGAAGCGCGCGAGGACGAGGAAGAAGAGGAAGACGAAACCCGCCATCGCCGCAGCCGCCGGCGTCGCCGCGACAACCAAGCCGAGCGGCGCAACGGTTCGCGCGACGAACGCATCACCGAGGAAGCCGCCGAGGCCGATGCCGCCGGCCTGATGATCGACGTCCCGGACTCGGGTGAGTCCGTGACCTCCGTCGAGGCGGTCGCCGCCGACGATGCGACGGCTTCCGTCGCGGATGCTCCGTCCGCGTACGACGAAGGTCCCGCACCCGCGGCGGAAGCCGCGTCCGAACCGGCCGCCGCGTCAGAGGCGGTTGCCGAAACGCATCCGGTCGCGGAGCCATCCGAACCCGCCGAGACCGTCGCCGCCGTACCTGCGCTCGCGGAAGCCGATGCACCGCCTGCCGAGGCCGCCCTGCCCATCGGCAGCGAGGAAGACGACGACGAAGACGAGGAAGACGAAGAGGAGCATGTCGAGCAGGTCGGCGGCGACGCGCTCGAGGAAATGCCGCGCCGCAAGTCGCGCACCCGCCGCCACTACAAGATTCAGGAGGTCATCAAGCGCCGTCAGGTGCTGCTGGTGCAGGTCGTCAAGGAAGAGCGCGGCAACAAGGGCGCGGCGCTGACCACCTATCTGTCGCTCGCCGGCCGCTATTCCGTCCTGATGCCGAACACCGCGCGCGGCGGCGGCATCTCCCGCAAGATCACCGACTCCACCGACCGCAAGCGCCTCAAGTCGATCGTCCAAGATCTCGACGTGCCGGAAGGCATGGGCGTCATCCTGCGCACGGCCGGCGCATCGCGCACGCGCCCGGAGGTGAAGCGCGACTTCGAATATCTGCTGCGCATGTGGGAGAACGTGCGCGAACTGACACTGCGCTCCTCCGCGCCCACCCTCGTTTATGAGGAAGGGTCGCTGATCAAGCGCGCCATCCGCGATCTCTACAGCAAGGAGATCGACGAGGTCGTCGTCGCCGGCGACGGCGCATGGCGCGAGGCGCGTGACTTCATGCGGCTCATCATGCCGAGCCACGCGCGCAATGTCGTGCCGTGGCGCGAGGCGCAGCCGATCTTCGTGCGCTCGAACGTCGAGACGCAGCTCGACGCGATGTTCTCGAATCACGTCACCCTGCGCTCGGGCGGCTATCTCGTCATCAACCAGACGGAAGCGCTCGTCGCCATCGACGTGAACTCGGGCCGCTCCACGCGCGAGCACAATATCGAGGACACCGCGCTGCGGACGAACCTCGAAGCCGCCGACGAAGTCGCCCGGCAATTGCGCCTGCGCGATCTCGCCGGCCTCATCGTCGTCGACTTCATCGACATGGAGGAGAACCGCAACAATCGTTCGGTCGAGCGCCGCCTGAAGGAAGCGCTGAAGAACGATCGCGCGCGCATCCAGGTCGGGCGCATCTCGCATTTCGGCCTTCTCGAAATGTCGCGCCAGCGCATCCGCACCGGCGTGCTCGAAGGGTCGACGGAGCCCTGCCCGCATTGCGCCGGCATGGGCATGGTCCGCTCGCCGTCGTCCGTCGCACTGCACGTCCTGCGCGTCGTCGAGGACGCGCTGACCAAGAATGCGTCCTACGATCTCATCGCGCGGACGCGGACCGAGGTCGCGCTCTACATCCTCAATCACAAGCGCGCGCATCTGCGCGACATCGAACGCCGGTTCGGCGTCCATATCTCGGTCGAGGCTGACGACGCGCTGACGGGCCAGACACTCCATGCGCTGGAACGCGGCGAGCCGGCCACCGGCACGCCCGAGGCCTTCGTGCCGCCGGCTTGGGAGCCGGAGCCCGAGGACGAGATCGAGGTCGAAGCCGAGGAATTCGAGCCGGAGGCTGCCGACGCGGGCGACGAGGATTCCGAGGACGCGGGCGCGGACAACGCGCAGGATCCGGAGGGCGAAGGCGAGGACGGACAGCGCAAGCGTCGCCGGCGTCGTCGGCGTCGCGGACGCGGCGAACGGAACGGAACGGCCGCGACGGATGCCGCGTCCTCCGAGGACGGCCTCGCCGGCGAAAGCCCGGATGCGACGACGGAGGTCGACCCGTCCGGATTCGTCAGTTCGGACGCATCCCCTTCGGGCCGCGAAGGATTCTGGGCCAGCGAACGGACCGGAACGCCTGTTCCGTTCCGCACGTCGCGCGACGAGATGGCAGCCGAGGCGGAGGCCGAAATCGTCCTCGAGGCCACGCCGCTCGACCGGATTCCCGCAAACGATGCGACACCGGCCGAAGCCGTGCAGCCGCCCGTCGCTGCCGTCGAACAGCCGGCCGCCGCGTCCGCAAACGAGGCTCCTGCCACCGAAGCGGTCTCGGGCGAACCCGTAGTCGCGCCCCGCGACTCGGTCGTCGCGATGCCGGTCCAGCCGCCCCGCGAACCGACCGAAGTCATCATCACGCAAGCCGATCCGGACAAGCCGAAGCGTGGCGGATGGTGGTCGCGCGCGAAGGCGACGCTGAGCGGGCAGTAAGGATAATTCGTAATCGAAGGGCGGACGCGTTTCGCCCTTCGATCTACCGGGCGCTGGATCAGACGTCTTGCAACCACCGCGCCAGCCGCTCGATCGCCTCTCGCACGTCGTCCGGCGTTCCCGCATAGGAAAAACGCACGGTGCGGCTGCCGCGTTCGCGGTCGAAATCGAGACCGGGCGTCGTCGCGACACCGGCCTCCGTCAGCATGCGCGTGCAGAACGCGAGCGAGTCGTTCGTGAAGCGTCCGGCGTCCGCATAGATGTAGAACGCGCCGTCTGGCGGATGAATGCCGGTGAACCCGAGGCGCGGCAGCGCCTCTAGAAGCGCCGTGCGGCTCCGCGCATAGCCGGCCTTCACGGATTCCAGTTCGTCTCGCGCGTCGAACGCCGCTTCCGCCGCCACCTGGCTGAGGTAGGGCACCGAGATCGCGAGCGACTGCTGCAACCTCTCAAGCGGGCGCACCAGCGCTTCCGGCGCGACCAGCCAGCCGATGCGCCAACCCGTCATGCAGTAATATTTCGAGAAGGAGTTCACGACCGTCGCATGCGGGGAATAGCGCAGCGCGCTCTCTTCCCGCTCGCCATAAGTCAGGCCGTGATAAATCTCGTCCGAGACGAAGGCGATGCCGAGCCGATCGCAGGCCTCGCAGATGTCACGCAGCGCGTCCGGCGCTATCATCGTACCGGACGGATTGGCCGGGCTCATCAGCAGCACGCCGGCGAGCGGCGTTTGCCTGTGCGCGGCGTCGATGAGATCGGCCGTCACCACGAAACGCGTCGCCGGCCCCACTTCGATCGGCACCGGCACGCAGCCGAGCGCCTCGAGAATGTTGCGATAGGCCGGATACCCGGGCGCGCTGATCGCGACGCGGTCGCCGGGCTCGAACAAAGCGAGGAAGGCGAGCAGGAAGCCGCCGGACGAACCGGTCGTGACGACGATCCGCCCCGCGGGGACATCGACGCCGTATTCGTCGGCATAGTGTCGCGCGATCCGCTCGCGCAGCGCCGGCCGTCCGAGCGCCTCGGTGTAAGGGATGCGGCCGTCCAGCGCCTTGCGCGCCGCCTCCCGCACTGGCGCCGGCGGCGGCGCGCCGGGCTCGCCGACTTCAAGATGCATGATGGAGCGGCCCTGCGCCTCGAGGCGTCCGGCCTCACGCAGCACGTCCATGGCGATGAAGGGTTCGACCTGACTGCGGCGGGACGGGATCGGCGACATGCGCCCGCTTTATACGGAACCGCCCGGCCAGCAAACGGCAGGCGCCCGCACTGGCCAATATTTGCGGCAACCGTCGCGGTGCATCCTGTTTAAGCCACGTTCTTCCTGTTAGACGGCTGCTCGTTTCCACAATCAGTCGCGATTTCGCGGAGCCTTCGATGAACCTGCGTGCCCTCGTCATGGTGGCCGTCCCGGCCCTGACTCTTGCGCTTGGCGGCGTCGCGCGCCCGGCCCAGGCGGCGGAATTCTCCGCGCCCCAGAAGTCCGAGATCGAGCTGATCGTGCGCGACTACATCGTCGCCCATCCCGACATCATCAAGGACGCGATCATCGAGCTGCAGAGGCGCGAGAAGGCCGAGGAGGCCGCCGCCCGCGACAAGACCCTGAAGGAGAGCGCCGACGTCCTGTACCGTTCGGCCCATCAGGGCGTGATCGGCAACCCGAACGGCAAGGTCACGCTCGTCGAGTTCTTCGATTACAACTGCGGATATTGCAAGAAATCGCTGGCCGACGTCGTCCGTCTCTCGAAGGAAATTCCAGACCTTCGCGTCGTGCTGAAAGACTTCCCGGTTCTGGGGCAGGGGTCCGTCGAGGCCGCGCAGGTCGAGGCGGCGCTTCGCAACCAGTTCACCGGCGACAAATTCGCCGATTTCCATCAGAAGCTTCTGACCGCCAAGGGCCATGTCGGCAAGGAACAGGCGCTCGCGCTCGCCAAGCAGATGGGCGCCGACATGACGAAGCTCGACGCTGACATGCGCAAGCCGGATGTGGCGCAGGGAATCGCGGAAGTCATGGGCGTCGCCGACAAGCTCTCCCTCAACGGCACGCCGTCCTGGGTGCTCGGCGACGAAGTGATTGTCGGCGCGGTGGGTTACGACGAGTTGCGCGGCAAGATCGACAACATGCGCAAATGCGGGAAGGTTGCCTGCAGCTGAAAGCTGTACGACAACACGAGCCCTCACCCTGAGGAACATCGCAAAGCGATGCGTCTCGAAGGGTTTCTGGAGCGTCCTTCGAGACGCCATTTCTGACGAAATGGCTCCTCAGGACGATGTCTCGGTGGATCTGAGCTGGAGTCGGGCGCCGAGACTTTCCCGCCGCCGCCTTTCCCGTTAAGAGGGGCGCCCCGGGCGCAGCGCGTCCTCCGTTCCCGGACGCCATGCCCGCGATCTACGTCCTCAACGGCCCCAATCTCAATCTGCTCGGCACGCGCGAGCCGGATGTCTATGGCTCGACGACTCTTGCGCAGATCGAACAGCGCCTGCGCGAGACATGCGGCCGGCGGGGCTACGATCTGAAATTCCGCCAGTCGAATCACGAAGGCGACCTCATCGACTGGATCCACGAGGCCGGCGCGGCGGGCGCGCCCGTCGTGCTCAACGCCGGCGCGCTGACCCATACGTCGATCGCCCTGCCCGACGCGATCAAAGGCGCGAAGGCGACGGTGGTCGAGGTGCATCTGTCGAACACCCACGCCCGCGAGGAATTCCGCCGCCATTCTTGGCTTTCGCCCGTCTGCAAGGGCGTCATTCTCGGCTTCGGTCCCCGGTCCTATGACCTTGCGGTCGACGCCCTCCTTCAGGATTGATTCGCACCGATGGCTCGCCCCGCAACTCCGATCCGCACGCCGGCCCCCCGAAAGGTCACGAGCCGCAACGCCGGCGGCCCACGCC
>ERZ500994.127-NODE-127-length-25014-cov-6.235306_pt1 | contig 25014 bp, 19 predicted proteins | sample MGYA00248878_ERZ500994 | MGnify/ENA primary metagenome ERZ500994 (study PRJEB25958, sample SAMN03398533) | human skin metagenome | study: EMG produced TPA metagenomics assembly of the Human Skin Microbiome Metagenome (human skin metagenome) data set. | reverse complement strand
GCGACGATGTCGCCGACCGGCAGCGCGAAGTCCAGGGTGATACCGCGCTCGTTCGGCCCGAGCTGTTCCAGCGTCGCGTACTGCGACTCGATCAACTTCTCCGGCATGAAGTGGCCCTTGCGCTCGGCGAACCGCGCGCGCACTACTTCCGGCGGGCCATACAGATGCACGAAGTACGCCGTCGGCACAAAGCTTCGCAGCACGTCGCGGTACGCCGTCCGCAAGGCCGAGCACGCGACGACCGACCCGGTCGCCACCTGCTCTCCCATCCACGTGCCAACCGCCTCCAGCCAGGGCCAGCGGTCCTCGTCGGTGAGCGGCGTACCGGCCGACATTTTGGCGCGGTTGGCCGGCGAGTGGAAGTCGTCGGCGTCGGCGTACGGCACCGCAAGCCGCACCGCGAGCGCCTCGCCGACGGTCGACTTCCCCGACCCGCTCACGCCCATCACAACCACCGTTGGCGCTGCCGTCACGTGATCCCTCCTTCTCGTGTCGACGAGTCTCGCATGGCTGTCGGCGCCGCCGGGGAGAATGTTCCTGTGGTGTGGGCAATCGGGATAGACGGCGACGACGTATGGATCATCGCCGACGGCTCCGCGCCCACCACGCTGCCGCCTGCCGAAGCCCGCCGACGAATCACGGAGATCGAGCGTGCCGAGAATCCGCGCTGGATCGTCGGCGAGGCTGCGCGCACCTACCCGAAGCTGCGGCAACACGGGATCCGACTTGACCGATGCCACGACCTGACCCTCGTCGAGGGCATCCTCATCGCGCGGGCCGGGCGCTACGGCGAACCCACGCACATCGCCGCGGCCCACGCCCGCGCTCATGGCACGCCGCCTGAGCTCATCCCCGCCGCCCCGGCGCACACCGACCGCCCCACGCTGTTCGGCGACGAGGAGCACCCGCCCGACGTCATCCTCGAGGTGTACGCCGACCAGCAGCGGCGGCTCGCAGCGGACCCAGCCGGCAACGCACTGAACCTGCTCACGGCCGCCGACTCGGTCGGAGCGCTGCTCGCCGTAGAGATGACCGAGGCCGGGATCCCTTGGGACACAGCGGTTCACGACGCGATCCTCACCGACCTGCTCGGCGCCCGCACCCCGCCCGGGAGCCGGCCGCCCAAGCTCGCCGCGCTGGCCGACCAGATCAGCGCGGCCTTCGAGCGCGAGGTCAACCCGGACTCGCCGGCCGACGTACTCGCGGCGTTTGCCCGCGACGGCATCGAGCTACCGACGACGCGCCGCTGGGTGCTGCGCGGCATCGACCACCCCGCCGTACCCGCGCTGCTGGAGTACAAGGAGCTCGCGCGGGTGCACACCGCCAACGGCTGGGCGTGGCTGCACACCTGGGTCCGTGACCGGCGGTTCCGGCCGGAGTACGTTCCCGCGGGAGTGGTGACCGGCCGGTGGGCGACCCGCGGCGGTGGCGCGCTGCAGATCCCGCGGCGGCTGCGTCGGGCGGTGGTCGCTGATCCCGGGATGACGCTCGTCGTCGCCGACGCGGCCCAGCTCGAACCTCGCGTCCTGGCGGCGATGTCACGCGATCCGGGCATGATGCGCGCGGCCGGGGCGGACGACCTGTACGCCGCACTCGCGGCGGAGTCGTTCGGCGGTGATCGCGCCAAGGCAAAGCTCGGGCTGCTCGGCGCGATGTATGGCCAGGTCGGCGGCGATGCGGCTGCGCCGCTGCAGGTGCTGCGCGCCCGCTATCCCGTGGCGCTCGCGCTTCTTGAGGACGCGGCGCGCGCCGGCGAGCGCGGCGGACTCGTGCAGTCGCATCTCGGGCGCACCAGCCCGCCGCGCACGGTGCGTGACCCCACGCCGGCGCAAGAACGTGCCCGCGGGCGCTTCACCCGCAACTTCGTCGTCCAGGCGACCGCAGCCGAGTGGGCCGAGTCGCTGCTGGCGCTCCTGCGCCAGCGGCTCTATGCGGCGTACGGCGACAGCGACGAGGCGCGCATCGTCTTCTACCAGCACGACGAGGTGATGGTGCACTGCCGACGCGAGGTCGCCGGCGCCGTACGCCGCGACATCGAACACGCAGCCGCAGACGCGAGCACGCTGCTGTTTGGCGACACCCCCGTCGTGTTCGGCCTGGATGTCCGGGCCGCCGACAGTTACGCCGACGCTCACTAGAGCGTCGCCACCCGGCCCGAACTGCCGACTACCCTGGCAGGGTGAGTATCGAGGCACAGAGCCCGGCCGTACCGTTCACCTCAGCCGGGGACGAAGAGCGACGTGTCGCACTCCGCAAGATGAAGCTGGTGGCCACCGGGCTGCTGCTTCTCGCCGCCGTGGTCTTCCTCGGCTGCGTCATCTGGCAGAGGTACGACGCGCCCGCATGGGTGGGCTACGTGAAGGCGACCGCCGAGGCGTCGATGGTCGGCGCGATCGCCGACTGGTTTGCCGTCACCGCGCTGTTTCGCCATCCCATGGGCATTCCGATCCCGCACACCGCGATCATCCCCCGCAAGAAGGACCAGATCGGCGAAAGCCTAGGCGAGTTCGTCCAGTCCAACTTCCTCACCGGACCAGTGCTCGCCGAGAAGCTCCACCAACTCGAGGTTTCGAAGAAGGCCGGCGAGTTCCTCAGCGACCCGGCCAACGCGCGCAAGCTGAGCGGCAACGTCGGCCGCGCCATCACCACGGGCCTGGAGATCATGGGCGACGACGACGTCCAGCAGGTCTTCGACAACATCATCATGAAGCGTGTCCGCGATGCCGACGCGGCGCCCATCCTCGCGAAACTGATCGACATCGCCGTCGCCGGCGGCAACCACCAGAACATGATGACCGCCGGGCTCAAGGGCGTTGCGAAGTTCCTCGACGAGAACCGTCAGGTGCTACGAGTCAAGCTCGCCCAGGAGTCGCCGGACTGGGTGCCTTCCTGGGTCGACGAGCGCATCTTCAACAAGATCTACAGCGGCGTCCAAAGCTTCATCGCCGAGGTCGCCGCAGACGAGAACCACGAGATGCGCAAGCAGTTCGACTCGCGTGTGCGCGAGTACGCCGAACAGCTGCGCACCGATCCCGAGGCCGCCGCGAAGGTCGCCGCCATCAAGGACGACATTCTTGGCCACCCCGCCGTACGCGAGTGGTCGCAGTCCGCGTGGGCCTCCCTCAAGCGCAGCCTGATCACCATGGCGAATGACCCCGACTCCGATCTGCGCCAGCAGCTCGAGGCGACGATCGTCAAGCTCGGTACCACCCTCGCGAACGACCCGTCCCTGCAGGCGAAGGTCGACGGCTGGGTCGAGCGCGGGGTGCTCTATGTCGTCGACGAGTACAAGGAGCACATCGCCGACCTGATCTCGGGCACCGTCGCGCGGTGGGACACCGCCGAGACGTCGAAGCGGATCGAGTTGCAGGTCGGTCGTGATCTGCAGTTCATCCGAATCAACGGCACGGTCATCGGCGCGCTCGCCGGCCTGGTGATCTACACCGTCTCGCAGATCATCGGCTAGCCGATGGGTGAGGTAACGATCCGTCGCGGCGAGATTGCCGATATACCTGCAGTCTCCGCGATGCTCGCGCAGTCGTTTGAGAACGACCCGGAGATGGCGGCGATCATCCCACCGCCTGAGCAGCGGCCCGAACGCTTGCAGCGGATGTTTGCCGCACAGGCGCGACATCACTACTTCCCTTATGGCGCAGTTGATCTCGCATTCGCCGGCACACAGCTGCTCGGCGCGGCGATGTGGGCAGCACCAGGCCATGCCTCTCCTCCCCCGTTCGCACTTGCCCGCATGGTGCCGGAGTACGCCGCCGCCCTCGGGCCGCATCTGTGGCGCGGACTGCGCGCCGAGCAGGTGGCGCAGCGCTACCACCCGCACTACGACCATTGGTACCTCTACGTGATCGGCGCTTCCCCTGCGGCGCAAGGACGCGGTGTAGGTCGAGCATTGCTGGAACACGGACTGGCCAGAGCCGACTCGGCCGGCGATGCGGCGTACCTCGAGGCGACGACTTCGCGCAGCGCCGCGCTCTATCGTCGCTTGGGGTTTGTCGACCTAGGCAACCAGCCCAGTGGCACCACCGGCATGTGGCGCCCAGCGAAGGTCAGCGACTAAACGCCTCGGCGACGAGCTCGGCGATCGTTTTCGTCTCCCGGCCGGCAAGCTGGCGAATCTGTGTCTGGCACGAGAATCCGTCAGCCACGACGATCGCGTCCGGCTGCGCATCTAGCATCGGGATCAACCTGTATTCAGCGATATGCTTCGACAGCGGCGCGTGCTTGGCATTGAAGCCAAACGATCCCGCCAGCCCACAGCAGCCCGAGTCGAGGACGTGTACGTCGTACCCGATCGCCTTGAGCACCTCGACATCGCTGGCGTGTCCACCGTTGGCGTTTTGATGACAGTGGACCTGCAGCAAGACCTTGGGTCGTTCAGTCGGCTCGGGGGTCGAGTTTTCGATTTCCGTGGCGGCTGGATCGGGCTCTTCGACGACCGACGGGAGTTGGGCGACGACTTCCTGCGCTCCACCGTTGTCGGTCTCCCATCGGCGGGCGAGCCATTCCGGCAACGAACACACCAGCTCAGACAGTCGTTTCGCCCGTGGGTCGTCCGGGAACAACCCCAGCAGCTCATCGCGGAACGTGGCCAGACACGAGGGCTCCAGTACGACGATCGGCGTACCCGCGTCGACGTACGGCGCAAGCGCAGCCATCGACTTGATGAGATTCTTCTTCGCCAGGTCGAGCATCCCGTAGTCATAGAGCGGACGGCCGCAGCAGACGTCCTTGCTCGGCACCAGCACTCGCCCGCCAGCAGCCTGCATGACCTCGGTCGCCGCGCGTCCGGCCTCCGGCCCGAGGTAGTTGGTGAACGTGTCGACCCACAGCACGACGTCTTCACCCGCAGTGTCGAGCGACTGCTTCTTCAGCCAGGAACGCAAAGTTTCGCGGGCGAACACCGGTGCGTCACGTTCGGTGGTGACGCCGCCGGCCTTGCGCACCAGCTTGCCGACCGGCGACCGCAGTACGCCGTTGGCGAGTCCGGGCACCTTGGAGGCGAGCTTCGACGAGTAGCGGATCATGCCCAACGAATAGGCCTCGCGCGGGCGCAGCCGCCGCTTGTAGTAGTGCGAGAGGAACTCCGACTTGAAGGTCGCCATATCGACGTTCGTCGGGCAGTCCGTCTTACATCCCTTACAGGACAGGCAAAGGTCGAGCGCTTCCTTGACGTCTTCGTTGCGCCAGGTCGCTTCCGTCGTCTCGCCGCGGAACATCTCCTGAAACAGCTTGGCGCGTCCGCGGGTCGAGTGTCGCTCATCGAGCGTCGCGCGGTACGACGGACACATCGTGCCAGTGTCCGTGCGTCGGCACCTGCCAACGCCGACGCACCGGTCGGCCGCATCCTGCAGCGAGAACCCTTCGTCGCCGAAAAAGAAGGTCGTGCGCGCGAGGGGGTTGTGGGGACGATCCGGACCATGCTTGAGATTCGAGTCCAGTGGGAAAGGATCGATCAGCTTGCCCGGGTTCATCCGCGACTGCGGATCCCATGCCCGCTTGAACTCTTTGAATCCGCGCATCAACTTCGGGCTGAACATCAGCGGCCACAGCTCTGCTCGGCCCTGGCCGTCGCCGTGCTCGCCAGACATCGAACCGCCGAGCTCGCCGACGAGCGCAGCAGCCTTCTCCAGGTACCGGCGGTACGCCGCGAGCCCCTCGTCGGTTGAGGTGTCGAAGTTGCTGCGCGTATGCATGCACCCGTCACCGAGATGCCCGTACCAGCAGCCGTGATAACCGAACTCTTCCCACAGGGCAGTGATTCTGCGCAGATACTCGCCGAGTCGCGCCGGCGGGACCGCGGCGTCCTCCCAACCCTCGACGAGTGGTTCGCCGCCCGGCGGGCGCGCCGTTGCGCCAAGCGCCGACTCGCGCACCAGCCACATCGCCTTCTGCTCAGCGGGGGTGCGGCAGACCAGTACGCTCGGACTGCCGGGCGCGGTTGCCACTGCCTCGTCGACCATCGCGTCGACCTCTGCCTCGTCGAACGCGCCGAACTCAGCGAGCACCCATCCCTTGCCGGCGGGCAACTTGTTCAGCGAGGCAAGGTGCATGTTACGGCGACGCATGTACAGCGTGAGCTGCTCGTCGACCCCCTCGATGCCCAAGATCCCCCGCATACGGCGGAAGTCTGGCGCGCGATCTGCGGCGGCAAAGATGTCCTCAAACCCGAAGACGACCAGTCGGCGGTGCGGCGGCCAGGCAACCAGCTGCAGCTTCGCCTCGGTGACGACGACACACGTCGACTCCGTGCCGACGAGCGCGCGGGCGATGTGCGGGCCATCCGTCTCAAGCAGCGAGTCGAGGTTGTAGCCGCTCACTCGCCTTGGGATATCGGGAAACTCAGCCCGCACAGTGTCGGCGTACTCGTCACGAATCTGGTTGAGCTGGGCGTAGATCTCGCCGGTGCGTCCCGGCGTGCGGGCGAGCGCGATGAACTCGTCTTCGCTGACCTGACCCACGTCCATCAGGTGACCGTCGTAGGTGAGCACACGCAGTGACTCGACGTTGTCGACCGTCTTGCCGGCGTACACCGAGTGAGTGCCGCAGGAGTTGTTGCCGAGCATCCCGCCGATGGTGCAGTAGGCATGGGTCGCCGGGTCAGGCGCGAAGGTCAGATCGTGCTGCTCGGTCACCGCGCGCAGGTCGTCGAGCACGATGCCCGGCTGCACGCGGACCCAGCGTTCCTCAACGTTGAGCTCGAGGATCTTGTTCATGTGCCGCGAGTAGTCGATGACGAGTGCGACGTTGCAGGTCTGGCCCGCGAGGCCGGTGCCGCCACCGCGAGAGACGATCGCGGCACCGACCTCGCGAGCCGCCTTGACCGCCGCAACGACGTCGGCTTCGTCGCGCGGAAAGACGACACCGAGCGGCACCTGGCGGTAGTTGGACGAGTCGCTGGCGTAGACCGCGCGAGTTCCCGATCCGAACTCGACATCGCCAGAAACGCTGTCCCGCAGCAAATTTTCGAGTTTTCGACGTCCAGCCTCGTCCACCACGTTGCGGTCGACTCGGCGGCGCGGCATTCCGAGATCGACGCTCATCTACGACTCACGTCCGCGGGTACTCGCGACCTGCCAGAGGGCGACCGAGGCCGCGACCGACGCGTTGAGCGACTCGGTGTCACCGGCCATCGGGATCGACACGACCTGATCGCACTTCTCCGCGACCAGGCGCGACAGACCTTTGCCCTCTGAGCCGACGACGATGCAGAGGGGTTCGTCTGCTGCGTCCAGAGCGTCGAGCGTCACGTCGCCGTCGGCGTCGAGCCCGATCACGAACACCCCCGCCTTCTGCAACGCGACGAGCGCGCGCGACAGGTTGGTCACCTGGGCGACCGGGAGGCGTGCCGCGGCACCGGCCGACGTACGCCACGCCGTCGCGGTCATTCCCGATGCGCGCCGTTCCGGGACGATCACGCCGTGAGCGCCGAAGGCGGCTGCGGAGCGTACGACGGCGCCGAGGTTGCGCGGGTCCTGCACCCCGTCGAGCGCGATCAGCAGTGGAGCCTGGCCGCGTTCTTCGGCGTCTTCGAGCAGGTCGTTGATATCGGCGTACTCGAATGGGGGCACGGCGATCCCGATGCCCTGGTGCAGCGCGCCACCGGTGAGCCGGTCGAGCTCGTTGCGGCTGACCTCCTGGATCGGCATCGCCTGCTCGCGGGCCAGCCGGATCGCCTCTCGAACGCGGTCGTCGAGATCGGTGCGCTCGGCCAGATAGAGGGCGGTAGCGGGGATCTCGGCGCGCAGCGCTTCGACGACCGGGTTGCGCCCAACAAGCAACTCCGGCGCGTTGGCCGGTTTGCTCCGGGTGCGGGGGCCACGCTCCGAACGCCCGCCGGAGCTGGCCGCGCGCTTGGCGGCGGCCTGCGCCTTGCGTTGCGCCGGGTGCTTGTAGCGATCCTCAGCCTTCGGTGTCGGTCCGCGACCCTCCAGGCCCTTGCGCCGACGCCCGCCCGAGCCAACCTGGGCGCCCTTCTTGGTGCCCGGTTTGCGCATGGCGCCCTTGCGCTGCGAGTTACCGGGCATGGCCGGTCACCGTCTGGAGAATCGTCACCCCGCCATGTTAACGACCGCCCGCCGAGCGCAGCCGTCCTCGCTCAATCCGAGCGATATTTCCGTCGATCCGAGCGTTAAGCTCACCGATCCGAGCGATATTTCCGTCGATCCGAGCGTTAATTCCGCCGATCCGAGCGATAATCCCGCCGATCCGAGCGATATTTCCGTAGATCCGAGCGTTAATGCACCCCTAGTCGCTCGCGTTCGGGTCCACCAGCCGCGTCTGGCTCGTCAACACCGCCAACGGGTACGTCGCCGGAGCACTCACCAAATCCTCCAACGTCCCCGACACACTCACCGACCCATCAAAACCCACCCAGCTCACCGAATACACCACCTGCACCCCCACCGGCCACGTATTGCCATCGGTCTGCTGCGCGAACTGGACCGAACACGTCGGCGACGGCTCACTCAACGGCACACCCTCACCAATCGCCGTCCCCGGACCCTCACACGTCACCGGCTCGGTCACCCCATCATTCGGCGACACCACAATCTGCACCGGCGTAATCGTCGCCTCCACCCACACCGGACCAGCCTCCACACGCGGACTGTGACCGGTCCAGTTCACCGGGTCGATCCACACCCACGTCTGCGCGTTCTTCAACGTCGCAAACCGGCCATCCTCCAACAACCAATACGGCGAAAACAACACCGGCGGCGTCACCACCGTCACCGACGCCGACGCCTGCACCGCCAACTCCTGCGGCGACGGCAACGCCACCTGCTCCGCACCCGGAATCGCGAAATACCCACTCGTCGAACCCGGACACGACGCCACCACCATCGAACCCGACTCCCACCCCGGCAACCCCTGCGACGCGAAGTAATCCCTCACCGCATCGATAAATGCCGAAACCACCGCGCCCGCATTCTTCGCCGTCACCCCAGCAGCAGCCGCGCCCGGATCCTGATACGTACACGGATCCGCCGCGCCCCCACCGCCGGATGAACCGCCCGTCGATCCCGCGTTGGAATCTTCAGTGCCTCCCGAGGCACTCGCAGCGCCGGTGTACTTATCTGGCCCAGCTGAACTGGTGCCCGATGACTCCGTACCGGCCGACGCACTGCCACTCCCGACAGTTGCGACGACTGGTGCACTCATGCTCGCGAGCCAGACGAGGGTTCCAACAAGGACCCGAAGCGACCCCCGCTGCCTGGGGCGCAACCGAATCATCAGCAGCCGCCAGGCGTCGCGTAGGTCTCGACGATCTGCCAATCACCGCTTGGCAACTGCGCAAAATCCGTTCGAGCACTCAGACCTGGCGCACCAGTCTCAAGGACTTCGCCCGTAGAAACTTTGATAATCGACTCGCCGCTGCTATCCCGACATTCACGGACCGTCGACGTCGCGCCACTTACGGACACCTCAAGCAGCCCGAAGATCGGCTGCCCACTCGGTTCGGTTCCATTCTCTCGATACCCGGCGAACTGCCCGACCACGTGCTCGACAACATTCGAGGCCGCATAGGGCAAGAGTGCCGCACGGACTTCGTCGTCCGTCTGCGTGCGCAGCGCATAAAGCGCGTCGTAGTACGCCCAATAGACGTCCACAATTGGCTGCTGTTCCGGCGGGAACGTCTGCGCCGGCTTGGGCGCCGTCGCAGGCGCAGAAGATGTGGCCGCCGCGCTACTCGTCGCCGAACCACTGGCCGACGTACTCGACTCCGGCCCGATGGTCTGCGGCCCCGGCTCCGCTTCACCCGTGCACCCGACAAGCCCAAGCGACACCACAACAACCGCTACCGCACCACACCGGCCACGACGCATCGGCTGCTCCTCCACTGCGCAGGTGAGCACCGACACTACCTAAAGCCGCCGTGAGCAGGAAGTCTCTATCCACAGGCGGCGGAGGCCTCGACAACCGGCGCTCGCCTAACGGCTCGCACCTGCTCGACCACCGGAAGACGACAGACGGCTCGCACCTGCTCGACCACCGGAGAACCCGCGGTTACATCTAAAGCGTAAAGAGCTTGCCGGGGTTGAGGATTCCTTGCGGATCGAGTGCGTTCTTGATCTGCCGATGCACCCGCAGACCGACATCGCCGATCTCTTTGGCGAGGAAGTCCATCTTGATGCTGCCGATCCCGTGCTCGCCGGTCACCGTGCCGCCCATCGACAGTCCGAGATCGAGTATCTGGGCAAACGCGTCCTTAGCCCGCTCGTACTCGGCCTCATCCCCCGGCGTGAAGCAGATCGTCGGGTGCATATTGCCGTCACCGGCATGCCCGCACGTGCCGATCACGGTGTCGGTGCGTACGCCGATTTCCTCGCAACCGCAGAGAAACTCGGCCATCCGCGACCGCGGCACGGCGACATCGTCAACGAGCGAACCGCCCTTCAGCGCCTCCAGGGCGGGGAGCGCCTGACGCCGCGCAAACAGCAGCATGTTGCCCTCGTCGACGTCATCGGTGCGGTGCAGCTCCGTCGTACCGCACGATCGCGCTGCCTTCTCGATGCCGTCCATCTCTCGCTCGGCGCGCGCACCTCCGCTGTCGGACTGCGCGATCAGCAGCGCCTTCGCCGACCGGTCAAGTTCCATGCGGTGCAGGTCGTCGACCGCTCGGATCGCCGTCTGGTCCATGATCTCCAGCAGCGAGGGCACCAGTCCGGCGTCAATGATCTGCTGTACGGCGGCGCCCGCGTCATAGAGGTCGTTGAACGTCGCGACCAGCGTTGCCGGCGCCTCAGGCAGCGGGCGCAACATCAACGTGGCCTCGGTGATGATGCCCAAAGTTCCTTCTGCACCAACGAAAACTCGCGCAAGGTCGTAGCCGGCAACGCCCTTGACGGTACGCCGTCCAGTGCGCAACACCGCGCCATCGGCCATCACAACCTCAAGCCCCATCACGAAGTCGGTCGTGACTCCGTACTTGACGCAGCACAGCCCGCCCGCGTTGGTCGAAAGGTTGCCGCCGAGAGTGCACCAGTCGAACGAGGACGGATCCGGTGGGTAAAACAGACCATGCTCGGCGAGCGCATTGCGGAAGTCCAGATTGACCACGCCAGGCTGCACACGCGCATAACGGTCCTGATGGTTGATCTCCAGGATCTGGTTCATGCCCTTCAGCGACAGCACGATCGATCCCTCGGTCGCGTTCGACGAACCCGCCAGGCCGGATCCCGCTCCTCGAGGGTGTACGCCGACGCCGTACTTGGCCGCCGCCTTCACCACCGTCACGACGTCGTCGGTGTTGCGCGCGTGGACCACCGCGGCCGGCGGTGCGCTCGGCGCGAGCATCGCCATATCGCGCGAATAGGCTAAAGCCACGTCCTCGTCGGTGACCAGCACCGACTCGGGCAGCACGGAGCGCAACTCATCGATGCAGGGGCGCGGGTCGACGATCGACATACCCCTGACCGTATCCCGTTCGCCGTACCGGTGTCCGACCCCGCCTAGCCCAGGTCCGGTGAGGGATCGGGTACGTCGACATCGACGCCAAAGAACGTGCAGGTCGTGCCGGGTTCACAGGCTTCGAGGTTGCCTCGCTGCGAATACACCGCGACGGCCAAAGCCACCATGATGAGTACGCCGATGATCTTGCCGACGATCTTCTTGATGATGACGGCGAAGAGGATCGCGAGAAGCACGAACACCCCGAGCGCGATCAGACCGATCGTCTGGATCGCCCCGAGGTCGAGCTGCAGCGCGAAACTTTGCATATGTGTCGGCTAGCGCGGCGTACCCGGGTGCCCGGGATCAGCGCTCGGTGGCGGCGTACCGAACTGGCTCGGCGGCTGCCCAACCCCCGGCTGTGACTGCGGCTGCGGCTGGGACTGCGGCTGGGCGAACTGCTGCGCGGACTGCGGCTGACCGGGCTGCGGGATCGGGGCCGGATTGCTGATCGCCTGCGGCCCACCCGGCGCCGCACTCTGGGTGCTGTCCGGATCGCGGTAGGTCTCGCGCGACTGTGGCCCGGCGCCGGTGAGCGAGGAGAAGTCGGCGCGTACGGCGTCACGGGCGCCCGGCTCGTCAAGCTCGAAGTACTGCTCCTTGGTGAACTTGAAGGTGTTGGCGATGATGTTCGAGGGAAATGACTCGACCCGCGTGTTGAGCGCGCGCACGTTTCCGTTGTAGAAACGGCGGCCTGCCGCGATGCGGTCCTCGGTGTCGGTCATCTCGCGCTGCAGCTGCAGGAAGTTCTCGTTCGAGCGCAGGTTCGGGTAGTTCTCGGCCAGCGCGAAGAGTCGGTTCAGGCTTCCAGACAACTCACCCTCGGCCCGGCCCTGCTGTTCCGGCGTACGTCCGGGCGCATCGTGCACGTTGACCGCGTTGGCTCGCGCCTGCACGACCGACTCGAGCACCTGCCGCTCGTGGGTGGCAAATGCCTTAACCGTCTCGATCAGATTCGGAATCAGGTCGTAGCGCCGCTTGAGCTCGACATCGATCTGGCGCCACGACTCCTCGACCAGGTTGCGCTGCGAGACGAAGCGGTTGTACATCACGACACCGCCGATGACGACGATCGCGATGATCGCGAGGACGATCAGCAAGATGATGACACCAGTGCTCACGGGGAGTCCTCCCTAGGACCGAGCGAAACTGCGTTCTACCGTATCGGAACCGCGCCCTTGGAGGCCGACGGCGTGCAATGCGTTCCGAGCGCGCAATAACGCTCGGATCGACAGAAATAACGCTCGGATCGGCGAGAATAACGCTCGGATCGGCGGGATTAACGCTCGGATCGGCGGACCCGCGGTGGGGGCAGGGTCGGCGGCTGCTTGGCCGGCGTACTCGCCAGCTGCTTGAGCACCAGGGCGATCGCGGCGTCGAGTTGTACGTCGATGCCGGCCACGCGGTCCTGCGGCGGCACCTGCACCTCGATGTCCGGGTCGACGCCGTAGTTCTCCACGCCCCAGCCGAAGCGCTCGAACCAGAACGCATAGCGCGGCTGGGTGACCGACGTACCGTCGACCAGTGTGTAGCGTCCGTCGATCCCGATCACCCCGCCCCACGTGCGGGTGCCGATGACGGTGCCCAGGCCCATCTCGCGGATCGCCGCGGTGACGATGTCGCCGTCGGAGCCGGCGTGCATGTCGGTCACCGCGACGAGCGGGCCACGCCGCGCATCCAGCGGGTAGGACAGCGGCTGCATCCCGCGGCTGACGTCCCAGCCGATGATCGAGCGGGCGAGCTTCTCGATGACCAGCTGCGAGATGTGCCCGCCGCGATTGGCGCGGACGTCGACGATGACCGCCTCGCGGCCGATCTCGGTGCGCAGGTCGCGGTGCAGCTGGGCCCACCCGGCCGAGACCATGTCCGGGACGTGCAGGTAGCCGACGCGGCCGTCGGTCTGCGCGTGCACGTAGTCGCGCCGGTCGTTGACCCACGCCTGGTAGCGCACCGGCATCTCGTCCGGCAGCGGCGTGATCACGACCCGACGCGACGCCGACCCGCGCCGCTTGGGCGCGACGACGATCTCGGTCGGCTTGCCGGCCCGGCCGCGCAGCAGCTTCGCCGGCGAGTCGGTCGCGGTGGTACGCCGGCCGCCGATGCTCACGATCGCATCGCCCTCGCCGATCCCAACGCCGGGCGCCTGCAGCGGCGAGCGCGCCGCGCGGGAGGACGACTCCCCCGGGACGATGCGCTCGATGACCCACCTGCCGCCGCGGTAGGCGACGTCGGCGCCGAGCAGGCCCTGCTGTTCGGCCTCGTCGGCGCCGGTCGGCACCGGGGTGACGTAGGCGTGCGAGGAGCCGAGCTCACCCTGCAGCTCCCACAGCAGGTCGACGAGGTCGTCGTGGGTGCCGATCCGCTCCAACAGCGGCAGATACCGCTCGCGGGCACCGGGCCAGTCGACCCCGTCCATGTCGGCGCGCCAGAAGTTGTCGCGCATCAGTCGCCACGCTTCGTCGTACATCTGCCGCCACTGCTCGCGCGGCTCGATGGTGACCGTCGTACCACTGAGGTCGACCTCCAGCCGGTCCGGGGCATCGGCCTCGACCTTGCGCGCCGCGGGGACGACGCTCATCGCGCCGTCCGCCCACACGACGATGCGCGAGCCGTCGCCGGTCACGACGGCCTGGTCGACGGCGTCGATGAGCGTCTGGGTCTTGCCGGTCGCGAAGTCGATGTGCGTCAGCCGCGGACGCGGGGCATCGCCGGCGAGATCCTCGCCGAGCTCGCCGCGCCACGGCAGCGTCTGCCACACCGCGCCGCCCTGCACCGCCTGCAGCGCATCGAGCCGCCCGGCGTCGACCGGGAAGGCGACGAGCCGCTGGGCGAGCCCCTCGACATCGACGGTGGTGCGCGGGGTGGTGTCCTCGGGCTTCTTCTCCTTGGGGGTGTCGTCCGGGTTCTCCGGTCCGGGCACCCCCTCCTCGCCATCCAGCGGCCGCCCGTCGACCTGCGCGTCGAACGGCGACGGCGTCGTCGCGGCGAGCGGCACGAGGTAGGGGCGGCACCCACCGGGGAAGGACAGGTCGAAGACGTAGGAGTCGTAGATCGGGTCGAAGCTGCGATAGCTCAAGAAGGCCAGGTGTTCTCCGTCGACGGTGAAGCTCGGCGAGAAGTCGTTGAAGCGCAGGCTGGTCACCTCGATCGGCGCGGGTCGCTGCGCACCCATGTCGGCGAGCTTGATCTGCGCGAGGTTGTCACCGCCTGGGTGGCTCCAGGCGAGCCAGGTCGAGTCTGGGCTCCACGCGAAGTCGCCGAGATCGCCGAAGGTCGTGGTCGTCAGCTCCTTCGGCGTCACGGCGCGCGTGACCTTGGCCGGGACGGCGATCGTGAGCAGTCGACCGTCATGGGTCGCGATCGCCAGCCGTTTGCCGTCCGGCGACGGCGCCAGCTCGGTGATCCGCCCGGCCTTGCCCGCGCGCATCAGGGTGCGCGGCGTCGCGTCGAGGTCGGTCAGGTCGAGCACCTCGATCGAGTCGTCGCCGCCTGAGTCGCTGATCCACACGACCCGCTTGGACTCGCCGAGCACCTGGGGCTCGCGGCGCCGCACCTGCGCGCCGTCGGCGAGGGTGCGGCTGGCGCCGTTGCGGGTCGGCAACCACTGCACGCTGCCGCGAGCGCCCACGACCGACGCACGGCCGTTGCGGTCGGGCGCGATCCAGTCGAGTACGCCGGACAGCAGCTCGGTCTGGCTGCGGGTGGCGGGTCGGTCGCCGCCGAGTTGCACCTCGATCTCGCGGGGCCGTGAGTCCGGCTCGAGCGAGTCGAGCAGGTAGAGCGAGCCGCCGGCGACGTACACCACGCGCTGGCCGTCGCTGGAGGCGTGCCGCGCGTAGAACTCGTGGTCGGTGTGCCGCTGCAGATCCTCCAGCCGCACGGTGCCGCGGCGCACCGGTGCGGAGTAGACCTGCGCGCGGCCTTCATGGTCAGACACGAACCCGATGCGCGTGGATCGGCCCGAGCGCACGTAGAGCGGGCCGACGAGGCTGGACTGCAGCTCGCTGAGCACGCGGGTGAAGGTGCCGGTGCTCTGGCCATGGTCGTCGGTCGCGTCCAGCCACAGCTGCGCTGCGGTGCCGCCGCGATAGCCCTTCCAGTACGCCGGCTCAACGGTCGTCGTGGTCGACAACAGTGCCCCCTTGCCGGGCCCGAGCGCGAGGTCGGCGACCCAGCCGTACGGCAGGCGGCGCGAGGGCGATCCGTCGATCGGGACGGCGTGGGCGAACATGCGCGAGCGTTCGGCTTCGCCATAGGTGCTGACGACCAGCACCTCCGAGTCCGACAGCCACCCGCGGACGAAGGTGCGGTCCTGGCCCCAGAACGTCAGCTGCCGGGACCCACCGCCGGTGAGGTCGCTGACGTAGACCTCGTTGAGCGATCCGTGCAGGGCGGTCCAGGCGACGTGCGCGCCGTCCGGGCTCAGTCGCGGCGAGCGGACCGGACGGCGCTCGGTGGTGATCCGATGGGCGCGACCGCCGTCGGTGGTCGTGAGCCAGAGGTCATCGTCAGCGACGAAGACGACCTGGTCGTCGCGGATGTCCGGAAAACGCAAGTAGGAGTCGGTAACCACGTCCCGCACTCTAGCCCCGTCGGGCAGGAGGCTGGCTGCCCGGCGGGGCTACTTCTTCTTGTCCTTCTTCTTGTCCTTCTTGGACTTCTTCTTGCCCTTCTTGCCCATGGTCTCGGCCGCTCGCGAGGGCTGCAGCGAACGCCGGACCGGGGTCGTCGTCTCCGGCGGGGCGGCCGCCGCGGTCGCCGGCAGCACGGCCGAGACGGTCTCGACCAGCGACGGCGCAAACCGGTAGTAGACGAACGTGGAGATCTTGTGCGTGGTGAGGACGCCGGCTTCGCGCAGCAGCCGTAGATGATGACTGATGGTCGGCTGCGACAGGTCGAAGGCTTCGACGATGTGCCCCGCACTGACCTGTCCTTCCGGCGCCGCCGCGACGAGAGAGACGATGCGCAGCCGGATGGGGTGGGCGAGTGCCTTGAAGACGACGACATCCTGCTCGGCCTCGGCCGCCGATCGCACTGCAGTGGTCATGGTTTGTATTTCAGCACATGAATGTGTGATTACCGTGCATTTTGTCTATATAGACCCGCGTCAATTACAGCGATGGGTGCAGGCCGCCGTCGCACCGGATCGCCGAGCCGGTGATGTACGACGCGAGGTCGCTACACAGGAAGGCGCCGACCGCACCGAACTCCGCGGGATCGCCGTACCGCTTGGCCGGGATCGCGGCCGCGGCCTTGCTCGCGATCTCATCGACGCTCTTGCCGGACTTCTCCGCGGCGTTGGCGTCGAGCTGGCCCACGCGGTCGGTGGCAATGCGTCCGGGAAGCAGCATGTTGACCGTGATGCCATCGGCCGCGACGACGTTGGCGAGCGCCTTGAGGTAGCCCGCGAGCGCCATCCGCCCGACGCTGGATAACGCGAGACCGCTGATCGGGGCGACCACGCCGGTCGAGGCGATCGAGAGGATGCGACCCCACTTCTGCTCGCGCATGTGCGGCAGGCAGGCCTCGACGAGCGACTGCTGGACGATGGCCAGGCTGGTCACCGCGGCCAGCATGTCGTCGGCGTCGATATCCAGCGCCGTACCCGGCTTAGGACCGGGACCGTTCAGCACCAGGATGTCGATCTCCCCGACTGCCTCGCGGGCCTTGGCGAGCAGCTGCGCGGCGCCCTCCACCGTCGTGAGGTCGGCCTCAATGCCGACCGAGCCTTCGTAGTTGGCCGCTTCGGCCTCGGCAAGCTCGCCGCGGCGGCCGCTGAAGACCACCCGGGCGCCTTCGGCGGCGAGGGCCTGGGCCGTGGCGGCGCCCAGGCCGGCGGTCGAGGCACACACGAGCGCGGCTTTGCCCGCGATTCCGAGATCCATGTCGCTCTCCTCACGTTGGGGTAAGGCGAGCGTACGACGTCTGCCGCGGCGTGATCTTCGACCCTCTGATCGCGCGGGAGACCCGATGCCGGCCGGACAAAGAACTGTGGCCGTCACTCGCGGTGACGGCCACAGCCTGTTGCGCGATCAGTCGATACGAAGGCGATGTCCCGTCGGCACTTCGTGGACTAATGATCGCAGCCCCATTCCCCCAACCGGGAGGTATGCAACGCCAAACATTGTGGCCCGATATTGACGGATCGTCAATAGACGTTTTGCCGTCATCACAGGCAATTCTCCCGTCCGAACGCTCGCTCGGGAGGCCCTTCAGACGCCCGCGTCGACGGGTCGGATCGGGAGGATGACGCGAAACGTGGTGCGACCGCGCTCGCTGTCGAGCGACACCAATCCGCGGTGGGAGGCCACGACCGCCTGCACGATCGCCAGGCCGAGCCCGGTGCTGCCCTTCTCCCGCGATCGCGACGAGTCGCCGCGGGCGAACCGGTCGAACACCTGCGTCTGTAGCTCCGGCGGGATGCCCGGCCCGTTGTCGCTGACCTCGATCACCGCGCCGGCTCCGTCCGGCGTCCGTGACAGCGATGTCGTGACCATGGTGCCTTCCGGCGTGTGGGTGCGGGCGTTGGACAGCAGGTTGGCGAGCACCTGATGCAGGCGGGAGGCATCGCCGATGACCTCGATCGTCTCGTCCGGCAGGTCGATGTCCCATTGATAGGCCGGCCCGGCGGCATGCGCATCGCTGACCGCGTCGATGATCATCGGCGCCAGGTCAACCGGCTCGCTGCTCAGCGGGCGTCCGGAGTCCAGGCGGGCCAGCAGCAGCAGGTCCTGCACCAAGGCGGTCATGCGCTCGCTCTCGGACTCGATCCGAGTCAGCGCGTGCGCCACGTCGGGCGCCATCTCGCTGCGGGTCCGCCGGGTGAGTTCGGCGTACCCGCGGATGGCCGCGAGCGGCGTGCGCAGCTCGTGACTGGCATCGGCGACGAACGCGCGCACCTGCGACTCGCTGCGGTGCCGCGCATCGAGGGCGTTGTCGACGTGCTCGAGCAGCTGGTTCAGCGCCGCGCCCATCTGGCCGACCTCGGTGCCGGGGTTGGCATCGCGCGCGTCGACGCGCTCGGCGAGATCGACCTCGCCCTTATCCAGCGGCATTGCGCTCACCCGCCGCGCGGTGCCCGCGACCCGCCGCAGCGGCCGCAGGTTCCAGTCGATCATCGTGGCGGTGACGACGGCCGCGGCGATCAGTACGCCGCCCAGCACGACGATCTCGATCACGATCAGCCGGTTCATCGTCGCGTTGGTGTCCCTCAGCGGCAGTCCGGCCACGAAGATGCCGTCGTCGGTAGCGACTGTCTTGACCCGGTAGTCGCCGAGGTTGGCCAGATGCACGGTCTTCGGCTCGTCGGTCACCCACAGCTTGCCGATCGCGGCGATCATCTTCGTGCTGCAGCCCGACGGTTTGCCGTCCTGGTTGAGGTAGGCGCACGCCGTCAGGTAGGTGCCGTCGCTGATGGCGGCCAGCGTGCCCACCGACTGTCCAGGCTGCACCAGCCCTTTCGGTGAGCCGTAGGCTCCCGAGTCATCGGGGTCAGTGCCGTAGCTCGTCGCCCGGTCCACTGCCTCCTCCAGCTGGGTGTCGACCTGGCTGATCAGAAAGTCGCGCAGGATCAGCGGAAGCGCGACACCGATGCCGATGCTTGCTATCGCGATAAGCCCGGTAACGGACAGGACGAGGCGTCGCCGCAACGACCATGGACGTTTCCAGGCCACGGGCTACTCGGCAGGTTTCAGGACATAACCGGCGCCGCGCATGGTGTGGATCATCGGCGCGCGACCCGCGTCGATCTTCTTGCGCAGGTAGGAGATGTAGAGCTCGACGACGTTTGCCTGGCCACCGAAGTCGTAGTTCCACACGCGATCGAGGATCTGCGCCTTGCTGAGCACGCGTTTGCGGTTGCGCATCAGATAGCGCAGCAGCTCAAACTCCGTTGCGGTCAAAGAGATCTCGTCTCCCCCGCGGCGTACCTCGTGGCTGTCTTCGTCCAGCGTCAGGTCGCCCACGACCAGCAGCGAGTCGGACTCGGCCGCGGCCATCGTCGAGCGGCGCAGCAGCGAGCGCAGCCGCGCAACCACCTCCTCGAGGCTGAACGGCTTGGTCACGTAGTCGTCCCCGCCCGCGGTGAGGCCGGCAATCCGGTCCTCGACCGCGTCCTTGGCCGTCAGGAAAAGCACCGGGATCGTGTGGTTGTCGGCACGCATGCGGCGCAGCACCTCGAGGCCGTCGAAATCCGGCAGCATGATGTCGAGTACGACGGTGTCCGGTCGGAAGTCGCGCGCGATGCGCACCGCCTCGGTGCCGGTGCCGGCCGTGCGCACATCCCAACCCTCGTAGCGCAGCGCCATCGCGAGCAGTTCGGACAGCGTGTTCTCGTCGTCGACCACGAGCACGCGTGGCGGCTCGCCGTCGGGCCGGCGCAGCTCGGGTCGGGACGCAGAGCTGTTCATGGTTGTCATGATCCCAGAGTCATGGAGCGCGCTGTCGCATCACTGGCAGCTTTCTGTGACTAACCTGTGAGTTGCCGTTGTATCCACCGCGGCGGCCCGCCGGTCACTGCGGCGGCATCTGCAGGTCGAGCCGTACGCCGAGCAGCCGGACCGGCCGCTCGATCTCGAACCGGTCGAGCACCCGAAGCGCCGCCTCACGGATCGGCTCGAGCTCGGTCGTCGGTTCGGCAAGCTTGCTGGTCTTGGTCCGCGTGTAGAACGTCGAGGTGCGGACGGTGACCCCGACGTGGGTGGCGACGCGGCCCTCGCCGGTGATCTCGTCGCGCACCTGCTGCGCGAGATCCACCACGGCGCTGCGGATCTGCGCCGGATCGGTGAGGTCCTGCGGGTAGGTGACCTGTTTGCCCCGCGACCGTGCGACGTACGGCTCGGTCCGAATCTCGACGTCCCGGCCACCGCGACCGAGCAGCTTCAGACTCGGCCCGATCGTTGGGCCAAACCACGCGGCGAGCTGATGATGGTCTGCTCCTGCGAGGTCAATGACCGTGTGGATGTCGTGGGCCGCCAGCTTGGCGGCGGTCTTGGCGCCGATGCCCCACAGGTCCGCGGCCGGACGCGCGCCCATTACCTCCAGCCAGTTGCTCGCATCGAGCTGGTAGACGCCGCTACCGGCCCCGGTTTCGCCGGCCTTGCTGCGAATCTTGGCGAAACCGGTCGCCATCTTCGCCCGTTCCTTGGTGTCGCCGATCCCGATCGCGCAGCCAAACCCGGTGCGCTGCAGCACTTCTTGGCGAATCCGGCGCGCCACGGGCTGCGGCTCGTCGACCTGGGCGCCGACAAACGCCTCGTCCCAGCCCCAGACCTCGACGGGCATCCGGAAGCTGCGCAGCACCTCCATCACCTCGGCCGAGGCCGCGTCGTACGCCGCATGGTCAGCGGGCAGGAAGACCGCCTCGGGGCACTTGCGGTGCGCCGTGCGCAGCGGCATCCCCGAACGGACCCCGACGGCGCGCGCCTCGTAAGAGGCGGTGGCTACCACCTGCCGCGGAGCCTGCGGGTCGCCGGAGCCGCCGACAATCACCGGCTGCCCGCGCAGGCTCGGGTCTCTTCGGATCTCGACCGCTGCGACGAACTGGTCGAGGTCGACGTGCAGCATCCACAACCCGGGCACCGGCGCCTGCGAGACGCCGGGCCGGGGTGCGTCGCCGCTGGTCATGCCCGCTCGATGACCCGTTCCGCGCGCAGCAGCACGGGCCGGTCGACCATCTGCCCGTCGACCTTGACCGCAGCGCCGAAGCTCTCACTCGCCGCGTCAAGAATCCTTACCGCCCAGGCGATCTCGTCTTCGCTGGGGCGCAGCGCCTCATGCACGATGTCGATCTGGCGCGGGTGGATGCAGACTCGTCCGCCGAACCCGAGGTCGAGCGCGCGGGCGGTGCGCCGACGCAGCAGCTCGTCGTTGTCGATGTCCGGGATGACGCCGTCGAGGGGCGTCGGAAGGTCGGCGGCGCGACTGGCGATCACAACGCGGGAGCGAGCGACCAGCAGCTCGTCCTCGTCGTCGCTACGCACGGTCACGCCGGCATCGAGCGCGTAGTCGAGGTTGCCGAAGACCAGCCGGCTGACGCCCGGCACCTGGGCGATCTGGTCGACGTCACGGATGGCGCGCGCCGACTCGATGAGCAGCAGCAGCGGCAGACCATCCAGCGCAGCCGCGGTATCGGCGATGACGTCGAGATCGTCGGCCTTCGGCAGCAGCACGCCGGTGACGTGCTCGTTGTCGACAACGGCGGCAAGATCCTCGGCGTACCAAGGCGTGTCGGCCGAGTTGATGCGCACAATGCCGGGCGTCTGCGCAATCGCCGACATCACCGAGTCGCGCGCTGCTCGCTTGTCGTCGGGGGCAACGGCGTCTTCGAGGTCGCAGATGATGCCGTCGGCACCGGATGCCGCCGCCTTCGCGAACCGGTCGGGTCGGGTGCCCGGGACAAACAGCAGCGTGCGCGCGTGCGCGATCTCCCTCATAGCCCCGATGCTAGTTGCTCCCCTCTGCCGGTCGAGCCGCACGCCAATTGACGTTCGAGCCGGTGCCATTTCGGCGCTCGAGCCGGCGCGATTGGTGGTCCGAGCCGGGCGAGTAAACGAGCCCGCGTCGAGACCACGCGAGGCATTCGATAGCGTGGCGGCACGGTCACGAGTTCCAGCGCCAAGTTCCGGCTCGCTGGGCAGCAACCCTCGTACTTGCGGTGGGGTGCTCCGGATAACGACCAGGCAGGTGTCATGTCCCGGCACCGGCAAGTGCAAGCCTCCGGGCTTATGAGCTGAAGGATTCTGCCTCCATGTCCGCGCCGTCCCTGTCCCCCTCCACCCCGCCACCGGTCCCAGCGAGCCGACGCCGCGTCGCGCTCGCATCCTTCGTCGGCACGGCGGTCGAGTGGTACGACTTCTACCTCTACGGCACCGCGTCGGCGCTGATCCTCGGCCCGCTGTTCTTCCCCGATGCCTCAGCCGCGGGTGGCGTACTCGCCGCGTTCGCGACGTACGCCGTGGGCTTCCTGACACGACCGCTCGGCGGCGCGCTCGCCGGGCACCTCGGTGACCGCATCGGCCGCAAGGCCGTGCTCGTCGGGTCGCTGCTCCTCATGGGCCTGTCGACGACGGCGATCGGCCTGCTGCCGACGTACTCGACGATCGGTATCGCTGCGCCGATCCTGCTGACCACCTTGCGTCTGCTGCAGGGGCTGTCGGCCGGCAGCGAGTGGGGCGGCGCGGTGCTGCTCGCGGTCGAGCACGCTCCGCCGCAGCGCCGCGGGCTGTACGGCGCGTTCCCGCAGACCGGCTCGGCCGCCGGGATGATCCTCGCGACCTCGACCTACGCGGCAGTCCACGGGCTGCTGGGCACGGACGCCTTCCTGGCGTGGGGGGGGCGGATCCCGTTCCTGCTCAGCGCCGTACTCGTCGTCATCGGCCTGATAGTCCGGCTGGCGGTCAACGACTCGGCCGAGTTCGTCGCGCTGCGCGCCCGCGGTGAGACGTTGCGTTCTCCGGTGCGCGAGGTGCTGCGCTCGCACTGGCGCGAGGTCCTCTACGCCGTCCTGATGCGGCTCGGGCAGAACGCGATCTACACGCTCTACACGGTGTTCGCACTCACCTACATCGTGACCGAGGTTCGCGCCAACGGCGCCGACCTCGGGCTCGCTGCGACCTTGATCGCCTCCGTGCTCGGGCTGGCGAGTACGCCGTTCTGGGGGTGGCTGTCCGACCGGCTCGGCCGCCGCCGGGTCTACATCTTCGGCGCGCTCTTCACCGCCGCCTTCACCGCGCCGGCGTTCGCGCTCCTTGACACCGGCTCCGGTCTGCTCATCGCGCTCGCGTTCGTGCTCGGCATCAACGTCGGTCACGATAGCCAGTACGGACCGCAGGGCGCGTTCTTCGCCGAGCTCTTTCCGACCAACATGCGCTACAGCGGCGCCTCGATCGGGTACGCCGTGGGCGCCGTACTCGGCGGCGGCATCACTCCCCTCGTCGCGGCCGCGCTGCTGACCTCCGGCGGAGGCGAGCCGTGGCTGGTCGCCGGCTACCTCGCCGTACTGTCGCTGCTGTCGGCGCTTGGCGCGTTCCTCGCACCAGAAACCCGGTCGCGCGAAGCGCTGCCCGAACCTCAGGAGGTGTCCGTATGACCGCTCGCCCCATGCTGCTCAACGCGTTTGCCATGGCCTGTGTCGGCCACCAGTCGGCTGGGTTGTGGACCCGCGACGACGACAACAGCACCGACTACGCAACGCTCGAGCACTGGCTCGGGCTGGCCCGGCTGCTGGAACGCGGCGGCTTCCACTCGCTGTTCCTCGCCGACGTACTCGGCACCTACGACGTGTACGGCGGTTCTCGCGACGCGGCCGTGCGCGCGGCGATCCAGGTCCCGGTCAATGACCCGATCCTTGCTATATCTGCGATGGCGAGCGTGACGGAGCATCTCGGGTTTGGTGTCACGGTGACGACGACGTACGAGCAGCCCTACTCGCTCGCCCGGCGGATGACGACGCTGGACCACCTCAGCAACGGCCGGATCGGCTGGAATGTCGTCACCGGCTACCTCGACTCCGCCGCCAAGAACCTCGGCTTCACCGCGCAGATCCCGCACGACGAGCGCTACGACATCGCCGACGAGTACCTCGACGTCTGCTACAAGCTGTGGGAGCACTCGTGGGACGACGACGCGGTGGTCCGCGATCGCGCGTCGGGGACCTACGCCCACCCACAGAAGGTCCACGACATCGCCCATGAGGGCCGCTACTTCACCGTCCCCGGGGCGTTTCTGTGCGAACCGTCGCCGCAGCGTACGCCGGTGATCTTCCAGGCCGGCGCCTCGCCGCGTGGGCGGCAGTTCGCGGCCACGCATGCCGAGGCGGTCTTCGTGATCGGCCCGAGCCCGCAGGCGGTCCGCCGTACCGTCGATGCGGTCCGGGAGGAAGTCGAGGCAGCGGGGCGCGACCCGCGGTCGGTCAAGATCATCGCCGGGCTCACCGCGATCGTGCGGCCGAGCGACGAGGAGGCGTCGGCGCTGCTGGCCGACTACCGCGAATCGGCAAGCCTCGAGGGCGCGCTCGCCCTGTTCGGCGGGTGGACCGGCGTCGACCTGGCCGGGCTCGCGCCGGACGCGCCGCTCGTGCACGTCACGACCGACGCCAACCGGTCGGCGCTCGACTCCTTCACCCGCGATGCCGACCACGACTGGACCGTCGAGGAGCTCGCGCGGTTCATCAGCATCGGCGGACGCGGACCGGTGCTCGCCGGTTCACCGGCAACCGTCGCCGATACTTTGCAGCAGTGGCAGGACATCGCCGACGTCGACGGCTTCAACTTCATGTACGTCACGATGCCGGGGACATTTGCCGACCTGGTCAAGCACCTCGTGCCGGAGCTGCGCGCTCGCGGTCTGGTCGCTGATCCGCCGAGTACGCCGGTCAGCCTGCGCGAGCGACTGGGCACCTCCGACACCCCTCGACTGTCGCCCACCCACCGCGCCCGCCAGCTGTCGATTACCTAGTCGCGGCGCGACGCGCGGTGGGTTTTGCACCGATATCGGCGGGCTGGCTCAACCCGTGGATGCAAAAGTGGGTGGTTCCCACTCGCCTGAGAGTAT
>ERZ500994.126-NODE-126-length-25146-cov-12.959547_pt1 | contig 25146 bp, 26 predicted proteins | sample MGYA00248878_ERZ500994 | MGnify/ENA primary metagenome ERZ500994 (study PRJEB25958, sample SAMN03398533) | human skin metagenome | study: EMG produced TPA metagenomics assembly of the Human Skin Microbiome Metagenome (human skin metagenome) data set. | reverse complement strand
GTGCCGGGTCGACCCGGCACCGCCCCCTTCGTGCTGCCTGCGTCAGGCGCCGAGCTTGGCGAGGATGAGCTCGCGGGCCTTGCCGGCGTCGGCCCGGCCCTTCATCTCCTTCATCACCTGACCGATGAGCGCACCCGCGGCCTGGACCTTGCCGCCGCGGATCTTGTCGGCGACGTCGGGGTTGGCCTCGATGACCTTGTCGATCGCTGCCTCGAGCGCACCGTCGTCCTGGACGAGCTCGAGCCCGCGGGCGTCGGCGACGGCGGTCGGGGTGCCCTCGCCGTCGAGGACACCCTCGAGGACCTGACGGGCCATCTTGTCGTTGAGGCGACCGGAGCCGACGAGCGACTCGAGCTCGGCGACGTGCTCGGGCGTCACACCCGTCTGCTCGGCATAGGTCGCGAGGTCGACGCCCTCGGTGTTGGCGCGACGCGAGGGCTCGCCGAGCCACCACTTGCGGGCAGCCTGCGGCTTGGCGCCGGCCGCGACGGTGGCCTCGATGAGCTCGGTGGCACCGGCGTTGAGCACGTCACGCATCTCGAGGTCGGAGTAGCCCCACTCCCCCTGCAGCCGCTTGCGGCGCTGCGCCGGCGGCTCGGGCAGCGTGGCGCGCAGCTCCTCGACCCACTCACGGCTCGGGGCGACCGGCACGAGGTCGGGCTCGGGGAAGTAGCGGTAGTCCTCGGCGTCGGACTTCTCGCGGCCGCTCGTCGTCACGCCGGTGTCCTCGTGCCAGTGGCGCGTCTCCTGCAGGATCGAGCCGCCCTCGGTGAGCACGGCCGCGTGGCGGCAGACCTCGTAGCGGACCGCGCGCTCCACGGAGCGAAGGGAGTTGACGTTCTTGGTCTCGGTACGGGTGCCGAGCGGGACGTCGAGCTGGGCCTGGTTGGAGGGATCAGCCGGGTCGCCCGCCTTCGGGCGAAGCGAGAGGTTGACGTCGCAGCGCATCGAGCCCTGCTCCATCTTCACGTCGGAGACGTCGAGGGCGCGCAGCAGATCACGCAGCGCGGCGACATAGGCCTTCGCCACCTCGGGAGCCCGCTCGCCCGCGCCGACGATCGGGCGGGTGACGATCTCGATGAGCGGGATGCCGGCGCGGTTGAAGTCGACGAGCGAGTACTCGGCGCCCTGGATGCGACCGGTGGAGCCACCGATGTGCATGCTCTTGCCGGTGTCCTCCTCCATGTGGGCGCGCTCGATCTCGACCCTGAAGGTCTCCGTGCCCTCGCCCGAGGCGGCCGGGATCTCGACATCGAGGTAGCCGTCGAAGGCGATCGGCTCGTCGTACTGCGAGGTCTGGAAGTTCTTCGGCATGTCCGGGTAGAAGTAGTTCTTCCGGGCGAAGCGGCACCAGTCGGCGATCTGGCAGTTGAGCGCCAGGCCGATGCGGATCGCGGACTCGACACCGGTCGCGTTGACGACCGGCAGCGCGCCGGGCAGGCCGAGGCAGACCGGGCAGGTCTGGGTGTTGGGCTCGGCGCCGAAGACCGTGGCGCAGCCGCAGAACATCTTCGTCGCGGTGCCGAGCTCGACGTGCACCTCGAGACCCATGACGGGGTCGAAGGTGGCGAGGGCCTCGTCGTAGCCGAGGACCGCGTCGGTGGTGGTCGTCGCCATGTCTCAGGCTCCCTTCGTGATGGCCAGCTCTGGGGCCTGCTCGAGCAGGTGCCCACCCCAGGCGGAGACGAGGCGCTGCTCGAGGGCGGCGCCGACGGTGTAGAGGCGGTCGTCGGCCATGGCGGGCGCGAGGACCTGGAAGCCCGCGGGCAGGCCGTCCTCGGCGAGACCGCTCGGCAGGGACATGCCGGGCACGCCCGCGAGGTTGGCCGGGATCGTCGCGATGTCGCCGCGGTACATCGCCAGCGGGTCGTCGGACTTCTCGCCGAAGCGGAAGGCGGTCGTCGGGGCCGTCGGCGAGACGAGGACGTCGGCGGTCTCGAAGGCCCGCGCGAAGTCGTCGGCGATGAGGCGCCGCACCTTCTGCGCGCTGCCGTAGTAGGCGTCGTAGTAGCCCGAGGAGAGGGCATACGTGCCGAGGATGATGCGGCGCTTGACCTCGTCGCCGAAGCCCGCCTCACGGCTGGCGGCCATGACCTGCTCCGCGCTGGGGGCGTCGACGCCCTCGGGCCCGACCCGCAGGCCGTAGCGCATCGCGTCAAAGCGGGCGAGGTTGCTGCTCGCCTCGCTCGGCATGATCAGGTAGTAGGCGCCGAGCGCGTGGACGAAGTTGGGACACGAGACGTCGACGACCTCGGCACCCGCGTCGACGAGGTGCTGGACCGACTCGTCGAAGCGCGCCTGCACGAGCGGGGAAAATCCCTCGCCGGTGAGCTCTCGGACGATGCCGATCTTCATCCCGGCCACGTCGGCGCGCTCCGCGGCACCGACGACATCGGGCACCGGCTGGTCGATCGAGGTCGAGTCCAGCGGGTCGTGCCCGGCCATGACCTCGTGCAGCAGCGCCGTGTCGAGGACGGTGCGGGCGCAGGGGCCGGCCTGGTCGAGCGAGGAGGCCATCGCGATGAGGCCGTAGCGGGAGACGCCGCCGTAGGTCGGCTTGACGCCGACCGAGCCGGTGACGGCCGCGGGCTGACGGATCGAGCCGCCGGTGTCGGTGCCGGTCGCCAGGGGCGCCTGCCACGAGGCGACGACCGCGCTGGAGCCACCACCGGAGCCGCCGGGGATGCGCTCGAGGTCCCAGGGGTTGCGGGTCAGGCCGTAGGCCGAGTGCTCCGTCGAGGAGCCCATGGCGAACTCGTCCATGTTGGTCTTGCCGAGGATCGGCAGGCCGGCTGCCTTGAGCTTGCTGACGACGGTCGCGTCGTAGGGCGGGATCCAGCCCTCGAGGATCTTCGAGCCGACGGTCGTCGGGATGCCGGTCGTCGTCATGACGTCCTTGACGGCGATCGGGACGCCGGCGAGGCGGTGGAGGGCCTCCCCCTTCGCCCGGCGCTCGTCGACGGCGCGGGCCTCGGCCAGGGCGGACTCGCCGGCGACGTGGAGGTAGGCGCCGACCTGCTCGTCGACACCCTCGATGCGGTCGAGGTGGGCGCGGGTGATCTGCTCGGAGGAGAGGTCACCGGAGGCCAGCGCGTCGGCGAGCGCGGCAGCGGTCATGCGGGTGGGGTCGCTCACGTGGGGTCCTTCGGCTCAGTCTTCGGTGAGGATGCGCGGCACGGCGAAGCGCTCGACCTCGGAGGCCGGCGCCATGGCCAGGGCCTCCTCGGGGGTCAGCGACGGGCGCACCTCGTCCGGGCGGGTGACGTTGACGATCGGCATCGGGTGGCTCATCGGCTCGACGCCCTCGATCGGAGCCTGCTGCACGGCCTCGACGGAGGAGATGATGGTCGCGAGCTCGCCGACCATGCGGTCGAGCTCGGCGTCGGAGAGGTCGATACGGGCCAACGAGGCCAGATGGGCCACGTCGTCGCGAGAGAGGTCAGCCATGCGGGACAGTCTAGGTTCCGGCGAAGGGGGCGGCGTCCCCGGTCGTCGCGGACCCAGAGGTGACCTCCGGGTACGACGATCACCTGCGTCGGAGGGGCCCGACTCTCCACCGGGATGTCAGGGCTCGCCGGGTCGGCGACCGGGACCTGGTCGTCGTACCCGCAGGTCACATTGCTCCATGGTACGGATGACCACCGCCCGCACCCACTCGGGCCGGTACATCACCATCTCCCAGGTGAAGCGCAGCACCAACCATCCCTGCGCGATGAACCGGTCGTAGCGATAGCAGTCCTTCTCGAGGCCGTCGAGCTGGCCGTGCCACTCGAAGGAGTCCGCTTCCAGCACGAGACGCAGCTCCTCGTCCGCCAGGTCCACGGTGCCGACCTTGCCCTCGTCGTCATGGATCTCCACCTGTGGTCTGACCTGCAGACCGGGGATGTCCGACACGATCCAGCGCAGGACGGACTCGAAGGGATTGGCGGCCTCGGAGCTGGCCATGCCGATGACTGACTCGGCACGAGAGCGGTAGAGGTTGGGCAGACCTGCAGCAGCCAGCAGGAGCTCGTCCTGGGTCACCATGCCCTCGCGCAGCGCCGAGTCGACGATCGCGAGCGCCTCGTCCTGGGGTAGCTGACCGGCGCAGTCGAGCGCGGTCCGGACCCGGTCGGTGACCCAGCCGTCGTCGCGATCACCTGCGGGGACATCGCGGTACCGCACGTCAATGCGCCGGCGGACGCTCGCTGGAACGGCACGCCCGCGAGGCACGGCCACCTGTGGGCGGGTCGGATACCACTTCATCCGCCACCCCCAGCGAGCCGCCGCGGACTGCAGGACCGCCGTCCCAGACATCTGGTGAGCGGCCCGGCGCGCGGTCTGGGCCACGTCCTCGAGCGAGACGCGCTCCCCGATCGATGGCACGAAGGGGAGGGCGTAGCGGCCCCGGCTGTGCCGGACGACGCGCTGCCCGGCCAGGGCCCGACGCAGTGCACCCTCGGTGACATGGGTCAGCAGCTCTGCTCGCGTGGCAACTCCCCCGAGCTGTGTGATGACCTCCTCCGGCTGCATGCCTCGATCTTGCGGGCATCGGCCGCCCGCGTGCTCCCGCTTGTCCACAGCCCACGGTCAGACCTGCCCGCAGGCCGAGCGGAGTGACCTGCGGGTACGACGATCACCTCTGCGCAACACCTCCGAACAACCCCTGGAAGGTCAGGGGCCCCGGCACACTCATGTCGGCACCTGATCGTCGTACCCGCAGGCAACCCCGGGACGCAGGTCTGCGGGAGCGACGGGCGCTCGCTAGAGGACCGGGATGGTCTCGCGGGTGCGGGACACCGTCTCGTGGTCGACCTCGACGACGAGCAGGTCCTCCCCGCCCCCGAGCCGCGCCCGCACCTCGCCGGTCGGGTCGGCGAGGGCGGAGCGGCCGATGCCATAGGGGCCGCGCACCGACTCCGGGGTCCAGGCCTGCCCGACGGCGAGCAACCAGGCCTGGGCGTCGTGCGCGCGAGCCCGGGTGAGCAGGTCCCACTGGCTCGCCTTGCCGGGCCCGTCCCCCCACGAGGCGGGCAGCACGACGAGCTCGGCACCACGCCGACCCAGCTCGGTGAAGTGGCCGGCGAAGCGCACGTCGTAGCAGGTGGCCAGGCCGACGGACCAGCCGTCGACCTCGACGGTGCGCACCTCGTCGCCGGGCGCCACCGTGTCGGACTCACGGCTGCCGAAGGCGTCGTAGAGGTGGATCTTGCGATAGGTCGTCTCCTCGACGCCACCGCCGGTGACGAGCAGCGTGTTGTGCACCCGCGAGCGCTCCCTGCCCTCGGCGGTCGTGATCTCGTCGGCGGGGGTGAACATGCCGACGACGAGGGTCACGCCGTGCCGCGCAGCCACCTCGCGCACCCCGTCGGCAAAGCGCCCGTCGAGGGGCTCGGCGGCGGTGTCGAGCCGACCGGCGAAGGAGGCCATTGCCGCCTCGGGGTGGACGACGAGCCGGGCACCGGCGTCCGCGACCCGGGCGGTCCACTCCCCGAGCGTGACGAGGTTGGCGGCCGGGTCACCGGTGGCGGACCACTGGCATCCGGCCAGACGGATGACGGACGAAGGGGAGGTCACGCTGCTCCCCCCTTCGAACTGGAGTCGGCCTCGGCACGCCGGGCCATGTCCGCCCGGGCCGCGGCGAGCACCACCTCGTCCCGGCACCCGGCCGCGAAGCCCTCGATGCGCTGGGAGATCTCCCGGCCGAGGAGCCGCTGGCCGATGGCGTGGGCGATCCGCTGGAGCAGACGGGGACGCAGCCGCACGTCGTAGGTGTACTTCCACACCGCGAGCGCGCCGTCGCCGTCGGGCTCGAAGCGCCACCCGCCGCCGAAGCGCTCGAAGAACCACGGGCCGCTGACCATCGTCATGCCCACGGAGGTCGGCGGGCGCCACGAGACGTACTCGCTGACCATCGACGGCGACAGCGGTCCGAGGAAGGAGGTCCGGGTGAAGGTGCGCACCCCCACGCCCGGCTCGCTCGCCCCGTCGAGGAAGTGCTGCTCGCGAATGAAGGGGTCCCATCGCCTGCGGACCGACCCCGTCGTCTGCGACACGGCGTAGGCGAGCTCCGGCGGGACCGGCACGTGCACATCTGCGCTGACCTGCGGCATGCCTCCACCTTAGGGTGGGCGGCATGGCGACTCTCTTCACGAAGATCATCGAGGGTGAGATCCCCGGACGGTTCGTGTGGTCCGACGAGACCTGCGTGGCCTTCCTGACGATCGAGCCGCTGACCGACGGCCACGCGATGATCGTGCCGCGCGCCGAGATCGAGCAGTGGACCGACGCGGACGAGCAGACCTGGGCGCACCTGCAGCGCGTGGCCGGCATCGTCGGTCGGGCCCAGCAAGCCGAGTGGGAGGCGCCGCGGGTCGGCATGCTCCTCGAGGGCTTCCTGGTGCCGCACCTGCACGTCCACACCTGGCCGGCCTTCTCCCCCGAAGACTTCGACCCGCACGCCCCGATGCGCGACGTCAGCGACGAGCGCTTCGAGGCCGCCGCCGAGCGGCTGCGCGCGCGCCTGCGGGCCGACGGCCACGGCGAGCACGTCCCCGGCCCGGGGGCACTGCCCGCATGACGTCCCGCCTGAGCAAGCTGCTCACCTTCCTCGCCGCGATCGCCGCCTTCGGCTTCGCGGGGGTCGGTGGGGTGTGGCTCCTCCTCTCCTCCGGCGACGTCTGGCCCGCGCTCTTCTGGGGCGTCCTCTGGGGCACCGTCGTCACCGTCACCCTCGTCGCCTTCATCGGCTTCCTCCGCGAGACCAACCCCGACGGGATCGCCGGCGACCACGTCGTCGTGGCGCCGCCGACCACACCCCTGCCCCCGGCGACCGACAAGAGCGCCCCGTGGCCCTACGAGTGGCTGGCACCGGCGCTCGCCACGGCCTTCGAGGGCACGCCCTACGTCGTGCGCTCCAACGGCCACTCCGTGCTCGTGCACGCCGATCTGGCCGACGCGCGCTGGCAGCACCTGGCGACCCGGCGCCACCTCGAGCACGCCTTCGTCGCCCGCTTCACCCCCACGGACAAGCCCGGGGTCGTCAAGCGCACCGACGAGTCGCGGCAGGTCGAGTCGCACGCCGGGGCCACCGGCCTCGGCGCCCAGATCGAGGTCCGCTCCGGCCGCGAGTTCACCCGCACCAGGCGGGTGGAGTACGGCCTAGGGCTCGACGGCTTCAAGAAGCAGGTCGACTACGACTTCTCCACCGCCGAGATCAACGTGCCGGTCAAGGAGATCATGCGGCGCGCCGGCTGGCGCGAGGCGCTCGACTCCGAGACGAAGGGGGCGCTCGTCATGGGCGCGATGGGCCTGTCCGCGCTCCTGCTCGTCCCCCTCGCCCTGGGCATCAAGGCCCTCGTCGGCTGACCGCTCCGCAGACCGCATGTGGCCACGACCCCCTTCGGGGTGTAGGCATGGGGCATGGCTACCACCGCATTCAAGGGCAACCCCGTCACCACCGTCGGCGAGCTGCCGGCCCCCGGCGCCGATGCGCCGTCCTTCGACCTCGTCGGCGACGGTCTGTCCGCGCTGACCACCGCCGACGTGCCCGGCCGCGTCGTCCTCAACATCTTCCCCAGCATCGACACCGGCGTCTGCGCCGCGAGCGTGCGCAAGTTCAACGAGCTCGCCGCGAGCCTCGACAACACGACGGTCGTCAACGTCAGCAAGGACCTCCCCTTCGCGCAGGCCCGCTTCTGCGGCGCGGAGGGCATCGACAAGGTCAAGGTCGGCTCCGCCTTCCGCTCCTCCTTCGGCGAGGACTTCGGCGTGACCATGGCCGACGGCCCGATGGCTGGCCTGCTCGCCCGCTCGGTCGTCGTCGTCGACGCCGACGGCAAGGTCCTGCACACCGAGCTCGTTCCCGAGATCACCCAGGAGCCGGACTACGACGCCGCGGTCAAGGCGCTCGGCTGACCTTCTCGGCCCACCGGCGCCCCGCTTCGCCCCACGGCGAGGCGGGGCGCTCTGCGTCCACGGCCAACTCCGCAGGACCCTAGGGTCTTGCAGAGTTGCGGAGTTGCGGCGAAGGGGAGATCGCCTCAGGAGCGCACGGTGCGGGTGACGAGATAGCTGCGGTCGCGGGCGAGGATCTCCGTCGGCCCCACCTCGCGCAGCCGCGGCAGGTAGGGCAGGTGCGAGTTGTAGACGAGGACGAGCTCGCCGCCGGGTCGCAGCACCCGCTTCGCGTCGGCGATCATCGCCAGCGTCGGGGTCGAGTCCTTCGCGGTCCCGACGTGGAAGGGGGGATTGCTCACGATCGTGGCGACGGACGCGTCGGCCAGGTCCGTGAGCCCGTCACCTCGGCGCACGTCGACCGCCCCTGCCGTCGTCAGCCGCGCGGATGCCACCGCGGCGGCGGAGACGTCGATCGCGACGACGTCGTCGAAGCGTCGGGCGAGCACGGACGCGAGCACCCCTGTGCCGCAACCCAGGTCGACGACGGTGCCGTGCGTCTCGGTGAGCCGGTCGAGCTGACCGAGGAGCAGCCGGGTGCCCGCATCGACGCGCGTGCCGGCGAAGGCCGCGCCGTGCGCGTGGATCGTCAGGTCGAGGTCGGCGTGGTGGCGCTGCTTCGGCCAGACCTGCTCGACGGTGCGCTGGCCGGCTGCGTGCAGGACACGTGACTTCTGCCGGCCGAGGCTGGCGTGCACCTGCTCGAAGCTCGCGCCGAGCACGTCGTTCATCGACGGCGTCATGTGCTTGACCCGACCACCGGCGACGAGGCGCACGTCGGCCGTGCCAAGCAGCGCTGCGGTGCGGGCGATCTCGTCGAGGGCGTCGAGCGACTTCGGCAGGCGCAGCACGACGAGCGCGGCGCCGGTGAGGGCCTCGGCGAGGTCCGGCACGACCTCGCCCCCGCCCGCTGCACCGGCGAGCGCCTGCGCCACCTGCCGCTCGGCGACGAGCGAGTCGCTGTGCGCGACGACCTGCTCCCCCGCGCCCGCCCAACTCTGCAAAACCCTAGGGTCTTGCAGAGTTGACGCCCCCGCCGGACTCCGCAAGACCCTAGGGTCTTGCGGAGTTGGTGGCACGGCCCGCTCGACGAGCGCCCTTGCGAGAGCGCCGGTCTCGTCACCGAGCACGACGACCCGCCCGGAGGGGACCTCACCCAGCTCGTCGAGGAGCAGCCGGTCCACCGGGTCGAGCTCGGCGACCATCAGTCGCGTCGGCCCTTGCGATGCGGCTTCTTGTCGAAGGACTTCTTGCCGTAGGGCGGCTTGTCACGGCGCGGTCCGCCGCGACCGCCACCGCGCTCCTGCCACTCGCGCAGCTCGATGAGCTGCCCCGAGATCCGCGTGCTGCGCAGCCGCTCGGCCGTGCCCTCGGGCAGGGTCGCCGGCAGCTCGACGATCGAGTGGTCACCCCGGATGTCGATGTGGCCGAAGTCCTCGCGACGCAGACCCCCTTCGTTGGCCAGGGCGCCGACGATCTGCCGCGGCTCGACCTTGTGCCGGCGACCGACGGCGATCCGGTAGGACCCCATGGGGCCCGAGGAGCCGCGCGGACCACGGTCACCGCGGCGCCCCCCTTCGCCCTCACGGTCACGTCGGGGACCACGGTCGTCGCGCTCGCGACGGGGCGGGCGCACCGGGTCGGGGTCGAGGAGCATCGGCTCGTCGCCCTGCAGGACGATCGCCAGCGCGGCCGCGACATCGCCCTCGGGCACGTCGTGCTCACGCACGTAGTGGCCGACGACGTCGCGGAAGGTCGCCAGGTCGGGCGAGGAGAGGGCCGCGGTGATCCGGTCGTCGAGCTTGCCCAGCCGACTGGCGTTGATGTCCTCGACGCTCGGCATCGACATCTCAGGCAGCGTCGTGCGCGTGGCCTTCTCGATCGCCTTGAGCAGGTGACGCTCGCGGGGGGTGACGAAGGAGATCGCGTCGCCGGAGCGACCCGCGCGACCGGTGCGGCCGATGCGGTGGACATAGGACTCGGTGTCGGTGGGGATGTCGTAGTTGACGACGTGGCTGATCCGCTCGACGTCGAGACCGCGGGCGGCGACATCGGTCGCGACGAGGATGTCGAGCTTGCCGGACTTGAGCTGGCTGACCGTCCGCTCGCGCTGCGCCTGCGCGACGTCGCCGTTGATCGCGGCGGCGGAGAAGCCCCGGGCCCGCAGCCGCTCCGCGAGCATCTCGGTCTCGTTCTTGGTGCGGACGAAGACGATCATCGCCTCGAAGTTCTCCACCTCGAGGATGCGGGTGAGCGCCTCGACCTTCTGCGGGTAGGAGACGAAGAGGTGACGCTGGGTGATGTTGGGCGCCGTCGTCGTCTTGCGCTCGACGGTGATCTCGAGGGCGTCGGTGAGGTACTTCTTCGAGATCCGGCGGATCTGCGCAGGCATCGTCGCGCTGAAGAGGGCGACGTGCTTGTCCTCGGGCGTCGCGGACAGGATCGTCTCGACGTCCTCGGCGAAGCCCATCTTGAGCATCTCGTCGGCCTCGTCGAGCACGAGGAAGCGCAGCTGCGACAGATCGAGCGTGCCCTTGTCGAGGTGGTCCATGATCCGCCCCGGCGTGCCGACGACGATGTGCACGCCGCGCCGCAGGGCGCTCAGCTGCACGCCGTAGCCCTGGCCGCCGTAGACCGGGAGCACGCGCACGCCGGGCATGCGGGCCGAGTACTTCTCGATCGCCTCGCAGACCTGCAGCGCGAGCTCGCGGGTCGGCGCGAGGATGAGCGCCTGCGGCGCCTTCTGCTTGGGGTCGAGGCGGCTGAGGACCGGCAGCGCGAAGGCCGCCGTCTTGCCGGTGCCGGTCTGTGCGAGGCCCACGACGTGGCGTCCCTCGAGCAGCGCCGGGATCGTCGCGGCCTGGATCGGAGATGGCCGCTCGTAGCCGATGTCCCGCAGGGACCGCACGACCCGATCGTCGAGGCCGAGGTCGGCGAAGGTGGGCCCCTCCGGCTCGGTCGTCTCGGTCGTCTCGGGCGCGTCAGGGGTCGTGCTCTCGGTGCTCACCCCCCGACCGTAGTGAGGTCGGGCCCCTGTGCGCCAACGGCGGGGTTGGCGAAGGGGGCCCATCCCCCTTCGTCGTCCGGCTCCAACCCTGCACGACCCTAGGGTTGTGCAGGGTGACCCGCTCCCGGGGTCAGCGGCCGAGCACGAGGTCGACGGTCAGGTCGACGTGGCCGAGGTGCTGGTAGAGCTCCTCGATGACGTGCAGGACGACGAAGCCCTGCGTCGTCGGCTCGGGGTCGCCCTCGTCCCAGCCGTCGGGGCCCCGCGGCGCCGCGCCGGCGTCGTAGTCGGCGAGGTCCTCGACCCAGCGCCGCCGCTGCGCGGCGACGAGCGCCTCGAGCTGGTCGATGCTGCCCGTCGCGGTGAACTCCGCGGCCCGGTCGCGATGGATCTCGCGACCGGCGATCGTCTCGCCGCCCCAGCGCTCCATGACACCGCAGCAGTGGACGACGAGCGCGTAGACGCTGTTGGCCCCCTCGACGTCGGGCCGCCGGCAGAGCAGCTCGTCTCCCCCGGCGTCGGCGAGCTCGTCGGCCCGGGCGAGCAGCTTGGCCAGGGCGGTGTCGACGTACCACTGGGCGGTGGCCCGGTCGATGCCGCTCATCCGTCGGCGCCACCCGTGTCACCGGCGCGGTCGCCCCCTTCGCCATCACCGTCGGCGAAACGCGCCACGGCACCCGTCTCGAGCAGCTCGGTGAACTCCTCCTCGGTGAGGATCGGGCGGCCGAGCTCGCGGGCCTTGGCCTCCTTGGTGCCGGCGTTGTCGCCGACGACGACCCAGTCGGTCTTCTTGCTCACCGAGCCCGAGGCCTTGCCGCCGCGCTCGAGGATCGCCTCCTTGGCGGAGTCGCGGGAGTAGCGCTCGAGCGAACCGGTGACGACGACGGTGACACCCTCGAGGGTCTGCCGGATCGACTCGTCGCGCTCGTCCTCCATGCGCACACCGTCGGCCGCCCACTGGTCGACGATGCCGCGGTGCCAGTCGTTGCCCTCGCCGTCGAACCACTCACGCACCGAGGCGGCGATCGTCGGCCCGACGCCCTCGACGTCGGCCAGGGCCTCCTCGTCGGCTTCGCGGATCGCGGCCATCGAGCCGAAGTGCTGCGCCAGCGCCCGGGCCGCGGTCGGCCCGACGTGCCGGATCGACAGCGCGACGAGCACCCGCCACAGCGGCTGCTGCTTGGCCTGCTGGAGGTTGTCGACGAGCTTGGCGCCGTTGGCCGAGAGGACCCGACCGTCGTGGACGGCCTCCTCCGGGTCGGTCTTCTTGGCGGCCCGCGTGAAGAGCGGGACCCGCGCGACGTCCTGCGCCGTGAGGCCGAAGAGGCCTCCCTCGTCGGTGAGCACGCCCGAGTCGAGCAGCCCGACGGCGCCCTCCCAACCGAGCGCCTCGATGTCGAAGGCCCCACGCCCGGCGAGCGAGGAGAGCCGCTCGCGCAGCTGGCTCGGGCAGGTGCGCGAGTTGGGGCAGCGGATGTCCTTGTCGCCCTCCTTCTGCGGGGCGAGCTTCGTCCCGCAGGCCGGGCAGTGCGTCGGCATGACGAACTCCCGCTCGGTGCCGTCGCGCAGCTCGACGACCGGACCGAGGATCTCGGGGATGACGTCGCCCGCCTTGCGCAGCACGACGGTGTCGCCGATGAGCACGCCCTTGCGCTTGACCTCGTGGCCGTTGTGCAGGGTCGCCATCGAGACGGTCGATCCGGCGACGGTCACCGGCTCCATGACGCCGAAGGGGGTCACCCGCCCCGTCCGCCCGACGTTGACCTGGATGTCGAGGAGCGTGGTGTTGACCTCCTCGGGCGGGTACTTCCACGCGATGGCCCAGCGTGGCGCCCGCGAGGTCGACCCGAGCCGGCGCTGCACGGCGATCTCGTCGACCTTGACGACCACGCCGTCGATCTCGTGGTCGTAGTCGTGGCGCTGCCGCTCGACGTCGGCGATGAAGTCGCGCACCTGGGTGATCGAGTCGAGCACGCGGTAGTGCGGCGAGGTCGGCAGCCCCCACGCGGCCATGAGCTCGTAGGCGTGGCTCTGGCTGTCGATGTCGAAGCCCTCGCGGCGCCCCATGCCGTGCACGAGCATGTGGAGCGAGCGGCGGGCCGTGACGCGGGGGTCCTTCTGCCGCAACGTTCCCGCGGCGGAGTTGCGCGGGTTGGCGAAGGGGGCCTTGCCGGCCTCGACGAGGCCCGCGTTGAGCTCGGCGAAGTCCTCGAGCCGGAAGAAGACCTCCCCGCGGATCTCGACGAGGTCGGGCACGGGGTGCACGCTGTCGTCGAGCTGGGTCGGGATGCCCTCGATGGTGCGCACGTTGAGTGTGACGTCCTCGCCGGTGCGCCCGTCCCCGCGGGTCAGGGCCCGGGTGAGCTTGCCGCCCTCGTAGAGGAGGTTGATCGCGACGCCGTCGATCTTGAGCTCGCACAGATAGTGGAAGCCGCTCACCTCGGCCTCGACGCGCTGCGCCCAGGCGAGCAGGTCGTCGCCCTCGAAGGCGTTGTCAAGGCTGAGCATGCGCTCGAGGTGGTCGACCGCGGTGAAGTCGGTGGAGAAGATCGCCCCGCCCACCTGCTGCGTCGGCGACTCCGGCGTGCGAAGGGAGGGGTGCGCCTCCTCGATCTCCTGCAGCCGTCGGATGAGCCGGTCGTACTCGGCATCACTGATCGTCGGGGCGTCCCTGACGTGGTAGGCGAACTGCGCGGCCGTCGCCTGCTCGGCGAGGTCGGTCCACTCCTGGCGCAGCTCGTCGGGCACGTCGGCGGGGGTCTCCGGCTGGACCTGCTCCGCGGACTCGTCCGTCTCGGGGATCTCGCTCACCCGACCATCCTGCCGCACACCCCCGACACCCCCTTCCCTCCACGCGGGAGACCGTGTTGGATGGGGCCACCCGAACCAGCATTCAGGAGTCGACGATGACGAATCTGGCGAGCAACCTCGTCACCACCGCCCAGGCCCACCCGGACAAGGTGGCCATCAAGCTCGACGATGCCGAGCTGACGTGGTCACAGCTGCACGGCCTCGCGGCCCGGGCGGCGGGCTCCCTTCGAGCTGCCGGCCTCGAGCCCGGCGACCGGGTCTCGCTGATCCTGCCCAACATCCCGGCCTTCCCCGTGCTCTTCTACGGCACCCTGCTCGCCGGTGGCGTCGTCGTGCCGATGAACCCCCTGCTCAAGGCCAACGAGATCGCGTACTTCTACACCGACTCCGGCGCGAAGTTCTCCTTCGTCTGGGGCGACTTCGCCGCGGAGGCGCAGGCCGGTGCCGAGGGCACCGACACCCAGGTCATCGTCTCGGGCCCCGTCGGCCCGGCCGAGGACGCGCTGCCGGCCGGCGAGCCAATCGGCGTACCCACCGAGCGGGCCGGCGACGACGACGCCGTCATCCTCTACACCTCCGGCACCACCGGCCGGCCGAAGGGGGCCCAGCTCACCCACGACAACCTGCGGCTCAACGCGCAGCGCTCCGCCGAGGACATCATCGGGATCCAGACCGACGACGTCATCATGGGCTGCCTGCCGCTCTTCCACGTCTTCGGCCTGACCTGCGGGCTCAACGCCGCGGTGCTGCAGGGCGCGACGCTGACCCTCATCCCCCGCTTCGACCCCGGCAAGGCACTCGAGGTCATCGCCCGGGACCAGGTGACGATCTTCGAAGGCGTGCCGACGATGTACGGCGCGATGCTCCACCACCCGTCGGTCGCCGACACCGACACCTCGAGCCTGCGCACCTGCGTCTCCGGTGGCTCGTCGCTGCCCGGCGAGACGCTGCGCGAGTTCGAGGAGACCTTCAAGGTCAGCCTCCTCGAGGGCTACGGCCTCTCCGAGACCTCGCCGGTCGCGTCCTTCAACATGCTCGACCAGCCGACCAAGCCCGGCACGATCGGCCGCGCGATCCCCGGCTGCGAGATGAAGCTCATCGGCGAGGACGGCCAGGCGGTCGGCCCCGGCGAGGGCGTCGGCGAGATCGCGATCCGTGGTGACAACGTCATGAAGGGCTACTGGAACAAGCCCGAGGCGACCGAGGCCGCGATCCCGGACGGTTGGTTCCGCACCGGCGACATCGCGAGCGTCGACGAGGACGGCTACTACACGATCGTCGACCGCAAGAAGGACCTCATCATCCGCGGCGGCATGAACATCTACCCGCGCGAGGTCGAGGAGGTGCTCTACACCCACCCCGACGTCCTCGAGTGCGCGGTCGTCTCCGTGCCGCACCCCGAGCTCGGCGAGGACGTCGGCGCCGCCGTCTCGCTGCGCGAGGGCGCCTCGGGTGACCTCGAGGAGATCAAGCAGTACGTCAAGGACCGCGTCGCGGCCTACAAGTACCCGCGGACCATCTGGGTGCTCGACGAGCTGCCCAAGGGCCCGACGGGCAAGATCCTCAAGCGGGAGATCCACGCCCCGACCGCCTGACCCCCTGGCCCGCAAGACTCTGGCCGGGAAATCCTGAGCGGGCCGGGAAACCGGAGATGACCGTGCAATTACGCGTCATCTCCGGTTTTCCCGGCCATTCGCGGTTTTCCCGGCCGGGGCGGGTGGCTCAGCCGGCGGCGAGGTCGGTGAGGGCCGAGGCAAGATCCGTCGTGGTCCGCACCGTTGCCACGGCGGACGAAGGGGAGGCCCCCGCCAGTCCGCAGGTCGGTGTGACGACGACGTCCGCGAGCGCGGAGACCGGCAGGCCGATCCGCTGCCAGGCGCCGACGAGCCGATCACGCGACGTGCGCCAGTCACCACCGGTCGTCGGCACGGCCCCGGCCCAGAGGGTCACGCCCGCCTCGACGGCCTCGGCGACCTGCTCCCAGCGGGCACTATCGAGCAGCGAGGTGTCGAGCGAGATGCCACGAGCACCGCTCTCGCGCAGCAGCTGTACCGGCACCTCGCCGGCGCAGCAGTGCACGAGCGTCGTCCGCTCTCCCGCCGCATCAAGCACCTCGCGCAGCCCGTCGCTCACCTCCGAGCGGTCGACCGCGCGCAGGGTGCCGTAGCCCGAGGCGGTGGGCAGCCTCCCCTCGAGCACTGCCGGCAGTCCCGGCTCGTCGACCTGGACGATCACCTCGGCACTGGGCACGAGGCGCTCGACGTCGGCGATGTGCGCGCGCAGTCCCTCGGCGAGAGACCCGACGAGGTCGCGGCGAGCACCGTGGTCGGCGACCGCCCGCTCACCGCGCGGCAGCTCGATGGTCGCGCCGAGCGTCCACGGCCCGGTCACCTGGACCTTGAGCGGGCCGGACCAGCCGTCGTAGGCCTCGGCGAGCTCGTCGAGGTCCTCGCGCAGGAGGGCACGGGCCCTCCCTTCGTCGTGGCCGGGACGACCTGCGAAGCGCCACCCGTAGGGCTGGGTCTCGACGTGCAGCCCCTCGAGCAGGGCCGCGGCCCGGCCGACCATGTCGGCGCCGACGCCGCGCGCGGGCAGCTCGGACAGGTGCGGGATGCCGTCACCGAGCAGGTCGCGGACGGCGACGACGGCCTCGCGGGATCGCGTGCCGGGCCAGGACCCGACACCGGACGCGCGGGTCACGCGCTCGCCCTCGCGGCGCGCCCGGCGCAGGCGATGGTGCCCGAGCCGACGACACGGGTGCCGTCGTAGAGGACGATCGACTGACCGGGGGCGGCACCGCGCACGGCCTCGTCGAGACGGACCACGAGACGAAGACCCCCTTCGGCAGCAGCATCGGTGACCACCTCGGCGGTCGCCGCGATCTCCTCGCCATGGGCCCGGATCTGCGCGCCGAGGCGGTGCCGCCCTGAGGCCGCCGGCCCGCACCAGCGCACGTGGTCGGCCTCGATCTCGTCGGTGCCGAGCAGGTCCGCGGTGCCGATGAAGACCCGGTTGGACGCGGCCTCGACCCGGGTGACGTAGCGCGGCTGGCCGTCGAGGTCGGAGCGGTCCAGGCCGAGCCCGCGCCGCTGACCGACGGTGAACCCGTAGGCCCCGCGGTGATCGCCGACAACCTCGCCGGAGCCCTCGTCGACGATCTCGCCCGGCTGCTCGCCGAGCCGCTGGGTCAGCCAGCCCCGGGTGTCGCCGTCGGAGATGAAGCAGATGTCGTGGCTGTCGGGCTTCTTGGCCACGGCGAAGCCGCGCGCGGCGGCCTCTTCGCGGATCTGCGGCTTCGTCGTGCCCCCGAGGGGGAAGAAGGCGCGCGCCAGCTGCTCCTCGTCGAGCACGCCGAGGACATAGGACTGGTCCTTGGCGGAGTCGACCGCACGGTGCAGCTCGCGACCGTGGGGGCCGTCGACGATCTGCGCGTAGTGACCGGTCGCCACGGCGTCGAAGCCGAGGGCCAGCGCCTTGTCGAGGAGCGCGGAGAACTTGATCTTCTCGTTGCAGCGCAGGCAGGGGTTGGGCGTGCGGCCGGCCTCGTACTCGGCGACGAAGTCGTCGACGACGTCCCGGGCGAAGGGGGTCGCCATGTCCCAGACGTAGAAGGGGATGCCGAGCCGGTCGGCGACCCGGCGCGCGTCACCGGCGTCCTCGATGGTGCAGCAGCCGCGGGCGCCCTCGCGCAGCGTCTTGGCGTTCTTGGCCAAGGCGAGGTGGACCCCGACGACGTCGTGGCCGGCCTCGATCATCCGCGAGGCGGCGACCGCCGAGTCGACGCCCCCGCTCATCGCGGCGACGACGCGCATCACGCGGCCCCGCTGGCGCGTCGCGCGCGGGCGATGGCCTCGGGCAGGGCGGCGAGCACGGCGTCGACGTCGGCCTCGGTCGAGGTCCAGCCGAAGGACACGCGAAGGGAGCCGCGCGCCTCCTCCTCGGAGCGCCCCATGGCGAGCACGACGTGCGAGGGCTGCGGGATGCCGGCCTGGCAGGCCGACCCGGTCGAGACGGCGATGCCGGCGGCGTCGAGCAGGTAGAGCATGGAGTCGCCCTCGCACCCGGGAATGGTGATGTGGGCATTACCCGGCAGACGGGTCGTCACGTCGCCGGGCTCCCAGCAGCCGGTGACCCGGATGCCGAGGTCGAGGGTCTGTGTCCCGGCGAGGAAACGGTCGCGGAGGGCACCGACGCGCGCCGCCTCGGCCTCGCGCTGCTCGACGGCCTCGGTGAGGGCGACGGCGAAGCCCCGGATGGCCGGCACGTCGAGCGTGCCCGAGCGCAGGCCGCGCTCTTGGCCGCCGCCGTGGCTCAGGGCGACGAGCCGCGCGTCGCGCTTGGCGACGAGCGCCCCGATGCCGAGCGGCCCGCCGAACTTGTGGGCGCTGACGCTCATGAGGTCGACGCCGCTGCCGGCGAAGTCGACGGGCAGGTGGCCCGCCGCCTGCACCGCGTCGGTGTGGAAGGCCAGCCCGTGCTCGTGGGCGATGGTCGCCATCGTCGTGACGTCCTGGACGGTGCCGACCTCGTTGTTGGCCCACATCACCGACACGAGACCGACGCTCGCGGGGTCCTCCTCGAGCGCGGCGCGCACCGCATCGGGCTGGACGGTGCCGCACTCCCCCGGCGCCACGAAGGTCGCCTGTGCCCCCTCGTGCTCGACCGCGTGATCGACGACGTCGAGGACGGCGTGGTGCTCGACACCGCTCACCACGACCCGATGACGAAGGGGGTCCGCCGCACGGGCCGCACGAAGCGAGCCGGTGATGGCGAGGTTGTCGGCCTCGGTCCCGCCGGAGGTGAAGACGATCTCGCTCGGCCGGGCACCGAGGGCGATCGCGATCCGCTCGCGCGACTCCTCGACCACCCGGCGGGCGTCGCGCCCGGGGCCGTGGAGGCTGGAGGCGTTGCCGGTGAGCCCGAGCTGCTCGACCATCGCCTCCCGGGCAGCGGGAGTCATCGGCGTGGTCGCCGCGTGGTCGAGGTAGGTGGTCATCGGATGAAGTCTACGAGCCGACCCGGGCGACCTCAGGCCGAGCAGTCGGTCGCCACACCCAGCGCGGCGCAGAGCCGACGCATCGCCTCGTCGCTCAGCCGACCGATGCGTCGCGTGAGGACGGCCACCGGCAGGTCGGTGACGGCGTCCAGCTGTGCCGCGCAGAGACGGTCGACCGGCTCCTCACCGGGCTCGAGGAGCACCTCGCTCGGCAGGTCGCGGACCACCGTGCTGCACGGCGCGACCAGGGTCCGGCGGCGACCTGCGATGGCCGCTCCCCGACTGAGCACCACGACCGGCCTGCCCCCGGCATCTGCCAGGTCCGCCCACCACAGCTCACCTCGCGCGGGCAGTGCCACCCTCAGCGCCTCGCCGCCTCGTCGAGGAAGGACCCGAGGTCGCCCCAGTCGTCCGCCAGGTCTGCAGGTGCCTCGCGGTAGGCCGTGCGGTAGGCCTCGTCGATCTCGGCCGCCCGGTGGGTGCGCAGCAGGGCCTGCAGGGAGGCCTCGACCAGCGACGCATCCGTCGCTGCCCCGTGCGCCGCGCGAGCCCGCTCGAGGAGGTCGGCGTCAACCGTCGTGCTCACCCTGACCTTGGCCATGCCACAAGTATGCCACGGTGATGGCACATCGGGTTCAGGCCGAGGCCAGCGCCTCCTCGCGCTCGGCCGTCGCGACGTGCGTGCCACGCCCCTGCCGCGCGACCCCGAGACCCGCGAGCGCGACGCCGAGGACGATCCACACGGCGAGGACGACGAGGTGCGACATCGCGCCGCCCCCGTCGAAGAAGGCGACCGAGCGGACGAGCGAGCCGGCCGCACCGACGGGCAGCAGCTGCCCGACCTCGCCCCAGACCCCGGGCAACCACTGCGGGCCGTTGGCCAGGCCGGAGAGCGGGTTGGCGACGAAGAGCATCGTCACGGCACCGATGCCGATGCCGGGGGCGCCGACGAGCGTGCCGAGACCGAGCACGGTGGCCGAGATGGCGAGGGTCCCCGCGGAGATGGACAGCGAGGTCAGCCAGTAGTCACCGTCGAGCGCACCGAAGCCGAGCTGGAGGATCGCGGTGGCGACGAAGCCCGCGAGCAGGGCGATGGCGGTCGCACCGACGAAGCGCATGAGGGTCGAGCCCTTGTAGACGAGCACGAGCAGCGCGGCCGTGGCCATCCCGCCGAAGACGAGCGGCAGGCCGAGGGTCGAGACACCGACGGCCTGCGGGTCGTCGGTGGTCGTCGGGGCGAGCTCGACGTAGGTGACCTTCTGGCCGGACTCCTCGAGGCCGGCGCCGACGCCCTTGAGCACCTGGGTGTAGGCCGTGCCGGCACCCGTCGCGGTCTGGACGGTCACCCCCTTCGCCCCGACGGTGATGCCACCGATGGCCTCGCGGTCGGTGATGGCCTCGGCCCCCTCCCGCTCGGTGGCATAGGTCGTGACAACGAAGGTGCCGGGCGCCTGCTTGTCCAGGGCGGCGGTGACCTTCGAGGTGGCCTGCTCGGGGCCGCTCACGGCGAGCGGCAGGTCCTTCGGGCCGGAGGTGAGCGCCGGTGCGGCGAAGGCGAGCAGCATGAGCGCGACCATGACCGTGATGCCGACGACGATCGCGACGAGCGTGCGGGGTGAGCTGGTGGTGCGGGTGGCCATGGCCGACTCCTTGGCTAGAAGCGGAGGATCGAACTCCATTTACAAATGGAGAGTACCCCTCCGCTATGGTGGTTGGCACGTCAGCCACCGTCGAAGGGAGCGCCCGTGCGCGCCGACGCCCGCGCCAACCGCGCCGCGATCATCGATGCCGCCCGGCGCCTCTACACCACTCGTGGTCCGGACGCCCCCCTCTCCGCGATCGCCGAGGAGGCCGGCGTCGGGGCGGGCACCCTCTACCGCCACTTCCCCACCCAGCAGGACCTCGTGCTCGGGGTCGTCGAGTGGCTGAGCGCGACGATCCACGAGGTCTGCGAGCGCTGGCTCGGACCGATGCAGACGGACCCGCACGCGGCTTGGCCCGACTTCGTCGCCGACATCGTCGAGCTACGGGTCGCCGCCCTCATGCCCCGCGTCGTCGAGGGCGTCGACATCGAGACGGTCATCCCCCAGATGTCGCAGCGCCGCGACGCCGCACTGGCCGCGATCGGTGAGGTCGTCGAGCTGGCGAAGGGGGCCGGCCTGGTCCGCGAGGACGTCACCGCCGTGCAGTTCCAGATGGGCCTGGCGGTCGCCACGCGCCCCCTGCCGAGCGCCGCCTCGGCCCTCGTCCCCGACGTGAGCAGCTGGCTCGTCGAGGTGTACCTGCGGGGCCTGCGCCCGGACTGACGGCTCGGGCCGGCGCCCGACCTCAGACGTGCTCCATCGACCCGCACGTGCGCTCGCGCACGGCTGCGGTCTCGAGCTGGATCGTCGCGTGGTCGAAGGAAACCGGGAAGTGCTCGCGCAGGCACCCACGGATCTGCTCGAGGATCCGCGGCGCGTGCCCGGACTCGAAGCAGCCGTCGTCGATGACGACGTGCGCCGAGATCACCGGCAGCCCGGCGCCGATCATCGAGGCGTGCAGGTCGTGGACCTCGCGCACGTGCTCGAGCTCGAGGACGTGGGCGCTCACGACGTCGAGGTCGACGTCCTCGGGGGCGAACTCCATGAGCACCCGCGTCGTCTCCCGCAGCAGAAGCACCGCCCGCGGCACGATGAGCGCCGCGATGAAGAGACCGGCGATCGTGTCGGCCCGGGTGAAGCCGGTCGTCGCGATGACGATCGCCGCGACGATGACCCCGAGCGAGCCGAGCGCGTCGCCCACGACCTCGAGGAAGGCCGCCCGCATGTTGAAGTTGGCCCCCCGCCCCGAGGCGAGCACGGCCATGGCGACGAGGTTGGCGAGCAGGCCGAGCACGCCGAAGACGAGCAGCTCGCGGGCGGGCACCTGGGCCGGCTCGACGAGGCGGCGCACCCCCTCCACCGCGGCGTAGAGCCCGACGACGAGCAGCAGGCAGGCCTGGCCGAGCGCCGCGATGACCTCGATGCGCGCGAATCCCCACGTCCGCCGGCTGCTCGGCGGCCGCAGCATCATCGTCGCGGCGACGAGGGCGACGAGCAGGCCCACGGAGTCGGCGAGGGCGTGCGCGGTGTCGGTGAGCAGCGCGAGGCTGCCGGTGAGCACGGCGCCCACCGCCTGCGCGACGACGACGAGCACCGTGATGCCGAAGGCGATCGCCAGCCGGTTGCGCAGCCCCCGGTCCGGGGCCGCCGAGGTCGGCGTGTGGGAGTCACCGTGCCCGTGGCTCATGCCGCCTCCCCCGCCAGCACCTCGGCACAGCGCAGCAGGTCCTGCAGACGCTCCGGATGGCGAAGGGAGAACCAGCTGGCCCTCCCTTCGGCACGGACCTGCACGAGGCCGGCGTCGCGCAGGCAGGCCAGGTGGACGCTCACCGTGGACTGCGCCAACTCCATGTGGTCGACGAGGTCGCGCACCCGGTGCTCGCCGCCGCGCAGGTGCGTCAGGAGCGCGAGCCGGGTGGGCTCGGACAGGGCGTGGAAGAGGACCGCGAACGCCCCGCGGGCATCTGTCGTGGCCCCGGAACCGGAGCCCTCTATCATCGTCATATGACGATGATAGACCCCTACGGCGATTCAAGGTGCTCGGGGTTGAGGTCGGCGCGCGACGCTACCGCTTGCGGTCCGGCCTCGGGATCGACCGGGTCCACCAGATGACGACGACCGCGGTGGCAAGGGCCCCAGCCCAAGCCCACCACGCGGTGTGCCAGTTCCTGCCCGTGGCAAACCACCAGGTCAATGGCGAGTCCGGGTAGAGGTGCTGGCCCGCTGCCAAACCGGCGAAGGTGGCGAGTGGGACGAAGACGCCCCACGCCCGACCCAGCAGCAGACAGGCGATCCACCCCAGACACGCCACCACGGCAGAAGTCTGCGCAAGTCCCCACACGGGCGGCAGCTCGGCCTCCGGCTGCACCTGGTGGACCCGAAGGACCCATATCGGGAAGACCAGCAAGGGCAAGACGAGGACGGCCACGGAGTAGGCCGTGTGCATGGCACGCGCGGTAACGCCACCCAAGAGCTCACGACGGTCGAAGCAGGGCACGGTCAGTGCGGGCAGAGCGCCGGCCAAGGCGACGGAGGACAACTCCGGCGCCCCTATCCCGCGCGGGCGCAGGGCCGGATCAATGCTCACCCCGATGACGACCTCGGGAAAGGCCCAGACGATGCCCACCATCGAGACCACCATCAATGCCGTCGCCGGGCCTCGCCGCAGGTGCCACAGACCAAAGGTCCACGGCCTCATGCCAGCACGTCCGACGGAGTGAGGGAGCAGCCGCGGATCGCCTCTTCGTTCTCAGCAATGAAGTCGGCGATCTGCGGAGCAGTCATCCCAGCGAAGACCTTCGCGGCCGTCGCTTCGACAGGCGCCTGCCCTTCAAGCAGGGATCCAAAACCGGCGAGCTCGAGGATGCGTTGCTGCAGAGCGCGCAACGTGTCGTAGTTGCGGATCTTCACGTGCTGCCGCCCCGCGCAGCCACCCACGGTGAACTCACTGACGACCTGATCTGCCACCTGCTCCTCGAGCGTAGAAGCGTAGAAGCTGCTGTCGAAGGGACCCGGATCGAGATGGATGAGCGCTTCATCCCGCCGCGACCTGTCGCGGTCGACAGCGGCAGCATCGCTCACGCGGCGAAGGGCTTGGGACAAGCCAGCTCGCCTGAGTGCGGCCACGGTGCGTGTGACGTCGGCTTCGGCCGGCAGGTTGGCCTCATGCAAGCAGATCCACGTCCCGCTCCGGTCGCTGCACACGGACGCGACCGGACGGTCCACGACATAGAGCTCCGGCCGCCACATGAAAGCCCCCCCAACCAGCAGCAGGGCTGCGGTCACCGCCATGGCGGTCCCGCTCCGGTTGTTGCGCACTGAGCGTCGAGCCCGAGCCCACGTCACCACCGCGACCACAGCCCAAGCAAGCGCGATGGCCGCCAACACGGCATACACGGCGGTGTACTGGCTGGTCTCGAAGCGCGGGGACGCACTCACCTGCCGCACGGGCAGGACAAGTCCCACAGGCCGAAAGAGTGGCTCCATCGGCAAACTCATGAGGCCGAAGAGCACCAGCCCGATGATCGGGATGACCACCGGAGTCCGGACGAGCGCGCCCACGCTGAAACCCACCAGGGTCAGCACAAGGACTCCCACCACCCCGACGGCGACGTCCGAGAGCGACAGTCGGCCAGCAGTAGCGCCCCTCCACGCGGCGATGTGGATCGGGACAAGCCCGCTGACGTGCCCGAGCAGGAACCACGCGCCCAGCAGGAGTCCGTGTCGAAGAAGCAACCTCTCAGAGACCTTCGGGCGCGTCGGGATATCCAGGGCCGAACGAGGAGGAAAGAGCAAGCAGGCGACACCCGCCGCTCCAGCCGCAGCGACCGCGCCGGTCATCCAGAGGGATTCGTGCCACGCCGCCGAGACGTTTGCCCACAGGGGATAGGCAGCGGCCAGCTGACCGCGCGTCGCGACGAAGGTGCTGACAGCCATGGCACCTGCCATCACCGGGAAGAGCCACTGAGGCCCTGGCCACCCGCTGAGTCGGCTCAGCCGGGTCACTCAGAGCCCCCGAAGGAGCGCATCACGTCGTCATAACCCCGCTCGAAGGCGGAGCCCGGGCGACCTTCTGCAGAAGAGTGTGCCACCTCGCCCAGGCCCTCCACGCTGCCGTGGTACTGGATGCCGCCAGCGACCAGGACACCCACTGACGTGGCCACGTGCTGGACGTCCTCGGTCATATGAGTCGACAGCACGACTGGGCGCTCACGCCCGATCGACTGGATGACCTCCCGGACCTTCAGACGCTGGCCCGGGTCAAGACCGACCGTAGGCTCGTCCAAGATCAGAACCGCCGGATCGTGCACGATCCCGGTGGCCAGAGCCACCCGCTGTCGCTGCCCACCGCTGAGCGTGCGTACCCGTCGGTGCGCGAGATCTCTGACATCCATTGCGTCCATCGCCCACGCGACCTGTCGATCAGCCTCGAGCCCTGTCACGTCGCTCAGCCAGGCGGCGTAGGCGACCACATCCCGTACGCGAGCCAAGGACGGCAGTGACGGGTTCTGAGGCACATATCCGAGGCGACGCTGCACGGGCGCCCCCTCGCGGATCGAGCGCCCAGCGATCCGTACGTCACCACCGTCCGCGCGCAGGAGTCCTGCCATGCACCTGATGAGCGTCGTCTTGCCAGCCCCATTGGGGCCCAGCAAGGCAGTCACGCCTGCCCCGACCCTCCAGGAGGCGCCCGTGAGAACCGGGCGCCTCCTGTAGGCGAAACGCAGGTCGTCGACCTCAACAAGCACTTCGGTCATGTGTTTCTCCTATGTCAAGCCGCTGTTGCGAGTCCGGTCGCGGTAGCGGTTTGGTCG
>ERZ500994.124-NODE-124-length-25522-cov-12.890721_pt1 | contig 25522 bp, 20 predicted proteins | sample MGYA00248878_ERZ500994 | MGnify/ENA primary metagenome ERZ500994 (study PRJEB25958, sample SAMN03398533) | human skin metagenome | study: EMG produced TPA metagenomics assembly of the Human Skin Microbiome Metagenome (human skin metagenome) data set. | reverse complement strand
CCTGCCGCTCGACGAGCCCTTCGGCGCCACGCATCAGGGCAGCCATCGCCGCCGGACCGCGCCGAGCCCGACGCTGATCGCCGACGAGCAGCCGGGCCGTCTCGGCCCCGCCCGTCGTCGCCGGCAGCTGCGCGCAGACATCCCGCAGCCCGTCGGCCACGGCCGGGTCGAGCAGGCGGGTCACGGCCGCCCGCATCCCCTCGGCGTCACCGGGGTCGACGCTCAGGCAGGCACCCGCGGCGGCGAGCGTCGCCGCACGGCCGGGCTGGTCGTCGGTGCCCAGCGACTGGCCGGGGACGAGGACGGTCGGGATCCTCGCGCCGAGCAGCTCGTGCACGGAGTTGTAGCCCGCGGCGCTCACCGCCCCGTCGAAGGCCGCGAGCGAGCGCGCGAGCGGATAGGTGTCGGTGAGCAGGTGCACGTCCTCGCCGTCGCGGCCGATGCCGTGGCGGGCCAGGGCCGGGCTCGTCACGGCGACCTGCCAGTCGGGAGCGGAGCGGCGCAGCACGTCGAGCGCGACCCGCACCGGGCTCGCGACGTCCTCGAGGGCACCGGTGCCGGGGGTGAGCAGCAGCGCCGGCCGGTCGGGGTCGAGCCCGAGCGCGGCCCGCGCCTGCGCGCGGTCGTGCCGCTCGATCGCGTCGGCGATCGAGATCGGGGCCACCCGGGTCGCGTCGTCGCGGGCGGCGGTCGGCCCGCGGTCACCTGCCGCGGCGAAGTCCCCCGGCTCGACGACGAGGTCGAAGATCCCGGCGTGGGCGAGCCACTCGTCGCCGACGCCGGCGCGCCACATCCCCCGCCGCATCCAGACGAAGGGGGTGCCCGCCAGCTGCTCGCGGGCGGCCCGCAGCCCGGCATAGGGGACGACCCCGTCGAAGAGCACGAGGCGGGCGCCGGTCTCGGCGACGAGCGCCCGCAGCCGGTCGGCGAAGTACGGCTCCCAGCCGTAGGCGGGGTGGAGCTCTCGCAGCCGCCGGGCGGGACCTCCCTTCGGCAGCCATCCGCTCTTGCGGCTGGGGCAGTACTCCGTGCGCACCCCGGCCAGCTCCGGCAGGCGTCCGGCCGCGACGGCGGTGCGGACCGTCGGCAGGGCCCCCGAGAGGGACATCAGGACGGGGTCGAGCGTGTCCGGCGCGCTGAGCGCGACGGTGAGCTGCCGGGTGAGGTGGCCCATCCCCACGCCGTTGCTCGTCACGAGCAGGACAGGGAGGCGCTGCGACATGCGGCCCACTGTATGGCGGTGATGGTCATCGTCCCGACAGGGCCGGCCGGTATGATCGCGCCAGCCACCGGAGACCCGGTTGCCCCCTGGAACCCCGGGGAGCACGACAACGAGAAGGATGCACAGTGGCGGACGTCGCGATCATCGGCCAGGGATATGTCGGACTTCCCCTGGCCCAGGAGGCCTCCAAGGTCGGGGTCAAGGTCCTCGGCTTCGACATCAACCAGGGCGTCGTCGACGCGCTGAACTCGGGCGTCTCCCACATCGACGACCTCTCGGACGACGACATCCGCGCGATGATCGACGCCGGCTTCGAGGCGACCACCGACCCGGCGCGCCTCGACGAGGTCAAGACCATCGTCATCTGCGTGCCGACCCCCCTCTCGGAGGACGGCGGCCCGGACCTCGGCCCGATCAACTCCGCGGTCCAGACGATCAGCGAGCACCTGCAGCCCGGTCAGACGATCATCCTCGAGTCGACGACCTACCCGGGCACGACCGACGAGGTCGTGCGCCCGGTCCTCGAGGCCGGCGGCCTCGTCGCCGGCAAGGACTTCTTCCTCGCCTTCTCCCCCGAGCGCATCGACCCGGGCAACGAGCAGTTCGGCGCCAAGAACACCCCCAAGGTCGTCGGCGGCCACACCCCGGCCTGCGGTGACGCGGCCGCGGCCTTCTACGGCCAGTTCGTCGACACCGTCGTGCGCGCCAAGGGCACCCGCGAGGCCGAGACGGCCAAGCTGCTCGAGAACACCTACCGCCACATCAACATCGCCCTGGTCAACGAGATGGCGCGCTTCTGCCACGACCTCGACATCGACCTGTGGGACGTCATCGCGGCGGCCAAGACCAAGCCCTTCGGCTTCCAGGCCTTCTACCCCGGCCCCGGCGTCGGCGGTCACTGCATCCCGATCGACCCCAACTACCTGTCGTACAACGTGCGCGCCAAGCTGGGCTACCCCTTCCGCTTCGTCGAGCTGGCCCAGGAGATCAACTCCACGATGCCGGCCTACGTCGTGCAGCGGGCGCAGAACATCCTCAACGAGGACAGCAAGTCGCTGCGCGGCTCGACCGTCCTGCTCCTCGGCGTCACCTACAAGCCCGACATCGCCGACCAGCGCGAGTCGCCGGCGGTCCCGCTGGCCCAGCAGCTGATCGCGAAGGGGGCGAGCGTCCAGTACTTCGACGCCAAGGTCGAGGACTGGAAGGCCGTGCCCGAGGCGACCCGCGCCGACGACCTCGACGCCGCCGTGGCCGCCGCGGACCTGACGGTCCTCGTGCAGAACCACAAGTCCTTCGACGTCGAGGACCTGGCGAGCAAGGCTCAGCGCTTCTTCGACACCCGCGGCGTGGCGGCCGACAGCGACAAGGTCGAGCGCCTGTGACGGAGGCCCCCTCGCGGGCCCCCCTCCCCCCGGCTCTCTCCACCGACGAGGCCGCGGAGCTCGCGGCCAGGCACGGGCTGCGGACGCTCAGCGAGCGTCCGCCGCTGCGCCAGTACGTCGCGGACATCTGGCGGCGGCGGTCCTTCGTCTGGACCCTGTCGTCGGCGCAGTCGTACGCGAAGAACGAGGACAACCACCTCGGTCAGGTCTGGGCGGTGCTCAACCCGCTCTTCCTGATCCTGAGCTACTACGCGATCTTCGGGCTGCTGCTCAAGACGAGCCGGGGGGTCGACAACTTCGTCGGCTTCCTCGCGATCGGCGTCGTGATGTTCTCCTTCACGTCGACGGTCGTCACCCGCGGCGCCAAGGCGATCACGGGCAATCTGTCGATCGTGCGGGCGCTGCACTTCCCCCGGGCGATCCTGCCGATCTCGATCACCCTCACCGAGCTCATCGCGCTGCTGCCCGCGCTCGGCCTGATCCTCGCGCTCATGCTCTTCACCGGTGAGCGGCCGACGTGGGAGTGGCTCCTCTTCCCCGTCGCCGTGGTCATGCAGGCCCTGGCCCTGTCGGGCCTGGCCATGATGGCCGCGCGGCTGGTCAACGCCTCGCGCGACCTGGGCAACCTCATCCCGGTCGTCGTGCGGCTGCTGCGCTACGTCTCGGGCGTCTTCTTCCCCGTCGTGCACTACGCGCAGAACCTGCCGGACGCCGTCGGCAACGTCCTGATCTACCAGCCCTTCGCGCTCATGCTCAACATCGGCCGGCAGTCGCTGCTCGGGGACGAGAGCATCATCGCGCGCGACTGGCTGATGATGGCCGCCTGGGCGCTCGCCCTGCCCGTCATCGGGCTGCTCGTCTTCTGGCGCGACGAGGCGAGGTACGGCCGTGGCTGAGCAGGCACCCGAGCAGGTGACGATCGGCGACCCGACGGTCGTCGTCAGCCACCTCGACGTCACGTACGCCGTCTACGGCGGTGGCCGCATGGGCAGCCCCTCCGGGCAGGGCGAGTCGCGCTCGCTCAAGGACCTCGTCGGGCGCCGTGAGCCGCGGGTGCGCGAGGTGCACGCGGTCAAGGACGTCAGCTTCGTCGCCCGGCACGGCGAGTCCATCGGCATCATCGGCCGCAACGGCTCCGGCAAGTCGACGCTGCTGCGTGCGGTCGCCGGGCTGATCCCCCCTTCGTCCGGCCGCCTGTGGGTGGCCGGTGAGCCCTCGCTGCTGGGGGTCAACGCCGTCCTCATGAGCAAGCTGAGCGGCGAGCGCAACATCTACGTCGGCGCCCAGGCGCTCGGCCTGACCCGCGACGAGATCCGCGAGCGCTTCGACGACATCGTCGAGTTCTCCGGCATCGGCGACGCGGTCTACCTGCCGATGAGCACCTACTCCTCCGGCATGGGCGCGCGGCTGCGCTTCGCGATCTCGACCGCGGCGGCCCCTGACGTGCTGATGATCGACGAGGCACTCGCGACGGGCGACGCCGACTTCCGCGCCAAGAGCGCCGAGCGGATCGCGGCGATCCGCGAGCAGGCCGGCACGGTCTTCCTCGTCTCGCACTCCAACGGCAACATCCGGCAGATCTGCGACCGCGTGCTGTGGATGGACCAGGGTCGGCTCATCGCCGACGGCCCGACCGAGGAGGTCCTGCCGCTCTACGAGGAGACCCTGCCCAAGCGCGCCAAGAAGCGGGCGGCCACCCCGACCGAGCCGGAGGTTCCGGGCACCCGGCGCTTCGGCGGCGACTCGCGGGTCGACGTCGCCACCTCGCTCACCCGGCACACCTGGGAGCGGGGCGTCGAGGGCGCCTTCGTCGTCAGCGTCCACAAGGTCGCCACGGCCCGCGTCGTCGCGCCGATCGCGGCACGGCTCGGCTGGCCGCTGCTGTGGGTGCGCCCCGGATCGGTGCCCTCGGCCACCCGTGACGAGATGCGCCGGCTCGACCCGCAGCGCGTCGTCGTCGTCGGTGGCGAGGACCTCGTCGCGGCGTCCACGGCCGACCGTCTCGAGGACATGCTCGGCCGGCCGGTCGAGCGGATCGGCGAGGACGACCCCGCCATCACCTCGGCCCGGCTGCTGCGCGACTTCCCGCCGCGCGACCGCGAGGTCGTCCACGTGACCCTCCCGGCGAGCGGTGGCCGCGCCCCCGCGATCTCGCAGATGGCCGCCGAGAGCGGTCGGGCGGTCGTCGTGTGCGAGGAGACCCACGTGCCCGACGAGCTCGTGAGTGCCCTCGCCGACCTCGCGCCCGAGCGGCTCATGCTCGACGGCAACGAGGAGGACTGGTCGCTCGACGTCGTCCAGCGCCTGCAGGAGGCGACCGGCGCCGAGGTGACCTTCGGCCCGACCGAGGGCCCGATGGCCCTGGCCGCGGGCCTCTACGGCGACGCACCGACGGGAGGCACGGTCCTCGTCTCGGCGCACACGACCGGGGTCGAGACGCTCAGCGCGGTCGTCGCCGCGGCCCACACCGGCAGCCCGCTGCTGCTCCTGCGCAGCGACCGGGTCCCGGCGGCGGTCAAGCGCACCCTCGAGCGCCTCGCCCCGACCGAGATCGGCCTCGCCGGCACGATCGACGGGCTCTCCCCTGCCCTGCGGGCCGAGCTCGGCGAGCTCGTCCCCGCGTCGTCCTCCGAGGCCTGACTCCCACGCCGGGTCGATGTACGACGGTGCGCTGGAACGCACCCGCACACATCGAACCCCGGCGCAGGCTCCGCGTCAGCGCCGGGGTGAGCGGGTGGCGGCGACCTCGGTGAGGGCCGCGACGAAGGCGGCGCCTCCCTTCGCCCAGTCGTAGCGCTCGCGCACGAACTCGCGACCGCGGCGCCCCATCGCCGCGGCCTCCTCCGGCGTCCGCCACAGGCGGAGCACGGCATCGGCGGCCGCCTGCACGTCCTCGAAGGGGACGACGAGACCGCCCCCGGACTCCTCGACGAGCTCGCAGGCCAGCGGCAGAGGCGTCGTGACGGCAGGGACGCCGTGGGCGAGGTACTCGACGACCTTCGTCGGCATCGAGCCGCGGTAGTTGGGCAGGTCGCGCAGGAGCGCGAGCCCGGCGAGGGCGCCGTCGATGGTCGCCATCGCCCGCTCGGCGGGCTGGAAGCCGTGCCACACGACGACCCCCTCGGCGACCCCGGCCTCCATCGCCGCCCGCGAGGCCTCGTCACGGGCCGGGCCGACGACCTCGAGGGTGATCGCCCCGTCGGACCCGGCATGCGCCCGCCGGGCCACCTCGACCATCGCCTCGCTGCCACGGGCGGTCGTCAGGTTGCCGACGTGCACCAGGCGTGCGCCCCCGGCCGGAGGGCCCGTCTCGGGCACGACGACGGCATTGGGCACGACGGTGTGCTCGCGGCGGAAGCGCCCCGCGTAGGCGTGCTCGGCGAGCAGCAGCGGGTGCCGGCGCTCGACGAGTCGCTCGGCGCCGCGCCAGGCGGCGGCCACGGGACGCCGCAGGGGGGCCGGCAGCCAGTCCTTGACGACGAGGGCGCCGGCGGGGTCCTCGTGCACGTCCCACACGAGGTGGCGCAGCCCCAGCCCGGCAAGGGCCGGTACCAGCTCGGGGTCGTGGACGAGGACGACGTCGTGGTCGGGAGCGAGCCGTCGCACGGCCGCGCGGGCGGCCCGGGCCGCGGTCAACCGGTCCCGGCCGGCAGCCCTGGGCAGGTCTCGGCAGGTCAGCCCGTCGGCCGGTGCGGGCACGGCCAGGTCGTGGGCGACGAAGGGGGCCAGATAGGTGACCTGCCAGCCCGCCGCGAGCAGCGCGGAGATCTCGCGATGACGAATCCGGGAGTCCTGCGGGTGGTGCACGACGGTGACGACGAGGGCGCGAAGGGGAGTCCCCGCGGTGGTCCCGCTCACGTCAGCTCCTGTCGTCGTGCCGTCCGGGCCGATCCTACGTCTCGCCGCGCCGGACCGATGGGACGGAACAGCCGTGGACCATGTACCGTTGGCCTCACGAGAAACCACACAGATCCGGGTCCGCTCTGGTAGTTCTGCCGTCCCCACGGGGCGGCGGGAGGATCAGCGCCGACCCGCACTAGCGTAATGAGGGGGTCACGCCATGGGGCGCGGCCGAGCGAAGGCGAAGCAGACCAAGGTTGCCCGCGAGCTGAAGTACTACTCGCCGGACACCGACCTGCGAGCGCTGGAGGCGGAACTTCACGGTGAGTCCAACCAGCCGACGCGGCGCACCACGCGCGACGACGTCGACGAGACGGACGACGACGACTACGACGCCTGGGGCACCCCCGAGCGGTGACGCTCCGGGGTCAGATCAACCCCTGACGACGCGCCTCCGCGGCAGCCGCCTCACGGCGCCGCACCCCGAGACGACCGTACGTGTGGGACAGGTGTGACTTCACGCTCGAGAGGCTGAGGTAGAGCCGCTCGGCGATCTCCTGGTTGCCCAGTCCCGCATCGACGAGCCGCAGCACCTCGACCTCCCGCTCCGTCAGCGGCGGCACCTCGCGGCGCACTCGCTGCACGAGCGGGCCGGTCGTCGGCTGGTCGAGCTCGGCGACGTCACCTCGGGCGGCAGCCCGCAGCGCGGCACCGATCTGCACCGGCGTGCTCGACTCCGCGAGGCAGCCGTGCGCTCCCGCGGTGATGACGTCGTCGGCCAGGTGGGTCTCCTCGGTGAGGACCACCCACGCCGGTCCCTCGGGCGCCCGCACACCATGCAGCAGACCGACCGGGCCCTGCGCATGCCCGAGGTCCCCGAGCAGCACGACGACGTCGACGTCGGGCGTCGAGGCGATCTCGTGGACCGTCGCGGCAGGGGTGAGCAGGTCGAGGTCCGGCTCTGCGGCCAGGACGGCGACGAGGGCCTGGCGGCGACCCTCGTCGGCGTCGGCCACGAGGACCCGTACCGCGGGTGTCAGGCGTGCTCCCCGACGACCTGCACGGCCCCGCCGTGCACTCCCTTCGCCCCCTGGACGACCTCGATGCCGGCCACCGGCTCGGTCGTGGCGGCGTCGGCGACCTCGCCGAGGACCCAGGCGTCGATGCCGGCGGCCCGGGAGCGGGCGATGGCCGCATCCACGCTGGCCTGCGGCAGGGCCGCGACGAAGCCGATGCCCATGTTGAGGGTCCGCTCGAGGTCGGCCCGAGGGACGGCACCGAGCTCCCCGACGAGGGAGAAGATCGGCGGCGGGGTCCACGAGGCGCGGTCGACGCGGGCGATGGTGCCCTGCGGGAGCACCCGGGCGAGGTTGGCCGCGAGGCCACCGCCGGTGACGTGGCTGAGGGCGTGCACGTCGACGTCGTCGGCGCGCACGAGGTCGAGCAGGGCCCGCGAGTAGATGCGGGTCGGCTCGAGCAACTCGTCGCCGAGGGCGCGTCCGAGCTCGTCGACGTGACGGTCGAGCTGCCAGCCGGCAGCGGCGATGACGCGGCGCACGAGCGAGTAGCCGTTGGAGTGCAGGCCCGAGGAGGCCAGCGCGACGACGACGTCGCCCGCGGCCACCCGGTCGGGACCGAGGACCTCGTCGTGCTCGACGACACCCGTCGCGGCACCGGCGACGTCGTACTCGTCGGGGTCGAGCAGGCCGGGGTGCTCGGCGGTCTCGCCGCCGACGAGGGCGACGCCCGCGAGCTCGCAGCCCCGGGCGATGCCGCCGACGATCGCGGCGATGCGCTCGGGCACGACGCGGCCGGTGGCGATGTAGTCGGTCATGAAGAGCGGCTCGGCGCCGCAGACGACGATGTCGTCGACGACCATGCCGACGAGGTCCTGACCGATCGTGTCGTGCCGGTCCATCGCCTGGGCGATGGCGACCTTCGTGCCGACACCGTCGGTGGAGGTCGCGAGCACGGGCCGGCGCATGCCCTGCAGGGCGCTCGCGTCGAACATCCCGGCGAAACCGCCGAGACCCCCGAGGACCTCGGGGCGGGAGGCGCGGCGGACCGACTCCTTCATCAGGTCGACGGCCTTGTCACCGGCCTCGACGTCGACGCCGGCGTCGGCGTACGTGATCGGGGTCTGCGACGGGGTGGTCTCGGGGGTCGTCACGGGCGTCGTACCGCTTCCTCGGTCGGGGTGAACTCCAGCTCGAGCAGCGACTTGCCGAGACGGTCCTCGCTCGGCAGCTCCATCGGGTAGGTCCCGGAGAAGCAGGCCGTGCACAGCTCGTCGCGCGACTGCTCGGTCGCCGCGATCATGCCGTCCTCGCTGATGTAGCCGAGCGAGTCGGCGCCCAGCGAGGTGCAGATCTCGTCGACACCGAGCCCGGTGGCGATGAGCTCGGCCCGGGTGGCGAAGTCGATGCCGAAGAAGCAGGGCCACTTGATCGGTGGCGAGGAGATGCGCACGTGCACCTCGGCGGCACCGGCCTCGCGCAGCATCCGCACGACGGCCCGCTGGGTGTTGCCGCGCACGATCGAGTCGTCGACGATGATCAGCCGCCGGCCCTTGATGACGTGGTCCAGGGGGTTGAGCTTGAGCCGGATGCCGAGCTGGCGGATCGTCTGGCTCGGCTGGATGAAGGTGCGGCCGACGTAGGCGTTCTTGACCAGGCCCTGGCCGAAGGGGATGCCCGACTCCTGGGCGTAGCCGATGGCGGCCGGCGTGCCCGACTCGGGCGTCGCGATGACCAGGTCGGCCTCGACCGGGTGCTCGCGGGCCAGGGCGCGGCCCATCTCGACCCGGGCCTCGTGGACCGTGCGGCCGTTGATCGTCGTGTCCGGGCGGGCCAGGTAGACGTACTCGAAGACGCAGCCCTTGCGCGTCGGCTCGGCGAAGCTGCGGGTGCGCAGGCCGTCCTCGTCGATGGCGACGAGCTCGCCGGGCTCGACCTCGCGGACGAAGGAGGCGCCGACGATGTCGAGCGCCGCCGTCTCGGAGGCGACGACCCAGCCGCGCTCGAGCCGGCCGATGACGAGCGGGCGCAGGCCCTGCGGGTCGCGGGCGGCGTAGAGGGTGTCCTCGTTCATGAAGACGAAGCAGAAGGCGCCGCGCAGCTGGGGCAGCAGCTCCATCGCCGCCTCCTCGAGGGAGCGGTCCTGCTCGCCTGCCAGGAGCGCGGTGACCAGCGCGGTGTCCGTCGTGTTGCCCCGGCTGAGCTCGCCCTTCGACAGGCCCCGCCAGGTGCTGTCGACCTCGGGGGGCTCGGAGCGCGACTCGACGAGCTCGAGCAGCTCGGCGGAGTTGATGAGGTTGCCGTTGTGCGCGAGCGCGACCGTACCGGCGTCGTGTCCGCCGAGGGTGGGCTGCGCGTTTTCCCACGTGGACCCTCCGGTCGTGGAGTAGCGGCAGTGGCCGACGGCGATGTGACCGCGAAGGGTGGACAGGCTCCGCTCGTCGAAGACCTGGGAGACCAGCCCCATGTCCTTGTAGACGAGGATCTGCTGGCCGTTGCTCGTGGCGATGCCCGCGGACTCCTGCCCGCGGTGCTGCAGGGCGTAGAGCCCGTAGTAGGTCAGCTTGGCGACGTCCTCACCCGGCGCCCAGACGCCGAAGACACCGCAAGCATCCTGCGGTCCCTTCTCGCCGGGGAGCAGGTCGTGGGACAGGGTTCCGTCTCCGCGTGGCACGTGGTCCAGTCTCCCACACGGCCCGCGCCGCTCAGCCCCCCAGCCGGGTGCTGAGCACGCCCAGCACGGCGGCGATCTCGAGACGGCAGTGGCGTCGGCGAGGCCCTGAGGACTACTTGCGATAGGTGAGCAGGGCGACGACGACCGCGCCGACGAAGCCACCGACGCACAGGCCGAGCACGCTCATGAAGCCGAGGGCGGCGCCCGGGTCGTAGTCGATGTTGAAGCCGGCGTTGCGGTCGGGGCCGAGCATGCTGACGACGCCGAAGACGACCAGGCCGATGATCGCCCCCGTCACGATGAAGGGGACGGGCTTGGGGTTGCTCCGGGGACGCTGCGCACTCACGCCTCCATCGTAGGTGGGATCCATGAGCAGCCAGCGCCCGCATGCCGATGTCCCCGGGATGAAGCTCCCTGCGCCGCGCACCCCCGACCCGGCGGCCGCGCCCCGTCTGCGGTGGGGCCTGCTCGGTGCCGGGTGGATCGCCGGGCAGATGGCGATCTCGCTGCGCGGCACCGCCCAGCAGGTCGTCGCGGTCGGCTCGCGGGACACGCAGCGCGCGCAGGCCTTCGTCGGCGAGCACGTCCCCGGCGCGCGGGCCCACGGCAGCTATGCCGACCTCGTCGCCGACCCGGAGGTCGACGTCGTCCACGTCTCCAGCCCGCACAGCGAACATCTCGAGCACGCGCTCCTCGCGATCCGCGCCGGCAAGCACGTGCTCGTCGAGAAGCCGCTGGCCCACACGGCCGACGAGGCCGCGCAGATCGCCGCCGCAGCCCGCGAGGCCGGCGTCTTCTGCATGGAGGCGATGTGGACCCGCTTCCTCCCCCACATCGACGTCCTGCGCCAGGTGCTCGACGCCGGGATGCTCGGCGAGGTGAGCACGGTGCTCGCCGACCACTCGATCCAGCTGTGGCCCGACGGCCCCGAGCGGCTGGCGAGCCCGGACCTCGCGGGCGGCGCGATGCTCGACCTGGGGATCTACCCGCTCTCCTTCGCCTCGCTCGTCCTCGGCGGGGTCAGCTCGGCGGCCGGCCTGGGCTCGCTCACCGACCGTGGCGTCGACCGTCGGGTCGCCTTCGTCGTGCAGGGCCCGAGCGGGGCCGTCGCCTCGTGCGCCACCGACATGTCCGTCTCGTCGCCGACGACCGCCTCGGTCAACGGCACGTGGGCCCGCCTCGAGCTCGAGACGCAGTTCTACACCCCGACGACGATGCGACTGGTCGGCGCCGACGGCGTCGTCCTCGACACGATGGCGGGCGACCCGATCGAGAAGCACCGCGGCCTGCGGCACGAGGCCACGGAGGTGGCCGTGCGGGTCACCGCCGGCGAGACCGAGTCGCCGGTCATGCCGCTCGACGAGAGCGTGCGGGTGCTCGAGGTCGCCGAGGAGCTGCTCAGCTCCCTTCGGTGAGCGGGAGGTGGGCGGACAGGTCGGTCCGCTGACCGCTCACCCGCACCCGGCCAGAGGCGACGCCGTCGGCCCACGCGAGGTCACCGACGGCCAGCTCCAGCCAGGTCTGCGGGTCGGTCTCGACGACCGCCGGCGGGGTGCCGCGGGTGTGCACCGGTCCCTCGACGCACTGCGCCGCGGCGAAGGGAGGCACCCGCACCTCGACGCTGCGGCCGGGGGCCACGTCGGCGAGCTCGGCGACCGTGTGCCGCACCGCGGTCGCCACCGTCGCCCGGTCGACCGCCGAGCGGTCGTCGCTGGCGGACCACGCGTGCAGCGCGGCCCAGCCTTCGTCCACGGGAATGCGTCGTCGTCCGGCCACGGCGTCAGTCTCCCACCACCAGAGGTTCACCCGGCGGTCAGGAAACCTCCCCCCTTCGTCCTGCGCCCGTCTCCCCGGTAGGGCACGATCGGGTGCGATGCGCCCGGTGTCGGGCACGTCACACACCCCTGTTTGTCCCGGAGGAACCCACATGTCCCTGAAGAAGAGGGGCGCGTCGCTGCTCGTCGGAGCGGGTGCGGTCGCCGCACTCGTCGCCACGGCCGGCACCGCCCACGCCGCCGACCCGGTCCAGCCCGGCTCGATCGACCCCGCCCTGACCACGGTCAACCTGCTGAACTTCAACGACTTCCACGGTCGCATCGACGCCGACAACAAGGGCACGCTCGGCAAGTCCTTCGCGTGCACCGTCGTCTCGACGCGCGCGGCGCTCGGCGAGGACTCGACGGCGCTGCTGTCGGCCGGCGACAACATCGGGGCCTCCCCCTTCACCTCCTCCTCGCAGCAGGACCTGCCGACTATCCAGTTCCTCAACGCGCTCGGGCTCAAGGCGAGCGCCGTGGGCAACCACGAGTTCGACCAGGGCATGTCCGACCTCACCGGCCGGGTCTCCCAGGCGGCGGACTTCGACCTGCTGGGGGCCAACGTCTACGAGCGCGGCACGACGTCGCCCGCCCTCGACGAGTACACGATCATCGAGGTCTCCGGGCTCAAGGTCGGCGTCGTCGGCGCGGTCACCGAGCAGACCGCCTCGCTCGTCTCCCCCGCCGGCATCACGGGCGTCGACTTCGGCGACCCGGTCGCCGCGGTCAACCGCGTGGCGGGACAGCTCAAGGACGGCGACGCGACCAACGGCGAGGCCGACATCGTCGTCGCCGAGTACCACGAGGGCGCGACCACCGGCGACGACACGAGCACCCTCGACGAGCAGGTCGCGGCGGGCGGCGCCTTCGCCGACATCGTGGGCGACACGGCCGGCGAGGTCGACGCGATCTTCACCGCGCACACCCACCGCACCTATGCCTGGGACGCCCCCGCCCCCGGTGGCGGCACCCGCCCGATCATCCAGTCCGGCTCCTACGGCAACCCGCTCGGCCAGGTGCAGCTCGGCTTCGACCCGCAGACGCGCAAGGTCACGCAGTACTCGGCGACCAACCTCAAGGTGAGCGCCCCGACCGCGGACTGCGCCGCCGACCCGGCCTACGTCGAGGCCGCCGCGATCGTCGACACCGCCGTCAGCGAGGCCGCCGAGGTCGGCAAGCAGGTCGTCGGCAAGGTCTCGAGCGACATCACGACCGCCTTCAGCGCCGCCGGCGGCCGCGACGACCGTCAGCGCGAGTCCACCCTCGGCAACCTCACCGCCGACATCTGGCTCGACGCGCTCAACCAGCCCGGCCGCAGCGGCGCCGACATCGGCATCATGAACCCCGGCGGTCTGCGCTCGGACCTCATGTACGCCCCGACGGCCGCCGAGGCCCCCGGCGAGGTGACCTACGCGGAGGCCGCGTCGATCAACCCCTTCGCCAACACGCTGATGACGGTCGACATCACCGGCGCCCAGCTGCGCACCCTGCTCGAGCAGCAGTGGCAGCCCGAGGGTGAGTCGCGGCCCTTCCTCAAGCTCGGCCTGTCCGACAACGTCACCTACACCTTCGACCCGGACGCGGCGAAGGGCAGCCACATCACCTCGGTCATGGTCGACGGTGCGCCCGTGGACGAGGCCGCGACCTACACGATCGCCTCCGGCTCCTTCCTCATCAGCGGCGGCGACAACTTCACCGTCCTCGGCGAGGGCACCGACCGCAAGGACTCGGGTCTCATCGACACCGACGCCTTCATCAACTACTTCGGTGCCCGTGACGTCGTCGAGCCCGACTACCGCAAGCAGGCCGTCGCGATCAGCGGTCAGCCGAGCGAGCTGACCGAGGGCGAGCAGGTCTCCTTCACCGCCTCCGGCTTCGACATGACCTCCAAGGGCGCCCCGACCACCACCGAGGTCGAGGTCTTCGTCGGCGACACCTCCGTCGGCACCTTCCCGGTCACGGCCGGTCTGGTCGACGGCGTCCCGACCCGCAACGGCACCGCGGACATCAGCTTCGCCGCCCCCGCGGGCGTCACCGGCGACAGCACGGTCCGCCTCGTCGCCGCCCCGAGCGGCACGACGGCGAGCTTCCCGGTCACGGTGACCGCTGCCGAGACCGGCGGCGGTCAGGGCGATGGCCACGGCAAGGGCACGGGTCCCGGCACGGGCAAGGGGCACGGTCGGGGCAACACCGACGAGCACCCCGGCCTGGGCAAGGGCCGCACCGGCGAGCACCCGGGCCACGGCAAGGGGCGGGCGACCGGCCTGGTCCGGTGACCAGCGCCTGACGCACGACCCGAAGGGGGTCACGCACCGGTCGGTGCGTGACCCCCTTCGCGTCTCGAGAAGGCGCTGGCAGCCTGACGGGACGTCGAGCGGCGCCGGTCTTGTCGAGTCCCGCGCTGGACATTCCCCAAGCGACGCTCGACAACCCGTGCGGCGCTCGACAACCCGGCACGTGATCGGCCTCCTCCGGGTCGAGTGGTGGCGACCAGTCGTTGGCGTGCCTCCTCAGCGAGCGGGTGTGTGAGGGTTGCCCCATGGCGGAGGTCGAGTTCGTGCCGGATGAGCACGGCGGTGTGACGGTGATGCGCGACGGGCACCCGCAGAGCCACGTCGACGTCGACGACCCCGAGCACCTCGTCTTCGAGTATGTGCAGCACATGGCGGCCGTCCTCGACGCCGTCCACCCCGCGCCGGAGCCGATCGGCGTGACCCACGTCGGCGGGGCCGGGCTGAGCCTGCCGCGCTGGGTGCACGCGACCCGGCCGGGCTCGCCGCAGATCGTCCTCGAGCCCGACGAGGCGCTCACCACGGCCGTCCGCGAGCAGCTACCGCTGCCCCGCGGGCACCGGATCCGCGTGCGGCCCCAGCTCGGCCGATCCGGTCTCGAGGCGCTCAAGGACGCCTCGGCCCATGCGGTCGTCGTCGACGCCTTCGCCGCCGGGCGGGTGCCGGCCGACCTGCAGACCACGGAGTTCTTCGGGCACGTGGCGCGGGTCCTGCGGCCCGACGGCGTGCTCGTCATGAACTCGCCCGACGAGCCGGGCTGGCGGCACCTGGCCGATGTCGTTGCCGGATTGCGAGCGGCCCTCTCGCCCAACGGCTCTCTCGCCCTCGTCGCGATGCGCGACGTCATCAAGGGGCGCCGCTACGGCAATGCCGTGCTCGTCGCCGCGCACCGCCCGCTCGACCTCGACGAGATCCGGCGGCAGGTGGGGCGCTGGCCCTTCCCCTCGGGGGTGCTCGGCGCGAAGGAACTGGCCCGGCGCACGGCCGGCGGGCGGGCGCTGTCCGACGCCGACTCGCGGCCGGCGCCGACGGCTCCCGATCCGGGGGCCTGGCGGGTGCGCTGACCCCTCAGCCCGCAGGGACGTCCTCCAGGGCGTGCAGGGCGTCGACGAGTGGGGCGAGCTCGGTCCGACGATCGGCGCGTGCCTGGGCTACACCTCCCCGCTGTGGGTCGGCGCGGCCATGGCAGCGGCGGCGCTCGTCGTCAGCCCGCGACGCGGACCGGCTGCCAGGGGCCGCTGAGGGTGTGCTCCCCCTTCGTCAGGTGACCCTGCGCCACGAGCTGTGGCCGACCACCCGGAGGTGGCCGGCCACAGCTCGCTGGTGCGGTGGGGAGGGGCTCAGCCGAAGTAGCGCGCCATCGTCCCGGTGTGGGCGGTGCGCATCTCGTCGAGGCCGAGGTCGAGGGCGTCCTTGACCTTGAGCCGGTCACCGTCGGTGACACCGACGCGGGCGACGGGCACGCCGTGCGTCTCGGCGATGCCGACGACCGTGGCCACGTCGGCCTCGGAGCGGACCGTGACGAGGGCGCGAGCCGTCGACTCGGAGTACAGCGCGGTGAAGGCGTCGATGCCGTCACGCTCGAGGACCGGGGTCAGGTCGACCGAGGCACCCGTGCCTCCGGTGAGCACCGACTCGGCCAGCGCCACGGCCAGGCCGCCGTCGGACAGGTCGTGCGAGCTGGCCAGGGCACCGCGGCGGGCGGCGTCGACGAAGAAGGACGCGAGCGCCTTCTCCGCCGCGAGGTCGACCCGCGGTGGCTGCCCGCCCAGGTGACCGTGCAGGGCGTGCGCCCACTCGCCGCCGTCGAGCTCGTCGCGGGTCGCGCCGAGGAGCAGCACGACCTCTCCGGGGGCAGCGAAGCCGGAGGCGACCGAGGTGGCGACGTCGTCGATGACCCCGAGGACGCCGACGACGGGCGTCGGGTGGATCGCCGTCTCGCCGGTCTGGTTGTAGAAGGAGACGTTGCCGCCGGTCACCGGAATGCCCAGCTCGAGGCAGGCGTCGAAGAGCCCGCCGATGGCCTGCTGGAACTGCCACATGACGCCAGGGTCCTCCGGCGAGCCGAAGTTGAGGCAGTCGGTGACGGCGAGCGGCAAGGCGCCGGAGGTCCCGACATTGCGGTAGGACTCGGCGAGCGCGAGCTGCGCCCCGGCATAGGGGTCGAGCCGGCCGAAGCGGCCGTTGCAGTCCGTCGAGACGGCGACGCCCAGGCCGGACTCCTCGTCGACGCGGATGACGCCGGAGTCGTGCGGCATGGCCCGCTTGGTGTTGCCCAGGACGTAGCGGTCGTACTGGTCGGTGACCCACGACTTGTCGCAGATGTTGGGCGAGGCGAGCAGCGCGAGCAGGTCGGCGCCCAGGTCCGCGGGACGGGGAAGGGAGGAGCTCGCGTCGGCCTGCACCGCGTCGATCCACTCGGGCCGGGCGATCGGACGCTCGTAGACGGGCCCGTCGTGGGCGACGGAGCGCGGCGGCACGTCGACAATCGTCTCGCCGTGCCACGTGATGACGAGCCGGTCGCCGTCGGTGACCTCGCCGAGGACGGCGGCCTCGACGTCCCAGCGGCCGGTGATCGCGAGGAAGGCGTCGAGCTTGTCGGGCGCGACGACGGCCATCATCCGCTCCTGCGACTCCGACATGAGGATCTCCTCTGCGCGGAGGGTGGAGTCGCGCAGCGGCACCTTGTCGAGCTCGATCTGCATGCCGCCGTCACCGGCGGACGCCAGCTCGGAGGTCGCGCAGGACAGCCCGGCTCCGCCGAGGTCCTGGATGCCCTCGACGACGCCCGCGGCGTAGAGGTCGAGGCAGCACTCGATGAGCACCTTCTCGGCGAAGGGGTCGCCGACCTGGACGGCCGGCCGCTTGGCAGGGCCGCCCTCCTCGAAGGTCTCGGAGGCCAGGACGGACACACCGCCGATGCCGTCGCCGCCGGTCTTGGCGCCGAAGAGGACGATCTTGTTGCCGGTGCCCGACGCGTTGGCGAGGTGCAGGTCCTCGTGACGAAGGGAGCCGACGCACAGCGCGTTGACGAGCGGGTTGCCCTGGTAGCAGTCGTCGAAGACGATCTCGCCGCCGACATTGGGCAGCCCGAGGGAGTTGCCGTAGCCGCCGATGCCCTTGACCACGCCGGGCAGGACCCGGGCGGTGTCGGGGTGGTCGATGGCACCGAAGCGAAGGGGGTCCATCACCGCGATCGGGCGGGCGCCCATCGCCATGATGTCGCGGACGATGCCACCGATGCCGGTCGCGGCACCCTGGTAGGGCTCGACATAGCTCGGGTGGTTGTGGGACTCGACCTTGAAGGTCACCGCCCAGCCCTGACCGATGTCGATGACACCCGCGTTCTCCCCGATGCCGGCGAGGGTCTTGCCGAGCGGGGTCTCCGACGGCAGGTCACCGAAGCGCTTGAGGTGGACCTTCGACGACTTGTAGCTGCAGTGCTCGGACCACATGACCGAGTACATCGCCAGCTCGGCGCTCGTCGGGCGACGGTCGAGGATCTCGCGGATGCGCTCGTACTCGTCGGCCTTGAGCCCGAGCTCGGCCCACGGCTGCTCGGTGTCGGGGCTGCCCTGCGCGACGGTCACGGTGTCGAGGTTGCTGACGGTCACGCGGACACCACCTGCTCGAGGACGGACGTGAAGAAGGTGCGGCCGTCGAGGCTCGGGCCGAAGCCCTCCTCGACGGCGTGCTCGGGGTGCGGCATGAGGCCGACGACGTTGCCGCGCTCGTTGGTGATGCCGGCGATGTCGCGGGAGGAGCCGTTGGGGTTGCCGCCGACGTAGCGGAAGGCGACCTGTCCCTCCCCTTCGAGCCGGTCGAGGGTGGCCTCGTCGGCGACGAACTGGCCGTCCTGGTTCTTCAGGACGATGCTGATCTCCTGGCCGGCCTCGAAGCCGCTGGTCCACGCCGTCGAGGTCGACTCGACGCGCAGGACCTGGTCCGTGCACAGGAACTTGCGGTGATCGTTCTGGATCATCGACCCGGGGAGCAGGTGCGACTCGGTGAGGATCTGGAAGCCGTTGCAGATCCCGAGGACCGGCATCCCTCCCTTCGCCGCGGTGATGACCTCACCCATGACCGGGGCGAAGCGGGCGATGGCCCCGGCGCGCAGGTAGTCGCCGTAGGAGAAGCCGCCCGGGATGACGACCGCGTCGACGCCGTGGAGGTCCGCGTCGCCGTGCCACAGGGCGACGGCCTCGCCGCCGCAGAGGGTCACGGCGCGGCGGGCGTCGGAGTCATCGAGGCTGCCGGGGAAGGTGACGACGCCGATCTTCACGCGCCGGCCCCGGTGATCGGCGCCTGCTCCGGCTCGTCGCTCGTCAGCTCGTGGACGCTCACGACGTCCTCGATGACGGGGTTCGACAGGAGGGCGTCGGCGGCCTCGCGAGCCGACGCCAGGTGGGCCTCAGTGACGTCACCGTCGACGGACAGCACGAAGCGCTTGCCCTGCCGCACGTCGGTGAACTGGTCGATCCCCAGCCGGGGCAGCGCCCCCCGGACCGCCTGGCCCTGGGGGTCGAGGATCTCGGGCTTGAGCATGACGTCGACGACGATGCGTCCCACAGGGTGTCTCCTGGTGCGAAGGGGGTGGTCCGCCCGCGAGTCTAGTTGGAGCCCGTCGGCCCCCATCGCTCGGCCAGATCACGGACGACCGTGAGGTTGCGGTTGGTCCACACGCCCATCGCCCGGTCGTGCGCGGCGGGCAGCTTGACCTGGTGGTAGCGGTCCTTGCCGTCGAGCACGAGGTGCACGGCCCGGCCGCGGACGGCGGTGGCCTCTCCTTCGCTCTCGTGGGTGAGCAGTTCGACGGCCTCGGCCGACGGCTCCTCCCGCATGAAGGTCACATAGTGCGCCGCCACCTCGAAGGGCACCTGCCCGGCCACCTCCTCCGCGTCCGCGACGACGGCCACCAGCTCGGCCGGCGTGAGCACCACCGTCGGCACCTTCGAAGCCCCGGTCGGCGAGGAAGGCGGCCTCGAGCGTCTTCTCGACCGCGGAGGTCGAGCGCTGCCGGCTCGTCAGCCGGACGTTGCCGGTGTTGAGGTGCACCGCGACGTCGCTCGCGCCGGTCTCCTCGACGACTCGTTGCAGGTCCGCCTTGGGGAACGTGCGCTTGGCGCCGAGGTTGATCGCGCGGAGGAAGGCGACGTAGGTGGCCATGCGCCCATCATGGCGTGCACAAGAGGTCGTCCTGGTGCATCTCGCGGCAATGGATGGCCGTGAATCGCAGCAGGGCTACCTCTTGTGCACGGGTGGTGGCTTCGAGGCTCGGCCGCGGACGGCCTCACGCCTCAGCCAGCGGAGGCGAAGCGCTCCCGCAGCTCGCGCTTGAGGATCTTGCCGCTCGGGTTCTTGGGCAGGGCGTCGAGGATCTCGACGCGCTTGGGCCGCTTGTAGCTCGCGAGCACCTGAGCGCAGTGCTCCTGGACCGACTCGACGGTCAGCCCGGAGCCCTCCTTGGGCACGACCGTCGCGGTGACCGCCTCGACCCACGTCGCGTCCGGCAGGGCGAAGACGGCGACCTCGGCGACGTCGGGGTGGGCATAGATCGCCTCCTCGACCTCACGGGAGGCGACGTTTTCACCCCCGGTCTTGATCATGTCCTTCTTGCGGTCGACGATCGTGATCCGCCCCTCGTCGTCCGCGATCGCGAGGTCACCGGAGTGGAACCAGCCACCGGCGAAGGCCTCGGCGGTCTTGTCATCGTTGCGCCAGTAGCCGGCGGCGATCTGCGGGCTGCGGTGGACGACTTCGCCGACCTCGCCGACGGGCACCTCGTTGCCGTCGTCGTCGACGAGCCGGGTCTCGACCATGAGCACCGGTCGGCCCGCGGAGCCGGCGTGCGAGAGCTGCTCGTGCGGCGGCAGGATCGTGGCCACGGGCGCGAGCTCGGTCTGGCCGTAGAAGTTCCACAGGTCGAGGTCGGGCAGCCGCTGCTGGATCTCCTTGAGCACCTCGACGGGCATCGGCGAGGCGCCGTAGTAGCCCTTACGCAGGGTGCTCAGGTCGGTCCGGTCGAAGTCCGTGTGCCGCAGCAGCGAGATCCACACGGTCGGCGCGGCGAAGTACTTCGTCACGCCGTGCTCGGCGATCGCGGCGAGGACCTTCGCCGGGTCGGGCGCGGGCAGGATGATGCTCGTCGCGCCGAGCATGATGTCCGGCCCGAGGAAGCAGTCGAGCTGCGCGCAGTGGTAGAGCGGCAGCGTGTGCAGGTCGATGTCGTCACCGGTCATGCCGCCGTCGACGATCGCGCTGAGGTACTCCGCCTGCAGCGCGCGGGAGGTGAGCAGCGCCCCCTTCGGCCGGGACTCGGTGCCGGAGGTGTACATCAGGCGGATCGGGTCGTCGTCGGCGACGATCGGTGGCTCCCAGCCGGTCGCGTCGGTGACGACGAGGTCGGCGAAGGGGGTCCACCCGCCGCTCGCGTCGCCGGTCACCACGCGGGTCCCGATCTCGAGCCCGCTCGCGGCGATCGCCTCGTCAGCGGTGGCGACGAACTCCGGCTGGGTCAGCATGGCGACCGGCTCGCTGTGACCGAGGATGTAGCCGACCTCGTCGGCGGTGAGCATGAAGTTGATCGGCACGAGGATCGCGCCGAGCCGCGCTGCACCCCAGGCGATCGCGACGAAGTCGGCACTGTTGCGGCTGAGCAGGGCGACGCGGTCGCCCTGTGACACGCCGCGCTCGGTCAGGCCGGCTGCCACCGAGGTGACGACCTCGTCGAGCTCGCGGTAGGTCCAGCGGACGTCACCGTCGATGATCGCGACCTTGTGCCGGTGGCGAGCAGCGCTGCGGCGCAACACCTCCCCGAGTCCGTTGGCGCGGGCGGTGGCGATCTCGGTCGTCGTCGACATGGGGGTGATTCTGCCTGTTCACCAGCAGGGCAGTCTCCCCCGCCAGGCCGACAGTAACGACACCGAAGGCGATCACTCTGGGCTGATAGCCATCGCTTCCCAACTGTGCCCAGAGGCTCGCACCCTAATGGAAGAGTCTTCCTTGCCAGCGACCTGCACTCGCATTACGACCCCGTCACAGGGCACTTCGACATAAGGCGCATCCTTCGTACCACCCACGGCCAAACTCCCACCTCCTGTGCACCGAACGGCCCACCACGATGGCTGCGGCTGGCCCGGATATGCAGAAGGCAGAACAAAATTCCCTTGCCCGGCATGAAGATCGCCGGAGGCGATCTTCATGAGGTCGTCGCGATCTCTCAAACTCTGGGATCCGCGTGGCTGCGCATGCTCATCCGTGTCGGCACCCTGGTGCGACGACCTGGACGATTCACTGGCGCCTTGGCCGTTGCCACCCTGAGTGCGGCTCGGATCTGTGCACGCGCCAAGAACCATTAAGCCTGCGGCTAAGGCCGCAGCCCATGTGAGTCTCAATTCCCGAGTCCGTTGGCGCGGGAGGTGGTCATCTCGGTCGTCGTCAACATGGGGGTGATTCTGCCTGCGCAGTGCCGTCGAGTCATCCCCCCTTCGTCGGTCCGTGGAACACCCCGGGCGACCTTGCCGGACAAATGATGCACCTCACCCCTAGATTGATCGCAGCCGGCGCACCCGGTGCCGGGACACAGGGGATGACACATGCACAGCTTGAGACTGCGAGCGCTCGCGCTCGCCACCACGGCGGCCCTCGGACTGGGGCTCACCACCACCGCCACCGCGGCCCCGACCGAGGCCGGAGCCGCCTCCACCGCCAGCGCGTGGAAGCCCAGCGAGAACAGCAAGCTCAACAAGGTCGCCACGCCGCGCCTGTCATGGTTCAGCTGCTACGGCGGAGCCCGCTGCGCCAACGCCAAGGTGCCGCTCGACTACGACAGGCCGACGGGCACGAAGACCAATGTCGCCGTCCTGCGCCTGCCCGCAACCGGCAAGCGGGTCGGGACGCTCTTCGTCAACCCAGGCGGCCCCGGCGGCTCGTCGACAGAGATGGCCTACTTCGCCGACCAGTGGCTCTCGCCGGAGGTCCGTGCGAAGTTCGACGTCGTCGGTGTCGACCCCCGTGGTGTCGGCTTCAGTGACCAGGTGCAGTGCCTGCCCATCGAGGACCAGGACACCGTCTACGACAAGACGAACAGGGCCTTCCCGGTCGGCTGGACCCAGGAGCAGCGTTGGATCCAGGGGATGAAGAAGCTCTCCCGGGCCTGCTCGACCAATGCGCTCGCGACGTCGATGTCGACCGCCGAGGTCGCCCGCGACATGGAGATGGTGCGTCGCGCGATCGGCGACGGCCCGCTGAGCTACCTCGGCTTCTCCTATGGCAGCCACCTCGGCACCACCTACGCCAACATGTTCCCGGGCAACTTCCGCAGCATCGTCATCGACGGCACCCTGAGCCCGACGTCCTGGTCGGGCACCGCGTGGAACCAGAGCCTCCCCCTCGAGCGTCGGCTGCGCTCAAGCGTCGGCGCGCACAAGGCGCTCAGCGAGATCCTCACCGAGTGCGGCAAGGCCGGCCCCGACCGGTGCTACTTCGCCTCCGGCGGCGACCCGAAGAAGAAGTACGCCGCGATGACCGCGGCCCTGAAGAAGGAGCCGGCCGTCATCACCGACCCCTACACCGGCGAGGAGATGACCCTCACCTATGCCGACCTCGTCGGCACGGTGCTGTCGGGCCTCTACGACCCGGAGGCGCCGATGCTCGTCGACTTCATGCTGAGCGACATCGAGTGGATGATCGGCCAGTCCCAGGGAGCCGCGGCACGTCGCGCCGGTGGCCACCAGGTCGACCAGCGCACCATCGCGGCGATCAAGCAGGCTGACCAGGCACCCCACAGGGCCTTTGCCTACGACAACTCGCTCGACGCCTTCCTCTCCGTGACCTGCACCGACACCCGCGAGACGACGAAGATCGCCGACTACCCGGCCTACGCCAAGCAGCAGGAGACCAAGGCCCCTGGCTTCGGCCCGCTGTGGCTCTGGAGCAGCGCCGGGTGCGCCGGCGACTCCTTCACCGGACAGGACGAGGACGCCTACGTCGGCCCCTACAACAAGGCCACGCCCAAGGGCGTGCTCATCGTCGGCAACTACTGGGACCCGGCCACCAACTACGACGGCGCGGTCCAGACCCGCAACACGCTCGGCCGCTCGCGGCTGATCTCGAGCGACTCGTGGGGCCACACGGCCTACGGCGTCTCCCAGTGCGTCACGACGCGCGTCGACCGCTACCTCGTCACCGGCGCCTCACCGTCGAGCGATGCCACCTGCCCGGCGGAGTCCGAGCCCTTCCCCGCCGTCGACGAGCCCCCGGCCGAGACGGTGCAGCAGCTGCTCGCCACGAAGTCCCTGCCCAAGGCCGCCCGCGGCCAGGGCTTCCCGGCACCGACCGTCGTGCGCTGACGCTCGCTGCCCCGGTGGGCGGGCGCCTGGCCGATCCCGTCAGGCGCCCGCCTCGGAGTGACTCACGGGTACGACGACCACTTCCGGGGCCACCCGGAAGGCGAGGCCCAAGATCGCGGGCCGCGCGTCGCACCGTCTGGCTCGACTGGTCGTCGTACCCGCGGGTCACCTCCGACGCGTCCGACCGGCCTGCGCATCCAACCGGCGCTCCGGCCGGGCCCCGACTCGACCTCAGGCGGAGAAGGTCTGCCCGGTGAGCCGCTCGTAGGCCTCGACATACTTCGCCCGGGTCCGCGCGACGACGTCCTCCGGGAGCGAAGGGGGCGCCTCGCCCGACGTCTTGTCCCAGCCGCTCGCCGGCGAGGTCAGCCAGTCGCGGACATATTGCTTGTCGAAGCTCGGCTGCTGCCGGCCGGGCTGCCACTCGTCAGCGGGCCAGAAGCGGGACGAGTCCGGTGTGAGCACCTCGTCGGCGAGGACGATCTCGTCGCCGCGCATGCCGAACTCGACCTTCGTGTCCGCGAGGATGATGCCGCGCTCGGTGGCGATCTCGTTGCCGCGCTGCAGGATCCGCACGGTGAGGTCGCGCACGCGCGCGGCGAGGTCCTCGCCGATCTCGGCCACGACGCCGGAGTAGGGGATCGGCTCGTCATGCTCGCCGACGGGCGCCTTGGTCGAGGGGGTGAAGATCGGCTCCGGCAGGGGCGAGCCGTCGACGAGGCCGGCCGGCAGCTCGATGCCGCTGACGGCGCCGGTCGACTGGTACTCCCCCAGCCCGCCGCCGGTGAGGTAGGCGCGGGCGACGCACTCGACGGGCAGCATCTCGAGGCGCTCGACGAGGACCGCGCGCCCGGCGACGGCCGCAGGGACGTCGGTCGAGACGACGTGGTGCGGCACGAGATCGGCGAGCTGGTCGAACCACCACAGCGACATCTGCGTGAGCACCGCGCCCTTGTCGGGGATCGGGGTGTCGAGGACGAAGTCGTAGGCCGACATCCGGTCGCTCGCGACGAGCAGCAGCTGGTCCTGGCGCGGCTGCCCGTCGGCGCCGACCGGCGCGTAGAGGTCGCGCACCTTGCCGGAGTAGACGTGGGCGTAGCCGGGCAGCTCGAGGTGGCCGTCAGTCGTCATGGCGCACATCCTCGCAGCAGGACGGAGGGAGCCGCCGCTCGCCTCAGCCTCCGGTCACCTCGGGGTCCTCGAGGAGGAGACGGAGCAGGTTGACCACGGCGTCGTCGGTGAAGACGCGCCCGTCGCTGCCCGGCTTCTCCTGGACGAGCACGTAGACGGCGCCGTGCCCCTTCCCCTCGGGCACGGCCCAGGTGTCCTGCCCCTGCCCGTCGACCACCCTGGCCTCGAGTCCCGGCCGGACCTCGACCGAGCGCACCTTCCTCTCCGCTGGCCCCGGGTCGCTGGCGGGCCGCGGCTCCCAGAAGGAGTTGCCCGAGCCCCGAGCCGTGACGTAGACGTCGACCTGGGGCGGGAAGACGATCTGGTCGATCGGCTGGTCGGTGTCGACGATCGACTCCATGTGCGCCGTCGTGAACCACCGCGTGCCGGCGGGGAACCCCTCGAGCGGGCTCGTCGACGCCGCGTCCTCGAAGGCCAGGTCGCCGGTGGCGCGCAGCGCGGCGACGTGGTCGGCGAACCAGCCCGCGACCACCGTGCCGTCGCAGGTCTCCGGTCGCAGGGTGCAGCCGTCCCATCCGGCGAAGGGGGTCGACGTCGCGCTGGCCGTGGGCGAGGTGGTCGTGCTCGCGGTGGGCGAGGTCGTCGGCGTCGAGGACGCAGACGCGCTCGTCGACACCGGCGGCGCGGGCTGGACCTCACCCCGGCCACCCGTCAGGGTCGCGGCGAGGCCGCCGGCGACGAGGGTCAGGCCCAGCGCGGGCACGAGGACCGCTGCCCGGCGGCGGCGCACGCGGCGACG
>ERZ500994.123-NODE-123-length-25640-cov-5.742349_pt1 | contig 25640 bp, 26 predicted proteins | sample MGYA00248878_ERZ500994 | MGnify/ENA primary metagenome ERZ500994 (study PRJEB25958, sample SAMN03398533) | human skin metagenome | study: EMG produced TPA metagenomics assembly of the Human Skin Microbiome Metagenome (human skin metagenome) data set. | reverse complement strand
GCGCCGTGGGCGCACTGGATCACCCCCGAGGCCGAGCCGCGTCGCTACGACACCCGGTTTTTCCTGATGAAGGTGCCCGAGGGCGTGCACCCGCGGGAGATTCACGGCGAGTACGACCTCGCCGAGTGGGTCGGGGTGCACGACGCGATCGCGCAGGCCGACGCCGGTGAGCGCACGATGATGCCGCCGACGATCTTCACGCTGCGCGACCTGGCGAAGTTCGCCACGACCGACGCCGCGCTCACGGGCGCGCCGCCGCGCCCGATCACGCCGATCCAGCCGACGCTGGTGCGACACGAGGGCGTCAACTACGTGCAGATGCCCGACGGCTCGCTGATGCGCCCGGCAGTTCGGATCGACTAGTACGCCGCCCCAACCAGAACGCCGAGGAGCACACATGTCCCATCCGCTCTATGAGAAGCCGCGCACCGTCACGCCGTATGCCACGGTCGTGCTCGCCGACAACCCTGGCATCATGACCCTCGACGGCACCAACACGTGGGTGCTGCGCGCGCCCGGTGCCGCGTCGTCGATCGTGGTCGACCCCGGGCCGTCCGATGACGAGCACCTGCGCCAGATCGTCGCCGCGGCAGGGCCGATCTCGCTCGTGCTGCTGACTCATCGCCACGACGACCACTCGGAGTCGCGGGCCGCCTTCAGTGAGATGGTCGGCGCCCCGGTGCGCGCCTTCGACCCGGAGTTCTGCGTCGGCGGCGAACCGCTGCGCGACGGTGAGGTGATCGAGGACGCCGGCCTGCAGGTGCGCGTGCAGCACACCCCCGGCCACACCTCGGACTCGGTCTGCCTGGTCATCGAAGACGAGGCCGACCCCGCGGTGCTGACCGGCGACACCATCCTGGGCCGCGGTACGACGGTGGTGGCCTACCCGGACGGCGTACTCGGCGACTACCTGGCCTCGCTGCAGGCACTGAGCGAGTACGCCGCGCATGCCGCGCTGCCCGGGCACGGCAGCGAGCTCGACTCGACCGGGGCGGTCGCGGAGATGTACCTCGAGCACCGCGACCAGCGCCTGCAGCAGGTGCGTGACGCGCTCGGCGTACTCGGCGACGACGCGACCGCTCGCCAGGTCGTCGAGCACGTCTACACCGACGTGCCGAAGGAGAACTGGGATGCGGCTGAGCTGAGCGTCCAGGCGCAGCTGCTCTACCTCCGCACCTAGACGGCATCGGCGTGCGGTGGGATATAAGGTGATCTGAACCACCTGCCGATACGTGTAAGTGACTGCACACCGAGGCCAGGCCGACTGCGATCCAGCGGCACGGGCTCGGAGCCACGCTCGTCCGCGCGAGACCCGCGCGCCGCTCCCTGGAGGTATGACAGTGCCGGAAAATCTCGAATCGAGCCGGGACCTTGAGGTTGTCGACCCGGCGTCGCCGCCGCTGAAACCGCGCAAGCTCAGCGACCGCTACGACGTCGAAGACGGCTCGATCTACCTCACCGGCGTGCAGGCGCTCGTGCGGTTCCCGCTGGACATCCGGCGCATGGACGAACGCGCGGGGATGAACACCGCCGTGTTCGTCTCCGGTTACGAAGGTTCGCCGCTGGCCGGTTATGACCTGGAACTGATTCGCCAGCGCAAGCTGCTCGACAAGTACGGCGTCGTCCACCAGCCCGGTCTCAACGAGGAGCTCGCCGCCAACGCGGTCCAGGGCACCCAGCTCGCGCCCGGTCTGAAGTCGGCCAACAAGGAAGGCGTCGTCGGGCTCTGGTACGGCAAGGCGCCCGGGCTCGACCGCGCGACGGACGCGCTGCGGCACTCCGCCCTCGGCGGCACCCACCCCAAGGGCGGCGCGGTCGCGCTCGTCGGTGACGACGCGATCGCCAAGTCCTCGACCGTGCCGTCCGGCTCGGAGATCGCGATGGCCGAGATGGGCATGACGGTGCTCTCGCCCTCGGACTCCCAGGACATCCTCGACCTCGGCCTGCACGCGGTGGCGCTGTCGCGCTTCTCTGGACTATGGACCGGGCTGAAGATCGCCACCAACGTCGCCGACGGCGCGGGCTCGGCTCAGGTCAGCCCCGACCGCATCAAGGTCGTCGTCCCGGACAACACCTTCGACGGCGTGCCCTACGTGCACGAACCGACCGCGCGGCTGCTTCCGCCGTACCTGCAGCGCCTTGAGGAGACCCAGCTCGGCGAGCGCCTTGAGCTGGCACGCCGCTACGGCGAAGCCAACGGGCTCAACAAACGCCAGGGCTCGGTCAACGCCAAGATCGGTATCGTCACGCACGGCATCGCCTACCTCGACGTGATGGAAGGCCTGTCACAGCTGGGAATCGGCGAAGCCGAGCTCGACAAGTACGGCATCGCGATCCTCAAGCTCGGAATGGTGCACCCGCTGATCCCGGCCGAGATCGACGACTTCACCCGCGGGCTCGACGAGGTCATCGTGGTCGAGGAGAAGCGGATCTTCGTCGAGTCGGCGATCAAGGACCTGCTCTACAACGTCGACGATGCGCCAACGGTGGTGGGAAAGTTCGACGACCAGCGTCGCCCGCTGCTGCGTTCCAACCACGACCTCGGTGCCGACCTGATCGCGATGGCGCTCGCCAAGCGGCTGTCGACGCGGCTCGACATCCCTTCGGTCAATGAGTTTCTGGCGGCCAAGCTCTCCCCGCCGGTCGAGTCGCCGCGCACCCGCAAGCTGCTGCCGCTGATCCCGCGGACGCCGTACTTCTGCTCCGGCTGCCCGCACAACCGCTCGACCGTCGTACCCGCCGGCTCGACCGTCGGCGCGGGCATCGGCTGCCACGCGATGGCCCTGTTCCTGGACGAGGACCGCGTCGGCGACCTGCTGGGTACGGCGCAGATGGGCGGCGAAGGCGCGCCGTGGATCGGTATCGAGCCGTTCGTCGACGACAAGCACCTCTTCCAGAACATCGGCGACGGTACGTTCCACCACTCCGGGTCGCTCGCCGTCCGCGCGACGGTCGCGGCTGGCGTCAACGTCACCTACAAGCTGCTCTACAACTCGGCGGTCGCGATGACCGGCGGGCAGGAGGCAGTCGGTGGGATGACGGTGCCCGAGCTCTGCCAGATGCTGCTGGCTGAGGGCGTGAAGAAGATCGTCGTCACTACAGAGGATCTGGCCGACTACAAGGGCGTCAAGCTGCCGAAGGGTGTCGACGTACGGCACCGCGACAAGCTCATCGAGACACAGGAGGAGCTCGCCGCGATCCCGGGCGTCACGGTGCTCATCCACGACCAGGAGTGCGCGACCGAGCTGCGCCGCAAGCGCAAGCGCAAGATCGTCGAGGAGCCGCCCGAGCGCATCTTCATCAACCAGCGCGTCTGCGAGGGCTGCGGCGACTGCGGCGACAAGTCCAACTGCCTGTCGGTGCAGCCGGTGGAGACCGAGTTCGGCCGCAAGACGCAGATCCACCAGCCGTCGTGCAACAAGGACTACTCGTGCCTGGATGGCGACTGCCCGTCGTTCATCTCGATTATCCCTGGCGTGCAGGCAAAGGAGCACAAGATCGTCGCTCCGCCGATCGAGGCAAGCGAGTTGCCCGACCCGCAGGTCAACGTGCCGGAGGAGGAGTTCTCGATCCGGTTCCTGGGCATCGGCGGCACCGGCATCGTGACGGTGTCGGCGATCGTGGCGCAGGCCGGCATCATCGCCGGGCGCTATGTGCGCACGCTCGACCAGCTGGGGCTCGCCCAGAAGGGCGGCGCGGTCATCTCGGACATCAAGATCGGCGCCGAGCCGATCGACGCGGCCAACAAGATCTCCAAGGGCGCCTGCGATCTCTACATCGTGTGCGACCTGCTGGTCGGCGCGACCGACGGCAACCTGGAGATCACCAGCCCGGACAAGACGATCGCGGTCATCAACAAGGCGCACACGCCGACCGGGGCGATGGTCGCTGACACCGGCGTACTCTTCCCGGGCGACGACGCGACCGTGGGCAAGATCAACGACGCGACGCGCGCCGCTAACAACACCGTCGTCGACGCGCGGCTCGCGACGCTCGGGCTGTTCGGTGACGACCAGTTCGCCAACGTCTTCATGGTGGGCGTGGCCTTCCAGGCCGGCGCGCTGCCGATCCCGGCCGACGCCATCGAAGAGGCGATCCGGCTCAACGGGGTCGCGGTCGACATGAACATCCAGGCCTTCCGCCGCGGCCGGCAGCTCGTCAGCGACCGCGTCGCCATCAACGAGGCCGTCGACGCACTGGGTCTGGACCACCTGCGCCCGGCCAAGGCGGAGGAGTTCACGCCGTCCAACGCGGCGGTCGCGCTGGTGCGCAAGCTCGGTGGCGCACCCGACTCGGAGCTGCGGCGCCTGGTGACGCTGCGGGCGAGCGAGCTCGAGGCCTACCAGAACAAGGCCTACGCCAAGGAATACGTCGAGTACGTCGAGAAGGTCCGCGCCGCCGAGGAGCAGTTCGGCTCCGAGGAGCTCGCCGAAAACGTCGCGCGCTACCTGTTCAAGCTGATGGCCTACAAGGACGAGTACGAGGTCGCCCGGCTGTCGCTGGATGCCAAGCTCGCGCACGACATCAAGGCGACGTTCGGCGAGGATGCGTCGTACTCGTTCCGGCTGCACCCGCCGATGCTGCGGGCGCTGGGCATGGACTCGAAGATCTCGATCCCGGCCGGCGTGGGGCACAAGGCATTCCAGGCGCTCTATGCGATGCGGCGGCTGCGCGGCACCAAGCTCGACCCGTTTGGCATGGCGCACGTGCGTCGTGTCGAGCGTGAGCTGATCGGGCAGTACCGCGCCGAGATCGACGGTGTGCTGCGCGACCTGCGAGCCGGAAACCATCCGGTCGCGGTGCAGATCGCTGCCCTCCCGGACATCATCCGCGGGTACGAGGAGATCAAGCTCGGCAACGTCGAGAAGTACCGCGAGCAGCTTGCCGCAATGAAGAAGAACTTCGCAGCCAGCGGCACTCCGGTCGCCGCCGACTAGCGTCGGGGTGAGATGGGACCTACGGCTACCGGCTCGGGCGCAGGCGACGAGTGACAAACCACGCGTCGTTCTGGGAGAACGCGGCCGCACACCCTGAGCGAGCCGCGCTGATCACTGGGGCCGGGCGGGTGGTCACCTTCGGCGAGCTGGCCAGCCAGGCGAACCGGCTGGCGACCGGCTTGCGCCAGCGTGGGATCGGTGTCGGCGACACCATCGCGATGATGGCCGCGAATCTTCCGGAGTCACTTCGCGGTGCAGCTCGCGGCCTTGCAGTCCGGCATCGTGCTCGCGCTGGTCAACCGGCACCTCACCGAGTCGGAGGCCGCGCATATCCTGGCCGATTCGCAGGCGCAGCTGCTCATCGCGGACGACCGCACCGGTGCCGCGGCCGCCGCCGCAGCAGCTCGCGCGGGGCTGGATGCAGGTGCCCGGTTCGCGATCGACGGTGACAGCGGCTTCACCGACTGGCGCGAGCTGTGGGGCGCGGACGAACCGCCCACCGACCGCACGGCGGGCTCGTTGCTGCTCTACAGCTCGGGCACGACGGGTGTGCCGAAAGGCATCCGTACGCCGTCGAGCGGGCGCAGCCCGGAGCAGGAAGACCACCGGCTGCTCGAGGGCCTTGCGGCGTACGACGTGAAACACGACGGAGTGGCGTCCCGCATAGTGGTGTAACTGCTCGGTGGTCGGCCTCGTCGTGAACGTGGGCGCGGTCACCGTGTGATCCTTCGAGGAATCTCCTACAACCCTCTCGAATGGAGTCATCACGATGACCGCTCCTCACATTGTCGACCCTGCTGGCCTGCTCGGTGAAGCCCTCGCTGAGGCGTCGCCGGATCTGATGCGGCAGCTGCTGCAGACGATGATCAACGCGCTGCTGTCCGCGGACGCAGACGCCGTCTGCGGCGCCGAATGGGGCAAGCCCAGCCCCGACCGGGTGACGCAGCGCAACGGCTACCGGCACCGCGAGCTGGACACCCGTGTCGGCACGATCGACGTCGCCGTCCCCAAGCTCAGGAAGGGCACCTACTTCCCGGAATGGCTGCTCGAGCGCCGCAAGCGCGCCGAGGCCGCGCTGATCACCGTCGTCGCCGACTGCTACCTCGCCGGCGTCTCCACCCGCCGGATGGACAAGCTGGTCAAGACGCTCGGCATCGACTCGCTGTCCAAATCGCAGGTGTCCCGCATGGCCGCGGATCTCGACGAGCACGTCGACCAGTTCCGCCACCGTCCGCTCGGGGATGCCGGGCCGTTCACGTTCGTCGCCGCCGACGCCCTGACGATGAAGGTCCGCGAAGGCGGCCGCGTGATCAACGCCGTCGTCCTCGTCGCCACGGGTGTCAACGCGGACGGGCGCCGGGAGGTCCTGGGCATGCGCGTCGCGACCAGCGAGACCGCCTCGGCCTGGAACCAGTTCTTCGCCGACCTCGTCGCCCGCGGTCTCACCGGCGTCCGCCTCGTCACCTCCGACGCCCACCAGGGTCTGGTCGAGGCGATCGCGGCGAACCTGCCCGGAGCGGCCTGGCAGCGCTGCCGCACCCACTACTCGGCGAACCTGATGTCCGTCACCCCGAAGTCCCTCTGGCCCGCGGTCAAGGCGATGCTGCACTCCGTCTACGACCAGCCCGACAAGGACGCCGTCAACGCCCAGTTCGACCGGCTCCTCGACTACGTCGAAGACAAGCTCCCCGACGCGTTCGAGCACCTCGACACCGCGCGGGCGGACATCCTCGCGTTCACCGAGTTCCCCGAAGGCCTCTGGTCGCAGATCTGGTCCAACAACCCCAACGAGCGACTCAACCGCGAGATCCGCCGCCGCACCGACAGCGTCGGCATCTTCCCCAACCGCGACGCCATCGTCCGCCTCGTCGGCGCCGTCCTCGCCGAACAGACCGACGAATGGGCCGAAGGCCGCCGCTACCTCGGCCTCGACATCCTCACCAAGTCCCGCCTGCGCCTGCTTCCCGACACCGGCCCCGAGGAGGTGACCGACAGCATCCTCGAACTCAGCGCCTGACCCAGCACCGAAGGATCACAAGGCGGTTACACCACTACCGGGGACTTGACCCACGACGGCGTGTTTCTCTCTGTGGCGCCGCTGTATCACTCGGCGCCCAACCGGCACGCGTCGTCGGCGCTGGCTCGCGGCATGACCGTCGTACTCGCCGATCGGTCCGAGCCGAAACACCTGCTGGAGCTCATCGAGAAGCACGGCGTCGTCGAGACTTTCCTGGTGCCGACGATGATGCACCGCATGCTCGCGCTCGATGAGGAAACCCGCCGTTCTTACGACACGTCGTCGCTGCATACCGTCCTGCATGCCGGTGCGATGTGTCCGCCGCCGGTCAAGGCGGCGATGATCGAATGGCTCGGGCCGAAGCTCATGGAGTACTACGGGGCGAGTGAGTCTGGCGCGGTGACCAAGATCGACTCCGCTGACTGGCTCGCGCATCCGGGCTCGGTCGGTAAGGCCCGGTCCGGCGCCGACGTGCAGATCCGCGATGAGGACGGCAATCTGGTGCCGCCGGGGACGGTCGGGCTGATCCACCTGCGGGCCGGGCGGACGTTCGAGTACCACAACGACCCGGCGAAGACCGCGCGAAGCCATCGCGACGGGTACTTCGTTCCGGGCGATCTCGGGAGCATCGACGACGAGGGGTACCTGTATCTGTCGGACCGGCGTACCGACATGATCGTCTCGGGTGGGGTCAACATCTATCCGGCTGAGATCGAATCGGTGCTGCTTGCGCAACCCGGGGTCGCCGATGCGGTCGTCATCGGGGTGCCGGACCTCGAGTGGGGTCACCGGGTCATCGCGCTCGTGAGTACCGACGCGACCGACCTATCGCAAGACGACCTTCGCGCGGCCTGTGCGCGGGAGCTCGCCGACTACAAGATCCCTGCGGTGATTGAGATTGTGACGTCGTTGCCACGCAATCCGGCGGGCAAGTTGAGCCGCGCGAAGGTGCGGGCGGCGTACGCCGAGAATGGTGCGGGCGGCGTCGCCGCGCTTGGCTGACCAGGGAAGTGCGAGGGAGCAGGATGCTCATCGATGCCACGATCGACACGGCGCAGATCCGGACCGCTGGCGCGCAGGCCGCACACGCGGAGGCCGCGGGGTACGCCGGGTTCGGCGTACCGGAGATCGCGCACGACCCGTTTCTGCCCTTGGTGCAAGCCGCGGCGAGCACCGAACGGATCGAGCTGTCGACCGGCATCGCGATCGCGTTTGCGCGCACCCCGATGACCCTCGCCAACCTCGGCTACGACCTGGCGGGCATCAGCCAGGGGCGTTTCGTGCTCGGTCTTGGTTCGCAGATCAAGCCGCATATCACCCGCCGCTTCAGTATGCCGTGGACCAAGCCGGCGGCCCGCATGCGCGAGATGATCCTTGCGCTGCAGGCGATCTGGGCCAACTGGCACGACGGGACGCCGCTGCGATTCCGCGGCGAGTTCTACACCCACACGCTGATGACGCCGATGTTCACCCCCCCGCGCCACGAGTGGGGGCCGCCCCTAGTGCGGATCGCTGCAGTCGGGGAGCTGATGACCGCCGTGGCCGGCGAGGTCGCCGACGGCCTGATCTGCCACGGGTTCACCACGCCCAAGTATCTCGCCGAGGTCACCCTGCCGGCCGTCGAGACCGGCGCGACGCGTGCCGGGCGGCCGCGAAGCGATGTGGAAGTCGTCGGGTTACCGATGGTCGGCGTACTCGGCGGTGACCGCTCCGACGCCGAGGTGCTCACCGGGTTGCGGGAGCGCATCGCGTTCTATGGCTCGACTCCGGCGTACCGGCCGGTCCTTGAGCTGCATGGCTGGGGCTCGCTCGGTGACGAGCTGCACGCGCTCTCGCTTGCCGGTAAGTGGCAGGAGATGGGGGAGCGGCTCCCCGAGGAAGTGGTCGAGGAGTTCTCGATCATCGGGAGCCCGCAGCAGATCGTCGATGAGCTCCAGCGTCGCTACGGCTCACTCGTCACACGCGCCGCGATCAGCACGCCAGGATCGACGAGTACGACGGAGCTCGACTCGGTCGTCGCGGCACTCGGTGGCGCTCGCTAACGCCGCTGACATCGTGCGGGTCTCGCCCCGCCGAACTTATCCACAGGCCGCGCGACGTGCGGCAGGTTTGTCACCCCTCTGGGCGCCGTACGCCATACAAACGTGCCGCAGGTCAGCGAGGCGCGGGGTCGAGGCGGCCGGTGCGCGTTGCCCAGATCTCGAACGGGATCGTGAAGAACGGCGGGATGGCGCTGATCAGCGCGAGCGCCAGCGTGCCGAAGCTCCAGCGCAGTCGGCGCCACGCGAGCAGGCTCAGCGCCACGAACAGGATGAAGATCCCACCGTGCAGGGCGCCGAAGATCGAGACGAGTACGTCGGTGCGATCGGTCGCGAGGTACTTGAAGTACATCCCGGTCAGCAGCAGCGCCCAGGAGACCGCCTCGGCGATCGCGACGATCTTGAACCACCGCACGATCGCAGCGTTACTGAGCTGGGGCAGGATCTCGCGGGTCGACGTACTCGAGGCTGACATGCCTTCCAGGATGCCGCCGGCTGCGCCGGTCCGGGCGCCGATGTGCTGCACGCCCCGAAAATTTCCGACCGAGATGGACGACAGACGGCACCCCGCGTCGATATACGCCGCGCCCCCTGCGCTCTCGTCCATTTTGGCAGCGGCGAGGACGCGTGACTCCGAGGGATAAGTAGACAGGCAGACTAGATAGATATACGATCTAGCGGTGTCCGAGACGAAGTGGCCCAGCGACTGGCTGCGCGGTGTCCTGCCGCTGGCCGTCCTCGGCGTGCTGCGGGCGGGGCCGACCTACGGCTACGCGATCAGCGCGGCACTCGAGCGAGACGGGCTCGGCGCGGTCAAGGGCGGCACGCTCTATCCGCTGCTCGCCCGGCTGGAGAAGGACGGGCTCGTCGTCTCGCGCTGGGAGGCCGGCGACGGCGGACCGGGGCGCAAGTACTTCGAGCTGACCGCGGCGGGTACGGCGCACTTCGCCGAACGCCGCGCGCTCTGGGACACCTTCAACACCGCTGTGCAACAGGCAATCGGCGAAAGGAAGTCGACGTGAACACCGTAACCGAGACCCGGGACTGGAACGACCGGTTTGTGCTGCGGCTGCGCGGCATCGGCGTGCCCGGCCCGCAGATCGCCGATGCGCTGAAAACCGTCGAAACCCACTGCGCCGACACCGGCGAGAGCCCGCAGGAGGCCTTTGGCGACCCCGCGGAGTACGCCGAAAGCCTCGGCTTCCCCCCGCGTCTCGAGCTCGGCTCGGCGCTGTGGGCGCTTCCGGCGTTCCTCGGCACGAGCTTCACGATCAACGGACTCACCGACGTGCTACGCGGTGAGTCGACCTCGATCACCGTGTGGGATCTCGCGATGTGGGGCGTGGTCGTGGCGTTCGGCGTACTCGTCGCGGTCGCGCTCACCCGGCTGCGCAGCCCCTGGCTGGTGCTCGGCGTACTCGTCGCCGTGCTCACCGTGATCAGTGTCGTGGCGAGCCGGCTCGGCGGGCCGACGCTGCTGGAGGTCAACCCCTGGGTGGTGCTGGCCGTCGGGGTGGCGCTCTTGATCGGTACGGTGCTCTCGCTCTGGCGCTTGAGCAGTGCCGATCGCGTGATCGACCCCGTTGATGGCACCGACATGGCGCAGCGAGACGAACGGGCGTATGTGCGGTGGGTGCCGGCCATCCTGATGCTGCTCGCGCTCGCGATCGTCGTACTCGTCGCGTTGGTCTAGAGCGGCACTACTCCGGCATCACCGGCGCGACGTCGGTCAGGACCGTGCCGTCGGCGAGCTCGATGTCGTAGCTGATCGACGGCGCGAGCGGCTCCATGCCCTCAGCGCCATCGCCGGCAGCCGAGACGCCGGATCCCGGGTTCTGGTCGGTGAGGACCGCGCCGGGCCACCACGCCAGGTATCGCCCGTCGGAGACCGAAGCCTCGATCTTGCGGCCGCTCGCGTGCAGCGTCACCGCGACGACATCCGGGCCCACCGCGCCGTCGGTCACCGACACGGTCCCCTCCTCGAGGGTGAACTGGGCGATCGCGCCCTGGGTGATCGCGCCCGGCGGGGCGGTCTCGGCGGGTCCGGACTGGCCGCCCACGCCCCAGTTGACCTCCTCAACCGCGTCGGCACCGGGCGGCAGCTTGGACACGCAGGACACCGAGTTCTCCGGGTTGGGCTGGTAGTACAGCAGGTCGACGTAGCTGCCGCGCCGTTCCGAGGCCACGAGCGGGATCGCAGACATCTGCAGTCCGTTCTCGCTGGGAATCGCCTCGCGGCACGCCTGGTCCGCGACCGCGAGATCGGCGCCCGAGACCGCCTCTGCGGTCGTCGTCCAGTCGGCAAATGCCGGGTCGCTTGGGCTCAGCAAGGGGATCACGAGCGCGCCGATGCCGATCGTGGCGGCCACGCCGATCGCGCTTTTCTGGTAGCGAGTACGACGCCGCGCGGAGCTCGGCGGCGCGTCGAACTCGCGGTCCTGCACGATGCGTTCCAGCAGGGCGACCGAGGCGGTCGAGTCGTGGATCGTCGCGGGGTTGTCAGCGACGTCAAGGGTCCGGATGAGCTCGTCGGTGTTCATGATGTCTCCGTCACGGGGTAGAGATGGGGCAGTGAATCGTCGGAAAGGAGGGCACGCAGCGCGCGGCGGGCACGCGAGAGTCGGGCTCGGTAGGCCGTCGTGGAGATGCCAAGCACGCACGCGGCCTCGCTAGCCGTGAGCTGCTCGAAGACCGCCAGTGACAGTGCTTCTTGGTGTTCAGCGCTGAGCTCGGGCCAGCGGCGCGCGATATCCAGGCGCAGCAGTGACGCGTCGGCCGGAAGGGAGTCAACGGGTGGCGAGTGGGCCAGTCGTACGGCGAGCGCCGCGCGGCGCTGACTGCCCCGGCGGGCGTTCAGCAAGCAGCCGCGCACCACCCCGAACACCCAGGCGCGCCGCGCCTCGGGAGTGTGCGGCGCCTCGGAAAATCGTCGCCAGACGACCAGCATGGCATCCGCGACGGCTTCTTCGGCGACGTCACGATCGGCTCGGCGCTGGGCAAAGCGCAGCGCGTCGGCGTACACGTCGGCGAAGAGCGCGCGAAACGCGGCTTCTCGGTTTGCCTCTGAAATGCTCACACCTGGTACCTGTCCGGCAGCAGCACGGGTGTGACGGCACACCGGTCAGCAGGTCGGGAAACGCCGAACGCCGCCCGGGCCGGTGGCGGCGCGGACGGCGTTCGAAGCAAGGTGCGCTAGCGGGCGCGGCGGGCCAGGCGCTCCTTGTCGAGGATGACCACGCTCTTGCCTTCCAGCCGCAGCCACGAACGCTGCGCGAAGTCGGCGAGCGCCTTGTTGACCGTCTCGCGCGAGGCGCCGACGAGCTGGGCGAGCTCCTCCTGGGTCAGGTCGTGCGTGACCCGCAGGTTGTCGCCTTCCTGCTGCCCGAACTGCTTGGACAGGTTCAGCAGCGCCTTCGCGACGCGGCCTGGAACGTCGGTGAAGATCAGGTCCGCGACGATGTTGTTGGTACGCCGGAGCCGACGGGCGATGACGCGCAGGAGCCGCTCGGCGAGGTCGGGACGGTCGGTCAGCCACGGGCGCAGGGCCGACTTCGGCAGGCGAGCGACGCGGACGTCGGTCAGCGCCGAGGCGGTCGACGTCCGCGGTCCGGGGTCAAACAGCGAGAGCTCGCCGAACTGGTCGGACGGGCCCATGACCGCCAGGAGGTTTTCGCGGCCATCGGCGGACTTGCGGCCGATCTTCACCTTGCCGGCGAGCACGATGTAGAGGCTGTCGCCCTGCTCACCCTCCTTGAAGATCACCGAGCCACGGGCCAGATCGAGGAACTCGAAGGAGCGGGCGAGTGCCTCCTGGGCCTCCTCGTCCACACCCTGGAACAACCCCGCGCGGGCTAGTACCTCGTCCACTTGTCCTCCAAAGACATCTGCTGTGCGATGACGCGTCGCCGCGGCATCTACTCTTCTCGCTGCGACGCGGAAGCTTCTACGGGATCGGAGCCGGTGCGCCGCCGACGCCCGGTCAAGCGGCGACGCCAGACCTTCATGGCCTTGCGTAGGCCGCCGGAGATGATGTTGTCCACGTCTTCCTGCTTGGCGCTCTCGAGGAAGCGCTCCATCTCCTCGGGGTCGTCGGCTCGCCGCAATGGCGCCTCGACACGCTCCATGAACAGCAGGAACAACAGCAGACCGACGGGGAAGAACACGACGAGAAGAGCCGACACTCGTTTCCACCTTTCCAGGTCTGTTGCCGTCGTTCCTGCCGTGACGTCCGGGGACAGGTCACAGTGACTTTCACCAAATCTACGTATATCTTGCCCCATCCGCACGTGGAACCAAAGCAGGACTCCCGAGCAGTTGTCGTCGCGCCGTCCTACGCTGGGGCTCGTGAGCGCCCCTAACCCACCTGAGTCCACGGCCGAGCCGATCCCGACATCCGCCGTCGCGGCCGAGTCTGAGGCGCCGACGAGCACGCCGCCCAAGCGCCGCAAGTCGGCCCGGCAGTGGGCCGCCGAGACCCCGCGTGGGCGCACCCGGCGGGCGCGACAGATCAACCGCGAGCTCGCCGAGCTCTACCCGGATGCCCACTGCGAGCTCGACTTCAGCAATCCGCTGGAGCTGTCGGTCGCGACGATCCTGTCCGCGCAGAGCACCGACAAGGGCGTCAACAAGATCACCCCGGCGCTGTTTGCCAAGTACCCCGACGCCGCGGCGTACGCCGGGGCCGACCGCACCGAGCTGGAGGAGATGATCCGCAGCTCGGGCTTCTACCGCAACAAGGCCAACGCGCTGATCGGCCTGGGGACGGCCCTGCTCGAGCGGTACGACGGAGAGGTCCCGGCCCGCCTCGACGACCTCGTGACGCTTCCGGGAATGGGACGCAAGACCGCCAACGTCGTACTCGGCAACGCGTTCGGCGTTCCGGGCATCACCGTCGACACGCATTTCGGGCGGCTCGTGCGCCGGTGGAGGCTGACGGAGGAGACCGACCCGGTCAAGGTCGAGCACGCGATCGGCGCGCTGATCCCCAAGCGTGACTGGACGATGTTCAGCCACCGCGTCATCATCCATGGCCGTCGTCGCTGCCACGCGCGCAAACCGGCGTGCGGGGCTTGCCCGATCGCGCCGCTGTGCCCGTCGTACGGCGAAGGCCCTACCGACCCGGTCATCGCGGCGAAGCTGGTCAAGACCGCGGCAGACTTCCGCTAAACGCCACGCGGTTACCCTGATCTGACGATGAAGACTCGACTCGGCGTACTGCTGACGGCGGCCGCGCTCGCGTTGAGCGGGTGCAGCGGGGCCGTGGGGCGTGCCGACGGATCCACCACGACTACGTCGTCGACGAGCGCTGCGGGCGGCGAGTTTTCGGTCCCGTGTCCGAGCTGGGCGCCTGCCTCGGATGGCGCGCAGTCCGCAGGCGACACGCTGCCCGAGGTCACCCTGCCGTGCCTGAGCGAGGACGGTGCGCCGGTGGAGATGGGCGGAGCGCCGCCGCGGCCCACGCTGGTCAACCTCTGGGCGACCTGGTGCGCGCCCTGCCGGGACGAGATCCCGCTGCTGGTCGAGTTCGCCGAGCTCGCCGAGGGCAAGGTCGACGTCCTCGGTGTGGTCACCGCCGACTCCGCGGCGGCGGCGCGCGACTTCTCGCTGGAGTTCGAGATCGGCTTCGCGTCGGTCGTCGACACCGACAGTGTGCTGATGACCGAGCTTGCCCTGCAGGCGCTGCCGGACTCGGTCCTGATCCGTCCGGACGGCACCATCGCGACGGTGCACATCGGGGCGTTCACCTCGCTCGAGCAGATCGTCGCGGTCGTCGCCGACGAGTTGGGGGTGAGCCTCTAGATGACGTTCGTCGACGATAAGGACGCCCCGGAGTTCCTGCTGCCGATGCTGGAGCGGCTGCGCACCGCGACGGCCACCGATCTGCACCGGTTCGCCCCACCGGCAGAGGGAGCGCGACAGTCCGCCGTACTCCTGCTCTTCTCGGACGGCCCGGCCGGCCCGGACGTGCTGCTCACCGAACGGACCGCCGGCCTGCGACAGCACTCCGCGCAGGTCTCGTTTCCCGGCGGAGCGTGCGACCCCGGCGACGTCGACGCCGTCGCGACCGCGCTGCGCGAGACCCGGGAAGAGGTCGGTGTCGCGCCGGAGCACATGCGGGTGCACGCGCAGCTTCCTGACCTCTATATCCCGGTCACGAAGTACGCCGTGACGCCCGTCGTCGCCAGCGCGCCGGGGGACTACCGAATCGGCGAGGTCAGCCCGACCGAGGTCGCCCAGGCGGTTCGCGTGCCGATCGAGCGGCTGGTCGATCCCGGCGTACGCCGCACCGTCCAGTCGCCGATGGGCCGGTTCGGACCGGCGTTCGTGCTGGAGGGGCTCTTCGTGTGGGGCTTCACCGCCTCCGTGCTCGACGCCGTCCTCACCATGGGCGGCTTCGAGCAGGAGTGGGACCGCGAACAGCTGGTCGACCTGCCGCGGAAGTACTGGCGATGACCGGCCGGCCGGAGCGCGCTCGATGATCATCGACGTGATCATCGTGGCGATCGTGCTGGGCTTCGCCGCCTACGGCTTCCGCGACGGCTTCATCAGCGCACTCCTGGCTTTCGTCGGTCTGGCGCTCGGGCTGGTCGCCTCCATTCCGCTGGCGACGTACGTCGGAGAGCAGATCGAACGGCCCGGCTGGCAGATCGCCGCGACGGTCGGGATCATCGCGGTGGTCGGCAACCTCGGGTTCGTGGCCGGCGGCGCCGTCGGCTCGCACCTGCGGCGACGGATGAAGCTGCGCTCGGCGAAGGGTGTCGACCGCGCGCTGGGCGGCGTACTCACCGCGGTCGTGGCGGCCCTCTTATGCTGGCTCCTTGCCCTGCCGCTGGCGACGTCACAGGTGCAGGCGATCGCTGCGCAGGTGAAGGCCTCGGTGCTGCTGCCTGCGATCGACTCCGCGGTCCCGGACCAGGCGCGGTCGATCTACGGCGCCATCGCGCGGACGCTGCAGGAGCAAGGTCTGCCCGACGTGCTCAATCCGCTCGACAGCACGCAGTCGGTCGAGGTGGCCCCGCCCGACCCCGGAGTCGCGTCGTCGCCCGGCGTACTCGCCGCCGGCCCGTCGGTCGTGAAGGTGCTCGCGACGTCGGATCGGTGCGGGCGCTCGGCGAGCGGGTCGGCGTTCGTGGTCTCCGAGGGGCACGTGCTCACCAACGCGCACGTCGTGGCCGGCGCGGATGCGCTGGAGCTGGTGACGCGCGACGGCACCGTGCCGGCGGCCGTCGTCTACCTCGATGAGCAGACCGACCTGGCGATGCTCTATGCGCCCGAGCTCGAGGAGGCGCCGCTGCAGTTTGCCGACGGCGCAATGGATCCCGATGACGACGTTGTCGTGGCCGGCTACCCGTACGGCGGCGACTACACCCTCGCGGCCGGGCGTGTCGCGTCGGTGGGCGTGGTGTCCGGCCCGAACTTCCGCCAGGACGGCACGGTCTCGCGCGAGGTCCTGGCGCTGCGCGCGAACGTCGTACCCGGCAACTCCGGTGGTCCGCTGCTGACGCCGTCGGGCACGGTGGCCGGCGTGGTGTTCGCATCCGCGGCCGACAACTCCGAGGTGGGTTACGCGCTGACCGTCAACCAGATCTCGGAGTCGCTGCAGTACGCCGACTCCACCGATCCGGTCGGCTCCGGCGCCTGCTACCCCTAGCGCCCGGTTTTCGCGACCTGCGGTGGTTCCGGTACCGCTAAGTGCGCAGTAAGCGGTACGTATTCCACCGCAGGTCAGTCGGGAGCGCGGGCGGTCTCGCGGACGATGAGCTCGGGCGCGAGCCTGATCTGGGTGTCGGCCACGTCCTCTCCCGCCAGGATCGCCGACAGCAGGCTGACCGCCTGCTGGCCCATCTCGAACATCGGCGATCGCACCGTCGTCAGCGGCGGGACGATATTGGCCGCCAGCGGGGTGTCGTTGTAACCGACGACCGAGATGTCCTCGACCGGGCGCAGGCCCGCGGCCTGGATCGCGCCCATCACGCCGATCGCGGCGAAGTCGTTGGTCGCGAAGATGGCGGTGGGGCGCCGTTTGCGCGCCACGATCTTCGCGCCGGCAGCGCGCCCACCCGCCGCGTCGAAGCTCGTGTAGACGATCTGCGATCGGGTGACGCGTACGCCGTACTCCTTCATGGCGGCCACGAACCCTGCGGTGCGGTCGATCGCGGTGCTCGCGTAGTCGGCTCCGGCGGCAACGGCGACGTCGCGATGCCCGAGCTCGGCGAGATGCTGCCCGGCGAGCCAGCCGCCTCGAAAGTCGTCACAGGTCACCGACGGATGTGCGCCGGCGTGCCGGCTGACGAGCACGAAAGGCACGTTCTGAGCCGCGACCGAGTCCACGAAAGCCGCGTCATATCTGGCATCTCCGAAGATCAACCCGTCGACGCGGCGGTTCAGCATCATCGTCGTGCGCGCACGCTGGTTGTCCGGCACGTCGTAGGAGTTGGTGACGAACGTGGACAGACCGAGCTCATTGGCGCGCGCCTCGATGCCCTCGTAGATCGTCGCCAGCACGATGTCAGACAGCCGCGGGACGAGTACGCCGATGAGGTTGCTGCGCGAGGTGCGCAGGCTCGTCGCGTGCGGGTTGGGTCGATATCCGAGCTTGGTGGCAGCCTCCCGAATGCGCTCGACGGTGTCCGTTGACGCGGCATGCCGCGCGACTGCGTCGCTGCCGTTGAGCACCTTCGAGACGGTCGTGACGTGGACGCCGACGTGATCGGCAATGGTACGCAGCGTTGCCGGTCGTGCCCTGCGCTTGTCCGCCACCGTGGGTGCTCTCCCGTCCTTGGAAGTGATCGGCTTCCGCGCCGCCCCCTCGTCTTCGGCGCGGAGCCATCGTTGCGCATGCCCGCCGGGTATCTGCGGGTCATCCACCCTTGACACCTCACCAGAACGCTCCCTAACGTTAGCGCAAACGTTAGGGCTCACGATAGGGTCGTTCTCGATGTGCGGTGCATGCGGTCGCGGGCGCGAGGTTGCGTGGACAGAGCACGCGCTCGCCTCAAGCGGACCGCTGAGCCCAGCGGCCGTGCGCGACGCACGTGTGGCGCAGCTTCGACCGGTGGCCAAGAGTCGCGGAGTGACCGTGAGCGCGCAGGCGAGCGGCTATGTCATGCGGTCACCAACCGGACGATCGCACCTCTACGCCAACCTGGTGGACCTGGTGCGCGCCCTCGCCGAAAACGACGCCATCGACCGGGACCTTGCGCCGATCGCGCAGGCCACGTGCGGCCCGGTCGACTGGCCGGCCTGGACGATCTCCGCTGCAGTCGATCTGACAACCGAGCCCGAGATCGTAGGTATATCAGGAGTTATCGACGTACTCGGCGGACCTCGGGTGCGCATCGACACGGCTCCCGCCCCAAACGGCCGCGTCGACATCGTCGCGGCACACACCCCACTAGGGCTGACGATCGAGCGTCCGGATGGACGCATCGACGACGTGACTTCTCGCGGTCAGCTCGCCTTCACCACGGAGAGGTAGACATGGCAAAAGACATCAAGTGCTCATTTGGCGTCGACATCGATGCTGTCGGCGGATGGCTCGGCTCGTACGGCGGTGAAGACTCGCCATCGGACATCCAGCGTGGGATGTTCGCCGGCGACATCGGCGTACCGCGCATCCTGAAGATGTTCACGCGCCGCGACATGCCGGCGAGCTGGTTTATCCCCGGTCACTCGCTGGAGACCTTCCCGGACTCGGTGAAGATGATCGCCGATGCGGGCCACGAGATCGGCGCGCACGGCTACTCGCATGAGAACCCCGTCGCGATGTCCGCCCAGCAGGAGGAGGACGTGCTCGCCTACTCCGTCGAGTTGATCGAGAAGGCGACCGGCAAAGCGCCGCGCGGGTATGTCGCGCCGTGGTGGGAGCTCAGCGAGCACACGCCGTCGCTGTTGAAGAAGTACGGCTTCACCTACGACCACAGCCAACAGCTCGGCGACTTCGTCCCGTTCTACGCGCGGGTGGGCGACAGCTGGACCAAGATCGACTTCGCCAAGCAGGCCAAGGAATGGATGAAGCCGTTGATCCGCGGTGAGGAGATCGACCTCGTCGAGATCGCGGCCAACTGGTACGTCGACGACCTGCCGCCGATGCTCTTTATCAAGGGCTCGCCCAACAGCCACGGCTTCGTCAACCCGCGCGACATCGAGGAGATGTGGCGCGACCAGTTCGACTGGGTCTACCGCGAGCTGGACTACGCGGTCTTCGCCATCACCATCCACCCGGACGTCGCGGGCCGACCTCAGGTCCTGCTCATGCTCGAGCGGCTCATCGACTACATCAACGGCCATGAGGGCACGAGCTGGGTGACGATGGAGGACGCGGCCGACGACTTCCGCGCTCGTTACCCGTTTGACTCGGCCGAGCGCCCGCCGGCGTACTAAGGGCCACCGTCATGTCTATGCAAGCACCGGCGATTGAGCCCACGGAGCCGATCACTGAGCGGGACGTTCGCTATGCCACCTGGATCTGCTTCTTCGCGTGGACGTTTGCCGTCTACGACTTCGTCCTCTTCGGAAACCTGCTGCCGGTGCTGGCCGAGGACCTCGGGTGGAGCCCGAGCTACTCGACCGGGATCAACACCTGGGTCACCGCCGGCACGGCGCTCGTCGCCTTCGGCGTAGGCCCCGTTGTCGACCGGGTTGGCCGACGCAAGGGCATCCTCATCGCGGTCATCGGCGCGGCCCTGGCATCGGGCCTCACGGCGGTCGCGGGATGGGCAGCCGGCGTCGTCGGTGGTCTCGGCGTCGTACTGCTCATCCTGGTGCGCTCGGTCGCGGGCCTTGGCTATGCCGAGCAGGCGATCAACGCGACGTACCTCAACGAGATGTTCGCCAGTGTGTACGCCGACAACCCGGCCAAAGCGCGTCGCCGCGGCTTCATCTACTCGCTGGTGCAGTCCGGGTGGCCGGTGGGCTCGGTGCTCGCCGCGGTCTCGGTGTACCTGCTGTTTCCGATCGGCGGCTGGGCGCTGTGCTTCGTCGTGGCCATCTTCCCGGCCGTCTTCATGGTGATCGCCGGACGCAAGCTCAAGGAAAGTCCGCAGTTCAAGGCCCGCCAGTACGCCGAGGCCCTGGTCGCCGGCGGGCGCACGGACGAGGCCAGGCAGTACGCCGACCGGATGGGCATCGACATCGACGAGCAGTCCAACCCGCTCGCGGCCGCGTTCAAAGGCGAGTCGTTGCGCTCGACCGTCGTGATCGGTACGGCGTTCCTGCTCAACTGGCTCGGCGTACTCGCCTTTGCGATCCTCGGCACGTCGGTGCTGACCGCCGAGTCCGGCAAGAACGTCGACTTCAGCAGCGCGCTGGGGATCCTCATCGTCTCGAACGCGACCGCGTTCGGCGGCTACCTCTTCTACGGGTGGCTCGGCGATCGGATCGGGCGGCGCAACGCAATCGCGATCGGCTGGGTGCTCAGCGGGGCGAGCTTCACCGGAATGCTGCTCGCGCCGGACGGCAACTTCGGACTGATCATCGCGCTCTACAGCCTCGGGTTGTTTTCGCTGATCGGTCCCTACTCGGCGCTGCTGTTCTTCAACGGCGAGAGCTTCACGGTGCACACCCGGGCGACCGGCGGCGCGATCATCAACGCGGCCGGTCAGGTCGGCGCGATCATCGGCGGCATCCTCATCACCGCGTGGCTCGGCGCCGGCAACACCTGGGAGAACTCGGCGCTGATCTGGGGATGCCTGCCGATCTTCGCCTCGGGCGTGATCATCCTCGGTGCGCGCAACGTCGACCCGCGCGTCGCTCGGACGGACTAACCCGATGGGAGTGCTAGACGGCCGGCGCGCTGTCGTGACCGGCGCGGGCTCCGGCCTCGGCGCGGCGATCACCGCGGCGCTTCGGGAGGCCGGAGCGGAAGTCCTCACGATGGATCGGCCGGGTCGCAGCGACATCGAGATTGACGTCGCTGATGAGTCCTCGGTCGCGGCGGCCTTCGAGGCGGCGAGTCGCACCTTGGGTGGCGTCGACGTACTCGTCAACTCGGCGGGCGTGCTCACCGAGTCCCCGGCGGACCAGATGAGTCTGGCGATGTGGGACGAGACGATCGCGGTCGACCTGACCGGGGTGTTCCTGTGCACGCGCGCGGTGCTGCCCGGGATGCGTGAGCGGCGGTGGGGCCGGGTCATCAACCTGGCATCGCAGCTGGGCATCAAGGGCGGCGTCGGGCTCGCGCACTACAGCGCCGCCAAGGCCGGCGTCATCGGGTTCACCAAGGCGGTGGCGCTCGAGGTTGCGGCCGACAACGTGCTCGTCAACGCGATCGCGCCGGGGCCGATCGACACCCCGATGGTCGAGGGGATCACCGAGGACTGGAAGGCCGCCAAGCGTGCCGAGCTCCCGCTGGGGCGGTTCGGCGTACCCGAGGAGGTCGCGCCGAGCGCGGTGCTGCTGGCCAGTGACCCGGGCGGCAACCTGTATGTCGGGCAGACCCTGGGCCCGAACTCCGGCGACGTGATGCCGCAGCTGGCGTTGGTATACGCAGGTCGCGAGATCTCGGCAGCGGGACGCGAGGTTCAGCGCGGGCTGGGCAGCCAGTCGAGCAGGAGGTCGCCCACCACGTCCGGCGCCTCCTCGGTGGGGAAGTGCCCGATCTCCGGAAGCACGTGCCACGAGTAGGGCCCGGCAACGTAGGCGCTGGAGCCCTCCGCGGACTGCGGCAGCAGGTAGGGGTCGGCCGCCCCGTGCACATGCAGCACTGGCGCATCGACCGGCGCGCGCATGGCCCGCACGAACCGGGCGCCGTCGGGCCTGATCAGCGAGCGCACCATCCACCGGAAGTACTCCGAGGCGCCGTACGCCGCCTGCGGCACACAGATCGCGTGCCGGTAGAGCGGCATGGCTGCGGCGAACTCCGCGGTGCCCGGCCACGCGGGCCCGGACCACTCCCGGTGCAGCCGCTCGACCTCGGCGCCTCCGTCACGCACCAAACGTGCCTCCGGCAGGCGCGGCAACTGGTAGGCGAAGGCGTGGCGTACGCCGCGTAGCTGACCGCGGGAGGTCACGAGCTCGCGCCGCAGCCGCCGCGGATGCGGGGCCGAGAACGCGGCGAGCCCGTCGATCATGCCGGGCCCGAGCGCGGCCGCGGTCCAGGCGATCAACCCGCCGAGGTCATGACCGACGACGTACGCCGACTGCGCGCCGAGTGCGCGGATGAGCCCGACGACGTCGCGGGCCGCCGTGGCGAGGTCGTAGCTGCGCGGCGGCTTGTCGCTGCTGCCGAACCCGCGTAGATCGACCGCGACGGCCCGAAATCCCGCGTCGGCGAGGCGCGGGATGACGGCCCGCCAGGTCCACCAGAACTGCGGGAAGCCGTGCAGCAGCACCACGAGCGGGCCGCGTCCGGCCTCGGCGACGTGCAGGCGTACGCCGTTCGCGGTGAGGCCGCGATGCGTCCACGGACCGGCGAGCAGCAGGTCGGCCTGCTCGGTCGGCGGCATGCGGGGCTAGCTGTGGCGCGAGACCGGAAGTGCGCGTCCCTGCTCCGATCCGGGCGCCGGCTGCGGCGGGGCCGGCGGCTGCGGCCGGTTGCTCTGCGGGAGGGTGGCGCGGTTCGGGTTGGCGGCGGCGCCGGCGGGCTGGTCGTGCGACTTGACCGCCTCGACGAGCGCCTGGTTCTTCTTCATCGACTCGATGGTGCGCTTGGGCGCACGGACCTTCTTGACCTTCTTGATGCCCAGCAGGGCCAGGACGGCGCCGACCACGACGAACAGCACGAAGATGATCAGGTAGCCGAGCCAGCGATCCAACCCGACGGGACCGATGAGCACCTCGGCGAGCGTGACGAACAAGAACGGCAGTCCGGCGAGCAGGACACCGATCGCGCCGACGAGCAGCCCGCTGCCGGCGACGCCCTGCTTGATCTCGCCTTTGACCTCGGTCTTGGCGAGCTCGATCTCGCCGCGCACGAGGGTCGAGACTTGCTCGGTCGCCTCTTTGACGAGGGTGCCGACGCTGGGATGTGCCACGTCGATCTCGTCGGCTGCATGCCGGGGACGCGGTGTCGTCATCGAAATCTCTCCTGCCATCGGGTGGACCAACGAATTCTTTCAGTACCCGCTCACCGCGTGCAAACACACGGCATTAACGCAGTTTAGGGAAGCATGCCCCGGCTGCGCGTCGTTTCGCCCTGTGATCGCCAGCGCGGTTAGCCACCGGAGTCGTGGTCGGCGTGCGCCCGATCGCGCATCTTGACCACGATCGCGCCCAGCACGGAGGCGATAAACGAGGCGACGAGCACCGCCATCTTGCCGGTGGCGAGCAGCTCTTCGTCGTCGAAGGCGAGCTCGCCGATGAGCAGCGAGACGGTGAACCCGATGCCCGCGAGCATGCCGATCGAGGCGATCTCGCCCCACCTGACCCCGGCCGGCAGGCGGGCCAGACGCGCCTTCACGGCGATGAAGGAGCCGAGCAGTACGCCGATCGGCTTGCCGAGCACGAGACCGAGGATGATGCCGATCGGCATCGGGGAGGAGAGGATCGCCGCGAGCTCCTCGGCGTTGACCGTGATGCCGGCGGCTGCCAGCGCGAAGAGCGGTACGACGAAGCCGGCGCTGATCGGCTGGATGCGATGCTCAAGGCGCACGGCCGGCGCGTGCTCCTCTCCATCGACCGACTTCACGCGCGTCAGCAGACCGAGTGCGACGCCGGCGATGGTCGCGTGGATGCCGCCGGCGTGGATGAAGAACCAGACGGCAAGACCCAGCGGCACGTAGACCAGGCTGGACAGCGGGCCTTGGAAGCGAAGCTTTTGCAGGACGGCGTACACCACGAGGAGGCCGGCGGCGATCGCCAGGTCGACCCATCCGACGTCGGTGGTGAAGACGACCGCGATGATCAGGATCGCGCCGAGGTCGTCGACTACCGCCACGCTGAGCAGGAAGATCCGGACTCCGCTGGGCAGGTTGGAGGCGACGATGGCGAGTACGGCGACCGCGAACGCGATATCGGTCGCCAGCGGCACCGCCCACGCTTGCTCGGCGCCGGCGACGCCGCGCGAGAAGCCCCACCCGATCAGGCCGGGAATCACCATTCCGCCGACGGCGGCGAAGACCGGCAGGATCGCGAGCTTGGGGCTGCGAAGCTGCCCGACGACCAGCTCGCGTTTGAGCTCCAGGCCGACGACGAAGAAGAAGATCGCTAGCAGGCCGTCGCTGATCCAGTTCTTCAGCGGCATGTCCAGGTGCAGCGCCTCGGGCCCGATCACCGTCCCGAATAGCGCGTGATAGCCGCCCTGCCAGGGTGAGTTGGCCCAGATCAGCGCGATGATCGTGGCGGCGAGCATGACGAGACCGCCGACGGTGGACGTGCGCAGGAACTGGCTGGCCTCGCGGATCGCCTCGCGGGTCAGGGTGTTTTCGTTGCGTTGAGCGCGTTTGGCGATGCGAGAGGCGACCGCGAACTCGCTGTCGGCGAGCTTGACCTTCAGGCGCTGCTGCCGGCGGCGGAGTTGGGTGCTGCGCTTCGTCTTGCGGCTCAGCGGAATCAAATCCTTGGGTCGTCGGGGGCCTGGGATCCATTCTCCCAAACCGCCGCACGTGGCGTGCGCCTCGCCCAGTGACCGCGCGAGCGGCCACCTCAGCGGTGCTGGCGACAGGTGCCGGAGAAGGTTCGGGCGAGTGCGTCATCGAGGACCTGCAGGTCGCGCTCGCCGGTCACGACCGATCGCGTGGCCATCCCGGTGACGATCGTCAGCAGCTCGTCGGCGCGCGGCGCGGCCGGGGTGTCGGGCGGTACCTCACCGCACTGTTTTCCGTTGTCGACGACCCGCTCGAGTCGGCGGGCGAACTCGCGGTCGGCCGCGTCGGCTGCGGCGGCGAGGTGCGGACTTTGCGTCGCGAGTGCGAGGAACTCGATGCGCAAGACGCATTCGCGCCGACGCTGCTCATCGAGCGGCAGCAGCTCGCTCAGGGCGGTCATCGCCATCTCTCGGATCGGCTGCCCCGCGCGCTCGCCGCGGTCGACCACGTCGGCGATCCGTTCGTTGACCGCGGTCAGGGCGGCGGCGTACGCCGCGTGCAGCAGTGCGTCCTTGTTCGCGAAGTAGTGCTGCACCAGCCCGACCGACACGCCGGCGGTCCGGGCGACCTTCGCGACGGTGACCGAGTCGAGGCCGGACTCGGCAGCGACCGTGAGCAGCGCGGAGGTCATCGCCGCGCGCCGCGCGACGTGATCTGCGGTACGCACCATCGGTAAACCGTATCATCATATGGTTTCATAACCGTATGACTGTTCAATTAAGACGGCTGGTGCTGGTACTGCTCGCGTCCGCGTTGCTGCTTGCCCCGCGCAGTGCCGCTGCCCAGAGTGCCGCCGCCCAGGGCGGTGCGGATCCCGTCGCCTGGCTGGAGAGCCAGCTCGCGGAGCATGCGGTACCCGGTGCGTCGTACGCCGTGATCGACGCCGACCACGTGACCGCGGGCGCGCTCGGCAACCAGCCCGACGGATCCCCGCTGCAAACCCGGTCGCGGATGCTGTGGGGTTCGGTCTCCAAGCCGGTGACGGCGACGGCGGCGCAGCTGCTTGCCGACGAGGGGGTTGTCGACCTCGACGCCCCGATCCGCACCTACCTGGCCGGCGTCGGCGAGCTGGGCGCGGCCGGCGCGATCACTGTGCGGCAGCTACTGCAGCACACCAGCGGGC
>ERZ500994.122-NODE-122-length-25666-cov-9.847995_pt1 | contig 25666 bp, 23 predicted proteins | sample MGYA00248878_ERZ500994 | MGnify/ENA primary metagenome ERZ500994 (study PRJEB25958, sample SAMN03398533) | human skin metagenome | study: EMG produced TPA metagenomics assembly of the Human Skin Microbiome Metagenome (human skin metagenome) data set. | reverse complement strand
ACCCGTTGGCGAGCGCGCGGCGGCGCTGAACCGCCGCCCAGTCGATGAGTTGCAGCGACCCGTCCGGCCGCTCCACCACCGCCGTGCAGCTTTCCACCCAGTCGCCGGTGTTCACGTACTCGATCCCGTCGATCTCGCGGAGCGCCGCGGTGTGGATGTGGCCGCAGACTACCCCGTCGTATCCGTGCTCGCGCGCCTCCTTCGCGAGCACCGCCTCGAATGCGCTCACATGGCTGACGGCGCGCTTCACCTGCGCCTTGGCCCACTTGGAGAGCGACCAGTAGGGGCCGCCCCAGAGTCGGCGGAGTGCTTTCCGCCAGTTTCTCCCGCCGCTTCAGCTTTCTGATGACGACGGGGCATTTGGTTTCGGACTGATACAGCACCTGGCAATGCAGGCAGTTGATGCACTCGTTCGGGTTGATCTCTCCGGTCGGGTGGATCGACTGGACCGGGCATTCATGGGCGCAGGTCTGGCAGGGGTTGCCGCATTCGTGGTAGCGCTTCAGCCAGTCGAACATCCGCAGCCGCGCCGGGATCGCCAGCGCCGCGCCCAGCGGGCAGAGATAGCGGCAGTAGAACCGTTCCACGAACAGCCCGGCGATCAGCAGCGCGGCGGCATAGGCCACGAAGGGCCAGGCGCGCATGAACTTCAGGATGATCGCGGTCTTGAACGGCTCCACTTCCGCCAGATGCTCGGCCTGCTCGATGCTGACCAGCGACGCGCCGAAGAGGCCGAGGAAGATCATGTATTTGACCGGCCAGAGCCTTTCGTGCAGGCCCCAGGGCAACGTCCATTGCGGCACCCGCAGCTTTCGGGCGATGTGGTTGGTGATCTCCTGCAAGGCGCCGAAGGGGCAGAGCCAGCCGCAATAGGCCCCGCGGCCCCAGAACAAGAGCGCAGCGGCGACCGAGAACCACAGGATGAAGGTCAGCGGGTCGAGAAGGAACGCCTGCCAGCTGAACCCGGTCATCAGGCTGCCGAACAACGCCATCAGGTTCACCACCGAAAGCTGGGCGTTGAACATCCAGCCCAGCACCACCAGCGTGACCGCCAGATAGGCCATGCGGAACCAGTAGAACCGGCGTTCGTGCCTGACCGCGAAGCTCTGGAAGAAGAACACTCCGGTCAGCACCGCCAGCATGGCGCCTAGGACGGCGATCTTCAGCTTGGAATCGGTCCAGATCCGCTTCCACAGCTCGGCCTGCGCGGTGTCCTCGTCGCGGTCGGCGACGGCGGCGGCCACTTCGGGCACCTCGGCGGGGGCGGTGGCCGCCACGGCGCGCAGGTATTGCGGCGGCAGCTGGTAGCCCAGGTCGAAGGTGGTGAACAGCTTCTCGATCGGCCCGACCTCGCGCTGCACCAGAAGCTGGATGCGGAACGGCTTGGTCGGGTCGAAGCCCACGTCGGCCGGGATCTTGAACAGGTCGGCCTCGGTGAATTCCGGGTGTCCCTCGGCCGCGATGCTGCCCAGCCGGCGGTGCTGGCGGTCGCGGAAGCGGACCGACACGTCGTCCTGGATCAGCACGATCCGGTCGAAGATGCCGCCGCGGACATAGCCCGAGCCCTTGAAGCTGTAGAGCCCGCGGCCGACGACGACCAGCGCATGTTCGCCCGGTTGCAGCCAGTTCTGCAGGTTGGCCTGTTCGGCCTCGCCCAGCATGGCCTCGCCGATGGCGGGAACCGAGACCAGCGCCGCCTGCATCTCGATGAAGGTGGTTTCCGGCGCCTCGGTCAGCGCGCGCTCGGCGGCGCGCTTGTCGTCCAGCGCGGCGAAGGCGGCGTTGACCTGGCCCACGTCCAGCGACAGCCGGCGCAGGGTGCCGTCGCCCTCCATCTCCATCCAGCTGGCGGGAACCGGGGCATCGGGGTTGATCTCGAAGGCCGGCCCCTGCGCCGCCGACTCGGGCTGCAACCCGCCAAGGCCAAGCGCCCGCGCCGCCTTCAGGCCGGACCGCACGATGGAATCGTCGATCACCATCACCGTGACGGTGGCGCCCGAGATGATGTCCACGTCATGCGCGGTGCCGCCCGAATTCGCCTCGGCCACCAGGTCGAGACCGATGTAGCTGTCGACCAGCGCCTTGATCTTGGCCTCGGGGATGCCGATCAGCACGATCGGCTCGGAATGCTTGACCAGATCCATGCCGATGATCCGCGCCTGCGGGTCCACCGCGACGAGGGTATGGATCGGCTTGCCGGAATAGCCGGTGGTGCCGACGAAATCCGAGGTGACGAAGGCCCAGCCGATGGTCTCGCCGCCCTTCAGCACCGGGGCGACCGGCAGGTCCTCGCGGATCGGGCCGTAGCCGTCGGCGCCTTCCACCAGTTCGGCCGCGGGCACCTTGCCCAGCCATTCGGGCAGCACGCTTTGCGCCAGCGCGGGCAGCGGACACAGCAGGGCGAGGACAAGGAGGATCAGTCGGACGAGCGTATTCATAGGGCAACCCGTTGGCGTTGCCCGCTGCCTGCCATCGCACAGGGACCGATGGCTTGACCAAACTCAAGAGGTTCGGCGAAAGCCCGGGCCTGCGGCAAGGAGCCGCAGAATTGACCGGGATCAAGCGCTTGGACCTGCGCAGCCGGGGGGCCGCGGGACAAGGGGCGAAGGTGGATCCGGGGCGCGGGCAAGACGGCCGGGGCCAGCATCCGGGCCGGGCGCGGCGGGGCCTTTTCCGCTGCGGGGCCGGCCGGCAGTCCGAAAGCCAGGACAAGGCAGTCCGGGCAGTGGAAGCAGTCCGAGGAATCGACCGGATCGCCCTTGGCGTCCAGCAGAACGGTGGCGATCCCGCCCTCGGAGCAGATGACCATCTCCATCGCCGGTCCCCTGGCCACCATGGCGCCGGCCGCCGCGCCGTAAAGCGCGACCGCCAACAGGGCCAAAAGGCAAAGGAATCGGGTCAGGGCACGGGTCATGGATCGATTGTTAGCGGTAGGGGGAAAATATGAAACTGATATAGACCGACATTCCCCAAGTGGCCTGCCGCTTGACTTCAAGATCGCCTGATTTTGCTCGCTGGGCAAGCGTTTCTCGCCCCGAGCGGTGTCTGTCGTCGCGCAAACGGCCGAAGTCGGGTGGATCAAGCCTCGAACCCGCAGCATTCTGGCCCGGCAGAGCCGCTTTTCCGCGCGGCAGACGGACCTGTCCTGCCGCTTTCGTTCAGCTTGGGCATGGATCGTGGTCATGCGCATGACGGAGGCGTTCGAAGACGGCGGATGGCGGCAAGGACGGCCCGCACCATCGGGCCGGTGACGGCGACCTCGGCCAACTGGAAGGTAATGGCGCGGGCGTGGCGGACGACGCGGGCGCCGATCTTGATCAGCTTGAGTTGCAGGCTGGTCAACGACCAGTCCGCCATGGCCTCGGGCAGTTCGATGCAGCGCAGGAAGGTTGCCAGGTTGTAGGCCAGCGCGTGCAGTTGCAGCCGCACCTCGTTGTGCCGGAACTTCCGGCATGACAGCCGCGTCCAGCGAAAGGCATATTTGCCTTCCTTGATGTGCTGCTCTGCGGTGCCGCGCTGGTTGTAGAACCTCACCACCCAGTCTGGCTCCATCGGCAGGTTGGTGACGATGAAGCCGACTTTGGGGAACAGCTCGCCCGGATGCCATTCGATCTTGGCGATGACGCGGCGCGGCTTGTCCCAGGACGCCGCCTGATACTCGAAGTCCTCGAAGAACCGTTTGACCTTGGTCAGCGAAGGCCGTCCCACGGGCCGTGTCAGCCGATGCGCGATCTTCTCGCGCAAGACGGCGTTGGCGGGCAGACGGATGGCGTAGAAGAACCTGGCTTCTTCCAGCCGCATATAGATCGCGGGGATCGCGTAGGCAGCGTCGGCCCGGAAGAAGCGTCCACCAAGGTCGCGGCCAGCATATCGGGCAATGACGGGATCAAGGACATCCCGCCAGCCATCGGCGCTGTGGACATTGCCGTTACGCAGGGCGCAGCGCTCCAGCATGCCAAACTGGTTGAACAAGAAGATGGGGTGATAGCAGGTGCAGTCGAAATGCCCGTTCCAGGCAGCACCTTCCTGATCGCCGTGGGTGGGGCTGACCGAGCTGTCCATGTCCAGCACGATGTATTGCAACCCGTTGCGGTCATGAAACCGGTCGATCCATTGGCCGTTCAGATCGGCCAGCGCCGCCCGGTTCGCGGCCAGAGCCAGCGTCTCGGTCTCGAACCGTCCCAACCGACGCTGCACGTGCGTCCTCGAGCCAAACTTTCGACCTTACTGAGCGCCGAAAGAAACGAGTGTACTCACAGATCAGCTTGGTAGCTGAGATCGCCCGATATCTGAACCAATCGCCATTCAGCATAGAGGAATTGCTGGAAACAACAAAGGAAGGCAGTGCAAAGCTCGTTGAAATCGTAAACGATTTTAACGAGCTGCTCTATGACGAGGTAATACCGCGCCTGTTTGCCAAAGTTTTCGAATTGGATGAAACAAGCAAATCAGAAGAACATGAAGTGGAACTCATAAAGGTCCCATCAAGTGGGTACTATGAGGTTACCGCGGCAAAAGACAAGATTGTTCGCAGGGCCGACGCCATTGTCAAAGACAATGAAAGAGAAAAGAGCTTTCACCTTGATGCATACTGCTTTGATTCCAATTCTGAGAGAACCCTCTTTTGGGACCTTCTTCGAGAAAAACGCGTAAAGCAAATCTACTTCACTGGCATGCTGACACATGGCCAGTCTGATTTCTTTGTTCAATATATTGACCCTGAAAGCCGCACAGTTCGGAGCTACTACCCTGACTTCATCTTCTTGAGAGAGGAGCCAGATGGTACCGAGAAGTATGTCATTGTGGAGGTAAAGGGGGATCATCAGGTTGATGATGCCGTCGTTCAAGCCAAGAAGGACTTTGCGCAGCAGATCGCTGCGGCCAGCGGCATGGAGTATCAAATCATCAAATCCACTGATGCCGACCAGAACAGGTTCAGGATGTTGTTGTAATCCCCCCTCCTCTGGTTCCTCCCCGGTCCAGAACGTATGCGGGGGGGCGCAGCGCGGCGGTTCGCTAGCGTGAGGCATTTTCACCGGGGAATCCACTTGGAAGCCACCCGCCGGGCGATCTTCGGAAAACCGACTCATTATCAAAGGCTTGCGGAATCACGATCTGGACGTGCTGGATTCTTTTGCGGAATCCAGGGAATCCACTTCGGGGAAGCCAGGTGGCCGGAAGCCTCCACCGGAAGCCACCTGCGGGGACGCTGTTGAATCCGCGTCATTTTTCCGATTGACAGACCTGCCCCCGTTGACCTACCCCTTGATCATCGAAGAATAGCGCCCGGAGGAACCCCCTCGCGGGCGCTTTCGTTTTCAGCCCCCACATCCCGAGCCCCGCCCCATGGACCTCGTCTTCGCGCCGAGCCAGATCGAAACTTGGCCGATTGCCCGGCTGCGCCCCTATGCCCGCAATGCCAAGATGCACGGGCAGGACCAGGTGGCGAAGATCGCCGCCAGCATGGCCAGGTTCGGGTGGACCATGCCCTGCATGGTCGCCGACGACGGCGAACTGATCGCGGGCCATGGCCGGGTGCTGGCAGCCACCATGCTGGGGCTGACCGAGGTGCCGGTGATCCGGCTCAGCCATCTCGACGAGGCCGAACGCCGGGCATACCGGATCGCCGACAACAAGCTGACGGAACTGGGCGAGTGGAACGAGGCCATACTGCGCGACGAGATCGCGGTGCTTCTGGCAGATGATTTCGACGCGACGCTGCTTGGCTTCAGCGACGATGATCTCGACGCGCTGCTGCGAGATCCCGAGGCGCTGGGCGTCGAGGGCCCTGTCGAGGGCGAGGACGATGTTCCGGACCTGCCGGTCGCGCCGGTGTCGGTTCCGGGCGATCTGTGGCAGCTGGGTGCGCATCGGCTGATCTGCGGCGACAGCACCGCGGCCGATGTTGTCGGGCAGCTGCTGGGCGATATCCGCCCGCTCCTGATGGTGACCGACCCGCCCTATGGAGTGCAATACGATCCGTCCTGGCGCAACCAGGCGGGCGCGGCCAGGACAAAGCGCACTGGCAAGGTGCTGAACGATGACCGGGCCGACTGGCGCGAGGCATGGGCGCTGTTCCCCGGCGACGTCGCCTATGTCTGGCATGGCGCGCTGCATGCCTCGACCGTGGCCGAGAGCCTGGTGGCTGCGGGTTTCGCTATCCGGTCGCAGATCATCTGGGCCAAGGACCGGCTGGTGCTGAGCCGCGGCGATTACCACTGGCAGCATGAACCCTGCTGGTATGCGGTGCGCGCCAAGGGCAAGGGCCACTGGGCTGGGGACCGCAAGCAGACCACGCTGTGGCAGATCGCCAACCGGGATCAGGATGCCGACACGGTCCACGGCACCCAAAAGCCGGTCGAATGCATGCGCCGCCCGATCCTGAACAATTCCAGTCCCGGACAGGCGGTCTACGAGCCCTTCATGGGATCGGGCACCACGCTGATCGCGGCCGAGACCACCGGCCGGGTCTGCTTCGGCGTCGAGTTGAACCCGGCCTATGTCGATGTGGCCGTTGAGCGCTGGCAGTCCTTCACCGGCCAGGAGGCGCTGCTGGCGGAAACCGGTGAGACCTTCGCCTCCATCAGGGCCAAGCGGCACGCGGCATGAACGCGCCCCTCCTGCCCGGCCGGATCGAACATTGGCCGCTGGCGCGACCGCGCCCCTACGCCCGCAATGCAAAGACCCATGATCGCCGCGGAACGCACCGGGCGGCGCTGCTGCGCGGTGGAACTGGACCCGGCCTATTGCGATGTTGCGGTGCGGCGGTGGGAGATGGCGACGGGGCGGACTGCCAGCCGCGATTGACCAGTTGGCTCGAACTTGCGAATGTTTGCCGAGAAGGAGAATGGGAACTCGGCCTACCGCCTTCGGTACTTGAATGGTCGAATTTCCCCGGAGCAGTTGATGCGTAGCCCTTCACCTTCTTCGTCCCGCAACGGTAAGGCTGACCAGCTTATCGACATCTTTGAGCGCGAGATGGAGGTCGAATACCGGGGCGAGCGTTATCGTGTCCGTGACAATGGTTCCGCGCATCGCCTGCCCCAGAAACGGCAGAAGACCAGACCACTTGATGACCAATGGACGTTTGGGCGGCAGGGGTTGTCGACCGGCTACATGTATCTGAGTGGCGTGCCCGTCCATCGGATTGTCTGCGTGGCATTTCACGGCGAGCCACCCACTGATCGACATGTCGTTGATCACATCGACACAAACAGGGCGAACAACCGACCGGAAAACCTGCGGTGGGTCACCCGCCTGGAGAACGTTCTACTCAACGAAATCTCGGCACGGCGCATTGAACTGGTCTACGGCTCGATTGAAGCCTTCTTCGCCGACCCAAGCCAGGTTCAGACCGACAAGGCGTTTCCCGACATATCCTGGATGCGCACCTTGTCGAAGGACGAGGCAGCAGCCGCAAAAGCACATTTGCAGGAATGGGCGAAGAGTGGCGCTGTCCCAAGCGGCGGCGCGCTGGGCGAGTGGCTGTATGGGACAAGAGATCGGGCGAGCTATGAACCGCCACCGGCGGAATATGAATCACTGACGCCGTCCGTCGTGCAGGTCAAATGGAAGGTGCCGACGGAGTTCCCGCTCTGCCCGGAAGCTGTGACCGAAGACGCGCTCCAACGCTACGCGGAAAACCTGAAGTTCGGTCGTGTTTTCGCGCGAAACCATCTCTACCAGCGCTTGGTCGTCCAACATGGCATGACCGAGGACAGTCTCGTGGTCATTACACACGATCCAAGCGACAATGCGATCAAGGACTGGGCGGTCGCGCATGTCGGTGTCCGCGGCGAATTCTTCTACCACCGCAGCGAGCACCAGTATTTTACACTTCAGGGGGCCCTCAAAGCCTTCTGTGAACTGACGGGTGAGAGTTACGACGACTGCATGGACGACTACTGCTGAACGACCTGCTACTTCAGGGGAGCCGGTAAACCGTCCCCCTGCCCTCGACCTTCTCGGCAGCGACGGGCAGGCCCAACTTCTTCTTCAAAGCGCCAGAGATCGAGCCCCGGACAGTATGAGCCTGCCACGAAGTGGCCTCGACCATCTCAGCCACCGTCGCCCCCTCGGGACGCTGCAGCATCGCGATGATCCGCGCCTGCTTGGTGCCCGCGCGGATGGCGACGGGTTTCAGGGTGGCGGTGCCGTCGGGCGTCCGCTCCGCCTGCGGACTCGGCTTCGCCTTCCGCGCGCTAGCGACGGCGCTGGCCACCAGCGGCTCGATGCCGATGGCGTCCAGCCCTGCCTCGGTGGCAATCAGCGTCGTGCCGTGACCATCCCCAGTCTCGCGCCACAGAGGTTCACGGCGAGTCAGATTTGCTTCCACTTCCTCGAGCCAACCACGGACGATCATCTTTCTGACGACCATCTTCGCGGCGGCGCCGGCCAGCCCCTCGGGCAACGGCACGGCGAGGTTACCTGGCCGCGTGGCGGCGCGGGAAAGGATCAGGGATTGGGTGTCAGACGGGGTGATCATGGGGGTCCCTCCGGGGCCGAGTTGCATCGTTTCCTTGCGATCAGACTCGCTCTGTCGCGCCCTCCAATCAACTCAATACCAAGCGATATCATCGCCTTGATCGGAACATCCGCGCCATGAAGGGCATGAGCGAACGCGAGTACGCGGCCCATTCCGGCCTCTCCCGCGGCGGGGTGCAGAAGGCGCGCAAGAACGGCCGGCTGGTCGTTTACGACGACGGTTCGATCAATGCCTCGGCCTCGGATCTGCGACGGGCGGAGATGACCGACCCGGACCAGCAGCGCCGGTCTCTTGGCGGTGACACCCTCGCCAGCGGTCCGGGCGAGACCACGTCCTATATCAAGGCGCGCACCGCGCTGACGGTCTATGCGGCGCATGGGCCGGACTCTAATCGCAGATGGAGGAAAAATCCCGAGGCAGGTCAGCAAGATTCAGCGTGAGGATCTTGCCCGCGATCAGCAAGACAGCCGCGAGATTGAACGAAAGGAAAGGGTGTATTGAGAAGGTTTCCACGAAATCCAGCAGCCAAAGCGTAATCAACACAAGTTGATTACGCTTTGGCTCGTATCTTTCCGTGGGTCAAGGCCGTCCGGCAATCACATAGCCTGAAAAGGTTGTGGCAGGGTCACTCAAACAAAAAACTGGCCACCATTGGCAGTGATGGTCGAGCCAGTGATGAAGCCCGCCTCATCCGAGGCAAGGAAAGTGACACAGCGGGCAATCTCTTCAGGCTCCCCAAGACGACCCACCGGGATTTGCGGCAGAATGCGGTCTGTCAGCACCTTTTCGTCCATGGCGCGGACCATCTCGGTGCCAATATAGCCGGGGCAGATCGCATTGACCGTAATGCCCGCCCGAGCGCCTTCCTGCGCGAGAGCTTTGGTCAAGCCCAGATCACCGGCCTTGGCTGCGGAATAGTTGACCTGGCCGGCCTGACCTTTTTGACCATTGATGGAGGAAATGGTGATGATACGGCCGAATTTGCGTTCTCGCATACCCGGCCAGAGCGGATGGGTCATGTTGAATACGCCCGAAAGATTGGTGTCGATCACCTCGCGCCACTGTTCGGGCGTCATCTTATGGAACATAGCGTCACGGGTGATGCCTGCGTTATTCACCAATATCTCAACTGGGCCATATTGGGCTTCCACACGTTTTACGCCTTCGGCGCAGGCGTTGTAGTCTGCCACCGACCATTTGACTGCGGGGATGCCACTCGCGATGGTAAAGGCCTCGGCTGCCGCGTCGTTTCCAGCGTAATTGGCAATGACCCTGTAGCCAGCCGCTTTCAGCGCAATCGAGATCGCGGCTCCAATACCGCGCGTTCCACCCGTGACCAATGCAACTCTGCTCATCTTCTTCATCCTGTCTGCGACCCTCAGGCCGTGGTGTGAAATCCGTTATCGGCATAGATCACCGATCCGCTCATCGGACTCGCGGCCTCGGTGGCCAGAAACGCCGCCAGCGCGCCGATCTCTTCGATACTCACCAGTTTGCCGGAAGGCGTGCGTGCGCGAACCTCATCCATCAGCACATCGAACCGCTCGATCCCCGAGGCGGCGCGGGTCTTGACCGGACCGGTCGACAGCGAAAAGGCCCGGATCCCTTCGCCCGCGAGATCGGCCGCTGCATAGCGGACCGAAGCCTCCAGTGCGGCCTTCACCGGACCCATGAGGTTGTAATTCTCCACCACCCGATCTGCGCCGTAAAAGCTGACGGTGATCAACGAACCACCCGCCTGCATCAAAGGCCGTGCCAGCCGCGCCATACGCAGGAAGGAATGGCAGGAGACATCCATTGCGGTCGCGAAACCTTCGGCCGAGGCGTTGACAACGCTGGTATGCAGATCTTCACGTGGGGCAAAGGCGATGGCATGAAGCAGGAAATCAAGCCGCCCCCATTCAGTGGTGATGCGGTCAAACACGGCTTCCAGCTGACCCGGTTCGCGCACATCACAGGAAAGCAGCAGCGGCGCACCCACCTCCTGCGCCACGGGCGCGACCCAGGGCCGGGCCTTTTCATTGAGACAGGTCAGCGCCAGCTCCGCCCCTGCAGCACGAAAGGCTCTGGCGCAACCGGCGGCGATGCTGGCCTCATTCGCCACACCGACTACGAGACCGCGTTTGCCGTTCAGATCAATCATATCGCCGTTCCTTCGCTGATGGCCTCGCGTGCGATGATGATTTCCTCATCGGTCGGAATGATGAGGAGTTTCACCCGGCTGCTGGCGGTGCTTATGCAGCGCCGCCCCGCTTCATTGGCCTTCGGGTCAAGCTCTGTCCCAAGCCAGGCCAGCCGCGCGGCGACACGGGCGCGGATGCCGTGCTGGTGCTCGCCGATCCCTGCGGTGAAGATCAGCGCGTCGATCCCGCCCATGCTGGTCGCCAGCCGTGCGACCTCGCCCGCGATACGCAGGCAAAAGAGGTCGATCGCCTCCGCCGCCTCCGGGCGCGGGCTGGCCATCAGCTCGCGGCTGTCAGCCTCGAACCCCGACACGCCGAGAAGGCCGCTTTCACGGTAGAGCATGGTCTCGACCTGTTTCAGGCTTTGGCCCATTTCGCCCATCAGGTGCAGGATCACGCCCGGATCCAGCGCACCGGACCGCGTCGCCATAGGGATGCCATCCAGCGTTGAAAACCCCATTGAGCTGTCGATACTGATGCCGCCATGAATGGCGCAGAGGCTCGCGCCGCTGCCCAAATGCGCTGCGACCACCTTTGCATCGGGGACCAGATCGCCCAGTTGACCGGCGATGTAGCGGTAGGACAGCCCGTGAAAACCGTAGCGCTTGATCCCCTGATCATAAAGTGCGCGCGGGATAGCAAAACGGCGCATCAGGGGCGGGTTGCTCGCATGAAATGCGGTGTCGAAAGAGGCGGTCTGCGGCACGTCCGGGTAGAGCGCCCGCATTGCCCGGATCAGCGCAAGGCTTTGCGGTTGATGCAGTGGCGCGAGCCGCGCCAGAGTGTCGATCTGCGCAATCACCTGATCGGTGATCCGCGCCGGGCCTGTGAATACATCGCCGCCATGCACCACGCGGTGGCCGATCACCGCGAGTCGCGACAGATCAAACTGCCCGGCCAGCCAGGCAAAAGCCTGGTTCAGAACCGCCGTCAGATCGCCGGGATCAGCGGTGATCGTGCCAGACAGGGCCTCATCCTCCCGTTTCAGGCGGATCGCAAAAGGCTCATCACGGAAGTCGATCACGCCCGAGGCAAGCGGGCGGGGCCCGGCAATCTCCAGTGCATAAAAGCCGAGCTTGATGGTCGAAGAGCCGGCATTGAAGGTCAGGATCAGATCGCGCGTCACGCCTTCACCTCCGCCTTGCGGATCGCAACCAGCTTTGCCAGCGCGGCCGAGGCGATGCGGGCCGACAAGGGATCGGCGCGACTGGTCAGCACGATCGGCACCCGCGCGCCCAGCACCAGTCCCGCCGCCGTGGCACCTGCGAAATAGATCAGCTGCTTGGCGAGCATATTCCCGGCCTCAAGATCCGGCACCAGCAGGATATCGGCCTCTCCCGCCACTTGCGAGATGATGCCCTTGGTCGCTGCCGCCTCGGGGCTGATCGCATTGTCAAAGGCCAGCGGCCCATCGACCAGTGCGCCGGTGATCTGGCCACGCGCCGCCATCACCGTCAGCGCGGCGGCATCCAGCGTTGCGGGCATCATCGGGTTCACCGTCTCGACCGCCGCCAGCACCGCGACCTTCGGCTGCTTGCGCCCGAGTAGCCGCATCAGATCGACCGCATTCTGGCAGATGTCGCGCTTGTGCTCCAGGGTCGGCGCGATGTTGATCGCGGCATCGGTCACGATCACCGGCTTGCCATAGGCGGGCACATCCATCGCATAGACATGGCTGATGCGGCGCCCGGTGCGTAAACCCCCGGTTTTCGATACCACCGCTGCCAGGAGCTCATCCGAATGCAGGCTGCCTTTCACCAGCACCTGAACCTCACCGCAGGCCGCGAGTTCCACCGCCCGCGCCGCCGCCGCATGGCTGTGTTCGGTCTCCTCGATCTGGAAGCCATCGAGCGAGACTCCGGCCTCGGCCGCCGCTGCACGGATCTTTGCGGCGGGGCCAATCAGGATCGGATCAAGCAAACCCTCGTCGCGGACCTCAACCGCCCCCAGGATCGCGGATTTCGAACAGGGATGCACCACCGCCGCCCTGACCGGCGGCAGCGCGCGGGCCTCTTCGACAAAGCCCTGCCAGCGCCCTTTCGGCAAGATCACCGCCTCGGGGAGGTTTCCTGGTACCCAGGTCAGTTGCTCAAGCGGTGCCAGCACCAGCGCCTCGCCCGAAAGCACCACCTCGCCCAGTTGATTGCGGGCGGTGGTCGCAAGGCGGACACGGTTCTTGCCTTCGATCAACTCGATCACTTCAACCTCGGCAGTCACGGTGTCGCCGGGAGAGACCGGCTTTTGAAAGCGAACCTGCTGGTCTAGATAGATAGTTCCCGGCCCGGGCAGGCGGGTGCCCAGCACCGCCGAGATCAGTGCCGCTGTCCACATGCCATGGATCACCACATGGCCAAAAGGCCCATGCGCGGCGAAGTTGGCATCCAGATGGGCTGGGTTCGCATCGCCGGAAACGGCGGCGAACAGCTCGATATCCTCGGGGCCGACATGACGGCTGAGACTGGCGTGGTCGCCGATTTTCATCTGATGAAACAGGTGGTTGGTGAGGCTCTGGGCAGGGGCGTTCATCATATCACCTTTGAAAGACGTAAGTGCCGGGTGCATCTTCCAGCGCCTTTCCCATGGCGGGCGGCGCGGCGGGTGCAGAGGAATGCGCGGCCAGCCAGGCCTGCCACGGTGTCCACCAGGAGCCCTCCGTTGTGGAGTTGGCGTCAGCCCAGGTTTCCGGCGGCAAAAGTGCATCCCCATGGGTTCGGGTGGCCAGCCGGTAACGGCGGCGCGGATGGCCGGGTGGCGAGACGATGCCGGCATTATGTCCGCCCGATGTCAGCGCGAAGGTCACATCGCAATCAGTAAACTGGTGGATCTTATAGACCGATTTCCACGGTGCGACGTGATCGCGTTCGGTTCCGACCGCAAAAGCCGGTACGCGGATATTCTGCAGCAGCACCGTCTTGCCCCCCGCAGCGAAACGGCCTGAGGAAAGCTCGTTCTCGAGATAAAGCTTACGCAGATACTCGGCATGCATGCGGTAAGGCATGCGGGTGCTGTCGGCGTTCCAGGCCATGAGATCATTCATCGCCGTCCGCTCGCCCATCAGGTAATCATGCACCATCCGCGACCAGATGAGGTCATTCGACCGCAACAGTTGAAACGCCCCGGCCATCTGATCGGCGGAAAGATAACCCCGGTTCCACATCATGCTTTCAAGGAAATGTAGCTGGCTCGGATCGATGAACAGCGCAAGTTCCCCAGGCTCGGTGAAATCCACCTGAGCGGCGAGCAGCGTCAGCGAGGCGAGGCGGTCATCGCCCTCGCCGGCCATCGCGGCTGCCGCAATCGACAAGAGCGTGCCGCCCAGGCAGTAGCCGGTGGCATGGATCTTCTGGTCGGGCACCAGGCGGCTGATTTCATCCAGCGCTGCCATCGTCCCTTGTAGCCGGTAATCTTCCAACGTCAGATCACGGTCTTCCGCGCCGGGATTGCGCCAAGAGATCGCAAAAACCGTATGGCCCTGGGCCACCAGCCAGCGGATCAGGGAATTCTCGGGGCTCAGGTCGAGGATGTAATATTTCATGATCCAGGCCGGGATGATCAGTACCGGCTCAGGATGCACGGTTTCGGTCACGGGCGCGTATTGGATCAGCTCGATCAGATGATTGCGGAAGATCACCTTGCCCGGCGTCACCGCCACATCGCGGCCCGGCGTAAAAGCTTCGACCCCTTCGGGCGGTTCCTGACTGATCTGGCGGGTCGCGTCCTGCAGCCAGTTCTGCCAGCCCTTCACCAGGTTCATGCCGCCCGTGGACCAGGTCCGTGCCAATACTTCGGGATTGGTGAATGGGTTGTTCGAGGGGGAAAACACGTCGAGCATCTGCTTCGCGGCAAAGGACACCACATCCTCGTGGTGTTTCGTGACGCCGGGTACCTCATGGGTGACGTTATGCAGCCATTGCTGTTGCAGCAGAAATGCCTGCGACATCCAGCTGAATGGCGGTTTTGCCCAGGCTTCATCTGCGAAACGGCGGTCCCCGGGCAAAGGCGTGATGACCGGGACGGCCTCTGGGTCCATCGCGGAAGACATGAGATGCGCCAACAGACGCTGCCATTTGCGCCCCGCCTTGACGCCGAGTTCCATCCGTTTGCCAGGTGCCTGGGCCAGATGAAAGATCCAGTCCGACCAGGCCAGCATCAACGAGCCCGGCGAGATGCCGCCGCTCAGTTGGGCTGAAAGCGCCTCGCGGATGCGATCAACCGCGTGAAAGGCCTCAATCCCAAGGTTTTCACCGGCCTGGGCCGGGGAAGCACCCGGTAGGTCTGATTTCGGCGGAAGTGCCATGCCGCGTCTCCACTTTGTTGTGTGAGGCTAACACATGATGATCAACGTGCGTTGATCGAGATCAATAAATGTGAGGTTTGTTTTTCGCGCGTTCATTGTGTGCAAGTCCTTATCCAGGAGGCAAAGAAAAATGAGCTGTCAAGCCACTGAAATAACCGCCGCAGGTCCGACAAGGGATCCGCTGAACCTGCTCCGGCAGATGCCTGACGCTGTGAGAAAAAACGCGCACCTCACCCCCCCGGATATGATAGGAGAGTTTTAGCCTCTTCCCCGAGACCGTCGATGAACAGACAAGGCTTTTTTCACTTTCTCGCCATCGCCAATTCCCGGCTCGCGGCGTCGGCCATTATGAACGATTACTTGCGAAACAGCACGGAGTGAGGCTATGTGGCCATGGCCTGACTTCTGATGCTCAAGTCTGTCTGACATGTCATTCCGTCAATGCACCGCCAATCCCAGTAAATACACCGCCAACCTGGTTGAAAACGAAGGCCCCTGCCTGACGCATCCCGCCGAATAGGGTATTGTTGTCCATCGCCCCGGCCTCACCGGAGAGAAGGCCGACATAGCGGCTATGGGCAGAATCGTTGGTTGTGATATCGGTGATATCCACAATTCGGATCCCGGTCTCTACCGCGAGACGCTGGATAGCCGGATCATGCACGTCGGCAAGTCCTAGCCGCATCCGTCGAGCTGCCAGCCGCGACGAGAGTTTCAGTGCCGGGTCATCTGATGAGACGAGTACCGTGATCGGATGCTTCATCCGGCCCAAGGTCGCCATCTGGGCACGGAAGAGGTCGATATCGATGTCTGGTGCGGCCAGAACCAGCTCGATCCGGTCAAGAACGGCGCCTCGCCCGGCGAGGCGCAGCTGCACCAGCGTCTCCATCGTCAGCCGCGCACCCATGCTATGGGCGAGCACTGGTACAGGTTCGCTACTACGACGGTTCTTCGTCAGGAGCCCGAGCAGATCGGCGAGGGCTGCACGAGAGAAGTCTGAAGCATCGCGGTCGGCAAGATAGGCTCCCGCATTACCTGCCGAGGGCCAGGTGAAGAGCACCGGCGCACCCTCCAGATGGGCATCAACCGAAAGCTGCACGGCCCGATAGAGCGCCTCCTGATAGCGCGTGTTGAATCCGTGGATATAGAGCCCCACGCCCGAGCGCGGCAGTCGCCCGGCAAAACCCTCGCGGCTGAGCTCGGTCTGCTTGCGCACGGTGAAATTCTTCGTGGCATCGCTGGCCCCATCGGGCCATTCGATCCGCCCCGGCTTATGGCCTGGCGGCACCGAGACCTCATATTCCAGCCAGTTCGGGCTGGTGGCGCGGGTTGCACCATAGGCACCGGGCGATTGCGCATCGGGTGCACGAGTTGTCACTGTCAGCACCTGCACGATGCGGGCACCTGCAGGCAGGGCCCCGTCATCGGGAGCCAGAACCTCGGGCCCCGGGCGTGTGTTGCAGGCAGCCAACACGAGAGTCAGAGTAAGCAGCAGGCGACTGAGCATCTTGTATTACCGCAGGAATTTGCGGAATCGTATCAGCGCCAACCAGAACAGCGCCACTCCGATTGCCGCCAGCACCGTGAATTGCGGCCAGACCACATCCAGTCCTGCGCCCCGGAAGAGGATGGCTTGCGAGAGGATGATGAAATGCGTGTTCGGCGCGGCGAGCATGATGGTCTGGATGATCTCGGGCATGGACTCGCGCGGTGTCATCGCACCCGACAGCACTTGCAGCGGCAAGAGTGCCATCATGAGGAGAAGCGCGAATTGCGGCATCGAGCCTGCAACGGTGGCAAGGAAAATGCCAAGCCCGGTCATCGCGAAAACCATCAGGACTGCACCCGCCAGAAACAGCGCAACCGAGCCCTGCACCGGTACCGCCATCAAGCCCTGCACCACCAAGATGAGCGAGAAGCTCGATCCCAGCAGGACTACCAGACCCATGGACCAGATCTTGGAAAACATGATCTCGGTTGCAGTGACGGGCATGACCAGCAGATGCTCGACTGTGCCATGTTCCTTCTCGCGGATCAGGGCCGCGCCGGTCAGGATCAAAGACAGCATGGTGATTGATTGGATCACGCTGGAAATCGCGCCGAACCATTTCGGATCAAGCGATGGATTATAGCGGGCGCGCAAAGCCAGATCGACGGGCAGCACGGTCTCGGCCCGGTGGCCCGCAACATATTCCGACACCTCTGCCGAGACGATCTGCTGGATGTAGCCGCCGCCCGTGAAAGCCTGACTCATCCTGGTCGCATCGATATTCAGCTGGATCGCCGGGCTTTTGCCCGCCAACACATCACGCGCAAAGTCTGGCGGTATGTTCAGCGCAAAGGTGTCCAGCCCCTGATCCATCCGGTGATCCATCTCGGCCGTGGTGATCATCTGCGGTTCGACAAAATAGGGTGGGTAGAAGGCCGAGGAAATCCGGGTCGACAGATGCGACTGATCTTCGTCGACGATGGAGATCGCGGCATTGGTCAGCGCCTCCGGCTCGGCATTCGAGGAGGTCCAGACCGAAAGCGAGAAGGAATAGACGATCAGCACCAGCATCACCGGATCGCGCCAGAGACCGCGCAATTCCTTGACGCCCAGATTGAAGGTGTTGCGCAGGTTCATCGCATACTCACTTCGCCTGTTTTTGCAGGAAGACCGCCGCCAGCCCCATCACGACGGGAATGGCGATGCCCATAGCCATCATCGGCCCTGCCAGCTCTGCCAGCCCGAAGGACTTCGAGAAGGATCCACGCGCGGCGGTGATGAACCAGGTCGAAGGGTAGATCTCGCCTAGCACCCGGCCAAAGCCTGAGAGCGAGGAGACCGGGTCGATCAGGCCGGAATAGCTGACCGCCGGGATCAGCGTCAGCAGCGCGGTTGCGAAGAGCGCCGCAACCTGGCTTGCGATAAAGACCGAGACGAGGAAGCCCAGTGCCGTAGTCGCTGTGACATAGATCAGCGCCGAAAGGGTGAAGCCGAGGAAACTCCCGTTGAAGGGCACCGCAAAGAAGGTGACCGCCATCGCCATCATCAGGAAGAAGTTCAGCATTGCCAGCGCGATATAGGGGAGTTGCTTGCCAATCAGGAATTCAAGCCGCGTCACAGGTGTGACGTAGAAATTGATGATTGAGCCGAGTTCACGTTCGCGCGCGACCGAAAGCGTCGTCAGTATCGCTGGGATGAGCAACAGCAAAAGCGGTATGATTGCCGGCACCATTGCGTTCAGGCTGCGCACATCGGGGTTGTAGCGGTAGCGGGTGACCAGCTCAAAGCTGCCGGCGGTTGCGGCATCGCCGTAGATCTGTCGGGCCTGGCGCATGATCCAGTCGGTATGCATGCCCTGCACATAGCCTTGCACGGTATTTGCATGTGTGGGGTTGGCACCGTCGAACCAGGCACCGACCTGGACGTTACGGCCTGCCGCAACGTCAGCGCCAAAACCGGGCGGTATTTCGATCGCCAGCGCGAGTTCTCCCGAGCGCATCCGCGTGTCGATCTCATCATAACTCGTCAGCGTCTGCTGTTCGATGAAATAGCGCGAGCCTGCGATATCGGCGATATAGCTGCGGCTGGTGGTAGACTGGTCGCGGTCCAGTACGGCGAAGGTGAGATCCTCGACATCCAGATTGATGCCCAACCCGATCACGATCATCAGAATGAGGCTGCCGACCAGCGCCATGGTCAGCCGGATCGGGTCGCGTTGCAATTGCAGGCTTTCCAACCGCGAATAGCTCAGGAGGCGGCGCAGGCTGAAGGCAGGTTGTGGCGCGGCTTGCGTAGGTGTGGCCTCAGCCACCGGGGCCTCTGATGCGGGCGCAGGGGTGGTATCACCAATCGCCTCTTGAAGATAAGCGATGAAAGCGTCTTCTAGTGTGGCGCAGCCTTTGGTCTTTGTGATGCCTTCGGCTGTATCCGAGACCAGCACCTTGCCCGCATGCATCAGGCTGATGCGGTCACACCATTCGGCCTCGTTCATGAAATGGGTCGAGACGAAGATCGTCACGCCATCCTTGCGCGACAGTTCCGCCAGAATACGCCAGAAGCCGTTCCTCGCCACCGGGTCGACGCCCGAGGTCGGCTCGTCAAGGATAAGGATCTCGGGCGCGTGGATCATCGCCACCGCCAGCGACAGACGCTGGCGAATGCCCAAGGGCAGCGCCTCGGGCAGGCTGTCGATAACATCGCCCAGATCAAAGCGGGCGATCATCTCGGACACGCGTCCGGGGATCTTCTCCGCAGGCATATTGAAAAGCCGCGCATGCAGCTCAAGGTTCTGCCGCACCGTCAGCTCGGAATAGAGCGAGAAGGCCTGGGACATGAAACCGACCCGACGACGCACGGCAAGGTCACTCGCATCGACCTCATGGCCGAAAAGCTTCGCACGGCCCTCGGTCGGCTCCAAAAGCCCCGTGAGCATTTTCATCGTCGTTGTCTTGCCGCAGCCGTTCGAGCCGAGGAAGCCGAAAATCTCGCCCTTCGGTATGCGGAAGGACACGCTATCGACCGCAACGAAATCACCAAAGCGCTGTGTCAGCCCCTCGGCCTCGATGGCGATCTCGCTGTTACCGCCCGCGCGCGGCGGGATCACCACGGCGCTGTCCTCGCCCCGGTCCTCTTCGGGCAACAACGCGATGAAGGCGGCGTCGAGGTTCTCCGCGCCGGTGCGCGACAAAAGATCCGCCGTGGTGCCGGTCGCCAGCACTCGGCCCGCATTCATCGCGACCAGCCAGTCGAACCGCGCGGCTTCTTCCATATAGGCGGTGGCGGTAATCACGCTCATCTGCGGCCGCGTCACACGGATGCGGTCGATCAGATCCCAGAATTGCCGCCGCGACAGCGGATCAACGCCGGTGGTCGGCTCGTCAAGGATCAGGAAATCCGGATCATGGATCAGCGCACAGCACAGCCCCAGCTTTTGCTTCATGCCGCCCGACAGCTTTGCCGCCGGCCGGGCGCGAAAGGGCGTCATCCCGGTCGCGGCCAGAAGATCGGCGATGCGGCGGTCGCGCTCGGCCTTGTTGTGGCCGAAAAGCGAGCCGAAGAAATCAAGGTTCTCCTCGACCGAAAGCGTCGGATAAAGGTTCTTCCCCAGCCCCTGCGGCATATAGGCGATGCGCGGGCAGACGCGATTGCGATGCGCCACATCGCGCATATCGCCGCCCAGAACCTCGACCTTGCCGTCCTGGATCACCCGCGCACCGGCCAGCAGGGACAAAAGGCTCGACTTCCCGACCCCGTCCGGACCGATCAGCCCGACCATGCGGCCCGAAGGGATTTCCAGCGTCACATCATCCAGCGCCGTGACCTTGCCGTAGCGCAGTGTCAGGCCGGAAACTCCGGCGACAGGACCAGAAGCGGGACCGGTCATTTCACGACATTTGCAAGAAAGTCGGGCCAGGCGGTATTGGGGTCAAGCCGCAGATAAGCCATGCCCGGCAGGCCGGTTTTGACATATTCGATATGGCGGGCCAGCAGCTCCGGATCGATGCGGGCACGAACGCGGAACATCAGCTTCTCGCGCTCATCGGCGGTCTCGACCGTCTTCGGTGTGAACTGCGCCACATCGGCAACGTAGGAGACCGTGGCCGGGATCACCAGCTCCTGCGCTGCATCCATCACGAGGCGTACCTCGGATCCCACCTGCACCCTGCCAACCTGCGAGGTCGGCAGGAAGACCGTCATATAGACATCGCCCAGATCGACAAGGCTGAGGATACGTCCGCCCGAGCCGACGATCTCACCCTCTTGCGCGATACGATACTGGATGCGGCCAGAGCGCGGCGCTTTCAGCGTGGCATCGTCCAGCGTGGCCTGGATCGCATCGATCGAAGCCTTTGCCGCATCTACGGCGGCACCTGCATCAACGACCTGAGCCTCGGCGCTGCTCACCCCGGCCAGCGCCGCTGCATGGCTTGCTTCTGCCGAAGCCACCCCTGCACGGGCCTGGGCGTCACGGGCACGATCATCATCGAGCACCTGCTGCGAAATCGCGTTGGATCTGACCAGCTGCTCAGAGCGCGCCAGCCGCAGTGCGGCGGCTTCGGCAACCGACGCCGCCTGATCAACCGCTGCCAGCGCCGCGCGTTCCTGCGCCTCTGCCTGAGCCACCAGCGCCTTTGCGGTCTCGACACCGATCTCGGCCCGGGCAAGCTGCGCCTCGGACTGGCGTTTCTGCGCGTTCAGCTGAACGACGTCCATCTGAACCAGAACATCGCCGGCCTTGACCAGATCACCCTCAGCTGCATTGATTGCAGCGATCCGCCCGCCGGTCAGTGCCGCGATATCGACCTCCGTTGCCTCGATCCGACCATTGGCACTGGTAAAACCTGTCGGCAGACCCGCAGGCTGCAGCCGGTTCCAGGTCAACCACCCAAGTGCAGCTACAACGGCGAGGCCGCCCAGAATGATGGTGTTCCTGCTCGGTTTTGCCATGACCCGCCTCTGATGATGTGCTGATAGATACGTTGCGTATATTCTTCTGCGGTTTTCACTTTACAGATTGCAGTTGTCAACACTCGCTGACGCTGGAGAAATCCTATATTTTAAATACACATAAGTAAGCTGCCGATTGTTATCAGTCGATAAAACAGCTAAGCATAGGTAAGCGTCCGGCCTGACCGCTACCCGTTCCAGCGCCAGGGCAGCAGGTCGTCGACCTTGTTGATTTTGTAATCTGGGATGCGGGCGAGGGTGTCGGCAAGCCAGGCGCGGGGATCGACGGCGTTCAGCTTGGCCGTTTCGATCAGGGTGTAGGCGATGGCAGCGGCCTTGCCGCCTGCCTCCGACCCTACGAAGAGGTAGTTCTTCCGCCCGAGGGCAATGGCGCGCATGCTGCGTTCGGCTGCGTTGTTGTCCAACTCCAGGATGCCGTTGTCGAGGTAAGGGCGCAGGCGCTCCATGCGGGCCAGGGCATAGCGTATGGCGGCCGCGAGCGGGGATTTGCCAGAGATTGTCGTGAGTTGCATCGCCAGCCATCGCTCGAGATCGTCAAAGACTGGGGCGGCATGCGCTTGCCGCAGTTCGACGCGGACGTCTGGTGGCGATCCTCTGGCCTCCTTCTCGACGGCATAGAGTTGCGCGATCCGGCCGATGGCCTCTTCGGCAATCGGGGAGCCCTGGGATCGGTGGATGTCGACGAACTTGCGCCGGACATGCGCCATGCAGGCAACCTCCCGGATCGCCCCGGAGCGATAGAGGTCCTCGAACCCGGCATATCCGTCGGCATGCATCCAGCCGCGGTAGCGGGCGAGGTGATCCTTCGGGTGCTGGCCTTTCCGGTCGCCGGAGAAGCGATACCAGGCGGCTGGTGGTACGGCGCCACCCCAGGGCCGTTCGTCTCTGGCATAGGTCCAGAGCCGTGCGGTCTGGGTCTTGCCAGTGCCGGGCGCCAGCATGCTGACAGGCGTGTCATCGGCGAAGATGGCCTCGGCCGACAGGACATGGCGACCGATGGCGTCGGCCAGCGGTTCCAGCGGGGCAGTGGATTTGCCGACCCAGTCGGCCAGCGTGGAGCGATCCAGATCGAGCCCCTCGCGGTCGAATATCTGGCCCTGACGATACAATGGAAGATGGTCGGCATATTTGCTGACCAGAACATGGGCCAACAGACCCGGGCCGGGCCGGCCACGTTCGATGGGGCGAGAGGGAAGCGGGGCCTGCACGAAGCGTTCGCAGCAGGTGCAGGTCAGGCGCGGGCGGACGATCCGGTTCACGATGAAGCGTCCGGGCACGTATTCCAGCTCCTCGGTCACATCCTCGCCGATCCGGCGCAGGCGGGCACCGCAATCGGCACAGGCATCGGCAGCAGGGCTGAGTTCCACCTCCATCCGGGGAATGTGATCCGGGATTGGACGGCGCTTGGGTTTGTCCTTCTCTTCGACGTCCGGCAGCTTCATCCGCGCCGTCATCGCGGCGGCGGCAATCTCGCTGGTCTCCAAGGCCAGTTGCAGTTGCTCGGCCGTCTCGGATGACGCGCCGAACCGGTGCGCACGGTGGCCTGCCAACTGATGCCGGAGCTTCTCGATCAGGATCGCCTGCGCTTTCACCTCGGCCAGAAGCCGCGCGGTGAAGCTGCGCAACTCCTCGGGGTCTTCCGGCAAGGTCAGGGTCTGATCCAGCATGCGGGAAGTTTATCCCACTGTATTCCTTGTGGGAATCCTTCTCTTGCAGGGCGGCAGATTATCCCGCTGCCAAGGGCCGCCACGTCCGCTGCGGGGCCCGCCAGTCGATCCCCTCCAGCAGCATCGACAACTGCGCGGGTGTCAGCGCCACCTTGCCCTCCTTGGCCGCGGGCCAGACGAACCGACCCTTCTCCAGCCGCTTCAGGAACACGCAAGCGCCCTGCCCATCCCACCAAATCACCTTCACCAGATCGCCTTGGCGGCCCCTGAACACGAACAGATGTCCGCTGAAAGGGTCTTGCTGCAGCACCGCCTCGGCCTGCGCTGCAAGCGCCGTGAACCCCTTGCGCATGTCCGTCACTCCAGCCGCCAGCCAGACCCGCGTATTGGCCGGAACCGGGATCACGCCGAGAGCCCCCGGATCAGCCGCGCCAGTGCCTCGGGATCATACCCACCGCTGATGCGCATCCGATGACCGCCAGCCAGTTCGATCTCGATATGCCCGCCAGTCGTAGGAACTGCCATCGGCGCCTTCGCCTCTGCCACGATCTCCACCGGCAGAAAGCGCGCGACATCGGCCGCCTCGACATCCGCGAACCGGGGATCGCGCAGCCACGCAAAGACCAGATTGGCGTTCACGTCATACCGCCGAGCGACCTGACTCACCGACACGCCAGGCACCCGCGTCTGACCGCAGATCATCCGCTTCTCGTCGTCAGACCAGACCCGACGCTTCCGTCGCTTCGTCACCAGCAACCCCGATAGTGTCCATTATCCGATAGTGGACACTATCCTCTACGCAGCACTCCCGGCAGAGCGGTCAGACCGGACGCTTACAAGCATAGCACCCTGATCTGAGCTAGATACGAAATATGTCATCGATCAGGGAACGACCACCAGTTGCATTTGTCAGGCACAGCGAACGAAACGAACAACGTATGCCCAGAACAGCGACATTAGCCAGCGGCACCGGCCGCAATTCGGGCCGCCAAAGTGGCAAAGAACGCATTTTGAATGCAGCGATGCTGCTTTTTGCCCGGATGCCTTATTGCGACACCAGTCTACGCGACATTGCGGCCGCCGCAGAGGTCGATGTGGCCTATGTCCATCGATCCTTCGGCTCCAAGGCAGAGATCTTTCGCCACGCGTTGGCGGCGCTTGATCCCTTGGATGACATCATGGTGGCGACAGATGGCCGCTCCATGATCTCCCGGCTCTGTGATCTGGCTTTCCTTCGCGATCCGCGGATACAGGAAGATGTACGCCCGCTACATCTGCTGATTCAATCCAGTCTCTGCAGCGAAGCGCGTGACATCATTGCGCAATTCATTGACACATCGCTTGCTCTCCCTCTGAGCAAGGCTTTCGGCTTTGAAAATCCGGGGCGAGCACATTTTGCTCTTAGCCTTTTGAGCGGATTTGTGACCCATCGTGCGGTGATGGGACCAGCAAACTTTCCGGGTATTCCCGAAGCAGATCAACGACGAATGCTCGAGACTGCACTGACCAATGCAATGTGTGACACAGACGGGAGAAGCGGTCCTGTCGACAAGTCAGCCGATATTGTATGATTTTGGAATCATAATTTTTAGGGGGCACTTTAACCGATACCTGGGAACTATTCTGTAGAACGGGTAGGGTGCGAGGTTCAATGCAGCTACTTGCCCTTCTGGCCGCCAGGGTCTGCAATTGCGCGTTCCATCTCATGCAATTTGCAAAGCATCTGAAACCGTCCGGTAAGCTGTATATGGGTGAGATTACCGTCCTGGTGCTGAACCCAGGATGCACGGATTGAGAAAGATTGGATGCATCAGCGCGCGGGTCCGCGATGACTGGCCTGATGGGCAGTGCAGACCCGCCGTGTCGGGGTTTGTCGACCCATCAGGTCAGAATCGCGACTCTGGAGGCAGCAGATCACGCGGATCTGGGCTGACCTGCGGGTTCATACGGTCCACTTCCATGCGTTGTCGCGCTCGGCGCGGATTCTGTCGATATGCGTCGCGGGCAGGACAGTGCGGAAGGGAGTGTTGAATGTTGCTGAGAACTGACCCGGGTTTGTCACCGAGAACTGACCCACCTTTCAGTTATGTTCTGTGGGTCATGTTTGGGTCAATGCACTTGCGGCTCCCTTCTTTGGTTTGACGGCTGCGGTGCTGGCCCTGAACCTGAAGCTGTCGTTTCCGGTCTCCAGAATATGGCAGCGATGAGTGAGGCGATCGAGCAGCGCGGTGGTCATTTTCGCATCACCGAAGACTGCGGCCCATTCGGCGAAGCTGAGGTTGGTGGTGATGACGACGCCAGCTTATCACGATGACCCGGCTCATGCCCGTTGAAGCCTTTGACGGCCGCGGCCTTCTCCCTCGTCGCTTCTGCATAGTCGTCGATGACGTTCTCAGGAAAGACACTCCGGGCGCGATCTTTCGGCGGCTTCGTGCGGAAGGCGCCCGGTTCGACGATGGTCGTGGTGATGCCGAACGGCGCCACCTCGTCCGCCAGCGACTCCGCCCACCCCTCCAGCGCGTTGTTGATTTCCACCCAGAACTGAGCCGGCATTTCCATCGAGAAGTGAGCCACCTC
>ERZ500994.121-NODE-121-length-25668-cov-13.137899_pt1 | contig 25668 bp, 22 predicted proteins | sample MGYA00248878_ERZ500994 | MGnify/ENA primary metagenome ERZ500994 (study PRJEB25958, sample SAMN03398533) | human skin metagenome | study: EMG produced TPA metagenomics assembly of the Human Skin Microbiome Metagenome (human skin metagenome) data set. | reverse complement strand
CGACATCGGTTGCAGCGGCGATGACGGCCAACTCCGCCGGCAAGCGTTGCCGCAGCGCCTCCACGGCGATGCCGCGCGAACCAGCATCCAGGCTGCCGGCCAGATACCAGCCATCGACAATCGCTGCCAGTGCCTCGGCCACGCCGCTCGCATCCTTGTCGCAGAGTGCCGCGTACACGGACAAAGTGCGGCCGCTTGTCGGCGTTGCCGCGAGCGCCGCTGCCAGCGCAAGGGAGTCGGCTCCCCCGCTCACCGCGGCGAGCGCCAGCGAGCCGGCCGGCAGACCTGCGAGAGCCGCGCGGACCCCCCTTCGGCAGTCGGCCTGGGAGGGGTGGCCGGCGCCCACGTCAGCCGTGGACCCGCCGCACCCAGGCGGCGGGGTCGGTGATCTCGAGGGCGGTGGGCAGGGTCTCGGGCGAGGTCCAGACGGCGTTGAAGCCGTCGACGCCGACCTGCTCCTGGACCGCGCGGACAAAGGCGGCTCCGTCGCGGTACTGGCGCATCTTCGCCTCGAGGCCGAGGAGCCGGCGCAGCAGGCGGTCGGCGGCGCCGGCGCCCTTGCGGCGCTTGGTGAATCGTTCGCGGATCGAGGCGACGGTCGGCACGTGCTCGGGGCCGACGTCGTCCATGACGACGTCGGCGTGGCCCTCGAGCAGCGACATCACGGCGGTGACGTCGGCGAGGCGCTCGCGCTGGGCCGGGGTGATGACGAGCTCGGTGAGGCCCTGGCTGTCGCCGGAGAAGAGGCGCGGCAGTTGGGTCGCCATCTGCTCGAGGCGGGCGCGCAGCGCCTCGCCGTCGGGCATGAGGTCGCTCGTCAGCGCGCGGGCGCTGTCGATGACGTGCTCGCGCAGCCACGGCACGCCTTCGAACTGCACCCGGTGGGTCTCCTCGTGCAGGCACACCCACAGGCGGAAGTCGCGGGGCACGGCCTCGATGTCGCGCTCGGTCGCGACGATGTTGGGCGCGACGAGCAGCAGCGCGGGGTCGCCGTCGGGGGCGAGGTCGTACTGACCGAGGACCTTCGTCGAGAGGAAGGCGAGCATGCCGCCGGCCTCGGCCCCGGTGATCTTGGAGCCGACGGCCTGGGCGGCCGCCGAGGGCTCCTTGCCCTTGCGCCGGTTGGCCGCCTCGAGGGCCGGGTCGAGCATGCCCGACATCGACGTCGCGTTGACGTCGATCCACGTGCGCCGGTCGACGACGAGTGGTGCGCGGGCCGCGTCGGGCGCGCGCAGTCGGGCGGTCGTGGCGACCGGCTCGACGGCCGAGGCCGCGAGGGCCCGGATCTCCTCGACGACCTCGACGGCCTCGTCGGGGGTGACGTCCGGGCCGGGCGGGACGAGCCGGGCACCGGCCGATGCGGCGAACTTCCAGTCGACGTAGTTGGTCACGAGGTCACCCTACGGACTGGCCCCGTGGACGCTGCGGGCTCAGCGGCAGCCGCAGGCGGTGATGTCGGCGACGATCGCGTCGAGCGCGGCGCGGGCGCCGAGCGTGCCGGTCGTCGAGGGCACCCGGTCGGCGACGAGCACGAAGGTGAGCAGCCGCCCGTCCTGCGTCGTCGTCGTGCCGGCGAGCGCCGAGGTCCCGGTGAGCGTGCCGGTCTTGGCCCGGGCGATGCCGGAGGCGCCGCGCGAGTCGTCGACGAGGAAGCGGTCGTGGAGGGTGCCGGTCAGCCCGGCGATCGGCAGGTCGGACAGCACGCGGGTCATGCTCCGGGCGCTGCCGGTGATGCCGAGCTGCATGACGTCGGAGGTCACCCTGGCCGGGATCACCTGGCCGGAGCTGAGCCCGCAGTTGTCCTTGAGCTTCACGCCCGTCATGTCGACGCCCGCGTCCCGCAGGGTCGAGTGGACCCACCGGCTCACCTCGGCGAAGCTCGTCCCCGCGCCGTCGGCGAGCGCGGCCTGGCGGGCGACATTTTCGGTCAGGGCGTTGTCGGAGTCGTCGAGGGCGAGGGCGAGCACGTCGCCGAGCGGCGCCGACTCGACGGAGCCCAGCTCCTCGGCGCCCTGCGGCGCGGCCTGCCGCCAGGTGCGGGAGGAGTCGTCGACGGTGACCGTGACGCCGGCCTTCTTCAGCTGGCTGGCGAAGGCCTTGAGCACGGTCCGCTCGGGCACCGCGGGTGAGGGCTTGAAGGGCTCCGGACGGTCGCCGGCGAGGCCGATCATCGACACGCCCTGGGTGTAGCCGGCGGCGACGTCGGCCATGTTCCACGTCGGGGCATAGCGCTCCCCCGCCGCATAGGTGGCGTCGAGGCGAAGGGAGTGCCTCCCCTTCGCGTCCGACCCCAGGGACGTCGCGACCTGCTCGGCGAGGTCGGCCAGACCCGCGCGGCCCTCGACCGCGGTCGGGTCGCCGGCCCCCTTCGCCAGCATCGTGTCGCCCGAGGCGACGAGGACGATCTCGTCGCCCTCGCCCTGCACGACGCGGGTCTTCATCGTCGTCGACAGGTCGGTGCTCTCGGAGACGGCGGCGGCGGTGAGCAGCTTGGCCGTCGAGGCCGGGGTCTGCGGGCGGTCCTCGTCCTGGGACCACAGGGTGTCGCCGGTCAGCGCATCGCGGACGACGACCCCGACGCGGGGGCCGAGGGCCGAGGCGCCCACGTCGTCACGGACCGCGCGGGCCAGACCGGACGCGGTCGGGACCGGCGCCTGCTTCGATGCTGCGGGCAGGACGGCGGTGGGCTCACGCGGCGCAGGGGTCTGCTCGGTGACCGGCTCGTCGATGGTCAGCACGCCCGGCACGCGGTCGTTGGCGTCGGCGACGCCGTAGCCGACGGCGAGGGCTGCGACGGACGTCACGGCGATCAGAGTGCGTCGCACGCGCGGCCCCCTGCGGTGATTTGGCGGTGGTGGTGGGACACTGTGCCCGAGAATAGTTCACCCGTCACAGACAAGAGGTACGACTGTGGAGTTCGACGTCACCATCGAGATCCCGAAGGGCCAGAAGAACAAGTACGAGGTCGACCACGAGACCGGTCGCATCCGCCTCGACCGCATGCTCTTCACCTCCATGGCCTACCCGAGCGACTACGGCTACGTCGAGGACAGCCTCGGCGAGGACGGCGACCCGCTCGACGCGCTGGTGCTGCTCGACGAGCCGACCTGGCCCGGCTGCCTCGTGCGGGCGCGGCCGATCGGCATGTTCCACATGCGCGACGAGGCCGGCGGCGACGACAAGGTCCTGTGCGTCCCGGCCGGCGACCCGCGCAAGGAGGGCATCAAGGAGCTCGAGGACATCAGTGAGTTCTGGCGCCTGGAGATCCAGCACTTCTTCGAGACCTACAAGGACCTCGAGCCCGGCAAGTCCGTCGAGGGCGCCCACTGGGTCGGCCGCGAGGAGGCGGAAAAGACCGTCACCGAGGCCATCGAGCGCGCCAAGGCCGCTGGCATGAGCACCGCTCGCTGGACGATGCCGAGCTCGAGCCACTCGCAGGCCCACCCCGACGCCTCCCACTCGCAGGAGGACATCGAGGCCGCCTCCGCCCGCGCCCACGAGGAGCTGGCCACCAAGGACAAGCCGCTCAGCGACGGCGAGTGAGATAGCGCGCCAACCCGCTGCGGCCCTGCCGCATCATCCACGCGTGGTTGGCGCGCAGCACGGCAGGAGCGAGGGTCGCCGCCCGGGACAACCGGGAGGCGACCCTCACCTCTTGGTCGAAGGTCGCCCGCACCCCGCCCCGCGGGTCGTCCACGACCGTCCACCCGGCCCACCCGTCGAGGTCACCGTCCAGGCGGACCCGCAGGTGACCCCCTTCGCGGTCCTCGATCTCGCGGGTGAGCACGAGGTGCAGGGTCATCGGCAGCGCGCTGCGGATCCGCGCACGACCCGAGGCCTCGTCGAGGCGCTCGACACCGCGCACCTGCGGCCACCACCGCGGATAGCCCTCGGGGTCCGCGAGCGCCGCGACCACCGCCTCCCGCGGCGCATCGAGCACCCACTCGTGGTGGAAGGTGAAATGCGGTGCGGTCACGCTCCCATCCTGCTCCCCGCCCGGGCACGTCAACTACGTTGGCCCCGTGCGCTACTACTCCCGCGACGGACTGACCTTCGACATCGACGACCTCGGCCCGCAGGAGGGTGACGTCGTCGTCCTGCTCCACGGCTGGCCGCAGGACCGCACGGCGTGGCACTCCGTCGCGCCGCGCCTGGCCGACGCCGGGCTGAGGGTGCTGGCGCCCGACCTGCGCGGCTACTCCCCCGGCGCCCGTCCGGGCAACCACCTCGACTACGTGATCACCGAGATCGTCGGCGACGTCATCGCCCTGCTCGACGAGGTCGGGGCGCAGCGGGCACACATCGTCGGCCACGACTGGGGCGGGGCGCTCGCCTGGGCCGTCGCCGCCCGCGAGCCCGACCGCGTCGAGACGCTCACCGTGCTGTCGACGCCCAGCCCGGCCGGGATGGCGGCCGGCATGCGGGCCGGCGACCAGCTCAAGCACTCCTGGTACATGGCGCTCTTCGCCCTGCCGGTGCTGCCGGTGCTCTTCTTCCGGCTCTTCGCCCAGCAGGTCCTCGAGCGGATCGGCATGCCCCGCGACCGCGCCGCCCACGACGCCCGCCGGCTCAAGACGCCGGGTGCGGCGGAGGGCACCTTCGCGTGGTACCGGGCCGCCCTCTCCCCCACCCTCATCTGGCGCAAGCGCCGGTCGAAGGGGGGTCCCCGCCGCAGCGTGCACCGCCGGGTCATCCCGACCGCCTACGTCTGGGGGACGAAGGACCCGGCCTTCGGCGAGGTCGCGACCCAGCGCACCGTCGAGCAGCTGCGCCGACGCGCCGGCGACCAGCCCGAGCTCGCGATCATCCGACCGCTCGAGACCGGCCACTGGCTCATGGAGACCCACCCCGAGGTCATCGCCGACGTCGTCCTCGAGCGGGTCGGCACCCGGCGCTCCGAGGCCCTCGCGGGCTGATGCGCGCCACGCGCCGGGCCGTCCTCGTGGGCGGGCTCGCCCTGTCGGTCGCGGCGTGCGGCCGTCGCAGCGACGTGGGTGCGGTGCGGGCGGCGCTGCAGTCCGCCGTCGAGGCCCTGCCCGTGTACGTCGACGGCCAGGTCCAGTACCAGGACTCGGCCTCGGCGGGGACGACGATCAGCGGGGTGCTGGCCCTGCAGGGCGCCGATCGCACGGCCGTCGCCGCGTCGCTCGAGGGGGTGCTCGAGGCGGTCGCCCACACCTACCGTGACCAGGCCGACGTGCGCTCGGCCTTCGTCCGCCTGGAAGCCCATCCCGCTGGCGACTCGGCCACGCGGGTGCTCACCACCGAGGTCGTCGCGCCGTCCTCGGGAGCCAACACGACGACCGACGACCTCGACGCTCACTTCGACCTCTGACCCGATTACGCGCCACGGGCACTCATCCGTATACTCGTGCCTCGCGTCCACGGGCGCATGCCGCCTTAGCTCAGTCGGCTAGAGCGTCTCACTCGTAATGAGAAGGTCGTCGGTTCGATTCCGACAGGCGGCTCCACGCGAAACCCTCGAGAAATCGGGGGTTTTCGTCATTTCCGGGTCCCGTCCGGTCACGGCTGCTCGTGGATGGTACCCCTCTGGTACCCCATCCCACGCGAGCCTCTCGAGGGCGCCGGGGCTCAGTGCTGGGAGCCCGGCGTCGTTGGTGTCACCTGGTCCCCTTCTCCGGGCAACCGGGTGACATCAACGACGCCAGGCGACGCCGGGACCCGCGGCGAAGGGGTCAGCGGGTCTCCCACATCTGCCGGGCATGCCCGATCTCCTCGCGGATCGCGGCCATGATCACCTCGGTGACCTCTCTGGCCGCGGCGTCGTCGGTCCGCCCCGCCCACGCCGACAGGTCGACCGGGTCGCCCACGGACAGGCAGGCGGTGTGCCGGTGCCACAGGTGCCGGTGGCCCTGCTGCGGCCCCCACGTCCCGACCGGGATGACCGGGGCCTCGGGGTGACGCAGGGCGAGCCGCGCAGCCCCGGTCCGTGCTGGGCCGGGCATCTTGTCGGGCTCGGTCGTGAGGCGCCCCTCGGGGTAGAGCGCGACGAGCTGACCCTGGGCGAGCCGGTCGGAGGCCGCGTCGAGCGCTCCGGCCGCGGACGCCGAGCCACGGGCGACGGGGATCTGCCCGGTGGCCCGGGCGAGGGCACCGACGACCGGCCAGCCGAAGACCTCCTGCATCGCCAAGAAGTGCGGGAAGCGCCGGTGCCCGATCGCCACCCGCGCCACGGCCAGCGGGTCGGACATCGTCAGGTGGTTGGCCACGAGGATCACCGGCCCCGTGCGCGGCACGGCCCCCGCGGTGCGGAAGCGCACGCGGTGGGCCAGCTTCGCCACCGCCCAGACGAGCGCGAAGCCCGCGACGTTCTTCAGGTGCTGCCGTGGAGTGGTCACCTCCGCATTGTGGGCCCGACCCCACATGCCCTCACGGAGTAGTCGTACCCAGCCCTCCCCCTTCGCACGACCTCGACCCAGGACGAAGGGGGCGGATCCCCCTGTGCCGCAAGGGGTCCGGTTCGTCCTGCAGGGCCGTCCGCCCGCAGCTAGCGTGGGCCGGGCCCATCGGACCCAAACCCCCTGCGAGGTGTCCCCGTGAGCTCCCTTCGTCGTGCTCTGCCCTGCCTGACCACCGCCGCTCTCGCGGCCTCCCTGATGGGCTCGGCGCCAGCCTCCGCCGCCCCCGGCCCCGTTGCGGTGCAACGCGACTCGATCCCGATCCGGGGCGTGGACCGAGCCGCCCTGTCGGCCGCGCCGACGGTCCCCTCCGCCGGCCGCTCCGGCGACCGAGTGGTCGGCATGACCGATGCGGTGGCGACGCAGGACTTCCGCGCCGCGGGGGTCACGTGGAGCGGCGAACGCTCCGACGTCGAGGCCTTCGTGCGCACCCGGGACGCCGAGACCGGACGGTGGAGCGGCTGGAGCCTCCTGCAGGCCGAGGCCGGTCCCGATGCCGGCACGAGCGAGGCGGCCGCCACACGCGGCGGGACGCAGCCGCTCATCGCGGATTCCTCCGACGGGATCCAGGTGCGCGTCGAGTCGGCCGGCGGCGCACCCGACGACCTCGAGGTCGACCTCGTCGAGCCCGGCACGTCGAGCGCCGACAGCACCACGTCGACGAGCTCGACGACGAGCACCAACCCCCAGGCCAAGCCGACCGTCCACAGCCGGGCCGAGTGGGGCGCCGACGAGTCGATCCGCAAGGGTGACCCCGAGTACGGCCAGGTGCGGGGCGCGGTCGTCCACCACACCGCCGGGGTCAACGGCTACTCCGCCGAGGAGGTCCCGGCGATCCTGCGGGGCATCTACGACTTCCACGTCAACGGCCGCGGGTGGAACGACATCGGCTACAACGTCCTCGTCGACCGCTTCGGCCGGCTGTGGGAGGGACGCGCGGGTGGCCTGGACAAGGCCGTCATCGGCGCGCACGCGCAGGGCGTCAACAGCCAGACCTTCGGCATCTCCGCGATGGGCGACTACGACGTCGTCGCCGCGCCGGACGTCATGGAGACGAGCATCGAGCGGTTCACGGCGTGGAGGCTCGCCCGCCACCACGTCGACCCGACCGCCAAGGCGACGATCGGTGGCGTGTGGCGCCCAACCGTGCTCGGCCACCGCAACGTCGGCCAGACGGACTGCCCCGGGCAGTACCTCTACGCCCGGCTGGGCGAGATCCGCGCCGGCGCCCGCGAGCGTCAGGGCACCGCGATCTACACGCCGAGCACCAGCCCCCGCCGCATCGAGCAGGGCACCGGCGGATCGACCCTCCGTGCCCAGACGACCGGCGACATCACCTGGCGGGTGCGGGTGACCAGCGACGAGCACGGCGTCGTCGCCGACTCCACCGGCACACGCACCGATGACGGCACGCTCGAGGTGCCGTGGGACGGCCGGCTGCCCGACGGCAGCTGGGCCACGCCCGGCAGCTACGAGGTCGTGCTCAGCGGACGCGACACGAGCTCGGGCGCGTGGCTGCCGAGCTGGCGCGACACGGTGACCGTCACCAGCTGACCCTTCGAGACGGTCGCTTCGCGACCTGCTCAGGGCCCGGGAAGCTCACTCCTTGCAGGTGAGCTCGCCGCCCTCGGGCAGTGCGCCCGTCAGCCAGTACTGGTCCACGGCCTTGTCGACGCACGAGTTCTGCCGCATGTAGGCGGTGTGCCCGTCGCCCTCGTGGGTGACGAGCGCGGAGTCGGCGAGCTGCTCGTGCAGCCGCTTCGCCCACGCGTAGGGCGTCGCCGGGTCGCGGGTGGTGCCGACGACGAGGATCGGGTCGGCTCCCTTCGCCTCGACCTCGTGCGGCGTGTTGGTGGCCTTGACCGGCCACTGCGCGCACGGGGACTCGGAGGCGAGCGCGCGGCCCCAGATGGGCGCTTCCTTCTCTGCGCGGGCCACGAGGTCGTCGGGGTCGCCGGGTCCGTCCGGGGTGTCGAGGCAGGAGACGGCGGGCAGGGCCTCGAGCATGTTGTTCTGGTAGACGCCGCCGGCGTCACGACCGGCATAGCTGCGGCCGAGCTCGCTCAGCGGACCACCGTCGCCGTCCTTCGCCGCGACGAGCGCGTCGGTCAGCTGCGACCACATGCCCTGGTCGTACATCGCCTGCGCGATGCCCCACGTCGCCCACCCTTCGGTGAGCTTGATCCCGGCGCTCGCGGGCAGCGGCTTGGCGTCGAGTGCCGCGAGCTGGTCCTGCACGTGCTCGACGACCTCGTCGGCGCTCGACCCGAGCGGGCAGTCGTCGTCGACGCAGTCCTGGGCCCACGCCCGGGTCGCCGTGTCGAAGCCCTTGGCCTGACCGATCGCGACCTCCTCCGACGTCGCGTCGGGCGGCAGCACGCCGTCGAGCACGAGCCGGCCCACGCGGTCGGGGAAGAGATCGGCATAGATCGTGCCGAGATAGGTGCCGTAGGACTTGCCGAGGTAGGTGAGCTTGCCGTCGCCGAGCACCGCCCGCAGCACGTCCATGTCGCGGGCGGCGTCGGCGGTCGAGACGTGGCCGAGCAGCTCGCCGCTCTTGGCCTCGCAGCCGTCGGCGAAGTCCTGCTGCGCCCGCTCCCCCGCCGCCTTCTCCTCCGGGGTGTCGGGCGTCGGGTCCTTGGCGAGGTAGTCGTCCATCTCGGCATCGCTCAGGCAGTCGATCGGCTCGGAGCGCCCGACCCCTCGTGGGTCGAAGCCGACGACGTCGAAGTGCCGCCGGATCTGGTCGCTGACGATGAAGTCGGCCGCGGCGGCGTAGTCCACGCCGGAGCCGCCCGGGCCGCCGGGGTTGACGACGAGAGAGCCCGCGGCCTCGTCCTTCGCCGGAACCCGGAGCACCGCGATCTCGAGGGTGCGGCCGTCGGGCTGCTCGTAGTCCATCGGGACCTCGAGCTCGGCGCACTCGCCGTCGCCGCGCTCGCAGGGACCCCAGTCGAGCTGCTGCTCGTAGAAGCGCTCGAGCCCCGTGGTCCCCGCCGGCGGCGCGGTGTTGCCGGGGCCGAGCCCGGTCGGCTGGGTGTCGGGCTCGAGCAGCGAGCAGCCCGCCACCGGCAGGAGCAGCGCCGCCGCGGCAGCCAGGACACGGACGGGGCGACGGGCACGACTCATGGCGCAGACGCTACCTGTCGTCCCTGATGTCGCTCAGCGGGTCGGCAGCTGCAGCGAGATCGCCATCGCCTCGAGCGCGAGCAGCGGGGCGACATTGGCCGCGATGCGTTCGCGGGCCGTGGCGATGGCCTCCATCGCGACGAGCAGACCCTCGCCACCGAAGGCCCGCGCGACCTCCTCGACGACCGGTCGGGCATCCTCGTTGACGAGGGCGACGGGCGAGCCGGCGTGCAGGACGAGCGCGTCGCGGTAGACCGACAGCAGGTCGACGAGAGCACGGTCGATCATGTCGCGGGTGAATCGGGTGGCCCGGGTCTTCTGCTCCTTTTCCAAGGAGGTGATCTGAGCGCGCACGTGCGGCGGTTGGGTTCGGGCGCTCGGGTCGGCGCCGAGGGTCTCGAGGAGGCGTTCCTTCTCCGCCGCGGCCCGCGCCTCGAGCGTGCGGTCGCGCTCCTGCTCGGCGATCTGCAGCAGGTCGGCGGCAGCACCAACGGCATCGGAGACGCCGCGGATGCGCCCGGCCATCGCGATCGTGTCGCGGCGACGGATGCGCGCGCCCTCGTCGGTGGCCAGCCGCTTGGCCAGCCCGATGTGGCTCTGCGCGGCGCGCGCGGCATAGGTGGCCATGCCGATGTCGACACCGTCGCGGCGCTCGAGCAGGCGGGCCACCTCGGGCACGGGCGGCGTGCGCAGCCGCACGTGCCGCGAGCGTGAGCGGACGGTGATGAGCACGTCCTCGAGGCTCGGCGCGCAGAGCAGCCAGACGGTGCGCGGTGTCGGCTCCTCGAGCGCCTTGAGCAGGGCATTGCCCGACTGCTCGGTGAGCCGGTCGGCGTCCTCGACGAGGATGATCCGGTAGCCCCCGACGCTCGGGGAGCGGCCGGCGAGCTGGACGAGGTCGCGGGTCGCGGCGACGCCGATCGACAGCGCCTCGGTCGCGAGCACGTCGACGTCGGCGTGCGTGCCGTCGAGCGCGGTGCGGCACTCACGGCACTCGCCGCAGCCACCGGTCGGGCACAGCAGCGCCCCGGCGAAGGCCCTGGCCGCGGTCGAGCGCCCCGACCCGGGCGGTCCCGTGAAGAGCCATGCGTGGGTCATGGCCGCCGGATCGGCGACGGCCCGCTCGAGGGTCGCGATCGTCTCGGCCTGGCCGACGACGTCGCGCCAGATCGGCGCCTGGCCGGACCCGGCCACCGCGGTCACAGCAGGCCCTCGTGCGCCAGCCGGGCTCGGACGGCGGCCGCGATCTCGTCGGCGGGGGCGCCGCCGTCGACGACGAGATAGCGCTCGGGCGCCGCTGCCGCCATGGCGAGGAAGTGCTCGCGCACCGCCGCGTGGAATCCGTCGGCCTCGGACTCCATCCGGTCGTGGGTGCCGCCGCGTCGGGCCCGTCCGGTCGCGGGGTCGACGTCGACGAGGACCGTGAGGTCGGGGGCGAGCCCGCCGACGGCCCAGGTCTGCAGGTCGGCGACCTCCTGGGCCCCGAGGGAGCGGCCGGCGCCCTGGTAGGCGACCGAGGAGTCGGTGTAGCGGTCGGTGACGACCACCGCTCCGCGGGCGAGCGAAGGGAGGATCACCTCCTGCACGTGCTGGGCCTTGTCGGCGGCGAAGATCAGCGCCTCCGCCCTCGGGGTGATCGCCTCGCCGTGGAGCACGAGATCGCGCAGCGCGGCTCCGAGGGAGGTCCCCCCGGGCTGGCGGGTCACGACGACCTCACGGCCCGCGGCCTCGAGGGCCTCGACGAGGTGCCTGACCTGCGTCGACTTGCCTGCCCCGTCGCCGCCCTCGAAGGCGATGAAGTACCCGTGCTCGCTCACGCCGTCGACCCTAAGGCACCGTGCCGACACGCGAGTCCGGGCGCCGGGCAGGGTGTGTGCAAAGGTCACAAGTCGGTCGCGAAGGGCCGCTGGGCTGCACGCCCCGCACCCTCCCGGGGTTGAGTGGACGACTGGTCCCGAGAGCCGGGGCCGAGGAGAGGATGCCCGTGGGTGATTTCGTCGCAGACAAGTGGCAGGACATCCTCTTCCGCTCCTTCCAGCACCTCTCGCTGGTGGTGCAGTCCGTCCTCCTCGCGACGATCATCGCCATCGCCCTCGCGGTGCTCGTCACCCGGGTGCCGCGGCTGAAGCCCGCGGCCAACATGATCAGCGCCGTCGGCCTGACGATCCCCTCCTTCGCCCTCCTCGGCCTGCTCCTGCCCCTCTTCGGCATCGGGCCGGTGTCGCCCTTCATCGCCGTCACCTTCTACGCGACGCTGCCGATCCTGCGCAATGCCGTCGTGGGCCTCGCCGGCGTCAGCCCCACCCTGCTGGAGTCGGCGAAGGGGATGGGCATGGGGTCGACGGCCCGCTTCCTGCGGGTGCAGCTGCCGATGGCCTGGCCGGTGATCATGGCCGGTCTGCGGGTGTCCGCGCAGATGTCCATGGGTGTGGCCGCGATCGCGGCATACACCCTCGGCCCCGGTCTCGGCGGCTACATCTTCACCGGCCTGGCCCAGCTGGGCGGGGCCAACGCCCTCAACTACGCCCTCGTCGGGACCCTCGGGGTGGTCGTCCTCGCCCTGGTCCTCGACGCCGCCCTGCTGCTCGTCAGCCGACTCACCACCTCGAAGGGGATCCGCGCCTGATGTCCACCACCGCAGACCAGCAGCCCGCACCCGAGCACCACGCAGCCGACCGGGGGGTGAGCGGCGCCGAGATCGTCTTCGACAACGTCACCAAGACCTACTCGGGGCAGAAGGTGCCGGCCGTCGACGGCCTGTCCCTCACCGTGCCCGCCGGCGAGATCGTCATGTTCATCGGCCCCTCGGGCTGCGGCAAGACGACGACCCTGAAGATGATCAACCGTCTCCACGAGCCGACCTCGGGGACGATCACCATCGGCGGCGAGGACATCCGCAGCAAGAACGCGACCGAGCTGCGCCGCACCATCGGCTACGTCATCCAGGGCGGCTCGCTCTTCCCCCACATGACGGTCGCCGACAACATCGCCCTCGTCCCGGGTCTGCTCAAGTGGGACAAGCGCCGCATCACCGAGCGCGTCGACGACCTGCTCGAGCTCGTCGGGCTCGACCCCAAGCGCTACCGCGGCCGCTACCCCAAGGAGCTCTCCGGCGGGCAGCAGCAGCGGGTGGGCGTCGCCCGTGGCCTCGCGGCGGACCCGCCGGTGCTCCTCATGGACGAGCCCTTCGGCGCGGTCGACCCGATCACCCGGCAGCGGCTCCAGGACGAGCTGATGAGCATCCAGGAGGAGCTGCAGAAGACGATCGTCTGCGTCACCCACGACATCGACGAGGCGGTCAAGCTCGGCGACCGGATCCTCCTGCTGCGCGAGGGCGCGCAGATCGCGCAGTACGACACCCCGACCACCCTCCTGGCCAACCCCGCCGACGAGTTCGTCGAGGACTTCATCGGCGCCGGGTCCTCGCTCAAGCAGCTGAGCCTCTCGCGCGTCGACGAGCTCGAGCTGCAGAGCCCGGTCCTCGCCGCGGTCGGCGACGACGGCAGGGCCGCCGCCGAGGCCGCTCGCGCCGGCGGCCAGAACGACGTCATCGTGCTCGACTCCCGACGACGCCCGGTCGGGTGGTACAGCCTCAAGGAGGCCGCCCGGATGCCTCGCCTGCCCGACCACACCGACGAGGACATCTCGGTCATCGACCGCCGCTCGACGATCAACGACGCTCTCGACTCGATGCTCGCGAGCACCCACGGCGGCGTCCTCGTCACCGGCCGCCGCGACGAGTTCCTCGGCGTCGTGACCTTCGAGGCGGTCACCGACCACATCCGCGCCGCGTCCGACCCGGACACGCAGGAGGCCACGTCATGACCGACGTGAGGACCTCCCCTTCGACCGCCGACACCGGGGTCGAGGACCGCCGCACGACGATCGGGCTGCTCGTCGGCCTGCCGCTGCTCTGCGCGGCGATCCTCGGCGGCTGGGCGATCTGGCGGCAGACCGCCGACCTCGACGACATCGAGGCCCGCCAGCTGGCGTGGGGCACGATCCTCACGCTGACCCGCGAGCACATCACGCTCACCCTCATCACGACCGCCGTCGTGCTCGTCACCGCGATCCCCATCGGCATCCTGCTCACCCGCGGCCCGGCCCGCCGCTTCTCCGGGCCGATCACGGCCGTCGCCAACGCCGGCCAGGCCGCGCCGGTCATCGGCCTCATCGTGCTCCTGGCGATGTGGCTCGGCTTCGGCGTGCGCACCGCCGTCATCTCCCTGGCGATCTACGGATTCCTGCCGGTGCTGCGCAACACGATCGTCGGCCTCCAGCAGGTCGACCAGACCCTCGTCGAGGCCGCCCGCGGCATGGGCATGTCCCCCGTCGACGTCCTGCGCCGGGTCGAGCTGCCGCTCGCCATGCCGGTGATCATGGCCGGTGTGCGCACCGCGCTCGTGCTCGTCGTCGGCGCCGCGAGCTTCGCGACCTTCGTCAACGCCGGCGGGCTGGGCGCGCTCATCGTCACGGGCATCACGCTGTTCCGCTACCCCATCCTCGTCAGCGGCGCCGTGATCATCGCGGTCGTCGCGCTGCTCATCGACTGGGCGGGTCGGGTGCTCGAGCTCCTCCTCACTCCCAAGGGGACCTCATGACCACGCGACGTTCCCTCCCTTCGGCCGAGCTGACCCGACGCACCCTGCTCCTGGGCGGAGCCGGCACGCTCGGCCTCGCCCTCGCCGGGTGCGGTCTGGGCACGAGCGGCGGCTTCGTGCCCTCCGGGGAGGCTGCCGGGCCGATCGCCGACGTCGACCTGTCGGGCGCCTCGATCGGGGTGGGGTCGAAGAACTTCACCGAGCAGCTCATCCTGGGCAAGATGGCCGTCATCCTGCTGCGCGCGGCCGGCGCCGAGGCGGCGGACCTGACCAACATCCCCGGCTCGTCCAGCGCCCGTCAGGCGATGATCGAGGACCAGGTCCAGATGCAGTGGGAGTACACGGGCACCGCCTGGATCGCCTATCTCGGCGAGACCACCCCGATCCCCGACGAGCGCAAGCAGTACGAAGCCGTCCGCGACCGCGACCTCGAGGAGCACCAGCTCGTCTGGCTCGACCCGGCGCCGATGAACAACACCTACGGCTTCGCCGGGCCGACCGAGACGATCAAGAAGCTCGGCATCACCAAGCTCTCCGAGCTGGCGAAGGTGCCCAAGGCCGAGCTGACCTTCTGCGTCGAGTCCGAGTTCAACAACCGCAACGACGGCTTCGACCCGATGCTCAAGAAGTACGGGCTGGCCAAGGGCACGAGCTTCCCCGAGAGCAACGTCAAGGTCCTCGACACCGGCGCCATCTACCAGGCCACCGACAAGGGCACGTGCACCTTCGGCGAGGTCTTCACCACCGACGGGCGGATCAAGGCGCTCGACCTGACCGTGCTCGAGGACGACAAGGCCTTCTTCCCGAAGTACAACGTCGCGCCGGTGCTCACCGAGGCGGTCGTCGAAAAGCATCCGGCGGTCCGGGACCTCTTCGACCCGGTCGTCAAGAAGCTCACCGACGACGTGCTCATCGACCTCAACGCCCGGGTCGACGTCGACGGCCAGGACCCGGCGGACGTCGCCATCGCGTGGCTGCGGGAGGCCGGCTTCATCAAGGCCTGACCCGCGACCCGGTGACAGGGTGCGTCCACGGGTCTAGCCTGCGGGCATGAGCCTCGGGGGACGCAGGGGGCGGCTGCTCGTCACCGCCACGATCACGACGGTCCTGGCTGCGGCCGTGACCACCGGCACCGCCACGGCGAAGGGGGCCGCCCCCGTCGCGTCGTCGGCGGCGGCTCCTGCGACGGCCAGTGGCACGACGGGGCGCACCGACCGCCTGTCCGTCCTCATGAGCGGCGACGTCCTCGTCCACACCACTCTCGTCGCCCAGGCGAAGCGCGATGCGGTGGCCGGCGGCCCGAGCCTCAACTTCGACCGGATGCTCGCCGCGCAGAAGCCGCGCGTCAGCACCGCCGACCTCGCGATCTGCCACCTCGAGACGCCGATCGCCCCTGCCGGCGGGCCCTACACCGGCTACCCCCTCTTCAAGGCGCCCGCGCACGTCGTCACCAGCCTGCGTCGCGTCGGCTACGACGCGTGCACGACGGCCTCCAACCACTCGCTCGACGACGGCCAGCGCGGCATCACGCGCACGCTCGACGTCCTCGACTCCAACAAGCTCGGGCACACCGGCACCGCCCGCACCTCGACCGAGCGCAACCGGCCGCTCGTCCGCACGGTCCAGGGCGTCAAGGTCGGCATCGTCTCGACGACCTTCTCCACCAACGGCATCCCCGTGCCGCGGGACAGGCGGTGGTCGGTCAACACCCTCGACCGCACCGCCCTCGTCGAGGACGTCAAGCGCACCAAGGCCGCCGGCGCCGAGATCGTCGTCGTCGCCGTGCACGCGGGCACCGAGTACAGCCACGTGCCCAACGCGCAGCAGGAGCAGATCCGCTCGTGGCTGCACGCGACGCGACTCGTCGACGCCGTCTACTTCCACCACGCGCACGTCGTCGAGCCGGTCGAGAAGGTCGACTACCGCTGGGTGGCGTGGGGCCTGGGCAACACCTTCGCCACGAGCACGACGAAGTACAACAAGAGCACCGGCGAGCAGGTGATGACCCGCTTCAACTTCGAGCGGCAGTCCGGCACGACGTGGCGGGTGCGCTCGGTCGCCGTCATCCCCGGCTACTCCCCGAACGTCGCGCCCTATCGCTGGGTTGACCTCGTCACCGCGGCGCAGGACCCCTCGCTGTCGTCGTCGGCCCGCAGCTCCTACGCGGCCCGAGCCCGCCACGTCCGCTCGGTCGTCGGCGCCCGCGACGGCTTCGGCGACGGGGTCTACCAGGCTTCCCCCGTGCGCTGACGACGCCGCCCGAGCCGCATCCCCCTTCGCACCTCCCTATGGTCGTGTCATGACCTTCAGCTCCGAGACCGACCGCGCCCTCACGACCCGGGCCCTCACCGCGCAGACCGAAGGGAGGGTCCCCGGGCTCGTCGCCGGCGTCGCCCGCGACGGCCGGCTGGAGTGGTCCACGGGGATCGGCACGGTCGACGTCGCGACGCCGGGCGAGGCGCCCGACGACGAGACGCAGTACCCCGTGGCGAGCAACTCCAAGACCTTCACCGCCGTCGCCGTCATGGCGCTGCGCGACGAGGGTCGGCTCGACCTCGACGACACCGTCGAGCAGCACCTCACCGACAGCACCCACGCCGCCGTCACGATCCGCCAGCTGCTCTCGCACACCTCCGGCATGCAGCGCGAACCCGTCGGCGACGTCTTCGACACCATGGTCATGCCCTCCCGCGAGGACCTGCTCGCCGGCTGGTCGCAGGCCGAGCGCGTCGGCCGGCCCCACGACCGCTGGCACTACTCCAACCTCGCCTACGGCGTCCTCGGGGAGATCATCGGCCGCCTCGACGGGTGCACCTGGGAGGAGTCGATCCGTCGCCGCATCCTCGACCCGCTCGAGCTGACCCGCACCGGCACCGCCCCCTCCGGCCGCCGGGCGAAGGGGTACTACGTCCCGCCCTTCGCCGACGTCCCCCGGGAGGAGCCGGTCATCGAGGCGGCGGCCCTCGACCCGGCCGGCGGGCTGTGGTCGACGGCCACCGACCTGGCCCGGTGGGGTGGCTTCGTCGCCAACCCGGTCGAGGAGGTCCTCTCCCCCGACACGCTCGAGGAGATGTGCCAGCCGCAGGTGATGGCCGACCTCACCTCGTGGACCTCCGCCTGGGGGCTGGGCTTCCAGCTCGTGCGGCACGAGGGGCGCACCTGGGTGGGCCACACCGGCGGCTGGCCCGGCTCGATCACCGGCGTCTTCACCGAGCGCTCCTCTGCCACGACGGGGCTGATCCTCATGAACAACTCCGCTCCCGTCCCGCCCGCCGCGGCCGCCATCGAGCTCGGGACGATCGCCATCGAGCGCGAGCCCGTGCAGCCCGAGCCCTGGCAGCCCGGGACCGAGCTGCCCGAGGACCTCGTCCCGCTGCTCGGGCACTGGTACTCCGAGGGCACCCACTGGGTGCTGTCGGTGCGGGAGGGCGCCCTGGAGGCGCGCATCGCCGGCCAGCGCAAGGAGCTGCCCCCCGCGGTCTTCACCACCGAGGGCGCCGACCGCTACCGCACCGTCTCCGGCCACGAGCGCGGTGAGCTGCTGCGGGTCAACCGCGACGCCTCCGGCACCGTCACCCACCTCAACTGGGCCACCTACCGCTTCACCCGCGAGCCCCTGGCTTTCGGCCAGTGGCTCTGATCCCCCTTCGCCCGCCGTATCGATGTATCAGGGTGCGTTCCAGCTCACCCGGATACATCGACCCGGAGCAGGCGAAGGGCGGGGGTCAGGCGAAGGGCGAGGGTCAGGCGAAGTGCTTGCGCAGCTCCCGGTTGAGGATCTTGCCGGTGGCATTGCGGGGCAGCTCGTCCATGAAGACGACCTCGCGGGGGATGCAGTGCCGGGCGCGGTGCGCGCGGACGTGCTCCCTGATCTCGTCGGCGGTCAGCTCGTGGCCCTCGGTGAGTGCGACGAAGGCGGCGAGCCGCTGCCCGAAGTCGGGGTCGGGGACACCGATCACGGAGACCTCGCGGACCGCGGGGTGCTCGGCGAGCAGCCCCTCGACCTCGATGGGGTACACGTTCTCCCCGCCGCTGACGATCATGTCGTCATCGCGGCCGTCGACGAAGTAGAGCCCGTCCTCGACGTGCCCCATGTCGCCGGTCGAGACGAGCCCGTCGACGAAGTCCTTGGTGTTGCCGTTGGTGTAGCCGTCGAAGACGAGCTCGTTGCCGCAGAAGATCCGGCCGGTCTGCCCCGTCGGCACCTCCTTGCCGTCGTCGTCGAGGATCTTGACGACCGTGCCGAGCGGCGGGGTGCCGGCCGTGTTGGCGTGGCGCCGCATGTCGGCGGGCGTGGCGATGCACACCCACGACGCCTCGGTCGAGCCGTAGAGGTTGTAGAGCACGTCGCCGTACTCGTCCATGAACTTCGTCGTGAAGCCCGAGGGGTAGGCCGAGCCGGAGGTCGCGACGACGCGCAGCTTGCGGCGGCTGCGAGCGGCCGGGTCGCTCGGCAGCTCCATCATCCGCTGGAGCATCACGGGGATGGCGAACATCGCGTCGGGCTGCAACTCCTCGAGCGCCGCCCGGGCCGCCTCAGGCTTGAAGCGACGCTGCAGCACGATCGTCGCGCGCAGCGCGAGCGAGAGCTGCATCGCCGCGTAGCCCCACGTGTGAAAGATCGGGGCCGAGATGAGGATGCGGTCGTGCGCCCGCAGCGGGATCCGGTCGATGATCGAGATGAGCGGGCCGAAGCCGCCCGGCGTCTTGCGCGCCGCGCCCTTGGGCGTGCCCGTCGTGCCGGAGGTCAGGATGATCGTGCGACCCCCCTTCGCCGGGACGGGAAGGGAGTGCGGCCGCGGCGTGGTCTCGATGCGGCGGGCCAGCTCGGTCTCGGTGATCCGGGGCAGGTCCTGCGGCAGGTGCGCGACGACCTCGGCGAACTCGTCGTCGTGGATGATCCCGCGGATCCCCTGCTGCTCGGCGACGACCGCGAACTGCGGGCCGGCGAGGCCGGTGTTGCCCAGGACGAGGTCGATGCCGATCGCGGAGGTCGCGGTCATGACCTCGATGGCCTGGACGTGGTTGCGAGCGAGCAGACCGACCCGGTCACCGGGGCCGAAGCCGAGCTCGCGCAGGACGACGGCGATCTTCTCGGAGTTGGCGAGCAGCTCCGCATAGGTGGTCGCCCCACGGGTCTCGTCGATGACGGCGACTGCCTTGGGCGAGCGGTTGGCGGCCTGCCGCAGCTCGCCTGCGAGACCGAAGCCCCACTTCTTCAGCGCGGCCAGCTGCTTGACCTGGGCGGCCGGCGGCCCGGGGTTGAGCATCCCCCGCTTGGCCATGGTCGTGGCGATGGTGAGTGGGTTCATGAAGGGCATCAGGCCTTGGGGATGTCGAAGAGGCTGGGGAACTTCGCGGCCAGGGCGATGTCGCCCTTGACCTTGATCTTGCCGCGCATGACGAGCATCGTCGGGTTGCCCCGACCCGTCGCCATCTTGACGAACTCCGGCGGCCCCATCATCAGCGAGGCGTCGTAGTCCGAGCCGGGCTCCGGCGAGACGGTGCAGGTGCCGTCGCCGACGACGATCTCGTAGGTGTCGTGCGGCTGCTCGTCGGGACCACCGGTGATGCGGAACTGCACCGTGCCGGACGTTCCCTTCGCCTTGTCGGGCCGGAAGAGCTCGGGGAAGCGGGCGAAGACCGCATCGAGGATCGCGCCCCGGTACTCGCCGCGCATGACCTCGGAGACCTCCTTGTCGGACATCTGCGCGACGGTCTTCGCAAACTCCTGCGGACTCATCGTGTCGAACGTGGACGGGTCGACGTCCATGGCGGCATCTCCTTCGGCGCGGCTGTTGCCCCGGACGATACGCACGGGTAACCACGGCGGCAACGGCAGGGCGCTGTGCCCCTCACCACCCCGCCCGGCTCACGCCTTCTTGGCCGCTGCCTTCTTCGTCGCCTTCTTCGCCGTCTTCTTCGTGGCCTTCTTCGCGGTCTTCTTGGCCGTCTTCTTGGCCGTCTTCTTCGCCGACTTCTTGCGGGTCGTCGGGCCCTTGGCGCGCTTCTCGGCGATGAGCTCGTAGGCCCGCTCCGCGGTGAGCGTTTCGGGCTCGTCGCCGCGGCGCAGGGTCGCATTCGTCTCGCCGTCGGTGACATAGGGGCCGAAGCGCCCGTCCTTGACGACGACCTTCTTGCCGCTCACCGGGTCCTCGCCGAACTCCGCCAGCGGCGGCTTCGCCGCGGCGCGGCCACGCTGCTTGGGCTGGGCGTAGATCGCGACGGCCTCCTCGAGGGTCATCGTGAAGAGCTGCTCCTCGGTCTCGATCGAGCGCGAGTCGGTGCCCTTCTTCAGGTAGGGCCCGTAGCGACCGTTCTGCGCGGTGATCGGCACCTCGACCGACTTCTCCGTGCCGTCCTCGGCGGTCGTCGTCTCGGTGACCGTGCCGAGGGTGCGCGGCAGAGAGAGGAGCTTGAGCGCCTGCTCGAGGTCGACCGTCGAGGGGTCCATGCTCTTGAAGAGCGAGGCCGTGCGCGGCTTGACCTTGGCCTTGCCGCGCTTGGGCTTGTCGTCGGCCGACTCCTCGAGGACCTCGGTGACGTAGGGGCCGTAGCGGCCGTTCTTCACGACGACGTCGCGCCCGGTCTCGGGGTCCTGCCCCAGGACCCGGCCGTCGTCGGCGGCCGCCGCGAGGAACTCGCGCGCCATCGCCGGCGTCAGCTCGTCGGGGGCCACGTCGTCGGTGATCGTCGCCCGCTTGGGCGCCGGCGTCGTCTTCGTCTCGTCGGTGACCTCACCGGTCGCGGGGTCGACCCCCTTCGGCACGACCTCCTCGACATAGGGGCCGTAGCGACCGACCCGCACGACGACACCGTCGCCGATCTCGATCGTCGAGATGGCCCGGGCGTCGATGTCGCCGAGGTCGGCGACGAGGCCGGACAGGCCCGGGCCGCTGCCCTCGTCGCCGTAGTAGAAGCGCTGCAGCCAGGCGACGCGGTCGGCGTCACCGGCGGCGATCTCGTCGAGGTCGACCTCCATCGAGGCGGTGAAGTCGTAGTCGACGAGACGGCTGAAGTGCACCTCCATCAGGCGGGTCACGGCGAAGGCGAGCCACGTCGGGACGAGGGCGGTGCCCTTCTTGCGGACGTAGCCGCGGTCCTGGATCGTGCTGATCGTCGAGGCATAGGTGGAGGGGCGGCCGATGCCGAGCTCCTCCATCTTCTTCACGAGCGAGGCCTCGGTGTAGCGCGCCGGCGGGGTGGTCTCGTGGCCGGACGCGACGGCGTCGACGACGTCGAGGCTCGCGCCCTCCTCGACCTTCGGCAGGCGGGCCTCGCCGTCCTTGGCCGGCTGTGCCGGCTCGTCGGTGCCCTCCTCGTAGGCGGCGAGGAAGCCGCGGAAGGTGATGACGGTGCCCGAGGCGGAGTACTCGGCGACCTCGCCGGCCTCGCAGCCGGTGAGGTCGGCGCGCATGCGGATCGTCGCCGTCGAGCCCTTGGCGTCGGCCATCTGCGAGGCGACGGTGCGCTTCCAGATCAGCTCGTAGAGCCGGAACTCGTCGCCCCGCAGCTCGCCGGCCACCTGCGCCGGGGTGCGGAAGCGGTCACCGGCGGGGCGGATCGCCTCGTGCGCCTCCTGGGCGTTTTTCGACTTCTTGCCGTAGACGCGCGGCGCCTCGGGCACGAAGTCGGCGCCGTACATGTCGCGGGCCTGGCCGCGGGCGGCCGAGACCGCCGAGCTCGACAGGTTGGTGCTGTCGGTTCGCATGTAGGTGATGTAGCCGTTCTCGTACAGCTTCTGCGCCACGCCCATCGCCGCCTTGGAGCCGAGGCCGAGCTTGCGGCCGGCCTCCTGCTGCAGCGTCGACGTGGTGAAGGGGGCGTACGGGCGCCTCGTGTAGGGCTTCTCGGAGACGGAGCTGACGACGACCGGGGCCGCGATGGTCGCCTCGGCGACCTGGGTCGCGGCGCGCTGGTCGAGCGCGCGGGCGTCCTTCTTCACCGCACCGGCGTCGTCGAAGTCGGAGCCGGTGGCGACCTTGCGTCCGTCGAGGGTGGCCAGGCGGGCGGCGAAGGGGGCGGTGCCGGAGCTGAACGTGCCCTCGACGCTCCAGTAGGAGGCGACCTTGAAGGCCATCCGCTCGCGCTCGCGCTCGACGACGATGCGGGTCGCCACGGACTGCACGCGGCCGGCGGACAGACCCGCCTTGACCTTGCGCCACAGCACGGGCGAGACCTCGTAGCCGTAGAGGCGGTCGAGGATGCGGCGCGACTCCTGCGCGTTGACCAGGTCGAGGTCGAGCTCGCGGGTGTCCTCGACGGCGCGCTGGATCGCCTCCTTGGTGATCTCGTGGAAGACCATGCGCTGCACCGGGATCTTCGGCTTGAGCGTCTCGAGCAGGTGCCAGGCGATCGCCTCGCCCTCGCGGTCCTCATCGGTGGCGAGGTAGAGGGTGTCGGCGTCCTTGAGCAGGCGCTTGAGCTCGGTGACCTTCTTCTTCTTGTCCGGGTCGACGACGTAGAAGGGCTCGAAGCCCTCCTCGATGTTGACCCCGAAACGGCCGAAGGGGCCCTTCTTCATGTCGGCGGGCATCTCCGACGGGGTCGGGATGTCGCGGATGTGCCCGACCGATGCCTCGACCGCGTAGTCGGGGCCGAGGTAGCCCGCGATGGTCTTGGCCTTGGCGGGCGACTCGACGATGACGAGCTTGCTGGCCATGTGCGCCTCATCTCTCGACCCCACGTGCAGCGGATTCGTCGCTGCCTCGACGAGGGGTCATCTCGGGGCGACCGTACTACGCCGCCCGGGGTGCTCCCTTCGCCCATCTGCCGGGGGGCTAGATTTTTGTTGAAGATACAAGTATCGTTGGGGCCATGAGCACTCCTCCCGTCCTCTACCTCTCCCACGGCGCCCCGCCGCTGGCCGACGACGCCCGGTGGACCGCCGAGCTCGCCCGCTGGTCCGGCTCCTTCGACAAGCCCAAGAACGTCCTCATGGTCTCCGCCCACTGGGAGGACGCCCCCGTCACGGTGAGCCCGGTCGAGCACAAGGTCCCGCTCACGTACGACTTCTGGGGCTTCCCCCAGCACTACTACGACGTCACCTACGACGCGCCCCTCGCCCCGGAGCTCGCGGCGGAGGTCTCCGCCCTGCTCAAGCCGAAGGGGGTCGAGGTCCGCCACGACGAGACCCGTGGCCTCGACCACGGCGCCTACGTCCCCCTCGTCGAGATGTACCCCGACGCCGACGTGCCGGTCCTGCAGATGTCGATGCCGACGCTCGACCCGCACCAGCTCGTCGAGCTCGGCCGCGCGCTGGCGCCGCTGCGCGACCAGGGCACCCTGATCGTCGGGTCCGGCTTCACGACGCACAACCTGCGCTGGTTCAACCCCCGTGCCGGGGCCGACGCCGCCCCGCCGACGGCCTCGAGCGAGTTCGACCACTGGGCCGCCGAGACCGTCGACGCCGGCGACATCGACTCCCTCGAGCGGATGCTCGAGATCGCCCCCGCCGGGCACGAGGCGCACCCGCGCACCGAGCACTGGGCACCGCTCTACATCGCGATGGGCGCAGCCGACGCCTCCGGCGCGACGCAGCGCGATGTCGCCGTCGACGGCTTCTGGTTCGGCCTGTCGAAGCGGTCCTGGCAGTTCAGCTGAGCGTCCACGGGCAGTCCTCCCCATCGCACGAGTGATGTGGGGTCGTTAGGGTCCTGCGTGAGGGGGCGACCACACCGCCCGCACCACGACAGGGAGATCACCATGAAGAAGCTCGTCACGCTGGCCGTCGCCGGCACCTTCGCGCTCGGCCTGACGGCCTGCGGCAGCGACAACGGCCCGGAGAAGGCGGTCGAGGACTTCGTCGCGGCGGCCAAGGACAAGGACTACGCCGCGCTGTGCGACGCCTTCGACCCCGAGATCATCAAGACGCTCGAGGACGCAGACCCGGGCAAGGACTGCGCGACGATCTTCAAGGAGAACGAGAAGGACCTCAACATCCCCGACGACCCGAAGGTCGAGATCCTCGGCTCCGAGATCGCCGACGACGAGAAGACCGCCACCGTCCAGGTGAAGAACGAGGACGGCAAGGAAGACGAGATCGAGCTCAAGAAGGTCGACGACGAGTGGAAGATCACCACCACCAGCTGATCACGCACAGCGCGAGGGCGGCCCGGTCACCGGGCCGCCCTTCGTCGTCTCCCCGCGGGTCTGGATCCCACGACGGGCTGGACAGCGCCCACGTCGAGAGGATCCGGCGTGGCGTCAAGCCGAAGTCGGGCACGACGACGCGACCACACGATGACGAAGGACTTCGGCAGCGCGCCGGGTCCTCTCGACGTGCGCGCACTCACGGCGCGCCACACCCAGCGCACCTACTCCGGCAGGAGCAGCCCGTCGGCGGCGAGCCGGCGCACGAGGGCGGAGCCGGCGCCGAGGGCGTCACCGGTGGGCAGGTCGAGCAGCGCGCTGATCGCGGTGAGCGCCTGTCGCGCCGTGAGCTCGCCGTCGCACACGGACACGAGGGCGGCGTCGAGGGTGTCGAGGCGCACCGAGCGGGCCAGCCCGCCGCCCTGACGCAGGACGATGACGTTGGGGTCGCTGGCGCCGGGCGCTGCGTGCGTCTCGGTCGTCACGTCGGGGGCGCAGCGCCACGCGGTGTCGAGCAGGGCGTCGTCGTCGAGGGAGGCGAGGCGATCGCGGGCGACGAGCCCGGCGGCGACGGCGGGGCCCATGGGCGAGGCCACCGGTCCGGTCGCCTCCACGAGGTCGACGAAGGGAGCCCGCTCCCCCGTCGGCCGGTGCAGCGTGATGATGCCGAAGCCGATCTGCGCGATGTCCCGCGAGGCGAAGTCGTCGAGCCACGCGCCGACGAGGGCGTCGTGCTCGCTCGTGCCGGGCAGGTGCCCGCCGTCGCGGGTCCACAGCTCGGCGTACTCGGCCGGGTCCTGCACGTCGCGCTGCACGACCCAGGCATCGAGCCCGCTGTCGGCGACCCACGCACCGACCCGTTCGCGCCAGTCCTGGCCGGCGACGGTCTCCCAGTTGCCGAGGAGCTGGGCGACGCCCCCGGGCGCGAGGTGGGCCCCGATCCCGCGGGTGAGTGCCGCGACGACGTCGTCACCGGCGGCCCCGCCGTCGCGGTACTCGTAGAGCGGCACCTGCCCGCTGCGCGGCGTGATGACGAAGGGGGGATTGCTCACGACGAGGTCGAAGGCCTCACCGGCCACCGGCTCGAGGAAGGACCCCTCGCGCAGGTCCCAGTCGAGCTCGTTGAGCGCCGCGTTGAAGGCCGCGTAGCCGAGAGCCCGGCGGGAGAGGTCGGTCGCGACGACGGCGTCGGCGTGCGTCGACAGGTGCAGCGCCTGCACGCCGCAGCCGGTGCCGAGGTCGAGCGCGCGGGTGACCTGGGTGCGCGGGGTCCACGACGCCAGGGTCGTCGAGGCGCCGCCGATGCCGAGCACGTGGTCGACGGGCAGCGGCTCGCTGCGCGCGTGCTCGGTGGGGTCGGAGGCGACCCACCACGCGTGGTCGGCGTCGTCGCCGTAGGGCCTCAGGTCGCACCGGGCGACGACGTG
>ERZ500994.120-NODE-120-length-25676-cov-13.452793_pt1 | contig 25676 bp, 22 predicted proteins | sample MGYA00248878_ERZ500994 | MGnify/ENA primary metagenome ERZ500994 (study PRJEB25958, sample SAMN03398533) | human skin metagenome | study: EMG produced TPA metagenomics assembly of the Human Skin Microbiome Metagenome (human skin metagenome) data set. | reverse complement strand
GGGGGCGATGCCACGCTCCTATCAAGTCACGCCGGCCGGTCCTTCACACCAGGTGTCGGCAGAACCCATGCTCGTCAGCCCGAAGGCGACAGCGAGCCTATGAGCCAGACACCCGGTGCTCAGGATCCAACCACCGCAACAGCGGTGCCGTCACCCTGACACTGAGGGCGAGCCTACGGCCCTTCGAGACGGGCGCTGGCCCCCCTTCGGCCGACGGGCGAGAGGTCGCAGAACGCAAAGGGGGGCGCAGCTCGCGGCAGGCAGGGGGTATCTGCCGTGAGCTGCGCCCCAAGGTCGCGGGTCCAGACATCAGGGGGGACACCGACCGCGCGACCGCCGACCGTGGCCGACCCCCCGATACTGACACCTTGTTGAGGGTGAAATCAAGATGGAGCGGACCAGTTCCTGCGACGACCCCCTCCGCAGACCCCACGACCCGCGTCATCACGGCGTCGTCGCGAGCAACTAGACTCAGTCCTCCTGTCCAGCCGAAGGGGAGCACGAGGCCCTGTGACCGACACCCACGTCGATGCCGTCGCCGCCGAGATCGCCATCGAGCAGCAGCATCTCGACCGCGTCCACACCGAGCTCGCCAAGGCTGGCAAACGCGCTGATCTCGTGGCCGTCGACGGCATGTCGCGGGGTCGGACCGACCGCACCGGCGACGTCCGCGACGAGGAGATGTCCGGCCTCTTCGAGCGCGATGCCCTCGTCTTCAACGCCGCGCGACGCATGGCCAGCCTCGAGCACCAGCACGAGGGGCTGGTCTTCGGTCGGCTCGACCTCGACCACGCTGCCGAGGGAGCAGACCAGTCGGACCGTGAGGTGCGCTACATCGGCCGTCTCGGCGTGCGCGACGACGACTACGAGCCCCTCGTCATCGACTGGCGCGCCCCTGCCGCCTCTCCCTTCTACCGCGCGACGCCGGGCGACAACCAGGGCGTCATCCGCCGGCGCGTGCTGCGCTGCCGCGGCGAGCAGGTCGTCGGGGTCGAGGACGACCTCATGGTCCCGGAGGCACCCGAGGACCTGGTCGTCGTCGGCGACGGCGCGCTCCTCGCGGCCCTGACCCGCAGCCGCGGCCAGCAGATGCGTGACATCGTCGCGACGATCCAGACCCACCAGGACGAGGCGATCCGCGCGAGCGACCGCGGCATCACCAAGATCAGCGGCGGCCCCGGCACCGGCAAGACGGTCGTCGCCCTGCACCGCGCCGCCTACCTGCTCTACGCCAACCGGCGTCGCTACGAGTCCGGCGGCATCCTCGTCATCGGACCCTCCGCGGCCTACACCGCCTACATCGAGCGGGTCCTCCCTTCGCTCGGCGAGGACTCGGTGACGCTGCGCTCGCTCGGCGACGTCGTCGACGTCATCACGGCGGTGCGGCACGAGTCGCCCGAGGTCGCCGCGATCAAGGGCTCGCTGCAGATGCGCACCGTGCTCAACCGGCTCGCCGCGCTGCCCGTCCCGGGCGCCCCGACGAGCCTGCGCGTCATGGTCGGCGGCCTGCCCGTCCACCTCGACGAGCGCGAGCTCACCGACATCCGCCGGCGTGCGCTGCGCGACCGCACGCGCAACCAGGCGACCAAGCACGTGCGCGAGCTGCTCGCCGAGGCCGCCTGGCGGCAGGTGCGCGAGGGAGACCGCGACGAGTTCCTCGACGCCTTCGACGAGTCCATCGCGGTCGACGACTTCGTCGCCGCCTGGTGGCCGCAGGTCGACCCCCGCGAGGCGCTGCTGTGGCTCGAGGACACCGAGCTGGCCTACGAGGTCACCCGATCCGTCCTCAGCCAGGGCGATGCCGCCGCCCTCGCCCACGCCGCCCGCGAGACCCTCGAGCTCGGCACGTGGACCGTCTCCGACGTCGCCCTCGTCGACGAGCTCTCGGTGCGCCTCGGCCAGGTCGAGGAGGCCGCTCCGGAGGAGCGCTCCTTCTACGAGATCGAGGAGCTCGACGGGGTCGCCGAGCTGCAGGCCATGGGCTCGGCGATCCGCGAGCCCGAGGTCACCCAGACGCTCAGCCCGACGACGGCTCGCGAGCGGCTGCTCCACGGCACCGTCGGTCGCTACAGCGACTACGCCCACGTCCTCGTCGACGAGGCCCAGGACCTCTCACCGATGCAGTGGCGGATGATCGGCCGGCGCGGCCGCCGCGCCTCGTGGACCGTCGTCGGCGACGTCGCCCAGGCGTCGTGGCCCGATGTCGCCGAGGCCGACCGCGCCCGCGAGGAGGCCTACGGCACCCAGCCGCGCCAGGCCTTCCACATGACGACGAACTACCGCAACGCGCAGGAGATCTTCGACTACGCACGCGACGTCATCCTGCCCGTCGTGCCCGACGCCGACATCCCCGACGCCGTCCGCGAGACGGGCGTGCGGCCGCAGGACGTCACCTTCGGCGACGCCCTCGACACCTCACGCCCCGACGTGGCGACCGTTGCGGCAGAGGCGCTCTCGCACCTGGCCGAGGAGGTCGACGGGTCGATCGCGGTCATCACGCCGCAGCGTCACGCCGAGGCCGTGCTGCCGCTCGACGGCACCCACGACGGCCGGGTCGTCGTCATCGACCCGCTGTCGACCAAGGGCCTGGAGTGGGACGCGACCCTCGTCGTCGACCCCGACGCCATCGTGCGCGAGGCCCCCGGCGGCGCCCGCGTGCTCTACGTCGTGCTCACCCGCGCGGCGCACCGGATGACGGTGCTGCGCCCGCTGGACTGAGGCGCCCGCCGTCCGGACGGCGAGGACGGTTGGCGCAGCGTCAAGCCGATGTCGGGCAGGGCAAGGTCACCACACGACGACGAAGGACATCGGCAGCGCGCCAACCTTGCTCGCCGGGTGGGGCACGCGGAACGGCCCCGGGGCAGGTGCCCCGGGGCCGTCCGTGTGGAGTGAGTGGTCAGCCGCTCTTGCGGCGGAACATCTGCTGGGTCGCACTGGTCTCGGCGCGGTGCGCGTCCTCGACCTTGCCGTGCGAGCCGTCGGGCGAGACATTCGCTCCGCCGTGCGACTGCTTCTTCTCCAGCGCTTCCCGGAACTTCGCCTTCACGTCCTCAGGAGCGCTCTCGTGGTTGCTCATGGGACCTCCCTTCGTCGGCGGCCGGGACCGCGGCTGCGACCCCGTGTGCCCACCTTCCAGCACGAAGGGGGTGAAGGCAACGCCTTTTCGTCGGGTCAGGCGTCGAGGAGGGGGTGGCGCTGGATGATCTCCTCGCGGCCCGGCCCGACACCGATCGCCGAGACTCGGGCGCCGATGAGCTCCTCGGCGCGCAGCACGTAGGCCTGGGCATTGGCCGGCAGCTCCTCGAAGGTGCGGCAGTGGGTGATGTCCTCCCACCAGCCGTCGAGGTACTCGTAGATCGGGGTGGCGTGGTGGACGTCGGACTGGTTGACCGGCATCTCCTCGACCCGCTCGCCGTCGATCTCGTAGGCGACGCAGATCGGCACCCGCTCGAGCCCGGTGAGCACGTCGAGCTTGGTGACGACGAAGTCGGTGACGCCGTTGATCCGGGTCGCGTAGCGGCCGACGACGGCGTCGAGCCAGCCGGTGCGGCGCGGACGACCGGTCGTCGTGCCGTACTCGTGGCCGGTCTTGCGCAGGAACTCGCCGTCGTCGTCGAAGAGCTCGGTCGGGAAGGGCCCCTCGCCGACGCGGGTCGAGTAGGCCTTGAGGATCGCGATGACCCGGCCGACGCGGGTCGGGGGGATGCCCGAGCCGGTGCACGCGCCACCGGCGGTCGCCGACGAGGAGGTGACGAAGGGGTAGGTGCCGTGGTCGACGTCGAGCAGGGTCGCCTGGCCGGCCTCGAGCAGGACGTTCTTGCCGGCGTCGAGCGCCTTCTCCAGCTCGAGGCTGGTGTCGGCGACCATCGGGCGCAGCCGGTCGGCGTAGGAGAGCAGCTCGGCGACGACGGCCTCGGCGTCCGCGGCCCGGGTGTTGTAGATCTTCGCGAGGATCTGGTTCTTGACGTCGAGCGCGGCCTCGACCTTCTGCCGCAGGATCCCCTCGTCGAAGATGTCCTGCACCCGGATGCCGACGCGGTTCATCTTGTCGGCATAGGTCGGTCCGATGCCGCGACCGGTCGTGCCGATCTTGCGCTTGCCGAGGAAGCGCTCGGTGACCTTGTCGAGGGTGCGGTTGTAGGGCGCGATGATGTGCGCGTTGGCGCTCACGAGCAGCTTCGAGGTGTCGACACCGCGCGCCTCGAGCCCGTCGAGCTCCTGGAAGAGGACCTCGAGATCGATGACGACGCCGTTGCCGATGACCGGCACGACGCTCGGGGTGAGGATGCCCGAGGGCAGCAGGTGGAGGGCGTACTTCTCGCCCTCGATGACGACGGTGTGGCCCGCGTTGTTGCCCCCGTTGAACTTCACGACGTAGTCCACGTCGTTGCCCATGAGGTCAGTCGCCTTGCCCTTGCCCTCGTCGCCCCACTGGGCCCCGATCAGCACGATCGCCGGCATCGGTCCTCCTCGCCCACCCCGTGACGGGAGCGGGTCTCGACAACACATCAGCCGCGGGGCGGCCCCGCGGCTGCTGACGAGCACACTCTACCGAGGCGCCGCCCCGAGCCGACCGTCGCGCTCCAGCGAGACACCGAGCTGGAAGCGCGTGCTCACGCCGTAGCGGTCCATGAGGGCGGCCACCCGGCGGCGCACGGTCCGCAGCCCGACGTGCAGGGTGCGCGCGATCATCTCGTCCTTGGCCCCGAGGGCCAGCATGCGGATGAGAGCGTCGTCGGCGCTCCCTTCGGGCACCTCGATCTCCGGGGAGACCGCCCACATGAGCTCGAACCAGCCGGCGAAGCACTGCACGAGCGCGGGGTTGCGGATGAAGACGTAGGGCGCGTGCGGGTCGCCCCACTCGGCCAGCGTCACGACGGCCTCGTCGCCGAGGACGAGGAACTCCGTCGCGACGAGGTCGGAGACCCGCTGCTCCTGGCCGGAGCCGCGCTTGGCGGCGAGCTCGGCCCGGGCGAGCTCGGTCTCCAGGACGCCGGGGTGCACGAGGGCGCGCTGGCGTTGCCCCTCGACGGCACGGTCGCGCTCGTGGCGCGAGTTCGCCTCCTGCTGACCGGCGCCGGTGTCGGTCGAGAGGATGACGTTGTCGGTGCGGTCGACGTGGCCGGCGACCCGGTCGATCATCGGGGCCGCCATCTCCTGGGTGAGCACCTGGACGCCGGGGTCGTCACCGAGGTCGATGTTGTGCATCCGGGCGCGCAGCGTCATCAGGGCGTCGCCGATGTCGGCGAGCTGGCCCCGGGCCCGCTCGACGCGCAGGGTGTCGGAGGCGAGGTACTGCTCCAGCCGACGCAGCGGTTCGTCGTCGACGGGGTCATGTCCGGACATGCATGGCATGTTAGTGCCACTGGCCTCCTCGTGCCGTTTTCTGGGGTGAACGTGGGGCACAATCAGTCCTGCGGGGGCGCCGCGTTGGGATCAGGGGACTTCGAGCGGCGCTCCCCGCCTTGCTGTGGTGAGGCAGGGCCGCACAGCACCAGCAGACTTCCGGGCAGGGACACCGGACCGACGACGAAGGGCGTCACGACCAGTGGTCGTGACGCCCTTCAGGTGTTCCCTTCGAGACGGTCGCTGCGCGACCTCCTCAGGGACCGAAGCTCAGCCGAGCAGCGCCCGCGCCGCCTCGAGCGAGGAGTCGGTGAGGAAGGTGCGGCAGCGCGCCTCCTCGTCGCTCTCGCCGATCTCGCCAGCGGCCTGCGACAGTGCCGCGAGCGCCCTCAGGAAGCCACGGTTGGGCACGTGCGCCCACGGCACCGGCCCCTGGCCCTTCCACCCGGAGCGGCGCAGCGCGTCGAGCCCGCGGTGGTAGCCGGTGCGGGCGTAGGCATAGCCCTCGATGGAGCGGCCGCCGTCGAGGGCGGCCTCGGCGAGCACCGCCCACGGCAGGGAGGACGAAGGGAGGTCCGCCGCCACCTTCGCGGCGTCCTCACCGGCCTCGATCCGCGCGGTCGCCGGGTCCTCGGGCAGCTTCGTCTCGGGGATGCCGAGCAGGTTGTCCACCATCAGGCCTTCACCGACGTCCCGGCCGAGCGGAGGTTCTCGCAGGCCTCGACGATGCGGGCGGCCATGGAGGCCTCCGCCTCCTTGCCCCACGCACGGGGGTCGTACTGCTTCTTGTTGCCGACGTCGCCGTCGATCTTGAGCACGCCGGAGTAGTTCTCGAGCATGAAGCCGGCGACCGGGCGGGTGAAGGCGTACTGGGTGTCGGTGTCGACGTTCATCTTCACGACGCCGAAGTCGACGGCGTCGCTGATCTCCTGCGCGGTCGAGCCCGAGCCGCCGTGGAAGACGAGGTCGAGCGGGCGCTCGCCGTGGTCCGTGCCGTACTTCGCGACGATCGCGTCCTGGCACTGCTTGAGGATCTCGGGGCGCAGCTTGACGTTGCCCGGCTTGTAGACGCCGTGGACGTTGCCGAAGGTCAGGGCCGTCATGTAGCGGCCCTTCTCACCGAGGCCGAGCGCCTCGACGGTCGCGAGCGCGTCCTCGGGGGTCGTGTAGAGCTGGTCGTTGATCTCGTTGGCGACGCCGTCCTCCTCGCCACCGACGACGCCGATCTCGACCTCGAGGATGATGTCGGCGGCCGCGCACAGCTCGAGCAGCTCCTGCGCGATGGTGAGGTTCTCGTCGAGCGGCACGGCCGAGCCGTCCCACATGTGCGACTGGAAGATCGGCAGGCCGGTGGCGTCCCGGCGCTCCTTGCTGGCCGCGAGCAGCGGGCGGACGAAGCCGTCGAGCTTGTCCTTGGGGCAGTGGTCGGTGTGCAGAGCGATGTTGACGTCGTAGTTCTTCGCGACCTCCTGCGCGTAGGCGGCCAGCGCGAGGGAGCCGGTCACCATGTCCTTGATCGTGGGGCCGGAGAGGTACTCGGCGCCGCCGGTCGAGACCTGGACGATGCCGTCACTGCCGGCCTCGGCAAAGCCGCGGATCGCGGCGTTGAGCGTCTGGCTGGAGGTGACGTTGATCGCCGGGTAGGCGAAGGACCCGGCCTTCGCGCGGTCGAGCATGTCGCGATAGACGTCGGGAGTGGCGATGGGCATGACGTGAGGCCTCCTGGCGCGGTGATCGGTGGTCTTGGCGCCGATCCTCGCAGATCGTCCTGCGCCCGACCACGCACCGTGGACGTTACGCGCGGGTACGGATATCAGTCGCCGGGCGACTGCCCGGCCACACCCGTCATCCCGGGGTCCCAGGGCATGTCGGCGTGAGACGTGGTCGTCGTACCCGCGGGTCACCTCACGACGGGCAGCGTGGCCGGCACGGTCGTCGCGACCCGCTGCAGCCCGAGCCGGGTGAGGATCGGCAGCGACTCCGGGGAGCAGTCCACCCGGACGAAGGGGAAGCCCCGCGCCGCGGCCAGGCGGGCCCGCTCCGCGACGAGTGCGCGGTAGACCCCGCGACCGCGGGCGTCGGGATGGGTCGACCCGCCCCAGAAGGAGCAGAAGTCGGTGCCCGGCGCGTAGCGCACCCAGGCGGCGGAGACGATCTGCCCGTCCAGCTCGGCGACGAGCACGTCGAGCCCCTCGGGCGCGGCCCGCAGCTCCTCGCGCAGCCGGGCGGTGTGCCCGTCGCGCCGCCCCCAGACGACCTCCATGAGGGCCTCGATGCCGGCGAAGGCGGCATCGTCGTCCACCTCCACCCGCCGCAGGTGGACCCCCTTCGCGCCGCCGCGCCCCTGCCCAGAACTCTGCAAGACCCTGGGGTCTTGCGAAGTTGCGGGCCTGGAACTGTGCAAGACCTTAGGGTCCTGCAGGGTTGGCGAGGCGGGGTGGACGAGGTCCGCGACGCGTCCCAGGACGAGCGCCTCGTCGTCACCGATCTCGAAGCCCCTGTCCCGCAGGCGGTCGAGCAGGTCCGCGGGCTCGTCGTCGTCATAGGTCTTCCACTCGAGCTCCTGCCCCCGCCCGCGGAAGAACTCGACCTGGCGGTCGATCCAGTGGTCGGGGTCCTCCCCCAGACCGGCCGGGCACTCGACCATGGCGAAGCCCGCCGGGTCGTCCATCCAGGTGCGCCGCACCGGCCCGTCGCGGTCGACGACCATCCCGGGCCGCGGCTCGTCCTCGCGCCCGGCGAGCCGGATCTGCTCGTGGAAGACCTCGAGGAGGGTCATCGCGCGTCCTGCCAGGCGATGATCCGGTCGAGCGCATCGGCGATGGCCTCCGGCCCCGCGGCGAGCGACAGCCGCACGCAGTGCGACCCCTCGACCGGGTCGAAGTCACCACCCGGCGTCACGGCCACACCGGTCGCCTCGAGCAGCGCCGACGCGTACTCCCGCGCATCGGCGAAGCCCGCGAGCTGCTCCCCCAGGTCGGCCCAGTAGTAGAAGGCCCCGTCGGCGGGCGCCGCGGCGCCCCACCCGAGCTCGGGCACCCGGTCGAGCAGCACATCGCGGGCCCGGCGGAAGTCGACGAGCGCAACCTCGCACTGCCGGTAGGACTCCTCCGAGAAGGCCGCCACCGCCGCCTCCTGCGCCGCGGCCGGCGGGCACAGCGCGATGTTGCCCGCGAGCGCGTCGACCGCGGCCCGCAGGTCCTGCGGCACGAGGAGCCAGCCGAGGCGCCACCCGGTCATGCCCCAGTACTTGCTGAAGGAGGAGACGACGATCGCGTGCTCGTCGACCTCGCGGGCGCAGACCCCCTTCGCATCGGGGCCGTCGCCGTAGGTGACGCCGTGGTAGATCTCGTCGCTCACCAGCCGCACACCGTGCGCGCTGCACCAGGCGGCGATCGCCGTGAGCTCGCCGCGGTCGACCATCGTGCCCGTGGGGTTGGCCGGCGAGGCGAGGACGAGCCCGGCCAGGGGCGAGCGGGCGTGCGCCGCCTCGAGCTGGGCGACGGTCGGCTGGTAGCGCTCCGCCGGCCCGGTCTCGACGTCGACGACCTCGCAGCCGAGCCCGGCGAGGATGTTGCGGTAGGCCGGGTAGCCGGGGCGGGCCAGCGCGACCCGATCGCCGTGGTCGAAGGCCGCGAGGAAGGACAGGACGAAGCCACCGGAGCTGCCGGTCGTCACCGCCACCTCGGTCGGGTCGACGTCGAGGTCGTACCACCGCCGGTAGTGGCCGGCGATGGCCGACCGCAGCGCCGCGGTGCCGAGCGCCGGCGTGTACCCCAGGGACCTCCCTTCGGCATGGATCGCCGCCGCGGCCCCGTGGACCGGGCCGGGGGCACCCTGGCTCGGCTCGCCGGCACACAGCGAGATGACCTCGCGGCCCTCCGCGCGCATCCGGGCGACGGTGGCCAGGACGTCCATGACCTCGAAGGGAGCGACCGCGGACCGGGAGGAGGGGGCGAAGGGAGACGTCATGCGGTCATGGTCGCACTGTGATACGGGCCACGTCCGGGTGTACTGTCTCCCGGCCACACCTTCCAGAGAGGACTCCCGTGTCGGAGACGACTTATCAGCTCATCGCCATCGGCGTGTACTTCGCCGCGATGCTCGCGATCGGCTACTACGCCTACACGCGCACCCGCAACATCGACGGCTACATGCTCGCCGAGCGCGGGCTGCACCCGGCCGTCGCGGCCCTGTCCGCCAACGCCGCCGACATGTCCGGCTGGCTGCTCATGGGCCTGCCCGGCGCCATCTACGCCTCCGGCCTCATCGAGTCGTGGATCGCCATCGGCCTGACGGTCGGCGCCTGGCTCAACTGGAAGTTCGTCGCCCCGAGGCTGCGGGCCTACACCGAGATCGCGGGCGACTCGATCACCATCCCGAGCTTCTTCGGGCGCCGGCTGCGTGACCGGACCAACCTGCTGCGCATCGTCGCCGCGCTGGTCATCCTCGCCTTCTTCACCTTCTACGTCTCCTCCGGCATGGTCGCGGCCGGCAAGTTCTTCGAGTCCTCCTTCGGCTGGACCTACCTGCACGGGGTGCTCCTCGTCGCGGCCGTCACGCTCCTCTACACGCTCTTCGGCGGCTTCCTCGGCGCGACGCTCACCGACGTCGCCCAGGGCCTGCTGATGTTCGCCGCGCTCGTCGCGGTGCCGATCGTCGCCGTCGTCAAGATGGGCTCCCCCGGCGAGATCGTCGACGGCGCACAGGCGGTCAACCCCGACGCCTTCAACCTCTTCGCCGGCAGCGACGGAGCCGCCCTGCTCGCCCTGAGCATCTTCTCCACGGCCGCGTGGGGCCTGGGCTACTTCGGCCAGCCGCACATCATCGTGCGCTTCATGGCGCTGCGCTCCTCCGCCGACGCGCACTACGGCCGCATCGTCAGCACGACGTGGATGATCATCACCGCGCTCGGCGCGATCACGACCGCCCTCATCGGCATCGCGTACTTCAACGGCCCCGACCCGGCCAAGCAGATCGACGACCCCGAGACGGTCTTCCTGCTCCTGTCGCAGATCTTCTTCCACCCGCTCGTCGCGGGCTTCGTCCTCGCGGCCGTGCTCGCCGCGATCATGTCGACGATGTCGAGCCAGCTCGTCGTGTGCTCCTCGGCCCTCGTCGAGGACCTCGTCAACCTCGCCGGCCGCAAGGCGTCGGACAAGGCGCTGCTCGTCTACGGGCGGGTCGGCGTGCTCGTCGTCGCCCTCGTCGGTCTGGTCCTCGCGCTCGACCCGAGCTCGGCGATCCTCGAGCTCGTCGCCTTCGCGTGGGCCGGCTTCGGTGCGGCCTTCGGCCCGATCGTCCTGCTCGCGCTCTACTGGCGTCGCCTCACCGCGACCGGCGCCCTCGCCGGCATGGTCGTCGGCGCGGTCACCGTCTTCGTCTGGGGCAACATCGACAGCCTGAGCGACCGGATGTACGAGATCGTCCCGGGCTTCGCGCTCAACCTGCTCGTCGCCGTCGTCGTCTCGCTGGCCACGCCGTCGACCGACCCGGAGATCCAAGCGGAGTTCGAGCGGATGGAGCGCGAGCTCTCCGACGGTCGCGGCGACGTCGACCTCACCCGTCAGGGCTGAGCCGACAGCGGCGCCTGACTGGTCTACGGCACCTGACCGAAGTGGTGCCGCCGCACCCAGGCGTGCATCGCGATCGCCGCGGCCGCGCCGGCGTTGATCGAGCGGGTCGAGCCGAACTGCGTGATCTCGAGCACGACCTCGCACACCTCGAGCATCTCCGGCGAGATCCCCGGGCCCTCCTGGCCGAGGACGAGGACGCAGTCGCGGGGCAGGTCGAAGGTCTCGATCGGGACCGAGCCCGGCACGTTGTCGATGCCGATGATGCGAAGGGGGGTCCCCCCTTCGCCCGCCGTCGCCGCCCACTGCGCGAAGTCCGCGACGGACGGATGGTGGTGCTCCATCTGGTAGCGGTCGGTGACCATGGCACCGCGACGGTTCCACCGCCTCTTGCCGACGATGTGGAAGGCCGCGGCCCCCATGGCATTGGCCGTGCGCACGACCGAACCGATGTTGAAGTCGTGCTCCCAGTTCTCGATGGCGATGTGGAAGGCGTGCCGCCGGGTCGCCAGGTCAGCGGTGATCGCCTCGTGGGACCAGTAGCGGTAGCGGTCCTCGACATTGCGCCGGTCGCCGTCGCGGAGCAGCTCGGGATCGAGGCGCGGGTCGTCGGGCCACTCACCAACCCATGGACCGACGCCGTGGCTCACAGGTTGCGCGGAGGGTCCGCCCCTAGCCTTGGCATGATCATCCGGGGTGCTCACGGGCCCCCACCGTAGACGTCACCGCCGCGGAAGGGCCGCATGAACACCATCGTCGACTGGGTCATCGAGCTGATGAAGGACATCGGGGGCCCGGGCATCGCGCTCGGCATCTTCCTCGAGAACGTCTTCCCGCCGATCCCCAGCGAGGTGATCCTGCCGCTCGCCGGCTTCACCGCGGCGCAGGGGCACTACACGCGGGTGGAGGCCATCCTCTGGGCGACGCTCGGCTCGGTGACCGGCGCGCTGCTGCTCTACGGCATCGGCGCGGCCCTCGGGATCGACCGGCTCAAGGTCATCGCCCATCGGATGCCGCTCGTCGACGTCGCCGACATCGACAAGGCCGACGCGTGGTTCACCAGGCACGGGCCCAAGGCGGTCTTCCTCGGGCGCTTCGTCCCCGGGATCCGCAGCATCATCTCGATCCCCGCCGGCATCGACCGCATGCCCGTGGCGAAGTTCCTCGGCTACACGACCGCCGGCTCGCTCATCTGGAACTCCCTCTTCGTGTGGATCGGCTTCCAGCTCGGCGACCGCTACCACCTCGTCGAGCAGTACATGGACCCGATCAGCAAGGTGGTCTACGTCCTCATCGTCCTCGCCGCCCTCGGGGTCGTCGCGTGGATGTGGCGGCGCTCGGTGCGCCGCAGCCACGACCCCGACGACCGCATCGACGTCGAGACCCTGGAGTAGCGAAGGGAAATCCGGTGCGCGTTGTCGGTGCCGCCCCCTAGCGTGGACTGACATGACCGCACCCGTGATCGAGGCCTCCGGCCTGGTGAAGACCTTCGGTGACGTCGTGGCCGTCGACGACGTGAGCTTCGAGGTCCCCCAGGGCACCGTCTTCGGCCTCTTGGGGCCCAATGGCGCCGGCAAGACGACGACCGTGCGCATGATGACCACGCTCGCCACCCCGACCCGGGGCACCGCGCGGGTCGCCGGGCACGACGTCGTCGCCGAGCCCGAGGCGGTGCGCGCGAGCATGGGCCTGACCGCGCAGTCCGCGACCGTCGACGACCTGCTGACGGGGAGGGAAAATCTGCGGCTGATCGGCGACCTCTACGGCCTGCCCGGCCGCGAGGTCCGCCGTCGGGCCGACGACCTGCTCGAGCGGTTTTCTCTCGCCGAGGCGGGCAACAAGGTGGTCAAGGACTACTCCGGCGGCATGCGCCGCCGGATCGACCTGGCCGTGAGCCTCATCGCCCACCCGTCCGTGCTCTTCCTCGACGAGCCGACGACCGGCCTCGACCCGCGCAGCCGGGTCGAGCTGTGGGAGGTGCTGCGCGACCTCGTGCGCGACGGCACGACGCTGCTCCTCACGACCCAGTACCTCGACGAGGCCGACCAGCTCGCCGACCGCATCTGCGTCATCGACCACGGGCGGATCATCGCCCAGGGCACCCCGCTCGAGCTCAAGGACCAGTCCGGTGCCACGAGCCTCGTCGTCACCGTCTCCCGCCACGACGAGGTGGCCCGGGCCGCCGAGCTCGTCCGTGAGGCCGTCGGCGAGGTCCACGTCGACGCCGACGCCCGCCGGCTGACCGCCCCCGGCGCCGGCGTCGCCGACCTCACTCGCATCGCCGGCGCCCTCGACGCCGCCGACATCGACGTCGACGACCTGGGCATGCAGCGCCCGAGCCTCGACGACGTCTTCCTCTCCCTCACCGGCCATGCCGCCGGGGAGTCCACCAACCAGGAGGCACCGGCATGACCGCCCAGAGCGACACCGGCTCCATCGACGTGCACGCGAGCCCGACACCGGCCGGTGCCGGCCGGGTCCGCCAGATCACCACCCTCGTGCGGCGCAACCTCACGCACATCAAGCGACAGCCCGAGATGCTCACCGACGTGACGATCCAGCCGGTGATGTTCGTCCTGCTCTTCGCCTATGTCTTCGGGGGCTCGATCCAGATCCCCGGGGTCGACTACAAGCCCTGGCTGCTGCCCGGGATCATGGCGCAGACCATCGCCTTCAGCGCCTTCATCGTCGCCATCGGGCTCAACACCGACATCGGCAAGGGCATGGTCGACCGGCTGCGGTCGCTGCCGATCCGTCGCTCGTCGATCCTCATCTCGCGCAGCATCGCCGCGCTCATCCACTCGAGCATCGGCGTCGCGGTCATGTCGGTCACCGGGCTCTTCATCGGGTGGCGCCTGCACGACGGCGTGGTCAACGCGCTCATCGGCTACGGGCTGCTCCTGCTCTTCGGCTTCGCGATGATCTGGATCGGGATCCTCGTCGGGTCGGCGATGCGATCGGTCGAAGCGGTCAACGGTCTGATGTTCACGACGATCTTCCCGATCACCTTCCTGTCCAATGCCTTCGCGCGGACCGACGTCATGCCGAGCTGGCTGCGCACCGTCGCCGAGTGGAACCCCATCTCGGCGCTCAGCCAGGCGATGCGTGACAACTGGGGCGTCGCGGGACAGCCGCAGCGCGCCGACGCCCCGTGGCCGCTGCAGCATCCCGAGCTGGCGACGATCATCTGGTCGGTGGGCATCACGCTCGTCATCGCGCCACTGGCCCTGCGGGCCTTCAACGCCCGCTCGACCGACTGAGGGAGCCGAGCCCCCAGATCCGCCACCCGGATCGAGGTACCACCGACCAGATAGACGGTCGCGGATACCTCGACCCGCTCGCCCCCGACGTGTGGGTGGTCATCGGGGGCCGTGGCCGAGGACGAGCGCGGCCAGCTGGGTGCGCGAGCGCAGCCCCGACTTGCGGTAGACGCGGGTGAGTGTGCCCTCGACGGTCTTGACGCTCAGGTGCAGTCGCTGGGCGATCTCGCGGTTGCTCGCACCTTCGGCGACGAGCCCGGCGACCTGCTGCTCGGTGAGCGTGAGCGAGGCGAGCAGGGTCTGCGCGTCGCCGCCCTCGGGCTCCTCCGGCTCGAGCGTGTGCAGCGCCGCCCCCTCGGGGAAGCGCTCCTGCACCCAGGCCGCCCACGGGTGGGCGTGCAGGGGACGCAGGACCTCACGCGCCCGGGCGGCGGCCTCGCGGCTGCGACCGGTGCGGCGTGCCCGGCGCTCGACATGGGCCAGGGTGACGAGCGATCGGGCCTGCTCGATCGGCAGACGTCGCTCGGCGGCGGCCGTCGCGGACCGGGTGGCCAGACGCCGGGCGAGATCGAGGTCGCCGCGTGCCGCCGCGATCTCCGCCTCGGCCCGGTCTGCGGCGATGACGACACCCGGCGCACCGCGCCCGGCGTCGATCTCCTCTCGCACCCGGGCGAGCAGGTCGGCGGCCTCGTCGACCTCGCCGACGAGGGCGAAGGCCATGACCCCGTCGGTGTGCCACCGCAGCGAGGTGACGTCGCGGATCCCGCTCGCCTCGTCGATCGAGCGCAGCTCGCGGTAGGCGGCGACGGCGTCGTCGAGTTCGTCGAGGTGCAGCCGCGCCAGCCCGAGGTGGGCCAGCTGGCGGCGCAGGTAGCGCTCGTCCTCCTGCTCGCGGGCGAGCTCGACCCCGCGGCCGCTGACGACCGCCGTCCGCTCGAAGGTCCCGCCGACCGACTCGGCGATCGCCTCGATGTACCAGGTCGTCGCGACGGGCGTGTCGAAGTGCGTCGCCGCACGCGTCGCGCGCCCGGCGAGCTCGAGCGCCTCGCGGCCACGCCCCTGCCTGGCGACGATCTCGACGAGGCTGCGCAGCACGTGGACGGTGTCGTAGCCGGCGTCGGAGCCGACCCCGGCGAGCATGTCGACGAACTCCGCCCGGGCCCGGCGGAGGTCGTCGTCGTGCAGGGCGAAGCGCGCGGCGATGTAGCGCGCGGAGGTGTGCACCTGACCGGGGCGCGGCGGGCCGGCCAGCCCGGCTGCGGCGTCGATGAGCGCGCGCGAGCCACCGTCGCCGAGGGTGCGGGTGACCGACGCGGCGACGGTCAGCGCCTCGACCTCGATGTCGGGGCGACCGGCACGCTCGGCGAGCTCGACGGAGCGGCGGGCGAGATCGAGCGCGGTGCGCAGGTCGTGGGTGCCGAGCAGCAGACGGGCGCGCTGGAGCAGCACACGGGCCTGCAGGTCGGGGTGCTCGCGAGCCGCCTGCAGCGCGGTGACGAGCACCTCGTCGGGCGAGACGTCGCCGAGCTCGACGAGTGCGAGGTCGGCACGCACCCGGTGACCGGGCTCGGCGAGCCCGGCCGCGCCCTCGATCGCGCGCTGCAGCACGCGCGTCTCCTTGCCGATGACGGCATTTTCGAGACAACAGGTGATCCACTCGTCGCGCTCGGCGGTGCCGGCGTCCGCAGCGAGGAGGTAGAGGTGCGCGGCGAGGTCGTGCTCGCCTCGAGCGGCGGTCTCGGCGGCCGCCGCGGCGAGGTCCACCGGCGTGGTCGCCGTGTCACCGGCGAGGGCCAGGTGATAGCGGGCCAGCGCGTCGCTGTCGGCGTGCGCGGCGAGCTCCCGGTGCAGTCCGACGAGCTCGTCGCTGTCGATGGACTCGAGCAGCACGTCGCCCAGGGCGGTGGGCGTCAGCCGCACGTACTCGTCCTCGCTGACGAGCAGGGCCAGTGCCCGGGCGGTGCGCAGGCTGGCGACCGCCTGGTCGCCGCCGAGCCGGGTGAGCACCGCCGTCGTCGGCTGGTGCATCGCGGCGACCCGCCGCAGCGTGGTCCGCACCGGCTCGGAGAGGGCGAGTGCCTCCAGCCGCACGAGGGAGTGCACGGCCCGCATGGCCTCGGCCGGCGGGAGCCCGTCGACGGCCCGGGCGATGTCGTGGGCCAGCCCGGGGTTGCCCCCCGACTCACGGTGCGCCCACAGCGCGGTGTCGGTGGGCACGCCTGCAGCAGTGAGCATCTCGACGGTGTCGGCGCCGGCGAGCGGCTGCAGGTCGAGGTGCAGCAGCTCGACCTCGCGGGCGGCGACGAGGCTGGGGACGAAGCCCGTGTCCGCCGACACCTCCGGCGGCCCGACGCCGATCAGGATGCCGACCGCGCCGGGTCCCAACGAGCGGGAGGCGGCGGTGCGCAGCGCGGTGAGGGTGAGCGGGTCGAGGTGCTGCCCGTCGTCGATGACGAGGACGAAGGGGGCCCGACCCGCCTGGGTCGTGAGCAGCTCGGTGAGCGCATCACCGAGGAGCACCGTCGGGTCGCCCGTGGGCAGGGAGCCCGGGTCGAGCAGCCCGCTGCGCATCCGCTCGGGCAGCTCGTCGAGGGTCTCTGCGGGGAAGGCACCGGCGATGAGCGCGGCGCCGTGGCCGGGGGTGCCGAGCCGCTGCAGCCGCACGGTGATCGCGTGCGGCAGGCCCGCGGTCACGAGGTCGAGGACCGTCGATCGGCCCATCCCGCGCGGCCCGTGGACCGCGACGGCCTGGCCGTCGAGGACACGGGCGGTGATCGAGGCGACGAGTCGGGCACGCCCCACCGGGGCGGGCGCGCTGACCGCATCGCGCCGCGCAGGCTGGATCACTCGTGCTCCTCCGTCGTCGGGGAGACGAGTCCAACGTAGCCCCCGCACCTGAACGACAGGGGGCAGACCCCCTTCGTCGGGGCGAACTGGCCTGGCACCGTCAGCGGGGGCTGATGACCTCGGTCCCGAGATACGGCTGCAGGGCCGCGGGGACACGGATCGAGCCATCGGCCTGCTGGTGGTTCTCGAGGATCGCGACGATCGGACGGGTGCTCGTGATGGCGGTGCCGTTGAGCGTGGCCACCGTGCGGGTGCCGCCGCCCTCGGCGTTGCGCTCACGGATGTTGAGGCGGCGCGCCTGGAAAGTCGTGCAGTTGCTCGTCGACGTCAGCTCGCGGTACTTGCCTTGCGTCGGGACCCACGCCTCGCAGTCGTACTTGCGGCTCGCCGGTCCGCCGAGGTCGCCGGCAGCCACGTCGATGACCCGGTAGGGCAGCTCGAGGGCCTCGAGGATGCGGCGCTCGATGCGCAGCAGCTCCTCGTGCTGGGCCCGGGCGTCCTCGGGGCGGCAGAAGACGAACATCTCGGTCTTCTGGAACTGGTGGACGCGGAAGATGCCGCGCGTGTCCTTGCCGTAGCTGCCCGCCTCACGCCGGTAGCAGGTCGAGGTCGACACGTAGCGGATCGGCCCGTCGGAGAGGTCGAGGATCTCGTCGGCGTGGTAGCCGGCGAGCGCCACCTCGGACGTACCCGTGAGGTAGAGGTCGTCCGCAGGCAGGTGGTAGACGTCGTCGTGGGCATCGAGGTAGCCGGTGCCGGCCATCGTCTCGGGGCGCACGAGCGTCGGGACGACGAGCGGCGTGAAGCCCTCCTCGGCAGCGATCTGCTGGGCGAGCGCCATGAGGGCGATCTCGAGCCGGGCGCCGGCCCCGCGCAGGTAGTAGAAGCGGCTGCCGCTCACCTTGGCGCCGCGCTCCATGTCGATGGCACCGAGCAGCTCGCCGAGCTCGAGGTGGTCCTTCGGCTCGAACCCCTCCGCGGCGAAGTCACGCGGGGTGCCGACCTCCTCGAGGACGACGAAGTCGTCCTCGCCGCCGGCGGGGACACCGTCCTGGATGACATTGCCGATGCGGCGGATCGAGGCGTCGAGCGCCCCCTTCGCCTCCTCGGCCGCGGCCTCGAGCTCCTTGACCCGGGCCGACATCGCGGCGCCCTTGTCCCGCAGCGCGGCGGCCTCGGCCTCGAGCTGGGTGACGTCCTCGCCGGCCTTCTCGGCCTTCTTGAGCCGACCCATCACGGGGCCGAGCTCCTTGCTCGCCGCCTTCTGCTCCGCGCGGGCCGTCTCGAAGGCACCGATGGCGCTGCGGCGCTGCTCGTCGGCGGCGATGACGGCGTCGACGAGGGACTCGTCCTCGCCGCGGGCACGCTGGCTCGCTCGGACGGCATCGGGCTGGTCGCGCAGGGTCTTGAGGTCGATCACGACAGGCAGGATATCCGCGCCGTGCACCGCAGCCGCCCGCCACCGGCGTGACGACCGGGGCGCAGGCCCCTCGCTGGGGTAGCGTCACGGCCGTGTCGGACTGGACTCTCCTGGCGATCGTCATCGCCATCTCGCTCGCGCTCGTCGCCGTCGTCGTCGCTCTGGTGCTCCGTGGCCCCGGTGCCGCGGCCCCCCGTCACGGCCGGTCGCGGCCGGACCGGCACCGCTTCCGGCGGGACGAAGGGAGCGCCCCGGCACCTCGTCGTGCGGGCATCATCATCAACCCGACGAAGTTCGACGACGTCGCCGCGACCCGGGCCGAACTGACCGCCGCGAGCGCCTCGCTCGGCTGGGAGGAGCCGCTCTTCATCGAGACGACGATCGACGACCCGGGCACCGGCCAGGCCCGCGAGGCCCTCGAGGCCGGAGTCGACGTCGTCTGCCCGCTCGGCGGTGACGGCACGATCCGCGCCGTCGCGGTCGCCCTCGCCGGCACCCGCACCCCGATGGGCCTGCTGCCGCGCGGCACCGGCAACCTGCTCGCCCGCAACCTCGACATCCCCTTCGGCACCGACCTCACCGAGGCCCTACGGGTCGCCTACAGCGGCCGCAACAAGGCGATCGACGTCGCGTGGATCGAGCTCGACCCGGCCGAGGAGGCCGCGACCGAGGACTCCGGTCAGGCCGAGGAGCCGGTCGAGGGACCGCCGGTGGAGCGGCACCCCTTCCTCGTCATGGCGGGCATGGGGTTCGACGCGGCGATCATGGGCAACACGAGCGAGGAGCTCAAGGCCAAGGTCGGGTGGACCGCCTACTTCGTCACCGGCTTCCGCAGCATCTTCATCAAGCGATTTCGCGTCCGGTGGACCATCGATGGCACGGCGCAGGAGCCGGTGCGAGCCCGCACGATCCTCTTCGGCAACTGCGGCACCCTGACCGGCGGCATCCAGCTCGTGCCCAGCGCGCGGCTCGACGACGGTCGCGTCGACGGCGTCGTCGTCGCCCCGAGGACGATCATCGGGTGGGGCTCGGTCGCCGTGCGCGTCCTCGGCCGCTCCGAGAAGGACGGGACCGAGCTCATCCGCACCTCCGGCTCGGTCTACACCGCCCGGGTCGACGAGCCGCACCCCGTGCAGGTCGACGGCGACGTCATCGGCGAGGCCACGCGCCTGCTCGTGACGGTCGACCAGCAGGCACTGATCGTGCGGGTCGCCGGAGCCTGAGAGCCAGCGGACGAAGGGGGCTCAGCGCCCCGTCGTCACGTGCGCCATGACCTGGTCGACGAGCGCCTCGGGCGCGGCGGCGAGGTCGAGCACGACCCCGTCCTCGTCGGGCTCGAGGTCCTCGAGCGTGTCGATCTGCGACTGGAGCAGCGAGGCGGGCATGAAGTGCCCCTTGCGCCCCGAGAGCCGCTCGGCGATGACCTCCGCCGACCCGTCGAGGTGGGCGAAGACGACCCGGTGGCCGCCCCCGAGGGCGGCGACGTCGGCGCGCAGCACGTCGCGGTAGACCCGCTTGAGCGCCGAGCAGGTGATCACCGTGTCCTCGCCGCGGGCGGCGTGCTCGGCCATCCACGCGGCGAGGTCGTGCAGCCAGGGCCAGCGGTCCTCGTCGTCGAGCGGGATGCCCTGCGACATCTTGTCGATGTTGGCCTGCGGGTGGAAGACGTCGGCCTCGGCGAAGACCCAGCCGGTCCGCTCGACGACGCCCTGGGCGACGGTGCTCTTGCCGCTGCCCGAGACGCCCATCGCGATGACGTGCACGGTCATCTCACAGCACCAGGCTCAGCGCGAAGGCGAAGACGAAGCCGATGCCGCCGATGAGCGTCTCCATGACGGTCCACGTCTTGAGCGTCGTCTTCTCGTCCATGCCGAGGAAGCGGCCGACGAGCCAGAAACCGGAGTCGTTGACGTGCGACAGGACGGTGGCGCCACCGGCGATGGCGATGACGATGAGCACGAGGTCGATCGAACTCAGCCCCGACGAGGCCTCGATCGTCGGCGCCATGAGCCCGGCGGCGGTCGTCAGGGCGACCGTGGCGCTGCCCTGGGCGACGCGCAGCGCCGCGGAGACGACGAAGGCGGCGACGATGACCGGCAGCCCGGTGGACTCGAGCGTCTCGGCGAGGGCCTGGCCGATGCCGCTGGCCCGCAGGACGCCACCGAACATGCCGCCGGCGCCGGTGATGAGGATGATCGCGCAGACCGGGGCGAGCGCGTCGTTCATGATCGTCTCGACGTCGGCGCGCGAGCGGCGGCGCCAGCCCAGCGCGACCATGGCGACGAGCGTGGTGATGAGCAGGGCGATGGGGGTCTTGCCGATGATCCGCAGCGCGTTGACCCACACGGCGTCACCGTCGACGACGCCCTGGGTCGCCAGGGTGTTGAGCCCGGTGTCGACGAAGATCAGCAGCATCGGCAGGAGCAGCACCGCGAGGACCAGGCCGAAGGACGGCCGGCGGGCGTCGTCCCCCTTCGCCTCGGGGACGTGACCACCGGAGAGCAGGTCGGGCACGTCGACCATGAAGCGGCTGCCGGCCCACAGGCCGTAGAGGTAGGACGCGAGGTACCACGTCGGCAGCCCGATCAGCAGGCCGAAGACGAGGAGCAGTCCGATGTCGGCGCTCACGAGGTCGGCCGCGGCGACCGGGCCCGGGTGCGGCGGGACGAAGGCGTGCATGACGGCGAAGGCACCCGCGGCGGGGAAGGCGTAGCGCAGCACCGAGCCGCCGAAGCGGCGGGCGACGCTGAAGATGATCGGCAGCATGACGACCAGGCCGGCGTCGAAGAAGATCGGGAAGCCGAAGAGCAGCGAGGCCACACCCAGGGCGAAGGGAGCCCGGTCCTCGCCGAAGCGGGCGATGAGGGTGTCCGCGAGGACCTGGGCGCCGCCGGTCACCTCGAGCAGGCGGCCGATCATCGCGCCGAGACCGACGAGCAGGGCCACCGAGGCGAGCGTGGAGCCGAAGCCGTCGGTCATCACCGTGACGACGTCGGCGGGGGCGATCTTCGTCGCGAGGGCGGTGAGGAAGCTGACGAGCACGAGGGCCACGAAGGCGTGGACCCTGAAGCGGATGATGAGCAGGAGCAGCAGCGCGACGGCGGCCGCGGCGATGGCGAGCAGGGGCCCGGAGCCGTAGGCGGGCTCGGGCACGGCGTCCTCGACGAGAAACATCGTTGTCCTCCGGTGGGTGATGTCAGGGCGGTCGCCCGCCGGACACCTTCCCAAACGTATGCTTATTGTGCAACCAATCGTCATCCTTTTCTTTGGAGGTGCCCCATCGCGTCTGCGACAATCCGCGGCATGACGAGTGCGTCGGGGGGCCTGCACCACACCGTCCTGACCGCCATCGGGGACGACCTGACCTCGGGGCGGCTGGCCGCCGGTGACGTCTTCTCCATGGAGCAGATCGAGGGTCGCTACGGCGTCTCCCGCACGGTCGTGCGCGAGGTCATCAAGGTGCTCGAGTCGATCGGGGTGGCCACCTCACGCCGCCGCGTCGGCGTGACCATCCAGCCGGAGTCGCAGTGGGAGGCCCTCAGCCCGGTCATCATCCACTGGCGCCTCGCCGGCCCCCAGCGCCTGGCGCAGCTGCGCGAGGTGAGCGAGCTGCGCCGCGGCGTCGAGCCGCAGGCCGCCCGCCTCGCCGCGCAGCGCGCGACCCCCGAGCAGTCCCAGCAGCTGCAGGCCGCGGCGGCGGGCATGGCCGAGACCGGGCCGAAGGGGGACCTCCTCACCTACCTCGGTCACGACATCGACTTCCACCGCACGCTCCTCGAGGCGTCCGGCAATGCGCTGCTCGCCGGCTTCGCCCCCTTCGTCGCCGAGGCGCTCACCGGCCGCACCGAGCACGACCTCATGCCGGAGATCCCCGAGCAGGGCGCCATCGGCTGGCACGTCGAGGTTGCCGCAGCGATCGCCGAGGGCTGCCCCGACAGCGCCGAGGAGGCGATGCGCCGCATCGTCTCCGAGGCCCAGGAGGCCATGGACGAGATCGAGGCCTCCGGCGACTGAGGCCGGACTACTCGCCGTACTCGACCTGCGAGTCGGTGCCACCGTCGACGGCGTACCAGCGGTCCTCGTCGGGCACGACGCCGTCGGGATAGGTCAGGGCCATCTCGGCGAGGGTCGGCCGGGCCGGCTCGCGGACCTCGTCGGGCAGCATCGCGGTGATCGCGTCGAAGACCCGCTCCATGTCGCGCGGCACCGACCGGTACTTCAGGTCGACCGGCTCGCCGAAGGTCACCGTCACCTCGGGCCGGGTCAGCGGGTTGGTCAGCATCCGCGGCACCTTGGAGCTGCGCGGCCAGACCTTCTCGGTCCCCGTGATGGCGAAGGGGATGACCGGCACCTCGGTGAGGTGGGCCAGGCGGGCGGCACCCGGGAAGCCGCGCATGCCCGGCTCGAAGAAGTGGATGCCCCGCGGGATCGTCCCCTCGGGCATCATCGCGACGAGCTCGCCGCCGCGGAGGGCCCGCACGGCCGAGGCGAAGGCGTCGGGGCTGTCGGGGTCGTCCTGCCGTCGGTCGACGCTGATGCCGCCGCCGGCGCGGAAGATCGACCCGAGGCCGGGCACGTCGAAGAGCTCCTTCTTGCCCAGGAATCGCGCGGAGCGCGGGGTGCGCCGGAAGGCGACCGCCATCGCGGCCAGGTCGAAGTAGGAGCGGTGGTTGCCCACGAGGATCGCCGGCCCGTCGGCCGGGATGTTCTCCGCGCCGCGGACGGTGAACTTCGCGTAGGGGAAGACCTCGGGCCGCGAGAGGAGGGCGATGGCGCGCTGCAGCTCCATGCCGATGACCGGCAGCTTCATCACCCCGGGCGAGGTGTCGAAGTGCAGCACCGGCCAGCGGGCGGCGACGGCCAGGGCGTGCAGGCGCGGGTCAGGGTTGACCGCACCGGGGTTGCCGACGGCCCGCAGCAGCGGTGCGTCGTAGATCGAGTCGGAGTAGGCGAAGGACGCGTCGAGGTCGATGCCCTCCTCCTCGGCGAAGTCGCGCACCGCTGCGATCTTGCCCATCGACCACACGAAGTGCCCGTCGTTGCGCCCGGTGAAGCAGCCGTCGTCGCCGACCTCGTAGCGCGTGGCGATGACGTAGTCGATGCCGAGCCGCTCCGCGAGGGGCAGGACGAGGTGCTCGGGGGTCGTGGTCGCGAGCACGACGAGGCGCCCGGCCTCGTGGTGCTCCTCGATGAGCATGCGGGCGAAGGGTCCGACCATCGGCTCGAGGACGTCGGCGGCCAGCTGGGCCGCCTCGTCGAAGGCGCCGGCGGGCTTGCCCTTGGCCACGAGCACCGCCTGGCGGGCGAGCGCGATCGAGCCGAGGGACTCGCCGAGGAGGTTGAAGTAGCCGAAGAGCAGCGCCTCCCCCGGCATCCGTGCGGAGACCACTCCGGTGTCGCGCATGGCGGCCGACAGCGCCGGGCCGGAGGCCTTGGGCAGCAGGGTGCGGTCGAGGTCGAAGAATGCGGCGGCCGTCATGCTCGCGAGGCTATCCACGCGGGGGCCTGCCGGGAACACCTCGAGGGCCTAACGTGGGTCACATGAGCGACGACGCCCTGCAGACCCTGACCAGCTCCCAGGTCGCCGACCGGGCGCCACGCGACTGGCGCGAGGTCAACGGCATGTTGCGAACCCGCCTGCGCACCAAGGGGTTCGAGGAGTCCCTCGCCCTCGTCAACGAGATCGCCAAGGTCGCCGAGGAGGCCGATCACCACCCCGACATCGACCTGCGGTGGGGCTGGGTCGGGTTGGCGCTCGTCAGCCACGACGCCGGCGGCATCACCGACCGCGACATCTCGCTCGCCGGCGAGATCAGCCGGATCGCCTCCGACCGCGGCGCGAGCCCGCAGCCCGAGGTCGGCGCCTCGCTGACCGTCGGCATCGACACCGCCGACGCGGACCGGATCCGGCCCTTCTGGACCGCCCTGACCGGCCACGAGCCGGCGAAGGGGGACCCGGACACCCTCCCTTCGCCCGACGGCCAGATGCCGACCATCTGGTTCCAGACCAGCGAGCCCCGCGACGACCGGGGCCGGCTGCACATCGACGTCTACGTCCCCCACGACGAGGCGCAGGCCCGCGTCGACGCGGTGGTCGCGGCCGGCGGCCGGCTCGTGACTGACGAGTACGCCCCGTCGTGGTGGGTGCTGGCGGACGCCGACGGCAACCTCGCCTGCGTCTGCACCTGGCAGCCGCACGCCTGACGAAGGGGGGTCCCCGCCGGCGAGGCCTCGACCTATCGCAGCGAGGCCGTCGAGCAGCTCGTGGGCGCCACGGTCGCCGAGCTCGAGGCGCTGTGACCCGGGCCCGGGGGCTGGCCCTCGCCGCCGCCGTGGCGCTGCTACCCGGGTGCGGCCTGGTCCCAGGTGTCGGCAGCACGGCGACCGAGACGGTCACCGTGTCGAGCAGCGGCTCCCCTTCGGGCTCCTCGACGTCGGCGTCGTCGGCGGCGGACGAGGACCCCGGCACGGTCACCGGGGCCGGACGGGTCATGGACGAAGGGGGTCTGCGCGCCGCCCTGCCGTCGGCCGGTGACCTCGGATCGGACTGGGTCGACGACGAGGTCGCGACGATCTTCGAGACGCAGGCCGACGAGGTCGAGCCCTCGAGCTGCGCCGCCCTGATCCAGAAGGGTCCCGGCTGGGACGAGGTGCGTCGGACGGAGAAGGCGCGGGTGCAGGCCAACTTCCGCCGCGCCGACAACCCCGCTCCTCCCGGGACGCGCCGCCACCTGGGGATGTGGCTCTACTCCTTCGGCGACCCCTACCCGACGGGCCTCTTCGACGAGGCGGGGGCGCGGGTCAGCGACTGCTCGAGCTTGGAGGTGAAGCAGACCGACACGGGCAACTGGACGACCTACGAGGCGACGCCGCTGACCTTCCCCACGCTCGGCGACCGGACCATCGCCTACCGCCTCACCGCCCGGCAGACCTTCGAGACGCTGTCGATGGACTACGTCGTCGTCAAGGTCGGGCACAACACCGTCTCGGTCGCCAACGGTGCCTACGGCACCACCCCCGACACCGAGGTCACCGAGTCCGCCGCCCGCGCGGCCGTCGACGGGCTCGAGCCGTGACCGCGCGCCGAGTGGCGCGCGGGCTCACCTGCCTGGCCACCTCGCTCGTGCTCCTCACGGGGTGCGGGGACCTCCCCTTCGCCTCCTCACCCTCGGCCACCGCCCCCACGCCGGCGCCCACGCCCGAGCCGGTCACCTCGTCGCCGACCACCGA
>ERZ500994.119-NODE-119-length-25765-cov-12.454103_pt1 | contig 25765 bp, 29 predicted proteins | sample MGYA00248878_ERZ500994 | MGnify/ENA primary metagenome ERZ500994 (study PRJEB25958, sample SAMN03398533) | human skin metagenome | study: EMG produced TPA metagenomics assembly of the Human Skin Microbiome Metagenome (human skin metagenome) data set. | reverse complement strand
GCTGGCGGATAATATTACGCTCCATCTCTGCAAACGCCGCTTGAATTTGTAAAAATGCCCGTCCTGCGGGGGTGGTTGTATCCATCGGTGGGTTAATCGCTTTAAAGCCAATGTCTTTTTCAGCCAGTTCATCAATCAGCTTTATAAGGTCACTGGCTAACCGCCCTAACCGATCCAAATCCAAAACAACCAACACATCGCCTTTTCTCAAATAGTTGAGACAATCATCCAACCCTTTACGTTGGGAATTACTGCCCGATGCTTTGTCTTCAAAAATTCGCTCACAGCCGATTTCTTTTAGCGCATCAACTTGACGGTCAAGCAATTGTTTCCCTTCAGAAGTTGACACTCGGGCATAACCGATTAAACTCATGATAAATTTCTCACGATAAATGATAATTATCATATCTTATCATATTTAGATTTATTTGGCTTTATCGTGAAATAAACTTAATAAAAAAGCGCCGAATTGGCGCTGATTTACGAACTCACGAAAAACAATAGGTTGTCGGGATTTAAGATTTCTTTGTTAAACACTCGACATCTGTAAAAATGATAAAAATCATTTGGAGCTTATCGTTTATCGATATATAATATGTAAAAATTTGGATTTTTTTATGATTGTTAATTTTGCATGTGATAAAACCCAAACACTTTTTATAACAGGCAATACACGTCATTTCTCTTCAATTAAAAAAGTTGCTGAAAGAAAATTATTGCAATTAGATAATGCGATTACTTTAGAAGACTTGCGTTCTCCGCCAGGTAATCACCTTGAAACCCTATTTGGCGACAGAGAAGGTCGGCACAGTATTCGAATCAATGATCAATGGCGAATTTGCTTTATATGGACACAAGAAGGTCCGATAGAAGTAGAAATTGTAGATTACCATCGGTAATAAGGAGAAATGATATGAAAAATAGTATGAGACCTATTCATCCAGGTGAAATTTTGCGAGAAGATTATATTGCACCGCTAGAAATGAGCGCTAATGCTTTAGCGAAGGCAATCGGCGTCACCCCTGCCCGTATTAATGAAATCGTGCGCGAGGAACGTGGTATTACAGCTGATACGGCACTACGCCTTGCTAAATATTTTGGGGGTAATGCTAAGTTTTGGCTAAATTTACAAACCACTTATGAGCTACGACTAGCTGAAACCCAAGATACGCATTTTTTAGATGAGATTATGCCACTAGCTTATAGCTAAATAGAAAACGCTATCTTAAAGTCGATACGATGTATTATATTAAAAATCCGAGACATGTCTCGGATTTTTAGGATTTTGAATTTGTCACTGTAGCTCTTATATTTGGATTTGTTGATTGCCATCTTCATGTCCATTTAAATTTGCTAAATGGACATTAGCCTAGTTTAATTGGGGGTAAGGTAGATGGGATGGTCGGAGGCTTACGCTGATTTTATGTTGTTATAGTCAATGATGAGTTTTTGTTAAAAGATATCTAAGAATAAAACAGCCTAATTAATATGAAATTTTTAGCTTAGGCTAATTTTCTTAAATTTACCCCTCTGATCTATCAAACATTACAGTATGAGTATCTTTATCATGCACTTTATATATCAGATTTTTCAACGTAATCTTTTAAAATACTATGGATTTTTTCATTAATGCTCAGTTCTTCCTTATCAGCTAGTGTTTTAATTGCTGAATGCAAAGATGGTTGCATTAATAGTTGCATACGTTTGCTTTTGACTTCAATAAACTCAGGATTGCGTTTCATTGGCACATCAAACTTATTTTTTTGCTGTTTGCTTAAGCGTATATCTTCTTGAGAAATATTCCTAGTTTCTAATTCCCGGTCTTCGACCTGCTCGTTCTCAAGTATTGGGCTACTGATAAATGACATAGCTGGATTTGCATGGCTAAAACTTTTTTTAGTAGACATCATTGAATCTCCTGCCAAATTTCCTGAAATAAATTATCATAATCTTGAGTCACATTGCCTTTTGCGTCATAAGAAAAAATGTCTTTTCTTAGTGCTTGGGCTTCCTTAATAGCAATTGCTTCACGAATATTTTGTGTGTATGTTTTTGTATGTATACTTTTAGCTGTATCTTCTATAACTTGCTGTAAATCACGACTTAAGATATTACGATTACTATAGCGAGTTAAAACAATCCCTAAAACCTGTAAATCCTTATTGGTATAACGTTTGATTGCATCAATCGTTTGTCCAAGTTGAGTTATTCCCTGGACACTAAAAATATCTGCCTGCGCAGGAATTAAGGCAAAATTACTAGCTGTGAGAGCATTAATAGTTAAAATATTTAAACTTGGTGGAGTATCGATCACTATGTAATCATATTCTTTTAATTCAGTTAATGCTTCTCTTAGACGATATTCCCTACCTGTCATTGTCAGCATGGATTCAACATTAGCCAACATAGGGCTGGAGGCAATAATTTGATAACGTGATGGTGTGGTTTGAATCGCTTGTTTATCTAATTTTGCATTAATTAATAAGCCTAGTGCATTGTTTTCGCTATGGCTGGCATTCGTTGCGTAAGTTAAATTACCTTGTTGGTCTAAATCGATGAATAATACCCTTTTACTTTGTTTATTCTGCAACCAAGCACCTAAAGCATGTGCGGTAGTAGTTTTTCCAACACCACCTTTTTGATTAATTACCGTAATAATTTTTTGCATACTGATAAACCTATACTTATTTATATATACATATAATTGTATATGTATATTTTTCTAGATTCAATATTTTTTTGAGTTTTATTCAATTGCCATTACCCTTTTAAAATAACTACGAAATCTGATATCTGTATGAGCCGATCTTTTGTCATTCTCTTTGTCAAACATCTTCAAAAATACAGGTACTTCCGTAGCAATTAAGTTTCTCACCCTATCTAAAACTTCTATTTGAAAACCTAGATCGAGACTTTCAAATAACTGCACAAATTGCTTGCTTTCTTGTTCTTTTCTCAATACTTCTTGTTGTTTTTCCAATTTTGATAATCGGTCTGCTTCGAGTTTCTTCTTAACTTCTTCTGCCTGTTTTTGATATTCCTGCTGTTGAGCATCAACTTCTAATAACCCCCAGCGCTCATTAATGGCTTTTTTATAAATATTGCGTTTGTGCGTTTCATCATCTATTTGATTTTTGGCAATATATCTATCTGCCGTTGCTTTAACAGTTTGGCGTTCAGTTTCAGATAGGCTTTCAAATAAATTAACATTACTGGCTTTGGCAAAAAATTCTGTGGATTGAACAGGGTTTTCAGTCACCATTTGTTCTTCAATGACGATATTGAAATGGGTAATAGCTCGCCCCAGTTTTTCTTGTTCTAATATCAATTTAAATTCACCCTGCTCGTTCACTTGATTAATAGCGGGTTGCAATACTCTTCGCTTAAATTCTGCCACATTGGGATATTTGGTAAATACGCCGAATAAAATCTTCCATTCATCCACTTGCTTTCGACAGTTGCCCACTTTTCGCCATTTGCATACAAGTTCGTAAAGCCGTTTGGCAGGGGTAGTGTTAAGTTCTATCGTATTGGCGTAATCATATTGCGTATAGTCTAGAGCGTCAGGATTGGTCGCATTTTTGATTAGATGGAGAATATCATCACTAAACTTCAAATAGATGAAGGAGCCTGTATCACTATAACCTATTTTTTGCACCAAACGAATGTGTAATTTCATTTTACTAAACTTACCATGCTTAGGTTTTGATGCCAAAATCGAATCAGAAAAAAAGCTAATCTCCGTTAGATTAGGCGGAATCTCAGGCACAACTTCACCATTAGAAAAATCATAATAGGCATCACAAATAATCTTGGTTTCTTCAAGTTCTAGCACAGCTCTTTTCAGAACTTTATACGCATCATCCAATGATACTTTGTGAATATTGGCGTATTCCTGAGCAGAAATAACTACTTCACCATTCCATAAATCAGACGACATATTGGTTTGACGAGCTTTAGTCATTGCAATCGTCATAATATTATTGGGTACAGGGGACAAGTCGTAACTTGATTCAACTAAGGTATTATGTTTAACAATTGAAAAATCAGCAGTTTCTAGCTTTTTATCAAAAAATTTTTCCATGCTTATATTCTCTACAAAGGTTTTTTCCAATTTAGAAGAAATCATACGTTTTTCTAATTATGTAATCAATACATAAATGTATTTAGTACATAAATTTAGAAGAGTTGTACATATATTAAATATATTTAAAATCAATTATTTAAGATATATATGGATTGAGTACATGGAACTAGAAGAGTTGTACACTTATGCGATAAATCATAAGAAGAGTTGTACATCTATACAAGAAGAGTTGTACATCTATACAAGAAGAGTTGTACATATAAACTAGAAGAGTTGTACATGTATTGGCTCGAAAAGCCTTGCTACATAAGGCGTTGAGAGCTCCTACAATATATATAATATTACAATTATTACAATAAAGACTTTTTTTTAAAAAAATTTAAGAATAAATGTTTATTAAATAAGATTTGTAATGTCGCTAATTTCATGGCGTAATCACTAAACTTTTAGTTACCAATAAAGTAATTTATTGAATAGCATTTACTGATTGATTCTAAAGCATATAGGCTTATAAATCGAAAAAAGGTATATAGGGTAGCATTTATCTATAAAAATAGCTCTAAAGCGTTCCTATGAGCATTTAGAGCTATGTATTGTAGCCAGAGTGAATCAATCAATTAAAGACTACCACCAACACCTTTAAATTTTTCCACAAAGTTGGCTATTTTTTGGAAAACAGTTTGTTTTTTGGTAAGGTATTCAGGGTTTAACGGGCTCATTTTAGGTAAGATATCATTAAGTTCAGTACCATTCTCACTGGCATATTCACGTTTGAGTGACGTTAAGATATAGCGTTTCGCTGAATCTGCGTTAAGATTTTCATCATCAATGAGAGCTTGGGCTTCTTTTTGCTGTTCGGCTTGGGCAAATTTAAAAAATTCGTCGATGATGTTAGCTTTGTTTTTGATAGTGTCTAAATTGGTCTGGTTAATGAAGTCCACGACTAGGCTTTCTTTAGCACGGTTGCCAATACTGGCTCGAATAACACGGCGTATTTCTTCCACCAATTCGGCTTTACTTTTAACTTTTTTGTTGTGTTCAAAGATTAACTCAAGAATATAGTCTAGATTGATTTCTTGGGATTTGAGCAAATCGACTTCAAAGACCACGTCATCCCAATCAATAGTGGCTTTACTCTGGTTATCAGCGTCTTTTTGCTGACGAATCCAATCTCGAATGTCGTTATAACTGGAGCGATAATCTTGAATAAGCCTTGCTGATGGTATTTCGATAGATTGCATGGTCTGAATATCATCATCGGTAAGATAGTAAGTTTGTTTAAACGTTTCAACGGCTTGGGTATCGCTCATATCTAAATTCTGCAGGGCTTGCAGTCCTGCAAATTCGTCATAGTTTTGTAGGATATTATCGGCTCGTAAGTATTCACCGAATAGCTTGGCAAAGTCTCTTTTGTCTTTTTCGGTAACGATATTATCAGGGTCTGGGAAACGCTGTTGGAGTTCGGCGACTACGTCAAGGTAGCCACGGCAGGCTTCTCCTGTACTTGCATCGGTATAGCCCTGCATATATTCGTCATAGCTCTTTTCAAGGACAACGTTTTTGGTATTTTTATCGCCAAACAGGGTAATAGCGTCGATGGTCGCCTGCTCTAAGTCACGAAAGGTCACGATATTGCCAAAGGTTTTGGTGGCATCGTAAATACGATTGGTACGAGAATAGGCTTGTATTAGCCCATGATAGCGTAAGTTTTTATCGACAAACAGCGTGTTTAGGGTCGGAGCATCAAAGCCTGTCAGAAACATCCCAACCACGATTAACAAATCAATTTTTTCTGCTTCTGGTAATGGTCTATTGTCGCTATCCTTGCCCTTGACTCGTTTGGATAGGTCTTTATAGTAATTTTCAAAGGATTTGCTTTCGGTGCTATAGTTGGTTTTAAACTGGGCGTTATAGTCGCTGATGGCTAAATCAAGAAATTCTTTAGCAGTGGCATCCATCGCGCTGGGTTCAAACGTTTCATCAACGATATCCCCCACTGCCGTTTGTTCTTCATTCGCTGTATAAGAAAAGATGGTAGCGACCTTTAAGGGATGTTCTAAGCCTCCTTTTACGGCACTGTGGAGCTGTTTAAAGGCGTTGTAATACAATTTGGCACTATCGACACTGCTGACGGCAAACATGGCGTTAAAGCCCTTATTTGACGCATTTAGGCGATGGGTCTTTTGCTTGAAGTTGTTTAGGATATATTGGGCGATTTGTTTGATGCGTTCTGGGTGTTGCAAAGCCTGCTTATTTTCGGCAGCGGTGAGTTTTTCAAGGTCTTTTTCTCTTTCGATGGCTTTAAACTGTGGACGCACATCGTTGTAATCGACTTTGAATTTTAGGACTTTTTCATCACGAATGGCATCGGTAATCACATACGAGTGCAATTCACGCCCAAAAACGCTGGCGGTCGTTTCTGAGCCCAACGCATTTTCTGGAAAAATTGGTGTCCCTGTAAAGCCAAACTGATAAAACTTTTTGAATTTACGCTTCAGGTTTTTTTGGGCTTCGCCAAACTGCGAGCGATGACATTCATCAAAGATAAAAACCACCTGCTTATCATAAATTGGCAATTTATCTTCGCTTTTCATCAAGTTATTAAGTTTTTGGATGGTGGTAACCACGATTTTATTATCATCGCTTGCCAAGTTTTCTTTCAGTTTGGCGGTGCTGGTCGAGCCGTTTACGCTATCGGGGCTAAAGCGTCGATATTCTTTCATGGTTTGATAGTCCAAATCTTTTCTATCAACCACGAAAAACACCTTATCAATAAACGGCAATGCAGTAGCAAGTCGTGCCGCTTTAAAACTGGTCAATGTCTTGCCTGAGCCTGTGGTGTGCCAGATATAGCCCCCACTTTCGTCGTTGCTCCAGTTTTTGGCTTGAAACGAGCTGTTAATTTTCCATAAAATCCGCTCAGTGGCAGCAATTTGATAAGGTCGCATTATTAGTAACGTATTACTGACATCAAACACGCTGTAATGCAGTAGCACATTGAGTAAGGTTTTCTTCTCAAAGAATGTGGCGGTAAAGTCTTTTAAATCCTTGATGAGCGTATTGTCCGACCTTGCCCAGTTCATGGTAAAGTCAAAGCTGTTTTTATCGCGTTTGGTGGTGTTGGCAAAATAACGGGTATCCGTGCCGTTTGAGATGACAAAAATTTGCAGGTATTTATACAGGGATTCGTCTTTGTTAAAACTTTCTTTGCTATAGCGATGCACTTGGTTAAAGGCTTCTCGAATGGCGACGCCCCGTTTTTTAAGTTCGATTTGTACCAAGGGTAAGCCATTAACCAAGATGGTCACGTCATAGCGGTTGCGGTGCGTGCCTGTCTGGCTAAACTGTCCGACGACTTGTAGTGAATTGCGGGTGATATTTTTTTTATCGAGTAAATAAATATTTTGTCGGGGTCGATTATCATCAAAAGTAAAATCATGCACAAAGTCATCATGGATTTTGCGGGTTTTGTCGATAATGGTATCGCTTGGGCGGTCTAGGTAATCGGTCAAAAATCGTTGCCATTCGCTATCGCCAAAGATGAGATTGTTGAGTTTTTGCAGTTGTTCACGGGCGTTGGCTAATAGTTTGTCGTGGGTGGTGATGTCTTTGCGGTATTCATAACCTTGGTTGATAAGGTCGTCAATGAGTTCTTTTTCTAGGTCGGCTTCGGTCTGGTAACTTCCTGTCTGCTCGATTTTGGTGTATTTATCGAGAACGATAAAGTGATTGGTCTCAGCGATGGGTTTGTAATTCGTACTCATAGTGGTATCTTTATAGATGGCTAATTATATGTGTATGTATTAATGTGTATATATTTATAATATACAGTTAAATGTATAAATCTATAGATATACTAAAATATCATCAAGTTAGTTGTATGTTAACTTATGGCTATCTATATATTGATGAGTATCAATGTATAAATTTATCTAACTACTAATAAATATATAAATTTAACTGTATATGTTTATATGTATACTATGAGGTATAAATATTTGTGTGTATGTATTTATATGTATGCTATTTTAATTTTTAGGAAAATCAATTAGTTGCTCTCGGTAGTATTCATATTGCCGTTGACGTAGGTTGATTTCTTTGGGTAAGCCTTCGGTGATAGAGTGGGTTATTGTGTCAAGCTTATCTAAAATCTTAGCTACTCGCTTTTGTTCGGATAAGTTAGGCACTGGTATTTCTAATTGTTCAAGTTTTCCAACTGCTAAACCTGGTTGAGCGGATTTTGAAGCATACTGATTAAGATTCATAAAACTAAGCATATGATAAGCCCAATCAACATCAATTAAATCGCTAACAGTTACTACAACAGCGTGTTCAGTTGCGTAAAAATTACCTTTCACTCTTTGAACATTACCACATAAAGCACCCTGACGACCAATAATCACATATTCACCTTGATGGCTCAAATTGTTGACATAACCACGAATACCATTGCCTCCAAAACAAGGATAAAGATTTTCATCAGTTTGTGATGGATGTATCTGGCTAGCTTTGATGTTTTTTCCAGCTTGCATTTTGACAACTTCACCCAAACTTTTCCAAATTATTTGATGATTTTGCTTGACATTATTCGCTAGGCCTTCACATAATGCTGTCTGTTGCTGTCTGTTGCTGTCTGTTTCTATACCTGCCTCTGAAAACGACAGCAATTTATTACGGTAATATTGATATTGCTTTTCTCGCATGTTAAGCTCGGCTGTGAGCTCGGCTGTGAGCTCGGCTGTAACGGCTGTAAATGCGTCCAAAATTCGTACAATCTCGGCTTGAACGTCAAGCGGTGGGATTGCGATTAAAATTTTAGCCATATCTGTGGCTGATACATCTATTACTTTAGTACCTTTGGCATACTTTCTTTTTTCACTAGCAAAAAAATCTGATTGAGTGAAATATACAAAATACTTGCCTAATATTTTTTCGCCTGGTCTGAAAATGGTTGCATGACCACCTGTCACAGCCTGTTTCTCACCTAAATATAGTAGAGCTTTGCCAACATCTTCAAGATTTTCACTTGTGTTAGTAATGACTACGTCACCTTTATTAACTTTCCTTAATTTTTCGGCTAATTCTGGAGAAACAAAAGATTTTGTTTCTGTGGTGGAGTTGCCATAAAAGGTGTAAATTTGACCGTAATGTATGGCTGGAACGCCAGATTCGGTAAAATCACTTTTTTGCAAGCCATTACCTCTAACAAGCTCACCAACTTCAGCTATTCTTAACCACTCAACATTTTGACCCTTTAACAACTTATTCAAAATCGCACTCACGCCCCTGCCTCCGCCATCATTCTATCAATATCCTCAAAGGCATTTTCCAATCGCTCAATATGGTATAACTCATACATATCCACGATAAACTGCGTAATCCCTAACGATTCCCACATTGCCAACACCTTTTGAGCCGAAACCTGTCGATACTCAGCATAACGCTCTAACAAATAAATAAAAAATGCGTATTCCTTGCTCATACTTCATCCGCCCGTAAATACAGTGAATTGCGTGGATTGCCTGTCACTTGCTCACTTTCCCACATATCAAAAATAATCAAGGGACTTACCTTGTATAACTCAAGCTCTGGGTCTTGTAACATGGCATAAGTTTCCGAGCTGATAAACGCTTTAATCGCTTGCAATTCATCAAAACCGTATTTTTCAACGATATGTTGCACCACATGACGGTCAAAAAAATCTAACGTTCGGGCTGATACAGCGTTCATACGATTTTGCTCCCTTGATAAGTCAAATAGCCTAAGCTAATCTCACTACAAAACGCATATTGGTCAGTCAAATTCTGGGGTAATAAACGCCGAACCGCTTCTTCTTGGGTATATCTGCCATCCATATAATCATCAATGACAGGTAAAGTGGCATCATTAGCAACAGGACCAATCACGATATCAAAATCAAACAGTTTTAACGCTTTGCGATTATTAACGACAAATTCTAACCAATCGGCATCGGCGTTTTCAAAGTGCATCAAATTTAAAGCAATCGCACGCTCTTCATCAAAGGAATAAATATTGATAATAGCTTGTCCCTGTTGGCGTCTTTTAAAAACCAGTTTCGCCCAGCGTTCCGCTTGAGCATAGCTACTGGTCAAATAAAATCCACAACCAAAATCTAAGGCTCGTAAATTGGGTAAAATCTTTGGCATATCGACAGCGACATTGCTACCGTGATAGAGTGTAATCATGCCTCAATCTCCGCCACAATTGCATCAATCTCTTTGCGTAACCTATCAATATTGGCAACCGTCTGGGCAAGTTCGGCATTTAATGTTTGAATATCAATCACTTCACGGGTGTTTTCGGCTTCCACATAGCTACTAACCGCTAAATTGTAGTCATTTTCGGCAATCTCACGGTTTTCGACCGACTTGGCAAAATAGGGAATATCCGCTTTACTGGCGAAAATATCGATAATCTGAGCAATGTGGTCATCGGTCAGCGTGTTGGTATTGGTTTCTTTCTTAAACAACTTACTGGCATCAATAAATTGTACCTGATTGTTATTGTTTGCCTTCGCTTTTGACAAAACCAAAATATTTACCGCAATCGATGTCCCAAAAAACAAGTTCGGGGCAAGTGAAATCACCGTTTCGACAAAGTTGTTATCGACCAAGTATTGACGAATTTTGGCTTCCGCACCACCCCGATAAAAAATACCAGGGAATGACACAATCGCCGCCCGACCTTTACTCGACAAGTATGCCAAGGCGTGCAGAATAAAGGCAAAATCTGCCTTTGACTTGGGAGCAAGTACACCCGCAGGGGCAAAACGTTCGTCATTGATTAAGGTTGGGTCATCACTGCCAATCCATTTGACCGAATAGGGGGGATTCGACACAATCGCATCAAACGGCTTATCATCGCCAAAATGGGGCTCAAGCAAGGTATCGCCGAGCATGATATTAAACTTGTCGTAATTAATGTTATGTAAGAACATATTCATACGAGCCAGATTATAGGTCGTGTGATTGATTTCTTGCCCAAAAAACCCTTCTTCAATGATATGCTCATCAAATTGCTTTTTGGCTTGCAATAATAGTGACCCTGAACCCGCCGCAGGGTCATAAATCTTATTCACGGTTGTCTGACCATGTAACGCCAGTTGAGCAATTAATTTGGAAACGTGTTGTGGGGTAAAAAACTCACCCCCTGATTTGCCTGCATTAGCGGCATAGTTTGAAATCAAAAATTCGTACGCATCACCAAACAAATCAATCTGATTATCTTCAAAGTTGCCAAAATCTAAATCTTCCACGCCTTTTAGCACGGCGGCAAGGCGTTTATTTTTATCAGCGACAGTATTGCCCAAACGGCTACTGGTGGTATCAAAGTCACCAAATAACCCTTTGATATCGGGTTCAGAAGGATATCCTAGGGCAGATGCTTCAATCGCTGAAAAAATATTGGCTAAATCGGTATTTAAACTGTCATTGGTATTGGCGTTTTTCGCCACATTGCTAAATAGCTGACTGGGGTAAATAAAATAACCTTTGGTCTTAATCGCATCGTCTTTGATAATGGCTAAAATAGGACTGTCATCAGGGAATGTGGCGTAATTAACCCTATCGTCACCCCCTTCAATATAACTAGCAAAATTCTCACTGATAAAGCGATAAAATAACGCCCCTAACACATACTGCTTAAAATCCCAACCATCGATAGAACCGCGCACATCATTAGCAATTTGCCAAATACGACGTTGCAGCTCTGCACGTTGCTGAATAGCGGTCATAATATATCCTAAAAATAAATATTAACTTGATGGCTGACTTTCAGCGACAGGCCTCTCAAAAATAAACACGTCTTTGGGCTCACAATCCAAATAAATACACAGCTTATCTAACGTCTCAAAATCAATTCGAGAAGACTCATTGTTATACAAACGATAAAGCGTCGTACGATTGACGCCAGAATCACGTTCCGCATCAGCAACTCGAAGGCCACGTTGTGCAAAAAGTACGGGTAAATTCAATTTAATCATAAAAAACCAAATAATTAAAAAATTAGTTGACTTAGTCTTCTTTATGTTTTAATTTATTTCCTGTAGAGAAAATAAAATAAAACTTAAAGAAAATTATATTTTCTTTTTGAATTATTATTATCGCACAGTCTTACTAAATTTTCCAAAAATATCCCAAACGGAGAAAAGAAAAATGCACCTAAATCCCGTCATTCAACACCTCTATAATCAACTTGACCTTAGACACGAACGCCAACAACAAATCAACCTATTGACCAGCAAACTTATCAAAGAACAACGTATTCAACTGGGCGATGGACTGTACCTACATCTTGGTCAAACTAAACGCTGCAGTAATACCCAAGCGATTCAACAGTGGGTTCAAACTATTTATGACACCATTGATACGGGGGATTATCAAGAAACCTATCAACAACTGGAGCACAAATTCTTAGCCTTAATGCCAGAATTACTATAACTCATCTTAATGATAATAAAAAAAGGCGGTCTTTATGAACCTACACTACATCCAACAAAACAGCCTAAACCCGTTTGAGTTTCAAATCTGCCAAGCCTACTACGAAAACCCTAACAAGCACACCACACCCTTAGCACACTTACAGCAGCTGTGCGGTCAATATCACATCACCTTGGATCAACTTGCTGCCATTACCCAAAAGGTCAAAGCCTATCACCCGCATACCCATTGCATTGAATGTAACATCGCTCAGCGAATCACCGAACCTGACTACCGCAATCTTCAACATCTGCAACAACTTGACTATATCTGCGATGACTGCCAATCATTTATCCATGCGCCTAACCAAATCCAACATTTCGCCAATATTCCTATGCTAACTAGCAAAGCAATCATTGATGATTTGCCGTATTAAAAGTTATTTATATTGACCAGAAAATATTGACACTAGGGAAAATAGATTATCGTAAACCAAACAACATAATCTTATTCAGCTATTTAACAACTATCATTCAACACAATAAAAACTACACAGTAAAAACTACTAATCATCATACCAATCCCAAGCATCGCTTGGGATACCCATATATGCCATACAGCATTCCCAATTCCTAATTGGCTGACGCTGTTGTGCTCGATATTATCAATCACAGCCATGAACTTACAATATCAATCAACAAACCTCAAAACTTTTAACGCATCTAAAACTTGGAACACAAAAAAATAATGACGCTCAAAATTTTACCGACTCACAATCATGCAAAAAAATATTAACAACAGCCAATTAAAGTACCATCAATTTTTTATCAACCGTATTTTTAAAAAGACACAACAAAAAAATGCAAAATAAAATTTCTAAAAAAATGCGCATGAAAGAATTAAGAAAACTAAACGTTACTAACCTGACGCTAAAAATTTCATCCACTAAAAATTGAATCACAAAAAAATAATGACGTTTAAAATTTTACCGAGGCACAATCATATAAAATAAAATTTTTAACAACAGCCAATTAAAGCACCATCAATTTTTTATCAACAGTTTTTGAAAAACGACTCACTAAAAAATTTAAAAATAATTTCGCTGAAAAAATGAGTGGCATAAAAAATTGGTTTAAAAATTTTTATCGAATTGATCATGCCGAATTTAACATCACCCAATCACCCAATCGTATGGTTTAAAACTTTATCTTGTTTTTTATCAGTGGTGGTATGATCTTGCATTAAAAAACCTACGAGACTTTCCCCGAAAGTGTGTAACTGCTTATAATCCAACAAGGAGAATAAGCAATGACAGACAACAAATTAAACGATTTAGCCATGCAAATGGTCAATAGCATGAAGACTATGGATGACTTCAAGCAGATCCAGCAACTCATGCTCCAACAATTTATCAACAACTCATTGGAAGCCGAGATGCAAGAGCATCTTGGCTATGCCAAACATGAGAAATCAGAACAGCCAAACAAGCGCAACGGTAAAATGCGCAAAACCGTTGGTACCGAGCTTGGCGACATCCAAATTGATACCCCACGAGACAGAGATAGCAGTTTTGAGCCACAGCTAGTTAAAAAGAACCAAACCCGCATCACAGGCATAGACGAGCAAATCCTGTATTTCTATGCCAAAGGGCAGTCAACAAGCGAAATTAGTGAAACCATCCGTGACATTTACGGCGTCGAAGTCTCAGACAGTGTCATATCCCGAGTGACCGATGCCGTCATGGCTGACGTTGTCGCCTGGCAGAATCGACCGCTTGATCCTGTTTACCCAATCGTCTATCTAGACTGCATTGTCGTTAAAATCCGCCAAGATAACCGCATTATCAACAAAGCCATTTACCTAGCATTAGGCGTTAATTTGCAAGGTAAAAAGGACTTACTGGGTATGTGGCTATCGGAAAACGAAGGGGCTAAATTCTGGCTAACTGTCATGACTCAACTGCAAAACCGTGGGGTCAAAGACATACTCATTGCCTGCGTTGACGGGTTAAAGGGCTTTACTGAAGCGATTAATACGGTTTATCCCGATACCCAAGTTCAGCTGTGTGTGGTACATATGCTACGTTATTCGATGAAGTTTGTGCCCTATAAAGACCGCAAAGCGATTGCCTATGATCTAAAGCTAATCTATGGGGCTGATACCGAAGAGTTGGCTTTAGCCAATCTTGAGCAGTTCGATAAAACATGGTCGGATAAGTACCCACAAATAGCCAAGTCGTGGCAAGCTAACTGGTCAGGCCTATCGGTATTCTTCAATTATCCCAAAGACATCCGTAAGGCGATTTACACGACCAATGCAATTGAGTCGTTAAACAGTGTGCTACGCTCAGCGGTGAATAAACGTAAGGTTTTTCCGTCTGATGAGTCAGCCAAGAAGGTCGTATATTTGGCTGTGCTCAATGCGTCTAAAAAGTGGACGATGCCGATTCGCGACTGGACTTCAGCCTTGAATCGGTTTACGATTGAATTTGGTGATCGTGTTGAACCTTATCTTTAACCCAAACGGCAGTTACACACTTTCTGAAAAAGGCTCGTCAACTACTGAATCGAATCTTAAATTCTCTGCTTTGTACTCTTCATTAGAAATTTCATAAAGAAGTTTATATTTCTCCTTTAGTAATTCAGTATACTTGTCATTTTGTTCAGTCAATTTAGTTTTCTCTGAAAGTTGTATAATTCTCAAATACAAATCAATCTAAATGCACAAACTCGGTTGAATTAGTTTAAAAATATTAGTGAGTCTTTGAACAAAGTTAAATGTTAAAAGTATATAGCATCACCCAAGTGTCTAGTAGGATGAAACTCACCATCAATAAAAATTCCAATAGGCATCCAATAACTTGCTTCTTTTGCAACCTTAGCAGCTTCCTCAAGAGTAGTCACTTTTGGATCTTTTAGACGGTAAAAAATGTAGCTAGTAGTATTCACATAGTCGAAAAACCCATCAACTAATTTATCAGATGAATCATAATCTTCTGGTTCTGCATACTCATCATCTGCCAAACTGGTTATATAATCATTAAAGAAAAATTCATACATCGCATGGAAAAAATCATGATCTTCAGTAAATATATCTTTTGTATCGCTATCCATAATTTCAGAATGATCATACATAAAGACAATGCCCTTCCTTGCGGTTTTGAGCGTTGTATCAACATCGCCAAGCAAGGGGGCTGCTAAAGGATGTATTTTCGACATCGCTTCTTCTCTTAACTGAGTGCTAACTTCAACTGTCATACTTACCTCGTAATGAAATAATTAGTAATTTTTGATTTAAAATACAAGTGATTTAAGTGACCATTTTAAACAAATGATACGGTTTAACACTTTTTGAGAGTTGGAATAATAAAGGTGAAACATCTGTTTTATTAAGATAAATACGTTTAGCGATATCATCAATAGTAATATTGTCTAATGCAAGTTCATTTACCATTGTATCTAAAACTTGTGACATTTCCCTTTCCATAGGTTCAGGTTCAGTCTTACGATAGTTGAACTTGGCTATCTCTGGGCAGATTACTCGCGTATAAATCCAATCGCTAATCATCCCAAGTTTGTGCATACGGTATGCCAGTGCTACTAAAGAAACACCAAATACCTTTTTAAGCTCAATCAGATTATTGATTGTTGGATTGACATGTTTATATTGTCTTAAAGTAACCTCGGGCATTAAAAAGGCTGAGGCAAACTCATCTGCTTGCTTTTCAATTACCTTTGAATCTAATTCGTCGGATTTGCTGCCTGAATTTGAGAGCTTCATAGTATAAATATCCCTTACTAAGTGACCTAGCTCATGAGCGGCATCAAAACGACTTCTTTCCATGGTTTTTTGGTTATTAAGAAATATAAAGGGTTTATCATTATTCCATATACTAAAAGCATCAATATACTCTGATTCAATATGGATAGAAAAAACTCTGATACCTTTTGATTCGAGTAGACTTATAAAATTACCAATTGGTTTATCACCTAATCCCCAATCGTAACGTAGAGTATTAGCCGCTTCCTCAGGTTCCAAATGTGACAAGTCAGGTAATTCAGCTTGAATCAAATCGAATTCATTTTCAAACCATTCATTTAATATGAAACCGAGTACCCCATAAGACGTAGCCTGATCTCTAACTTTCTTAGTCATTCGTGATCTTGATCTAAAGCTTACACTTTTGTCATTAATTTTAGGTAAATCTCGAGCTTTAAAAAAATCTATTGGGAAATTTAATACTTGGGATAGTTTTTCAAGGTCTGGAACTGTCTCACCATTTAAATAATTTGTAACAGTTCTAGGGTTAACTTCAAGTTTTTCTGCAAGCTCAGATTTACTGATGCCTCTTCTACTAATAGCAAATTCTAATCGACTAGGATTAAACATTTTACAACCTTAAATCCAGTTTAAGCCATACATTTTACTGCGACAAAGTTAATCTTCTCAATTCTAGAAGTAACTAGCCAGTTTTTTTACGTCGTACTGGAATTTTCCCAACTTCTGCCTTATTGGAATGCGTAGTAGGTTTATGAGGAATATTAAATTTAATGTCAGGAAGCTTAATTCGTTTTTTCCAACCAGCAATTTTACCTTTATGAAACGTAATTGGACTCGATAACTCCAAACGCATGACTTCATCATGTTTACAGAATAGTAAAGTCCATATCTTTGTATTGTCTTCAAAGCTCAAATCAGGAAAATGAATATCATTATTGAGAGTACTGCCTTTGCTAGTACTATTACTCACTGCTCCATTTTTAACACCAACATATTTATTACCTGACATCACTCGTATGGCATGTTTTTTACACGGAGATATAATATAAGCTACCCCACCTTTGCCATCATGTTTACGCCAATTTAAAGCTACTAATTTCTCTCTTAGGAAAGTCGTTATATTTGCTTGCCATCCAGCAACAATCGAGTTTATAGGAGAATAACCACTGTAATGCTGCATCTTTTCATTACTAGCTAAAATGACTTCGAAGACTAGTTGGATAGTCAAACTTTCATGGATATTGGCTAAAGCTTTAATGACATCATTATTTTCTTCAATAAAAGTTTCTGAATAGACGTCGAATGAAGGTTCTAACTTGAACATAAAATTTCCGATTTATTAACATCAATTTGATGTATAATAATCGGAAATATATTTATTGTAAAGGTGAAATTTTACAAATAATATACTTTTAAGAGCTTAGCTGAATTTGAGTAGGAAATTATATGATTGACCTAGATTTTAGAACAATTAGAAACCATGACAGTAGTCAAGATGCTGGCTTTGAGGAATTAATTTGTCAATTAGCTCATCTTGAGGTGCCAGAAAATGCCAAAAGGTTCGTTAGAAAAGACGGTGCTGGTGTGGATGCTGGTGTGGAGTGCTTTTGGATATTAGAGCGAGGCGATGAAATCGCATGGCAAGCAAAATATTTCCTAGAACCATTAACAACTAGTCAATGGAGTGACATTAGTGAATCAGTTGAAACAGCTATTAAGAAGCATCCAAAACTTACGAAATACTATATTTGCCTCCCAAGAGATTTAAATGATAGCCGTAAACGTGGTAAACATGGCAAACAGGTTAATAGTTCTCTAGATATATGGGACTCAAATGTACAGAAGTGGGAGCTAATAGCTAGCAATCATAATATGCAAGTTGAATTTATATTTTGGGGAAAACATGAGATATCTTTACGCTTACAGAGGGATATTCCCCAGTTTTCTGGTCGTGCAAGGTATTGGTTTGGTCAGCCCATTTTAACTGTAGTGGTCAAGTTTTTTTAGACAGGTTCTAAGAGATTTTGGTTAAAAAACTGTTTTTCTTTCTCCACTGGTGTTAGGTAATCATTAAAACTATGGGGTCTGACTTGGCAATAATAACCCACAATATAATCCGCTATATCGAGTTTTGCACAAGTCACATCATCGTAACCATGCTTTGGCATCCATTCTGTCTTAAAACTCCTAAAGAACCGCTCTGTGGGTGCGTTATCCCTGAGGAGCGATTAGCAAAGCACTGCTTTGCAGCGACGCAAGACAAGGGCTAAGCCCGCAGTGAATTCCCGCTTCGGCTCATGCTGTGTGTCATCCCTGTGCATTGTGCCACCGCTTCAGCGTAAGCTTTACTGGTGTAATGCGTGCCTTGGTCGGAATGAAATAGCACGTTCTTGGGCTTTAAACGCACAGTATATGCCATTTTAAGGGCTTGTGCGGTTAATTGGCTATCAGGACTGTCGCTAACAGCAAATCCGACGATATTGCGTGCATACAGGTCAATGACGACTGCTAAGTAAGCCCAGCCTTGTTTGGTACGGATGTAGGTGACATCGCCTGTCCAAACTTGGTTGGGAGCTGCAGGGCTAAATTCTCGCTTGAGCAGGTTGTCATGGATAGCGTGTTCTTTATCCGCTTTGCTATAGCGATGGCGGATAAGCTGACGACTGATTAAGCCTTGCTGTGCCATGATTTTTCCTGCTTTGTAGCGGGTAAGTTTTATCCCGTGTTGTTGGCTTACCATCGCTGATAGGGTTCTTGCTCCACCTGAGCCTTTGGTTTGGTCATAGGCTTGTTTAACCCAAAGGTTTAGGTTGATTTGCTCAAGGCTTGGTAGTTTGGGCTTCTTTAGGGCGTAGTGACTGCTCCTTGGGATGTCAAATAGTTGGCATAGTTTTACTTTGCTAATTTTGGGCTTTTCTTTGGCTAGTCGCTCTATTAGCGGTGGAAACCGAGTGTGTCTATCGCTAATAGAGCGGATGCCCACTCGAGTATAACTCTCGCCTTGCGTCGGGGCGAAGCAGTGCTTCGCTTATCCCTCCTCATTTAAAATATCTCGCTCTAGTTTAAGCTGGGTGATTTCTTTTTTTAGTCGCTGTATTTCTCGTTGTTCTTCTGTTAGGGCGTTGCCTTTGGCTAATGGGTTGCCTTGTTGTTCTGCTCGGTAGCGTTTAAGCCATGCTTTTAGGCTGGATTCGCCAATTTCATATTGGTTGGCAACCGCTCCAATTTTTTGCCCTTGTTCTTCTATGAGTTTTATCATTTCAAGTTTGAATTCGGGTGTGTATGTTCTGCGTACTTTTGTCATGAGATTATGCCTCCATTTAGGGTATTATAATCTCTTATCGGTTGTCTAGCTTTATTATGCCACTACAGTTTTATTCTATGCTGGTTTGCTGATCAATTTGTTGCTGATTGTGTTTTTTGACTTGGTCTATGAGTTCAGATAATTGTTGGTTGTCATCTTCAATTGCAGTCGTCAGTTCTCGGACTTTTTTGTCCAAGGGGGTTGTGGCAAGGTAGGGCTTACTGGGGGTAGTGGCGGCGGCCTGTTTGGGGGCTGGGATATCGCGCTCGGTCAGTACTTGGGTGATGGGTGCTGCCACAGTAACCACTTGTGAGCTTGCAGGCATAGGGGGAAGGGGGGTTAGGTGGTCATCAGTCGCCACACGGCTGAGATTTTTGCCATCTTTGCTGTTTGTGGCATGGTTGGGCGGGGGTGTGGATGCAGACGCAAGAAGGGAGATATCAGTTTTTGCATACGGGCTAAATATCAAAGAAATCTGTTGGAGTGACTGCAAGGGTGATACTGCCCAAGTGCTTTGGTGGCTTGTCACCGCGCTAGTAGTGATGGGTGCTGCGATAATTTGGGTGGATTTGGTGGCTAGTTTTGTCAAAGGTGTTTGGGTGGTGCCAAGCTTGGTAGGCTGAGATTGCCAGTACCATACTCCCAAACCAACCAAGCCACCGTGTAATAATAAGGTCAGTAGCAGCGGCTTGACCACCTCATTAGAGATGCGCTGGCGCTTTTGGTGTTGTGCGCTTAGCGTGGTTGGTTTGACGTTGTTTTGCTCAAGCAAAACATTAGTAGCGCGTTTGTCTTGGGGTGATAATGACATACAGAGTACCTCGACAGTGATACATAAAATAGTAGCACAAAATACCCAACGCCTCGAAATTGGCACGGGATAATTCGCGATTTTTTGCCAAAATTTTGTTATGATACAAAAAATTTGTCCATGTATTGGTCTGATGGTATGGATTACGGTATGTATAAGCAGCATCTAGCATCGTTTAAATCATTGGTTTTTTGCCCGTCCCATTGGTCATTAAAAAAATACTACCGCATGCTGCAGCAGTTTGGCATACTGCTGCCATTGACCTGTTTTGGTGCGGCACACGCGGCCAATTTAACCGATGTTAATGCCTTAATCACCCAAGCGGTACAAACCCATCCCTTGGTGGGAGCTGCCATCGCAGATGAACAGGCGACCCGCGAGAGTATTACCGCTGCCAAGCTAAATTTATACCCTGCACCTGCTATCAGCTCGGGGTATGACCAAGACAAAGGCTTGATCAGCCGTGCCAATGTGCGTCAAGCACTGTGGACAGGCGGAAAACTTACCGCCAATGTCAATCAAGCCATTTATGATGACAAAGCAGCCACCGCGTTTGTGTATGAACAACAGAACACCATTGCCAAAAACACCATTGATATTTGGCAAAGTCATATCTATGCAACCGCTTTACAAGGGCTTTACGTCAACAATCTAAAACAACTCGATGAATTTGAAGCCATGATGAAACGCCGTGTTGACCAAGGTGTCTCTGCGCGCATCGACTTGGATTTGGTAACTAACCGTATTTTACAAGACCAAAATGCCTATCAAGGCGCCTTACAGCAGCAGCGCATTGCCCAAGCACGGCTGGCACAAATGATTGGCGAACCGATTAATGAAAAAGGACTGCGCCCCGCCCCGCTCAATGACATGGCAAGGTACGCCAAAGCGCAATCCAAAGATTTAGAAGCCCTGATATTTTCTCAATCTGCCATCAACAACCCCAAAGTCATCAAACAGCAGTACCAAGTCGAAGCTGCCAAACAGCAAGTCAAAGCCCAACAAGCCGCCCGCTATCCCACCATCTATGCCCAATATGAACAGCTGTATTACCACAAAACCAGCAACAATGACGGGCAGTTTTCATTGGGGCTCAACTATGAACCTGGCGCGGGTTTTTCGACCATGGCACTGTCTAGAGCCTCACAAGCTCGAGTAAAAGGGCTTGAGCAATCGCAAGAAGCCGCCAAACGCAGTGTGTTAGAAGAAATACAAACTCAATACCAGCAGTTTGCCAGTGCCAAAGACCAAGAAACCTCGCTGATTGCTGCCGTGGCAGGTGCGCAAATTGTCGTTGATTCTTACCGTCGCCAATTTATCGCGGGACGCAAAACGTGGCTAGAAGTGCTCAATGCGGTGCGTGAAAAAGCCAGCTACCAACAGCAGTTATTAGAGGTACAAAGTCAAATTATTGGTGCTTTTTATAAACTGCAAGTTGATTTGGGACGTATGCCTTGGCAAAACTACCAAGCAATTACTGACCCGGTTGTTGACTATCAGCCGTATGATGCGCTACACCACTGGCTACAATCCGCCCATCAAACCGCGCCTACTGCCACGACTGATGATACCACAGTCGTCCCACAGTAACGCCACAGTCGTGCCACATGGATGCCATAGACCGCTAACCTGTGTCCTCGGTCACTTGTCCATCGGTTTTGAAGGTTATGAGTCCAAGCGCCCGATACAATATTTCACAGAATTTGACTGGGTCACCTTGCAACAAAGTCACCCTGCAACAAAAAGGTAATCGTTATGCATCACTTGCCATCTACCAAGCCCCTGCACCAAAACAGCGATGATATGCCAAGTGACGGCTTGCCAGAAACAGCGTTATTAGATGCGGTCGCCAATTTGTTAAAAGAACAAGGCTTTGCCATTGATAAAGTACGGCTCCAATCTAGCATCACCCAAGTTCAAGCGTTACCACATCCAAGTGACAAACTAAACGCTTTACTCGGTATACTGGGTATCTCTGAGCGCCCCCAGGTGCTGGCACAGCCTGATGCCGCGTTTATGCCATTACTTGCCTATCATCCCCAACATGGCTGGGGGCGCATTGTGCAACACATTGGTGGCAATCAATGGTTGTTGCAGCAGCCCCATCAGGCCCATCACTGCCAAAGTGACGAATTTGAGTTTATTGCACGTATCCAGCTATCAAGCGCCCATGTGGAAAAACGCCGCATGACATTTAAACAGCTGCTCAATCAAAACCTAACCCGCCATAAAGATGTGGTGGTGGAAGCCGTGATTGCCTCACTGATGATCAATTTTTTGGCGTTGGCATCGTCTTTGTTTTCCATGCAGGTGTATGACCGCGTCATTCCTACCCGCAGTGAGTACACGCTCATTATCTTGTCCTCTGGGGTGGCGCTGGTCATTTTGTTTGAGATGTTTATGAAATTTGCCCGTGCCAAAATTATGGACAAGATGGTGGTAAGCCTTGACCAAAATTTATCAAGGGATATTTTTGAGCGGCTACTAAAGGTACGCATTGATCAAATGCCCACTTCGGTGGGGTCACTTGCCGCCCAGCTACGCGGCTACGAGCAAGTTCGAAGTTTTTTTACCGCCTCAACCTTATTTACCTTGGTTGATTTGCCCATGAGTGTGCTATTTATCGTCATTATTGGGGTGATTGGCTCGCCGTGGCTGTCATTAATTCCGATTGTAGCAGGGTTGGTAGGTATTGGTTTGGGCTTGGCAAGTCGCACTAAGATGGATAAAGCAGCAGCAGAAGGTGCAGCAGCTTCTTATGCCAAGACAGGGATTTTGGTGGAAACCGTAGAAGGCATTGAAACCATCAAGGCAGGGGCAGGCAACTGGAAATTTTTATCACGGTGGCTGGGTATCATGAACACCACCATCCACAATGACCTCAAGGTCAAGCACATCAATGACAACCTCAATTATGCGGTACAAATGCTGCAACAAATTAGCTATGTGGGCTTGGTGATTGTGGGGGCGTTTATTGTGATGACGGGCGATTTGACCACAGGTGGTCTGATTGCCTGTACCATTCTTGGTGGGCGCATTTTGGCACCTATTATGGCAATACCGCAGCTATTAATGCAATATTCACACGCCAAAGCAGCACAAGCCAACCTTGAGCAGTTATTTAGCCTAGCGCAAGATAATGATGGCGTACAGCATCCGCTGTCCCCTTCTACCCTAAAAGGCAGCTACCAATGCCAAGGGGTGGTGTTTAAATACGCGGGCAATGACCAGCCTGCTTTACAGATTCCCAACCTTAATATTCAAGCAGGTGAGCGCATTGCCATTTTGGGCGCCATTGGTTCAGGCAAATCAACGTTACTCAAATTATTATCAGGACTATACGCCACGACTGAAGGGCGCGTGCTACTCGATGGGCTGGATATCAACCAAATCAGCCGTGAAAGCCTCAGTGCGCAAGTGGGATATTTACAGCAGGATCATCGCTTATTTCAAGGCACATTGCGAGAGAACTTATTGATTGGTATGCCTACTCCGTCCGATGATGTGCTGCAGCAGGCACTCAATACCACCGGGCTGATACGGCTAGTGGCTAGCCACTCAAAAGGCATTGATTTGCCCATCAGTGAAGGCGGTAAAGGTCTATCGGGCGGACAAAAACAACTCGTGGCATTTACTCGTTTGGTCCTCACCAACCCCAGTATTTGGCTGCTTGATGAACCCACTGCTTCTATGGACAATGCACAGGAACAGCAGTGCATTCAAGTGATTGCCCAAGCGCTACAGCAAGGTGGAAAAACGCTGATTTTATCGACTCATAAAACCAGTTTGCTAAACTTGGTGGATCGAATTATCATCATGGCAAACAACCAAATTGTGATGGATGGTCCCAAACAAGCCATTTTAGCCCAGCTCCAAAAAAATGAAGAAATGGTGCGCCAGCAAGCACAAAACTTGGCAAATCAGCCCTAATCACCTTTGCAATCAACGGCTTAAGAGTATTGTATCATGACACAACCTTACCAATACCAACCCACTGCGCCAAATACCCATCGGGCACGTTGGGTGATTTGGATTGCCTTACTCACCATTATCTGCTTAGTCACCTGGGCGGCTTTTGCCAAAATTGACCAAGTCACCCGTGCTACAGGCACCGTGATTGCGAGCGCAAGAACCCAAGAAATACAAGCGGTTGATGGCGGCATTTTGACCAAACTCTTGGTTAAAGAAGGCGATAACGTCAACAAAGGACAGCTATTAGTGGTGCTAGAAGAAGCCAGAGCCCAAGCTGCCGTGGACAACTCCGCCACCAAAATTGCTGCACTCAAAGCCAAAATTGCTCGACTAGAATCAGAAATTTTTGATAAACCCTTGGTCTTTCCTACCGAAGTCAAGCCATACCATGAATATATCCAAAACCAAACTGAACTTTACAATCGGCGCAAACAAGCCATCCAGCAAGATGTGGCATCCTTACAAAACATGCTAAAACTTGCCCAGCAAGAACTTACCATGAATGAGCCGTTACTCAAATATGGCGATGTGAGCCAAGCGGATGTTATCAAACTTCGCCGCCAAGTGGCTGATATTCAAGCACAAATTAATAATAAACGTAATAAATACTTTGAAGAAGCGCAAGCTGAATTGACCAAAGCTCAAGAAGAGCTGCAGTCTGAAGAAGAACAGCTGCGTGACCGTAGCCAAGTGTTGCAAGAAAAACGCCTTGAAGCCCCCACCGACGGCAAAGTCAACGACATCAAAATCACCACCATAGGCGGCGTGGTTAAACCTGGTGAAATCATCATGCAGCTGTTGCCGACCAGTAGTGACTTGATTGTTGAAGCCAAAGTACGCCCTGCCGATATTGCTTACGTCAAAGAAGGGCAACATGCTAGCGTTAAGTTAGATGCTTATGATTATTCCATCTTCGGGTCAATGGATGGCGTAGTGACCTACATTAGCCCAGATACGCTCATGGAGCAAACCCCAAAAGGGGAACAGCCGTATTACCGAGTGCAGGTGCGTATCAAATCAGCTGAATTTCAAGGGCGTGCCAAAGATATCGTGATTCGACCTGGCATGACCGCCACGGTTGAAATCAAAGCGCTTGAGCGTACCGTGCTCAATTATCTTACCAAGCCCATTACCAAAACCTTGTCAGAAGGCTTGGGTGAGCGCTAGGCACTAGCTAGATAGTAACTCCGCACACAGTAGTACTGCATAAAAAAGCCCTAATCATGGACTAGGGCTTTTTTGCTAAGAACCTGTTCACAATCTTTTCAATAACAAAGCGATGAAAGCGAGATTGGTAAATTGAAGGCTTGTAGTGGTCTGAAAAGTATGCTGAAGTAGAAATAAAAAAGACAGCTTGAGAAAAAGATGATAAT